>Ga0182027_10002877_pt1 | contig 27652 bp, 29 predicted proteins | sample 712E1DmetaG_FD_121300 | JGI IMG/M metagenome (GOLD analysis project Ga0182027, IMG submission 121300) | Permafrost microbial communities from Stordalen Mire, Sweden - 712E1D metaG (Illumina Assembly) | ecosystem: Environmental > Terrestrial > Soil > Wetlands > Permafrost | place: Sweden...
AGGCACGGATGGACTGCGGTCGGCAACCGTGCCGATCCAAAATCGCGGGCAATTATCGGGCTTCCGGTCGCGGTGGAGCCGTTTTGCCCGGCGGACGCAGGATGCGCAGCGCCTGGCCCTGCACGAGGGCTGAGGCGATTTTGCGGTGCGCCCGTCGCAAGATCCGGTCGAACGTCTGCCGCGACACCTTCATGCGTTTGGCGGCCTCGGTGTGGTAGAGATCCTCGTTGTCGGCCAGGCGCACCGCTTCGAGTTCGTCGGCCCCCAGCTCAATCTCCTGAAGATCGTACAACGGAATGCCGGCAGGCTTGAAGTAGGTGGCGGGCGGGCTATGGGCAATAAGGCGGGGGCAAAGAGGTCTGGACATGGAGAAGGTGGAAAAAATTCAGGGCTTGCGTGGATTGGTAATGAGCATATGCCCATTACGCAAATGAAGATTTTCTCATTAAGACGAGATTGGACAGTCTGCCAAGCTTGTCCCGGCACAGCGAAGTCCGGCCGCCCGGGTCCGGCCCTCGCCGGCTGACTTCATCGCCCTCTTTATCACCATGAAAATCGCCATCCCATTGACCGACACGAACGGTTTTTCCACTCACTACGGCGGCTCCGCCAAGTTTGCCGTGTACGACGTCGATGCGCCGAGGCGCATCGTGCTTCGGCGGTCGATCGTCACCCCGTCCGAGGCCGAACCCTGCGCCTGGCCGCCCCTGCTGCAGGCCGAGGGAGTAAACGTGGTTCTCGCTGGCGGCATGGGGCGGGGGGCGCAGCAAAACATGCTGAATAACGGCGTGCAAGTCGTCCTCGGTGTGGCGCCCGCCGAGCCCGAAGCCTTGGTAGCGGCCTACCTCGCCGGCGAAATCCACGGCGGGGCCAACGCCTGCGAAGGCGAAGGCAGCCACGCGCACGACCATGGCCATCACCATGACGGCGGAGCCTGTCAGTGTTCCCACTGAGGCCGCGTTGCGCGCCCTCTGCGCGCGCGAACACGCCCATTGTTTCGCATGCCGTCCCGTGGCCGACGGCGGGCTCGGCCTGCGTTTCTCCGTAGGTGCCGACGGTGGTGTCGCCGCCGGGTGGCTCGGTCCGGCTGAGTTCCAAAGCTACGAGGGGATGCTGCATGGCGGCCTTATCGCCACGGTGCTCGACAGCGCCATGGTGCACGCGCTTTTTTCGCTAGGCATCGTTGCGCAGACCGCCGACCTGCGCGTGCGCTACCGCCTGCCGGTGCGCACGACCAAGCAGCTGGAGATCCACGCCTGGCTACAGCGCAGTTTCGGGCCGTTGCATGAACTCGAAGCCGAAATCCACCAGGACGGCGCGGTTTGCGCCAAGGCCTGGGGAAAATTTATGGCTACCGCTGCGTCCGATGCTAGCGTCTCAGCAGCGTCTGATTACGTCGCCGCACCGAGAGGTTTCGGCGTGGCCGAGCAAAAACGCACGCACAGCCGAGAAGGGAAATTCCGAGAATGAATCCGATGAACAAAACAACACCGAAAACAGTGAGAAATCGCCAGCGCCTGAGCAGCGATGAAATCCAGGCCAATCATGCGCAACAAGAAGAGCGCAACGCCTTTTTCCGGCGCTTCGGTTACGATCAGGGTGCAGCCGTGGAATTCGTGCTCTCCAAGGCATTGCCACTGTCCGGCCCTGTGCTCGACATTGGAACCGGCAAGGGCCGCTTCGTGGTGGCGTTGGCCCCGCATGTGGCGCGGGTGACCACGGTGGACATCAGCGCCGCGGAACAGCGGTACGCCCGGCTGGAGGCGGCTTATGCCGGCGTTACCGATCGGATTCGTTTCCTCGCCTGCGATGCCGCCAAACTACCTTGGCGGACGGCGCGGTTCGACGCGGTGGTGTCGATGAAAGCCATTCACCATCTGGAAGACCCGGATAAAGTGCTGGCCGAAATGCTCCGCGTTCTCCGACCGGGCGGCAAACTCGTGCTGGCCGACTTTTCTGTCGGAGGCTTCCGCGTCATGGACGTGATCCATCGCGCCGAAGGGCGAACCCATCCGCACCCGCCCAGCCGGTTTCTCCACTGGAAAGCGCAGCTGCGAAGCCAGGGCTTCCGGGTGAAACATTTTCGCGACCGTCATCATGAAGTGCTCGTGGCGGTCGCGCCCGTGGCGGCTGTTCCGAAGAAGCTCCTATGAAGCAGCACGCCGTCACCGTCTTCCACCGCCCACCCGAACGACTCAACTGCGCCCAAGCCGTCCTCGACGCCTTTCAAACTGTCACCGACCGTCAGGTCGCCGCCATCGCCGGCTTCAAGACCTTCGGCGGTGGCCGGGCTCCTGGCGGCGAATGCGGGGCGCTTTACGCCGCCTGTCAGGCCTCGCCGGAGTCGGCCAAGACGATCCGCGCCGCGTTCGCCCGGCGCGCTGGAGCTACCCGCTGCCGCGATCTGACCTCGTTTCACTGCAAAGATTGCGTCGCCCTCGCCGCCGAGCTGTTGCAGCAATCCCTGGCCGCTTTGCCTGCGTCAGCCGTTCAATTGTCTCCCCAACCCGAGCCTCCCAAATGAAAATATTCCCTGAAATTGTTCGCACTGCCTGGGCCGACCGCGAAGGCCCCGTCGTGCTGGCCACCGTCGATACGGCCGGCATCCCCAACGCCATTTACGCCAGCAGCGTCCGCGAATTCGGCGACGACACCATCGTGATCGCCGACAATTATTTCAAGAAGACCCGGGCCAACATCCTGGCCGGCAGCCGGGGCGCGCTGGTGTTCCTCACCAAGGAGCGAAAATCCTACCAGCTCAAGGGGCAGATCGAGTACCTCACGTCCGGCCCGATCTTCGACGCCATGAAGCAGTGGAACCCGGCCAAACATCCCGGCGTGGCCGCCGCCGCGTTGCGGGTGGAGCAGATCTTCTGCGGCGGCGAACAGCTCGTTTGACAGAGGCACTGGCGGAATTGAGCGCGGTACGCTCGGCGGCGAGCAGTACGAGGCCGGTCTCCTCTTCGGGGGCGAGGTCGATCAAGCGTTTAGTCCGTGGGGGCAAGTTCGAACATCCTTTCAATGCAGCGCGCCGCGCGGCGGCGCAGGTCGTCGTCGAGCGTCACCACTTGGTACGGCCGGGGAGTGGCCAGCACGTCGCGGATCTTTTCGAGCGAGTTGAGTTTCATGTAGGGGCAAAGTCGGCTACCGCCGACGAAATGCTTTCCCGGCTCTTCGACTTCGAGCCGGTTGACCAGACCGGATTCGGTAAGCACCAAGAAATGCGGTGCCGTGGTGGCTCGCACGTACTTCATCATCGCGCCGGTGCTGCCCACGAAATCGGCAGCGGCGACGACGGCGGCTGTGCACTCGGGATGCACGGCGACCATTAGCCCCGGGAAACGCGCCCGCGCTTCGGCGATCTGCTCCGCGGTGAACTTCTCGTGCACCAGGCAGGTGCCGTCGGAGGAGAGGATTTCCTTGTCGATGCCACGTCGCTTCATTTCGTCGCGGATGTTTTGTGCCATCAGGCGGTCGGGCACGAAAAGGATGCGGCGCTGCGGGAGCTGCGCGATGATGTCATACACGTTGCCCGAGGTCACGCAGACATCGCTCTCGGCCTTCACGGCGGCGGTGGTATTGATGTAGCAGACGGCGACGGCATCGGGGTAAAGCGCCTTAAGTTTTCGCAAGTGCTCGGCAGTGATCGAGTCGGCCAGTGAACAGCCGGCGCCATGATCGGGCACGACGACGGTGGCGTCGGGACAGAGGATTTTCGCGGTCTCGGCCATGAACACCACGCCGACAAACACGATCGTCTTCGCCTGCGACTTCTTCGCCTGGAGGCTGAGAAAGTACGAATCGCCCTTGGCGTCGGCTACGCCGTAGATGATCTCCGGTTCGACATACGAGTGCGCGAGGACGATAGCGCCTTTCTCCTGCTTGAGACGGTTGATTTCGAGCGTGAGTGGCGCAATGGAGTGGCAGGTGGCGAGATTCCACTGCCGGCGAGCATCGCACTCGACGTGCATGAGCGCGCGCAGGAGGCGTTCGGCTTCGGCGTCGAGTTCGTGGTCGGTGAAGGTCATGCGCAGCGTTGGAAAAGCAGGAATGGGAAAGGATGACAGTATCCAGGGCGGAGAAAAGAAATCCTCACGCCGCAGTGTATCGCGCGCGGGTCATGTCGTTTCCTTGGCGGAGCGTTTCTGCACTGCGCGCCAGACGGTCAGCAAAACGAGCAACGCACCGAAAACGGCCACAATCGCCGCACCCGTCGGAAGATCCCACCAGAACGAAATGATCAGCCCCCCAATTCCTCCGACCAGCGAGACAATCCATCCGATGAGCATCCTCCGACCGAAACTACCGGCGAGATTGATGCCACAGACCGCCGGCACGATCAGGTAGCTGAACACGAGCAGCACGCCCGCAATGCGGACAAAGCTTGTGACCACGATGCCGAACGACGCGTAGAACAGAAAATCCCACCAGCGTACATTCAAGCCGGACTCGATCGCCTGCTTCCGGTCGAACGAGACGAGCAGGAACGACCGACGGAAAATGGCGTGAATCGCGCCGACTCCGACAAACAACCCAAACGCCTTCCCCAGTTCCGCCGGCGTCACCAGCAGGATGTTCCCGACGAGCATGTTTTTGATCTCCTCGTCGCCTTCCGCGGCCCGGCTCAGCAACAATACCGCGATCGCCGCTGCCACGACGTAGGTGATGCCGATCACCGCCTCCTGGGGCACCTCGCGCTCACGCTTTCCGGTGAGGGCGAACAACGCCGCCCCCACGAAGGTGAATCCCAGTGCGATGCCGAAGGTCGCCCAGCCTTCGAGGTCGAGGTGCAGAAGGAGGGCGACACAGATCCCTAACGCGGCCATCTGGGCCATGGCGATGTCAACGAAGATGATGCCACGGCGCACGACGTGAAGCCCAAGGTAGACTAGGAACCACGGCAGAAGGACACAGGCCAAGATCGGCCAAAACATGACTTCCCACATAAAAGGAGGTGAAACGAGGGTTGATAGTGCAGGGCCGCCGGCCTGTCCGCTCAGGACGATCTGAGCGCCGTTACCAGGCGGTCCACGAGCGCATCGATCAAGGCGACGTAGCTATCGGTGTTGGGCAACGCTCCGGGGTACTGGGCCACGTCGACCACGGGAATTCCGGTGGCAGAGGCGACTCTCTCGGCGATCTTCCGATTGTGGAAGGGTTCGACGAGAATTGCCCGCACATGGTCGTGCCGGATTTTCGCGATGACATCCGCCAGATGCGATGGCGATGGCGGGATGCCCGGTTTGGGTTCGAGGAACGTGTCGATCACGAAGCCGAAACGGTGGGCGAAATACACCCAGGAATCGTGATATGCCGCCAGTGCCTGCCCACGAAACGGTTGCAGCTTCGCACCCCACTCCTGCAACTTGGCATTGATCTTCGCCTCGAACGTCCGCTCGTTGGTCGCGTAGAAATCGGCGTTCGACGGATCCGCGGCAGCGAACGCCTGAGCGATGTGGGCCGCGATCGCCTTCGCGATGATTGGGTCGACCCCGAAGTGCGGGTTGCCCAGCGCATGCACGTCGCCTTGCGCCCGGGTGAGCACCGCGGGCACATCGAGCAGCCGGAGGCCCGCCGACGCCACCACGCGCCCGGTCCGTCCCACTTCGATCTTCGGATTGCGGGCGTTTTCCAGGAGCGGCGGCAACCAGCCGGCCTCCAATTCGGCCCCGCCCTCGATCAGCACATCCGCCGCCCGCAGCTTCACCACGAAACTCGGGCGGGCGTCGACAAAATGCGAATCCTCCGTCGGCTTGGCCAGCGACGTGACATTGACCCGATCACCACCCACCTCGCGTGCAATCGCAGCGTAGTCCGGGAGGGTGGTGACGACGTTGAGGGCCGCGGTCGCGCGCGGCACATTGAACAAGGCGGAACCAAGGAGCAGCGGCACCGCGAAGAGGAGAAAGGAGTTTTTCATGTGGCCTGGGTTTTTAGAATTTATGGGCACCGTGGGCACCGAGCATGAACTCGGTCTGCAGGAAGATCGAATTGGCGGAGTCCGCCGTGTGGAAGGTGTCGGCCCGCAGCCAGTCGCGGTTGAACTGCAGTCGCAGCTTCGAGAATTCCGTAGGGTACCACGTGAGCGCCGCCGAGGCGCGCGTGCGATCCTGGCGCGTGGGGTCGTCGGTGAACGACGAATCCCCGTTGTCGAGCCAGTCGGCGCGCAGTCCCGCCGTCCATCCCTTGGTGAATCCGTAGATGAGCTGGGTGTAGAGACCGCGGTCATGAAAGACCTCGGCGACCGGAAATGCGTTGTCGGCCCCGCGTCCGGCTTCGTAGCGCCGCCAGAAGAACTCGGTCTGCCACTTCACGAAGGGCCAGCCGCCGAACGCGTCGCGCGGTTTCCATTTGTAGAAAAGGTCGAGACCGTAGAGTTGCGTGGAACTGGCTGCGCTCGTGTTGTTGGGTCCCTGCGCCAGCGACCCGCCGAGCACGACCGCCTGCGTCGGGCTGAGATCGACGGAGTTCTCCCACCGGCCCACCCACACGAAATCAGCCAGGCTGCGCACGTCGCGGTCGAGGGTCGGACGATTAAAGAACAGACCGTCCGCCTCTCCCGGATTGCGAAATGAATACGCCGTGCCACCGCGGCCCTCCTGCATGGCCACCGTGAACTGCGAGTACCAGGGCCAGGGCGCGAGCCAGGCGACCTGTGCGCCCGCACCGCGCAACCCGTCGGGGCCGAGAAACCGCCCGACGGCGAGCGGGGTATCGGCAAAATCCCAGGTATGCGGATGGGTCGGATTGATGCGGCCGAACGGCGCGAAGAACTGTCCCACCCGGACCTGCAAACCGGCGGGCAACGACGTCGTCTGCAGGAAGGCTTCCTCCAGCTCGACAGCGGTTTCGTTGAAGTTATCCAGCTTGAAGACGACGTTGGCGAAGCCTTCGAAATACGGATCGACGGCGCCGGACAACGCGAGCTCCTGGCAGCGCAGATTGAAGCCGCGCTGTTGCGGATCGTGGTCGCCGACCTCGAGATTGGCGAGGTTCGCCGTGGTCGAGGCGGCCAAGGTTGCCACCGCATCGAACGAGATGTTCAGGTAACTGCCGGAGGCACTGGCTCCACCTGAAGGCCGGGCGGAAGAGGCTTCTTTCGAGCCCGGTCCGGCGGTTGCGATCTCGGAGCCGACGAGCGTGTCATCCGACGTCGGGAAGGCGGGAGAAGGCGACGGTGGACCGGGCGGCGCACCCGCCGCTGGCGGCCGTCTCACCTGGACCGTGAGGGAATCGATCAACGCCTGTTGGCGCTGCACCTGAGCGGTCAGGCCGGCGACTTGTTTCTGATAGTCGTTTTGCATCTGCGCCACGTCGTGGCGCAAGGCCTGCACCTGTTCCGCCAGGGATGGTTCGCCGTTCGGACGGGGATCGGCGGATGATGAGGTTTCCGCCGCGGCACCCCGGGCGACGCCAACCGAGGTAAGGGCGAGACAAAGCAAAAGGGATGATTTCATGGGATGACTCCTGATTGGATTAAATCTGCCCGCGCCAACCTTCAAAGGGCTGGTCGCCGGGACACTGCGATCGCAGGGACCTGACACACTTCAAGTGTGCGGTCCGTGGAGACTCGCTTAACCCAGGAATCGGGGCGGTGCGTGTTCGAACACCGCGCCAACCTGAAAGCTGGACCCAACCCAAACACGCTCCGGTGCGCTGTCACTTTCTGAAACGCACGGAGCCCCGAGCACCACTACGAGCGGCTGCGTGGGAGCATCGCATCCACCCGTCATCAAAACGGTAACGAAGCAGGTATGCCCCACGGAATCGGAGTCCTTGTGCAGATGATGGTGGAGTGTCGGGGAAGCCGACAACACGAGTCCAATCACGAAATGAATCAACAGCACCACCGCGGAAAGGCGCGGCAGTGGTCGATGCTGGACTCGCGAGTTACGCCACATTCTGTGGCGCCGGGCATGCCGTGCGCGGCCCCAATTGGCCAGCCTATTCATGGAAGCTGTTGATGACGGTGCGAAAAATGGCGCCGGACACGGCCGGGGCCGGTTGTCGCCAGGCGCGTTCAGCCCGCAGTTTTCTTGCCGGCCAGCGCGCGCGTGCGCACTTCCGCGCTGACGCGGTCGAGGAAAGCCGCGAACGGCATCTGGCCCTCGTCACCCTTGGCGCGCGAGCGTACGCTGATGGTCTGCGCCTCGGCCTCCTTGCCACCGAACACGAGCGCGTAGGGCACCTTCTCGACTTCGGCCCGGCGGATCTTCGCGCCGAGCTTGTCGTTGTGCTCGTCAAGCGTGACGCGCAACCCGGTGGCGCGAAGCTGGGCGAGGAGGCTCTTTCCGTAGTCGGCCACCTTCTCGCTGATGGGCACGAGGCGAATCTGCTCGGGTGCGAGCCACACGGGAAAATCGCCGCCGAAGTGTTCGATCAGCACACCGACAAAGCGCTCCATCGAGCCGAACGGCGCGCGGTGGATCATCACCGGCCGGTGCGGCTGGTTGTCCGCGCCGCTGTAGGTGAGATCGAAACGGATCGGCAGGTTGTAGTCCACCTGTACGGTGCCGAGCTGCCACTCGCGGCCGATGACATCCTTCACGACGAAATCGATCTTCGGACCGTAGAACGCCGCCTCGCCCGGTTCCTCGGTGAACGATACGCCGAGCGTTTTCGCGGCCTCGCGGCAGGCGGCTTCAGCCTTGTCCCAGTTCTCCGGAGTGCCGGTGTATTTCGCCGAGTTGGGATCGCGCAGACCGACTCGTACGCGATAGTCGCTCATGCCGAGCGTGGTGAGCACAATCTTCACCAGCGACAGACAACCCTGTACCTCCGGCCCCACCTGTTCCTCGGTGCAGAAGAGATGCGCATCGTCCTGCGTGAAGCCGCGCACGCGCGTCATGCCGTTGAGCTCGCCCGACTGCTCCCAGCGGTAAACCGTGCCGAACTCCGCCAACCGCACGGGCAGATCGCGGTAGCTGTGCGGCTGCGAGGCATAGATTTTGATGTGGTGCGGGCAGTTCATCGGCCGCAGCAGAAAACCGTCGAGCAACGACGCGGGGTCGCGCGTCCGTTCCGCCGGGATTGCCTCGCGGCCCGCCCGCCGGTTGATCTCCTGCCGGAAATTCTCCGACACGGCGTCGAGCCGCGCCGTCATTTCCGCGCACGAGCAGCCTTCGTGGGCGATCTGCGTGAGCTGGTCGGGATCGACGATGGCCGGGAATTGCGACTCCTTGTAGTAAGGGAAGTGACCGGATGTCTTGTAGAGTCCAAGCCGGCCGATGTGCGGGGTAAAGACCTGCGAATAACCCTGTTTCTGGAGCTCCTCCAAGATGAACGTCTGCAATTCCTGCCGGATGACGGAGCCGGCCGGAGTCCACAGGACGAGCCCTTGCCCGACCTCTTCGTCCACGACAAAGAGCTTCAATTCGCGCCCGAGCTTGCGGTGGTCGCGGAGCTTGGCCTGCTCCAAACGATCCAGATGCTGTGCGAGTTCTTCCTTGGTGGCGAAGGCTGTGCCGTAGATGCGCTGGAGCTGTTTGTTCTTCTCGTCGCCGCGATGGTACGCGCCGGCGATGGAGAGGAGTTTGAACGCCTTGATCTGTTTCGTGTACCGGACGTGGGTGCCAGCGCACAGGTCGATGAAGTCGCCATTCTGGTAGAACGAAATCGCCTCGCCTTCGGGGATGTCGCCGAGCCGGCCGAGCTTGTAGCACTCCTGACCGATGCGCTTGATGATCTCGACGGCCTCGGCGCGCGGCACCTCGGTGCGTTTGAACGGCTGGTTCTCGTCGATCACCTTCTTCATCTCGGCCTCGATCCGGACGAGGTCCTCGGTGGTGAATTTGTGGTCGAGATCGAAGTCGTAGTAAAAGCCGCTGTCCGTCGGCGGGCCGATGTCGAGTCTGGCCTCGGGGAAGAGGCGGAGGACGGCGGTCGCCAGCACGTGCGAGCACGAGTGGCGGATTTCCTGGAGAGGTGTCATGGACATGGTGGAAAATTGGCGAACCGACGGCGTGCTGGTGCAGGAGCGAGGGCGAGGTTCATTGAATAGTCGCGGTTCAGCCGACGGAACCGGACATCTCCAGCTCGATGAGTTTTTTGATTTCGAGCGAGTATTGCAGGGGGAAGCGTTGCACCAGATCGCTGACGAATCCGTTCACGCTCAGGCTGCGCGCGGCGCTTTCGGTCAGCCCGCGCTGCCGCATGTAGAAGATTTGCTCCGCGTCGAGCCGGGACACGCTCGCCTCGTGCTGCGCGATGTTGTCGAGCCCGCGGACCTGGATCGCCGGGTAGGTGTCGGTGCGGCTCGTGGTGTCGAGGAGCAGCGCATCGCACTCCGTGTGGTTGCGGCAGCCGCGCACCGTCGCCGGTATGTCCACCCAGCCACGGAAGCCCGCGCGGCCCTGGCCCAAGCTGACGCTTTTGGAGGTGATCGTGCTCGAAGTGCGCGGCGCGCGATGGAACATTTTCGCGCCGGAATCGTGATGTTGCCCGGTGCGCGCGACAGTGATCGACACCGCCTCGGCCGAGGCCCCCTCGCCCTCCAGCAGCGCGCAGGGATACTTCATCGTGAGCCGTCCGCCAACGTTGCAGTCGATCCACTGCACCGAAGCCCCGGCGGCAAGCCGCGCCCGTAGGATCGCGAGGTTGAAGACGTTGGGCTGCCAGTTCTGCAACGCCACGTAGTGAAGCCGCGCGCCCGGACCGAGCACGAACTCGCCCACCGCGCAATGCAGCGCCGCCCCCGGCCGTGCCACCGAGGTGCAACTCTCGAAAAAGGTAACTTCCGCGCCCGCGCCAGCCACGATCAGCGTGCGCCCGAACTGGGTGCCACCGCCGGCCTGCAGATGCATGAAGCACTTGAGCGGCGCGGTCAGCTTCACACCTGGCGGCACATAGATGAAGGAGCCGCCGGAAAACACCGCGGCGTTCATTCGCGTGAACAGGTTCTCATCGCGCCCCACGACCGTGCCGAAATGTGGACGGAAGAGTTCGCCGTATTCCGTCAGCCCGCGGGTTGAATCGACAAAGATCACTCCGGCCTGCGCCCACATTCCCTGCAAGCTGTCGTACACCACGTCGCCGTCGATCTGCGCCTGGGTGCCGCCGAGAAACTCCTTTTCCTCGCGCACCACACCGAGCGCATCGAGCACGTTGCGCGTGGCCGCGCTGCCGTTTCCACCGGCGCGCCGCCGCGCCCGGGGCGGGGCCGAGTAGTAGCGCAGCGCATCGAAGGGCAGCTCGCCCAACAGGGACGGAGCCCAACGCACCGAGCGCTCGGTCGCGGCAAACGCCCGCAACGCTTCCAGCCGCTGCATCCGCAACCACGCCGGCTCGCCCTTGCAATCCGAAAGATACTCCACGGTGCGCGCGGTCAGGCCAATGCCCGCATCGCGCTCGGCCGGCAATAGCTCCGTGGCCAACGCAGAGTCCCCACCGGTCGGTCCAAATTGCGTCGTTTGCCCAGCCGGCTTCATCAGAGCACCACCTCCGCCCGGCACTCCGCCAGCCCGCGCTCGATGGCATCACGATCGAGATCCCGCCCGATGAAAACCATTCGCGACACGGGACGTTCCCCGTCCCACGGCCGGCCGAACCCGGCTTGAAAACGCCCATGAACACCGTGAAACACCAGCCGGTCTTCCACTCCGTGCAGTGCGACGATTCCTTTCGCCCGATAAAGGTCGGCCGCATGCTCGAAGATGAACGCTTCCAGCCACGCTCTGAATCGCGCGAAGTCATAGCGGTCGGCTAAACTCAATGCCACGGTCTCGATCTCGTGCTCATGCACGCCCACGGCCGATTTCACCTGCGGCTCCTGCTCGCGGCAGCCGCTCACGCCATGCTCCACCCGCGCCAGGTCAAAGCCCCCGATGTCGAGTAAGTCCGCCACCGGAACTTGTGCGTCCTGCGTCGCCCAAACGCGAGCCGTGCCGTTGATCCGGCGCAAGTCGGCCAGCAATGCCTCCAGCGCTGCGGGAGTCACGAGGTCGCGTTTGTTGACAACCAGCGCGTCGGCATAAGCGACCTGTTCCAGGGCATGGCCGTCGCCGCCGGCGTGCGCGGCGAAATGCGCGGCATCGACGACCGTCACGATCCCGTCGAGTCGGAAGCTGCGGCGCAGCACCGGATCGGCAAGAAATGCGTGGGCGAGCATGCCGGGATGGGCCACACCCGTCGTTTCGATGATGAGTCGATCTAACTGGGACGCCACCCGCGCCATCTCGTGCAAGAGCTCGACAAATTCCGTCCGCGCCTCGCAACAGGTGCGTCCCAGCACGGTAGCGAGCCGGCCGGGACCGGCGACCGCCACAAGCTCGTCGTCGATGGCGAGGTCGCCCAGCTCGTTTTCCAAGACGGCCACGCGGCGGCGGTCAGGGGCGGCGGCGAGCAGCCGTTGAAGCAGCGTGGTCTTCCCGGCGCCGAGAAAGCCGGAGAGGAGAGTGACGGGCAGCGGTTGGACGGGAGAAGGCGACATTGACAGCGCCCGTATAAAGGGCATATGCCCATAACGTCAACCCATGATCGCTGTCGTCCTTTCGATCAGAAACCGCCATGACCGCCGCCCATGACAACTCCGGGCACGCGGCGGCGGGTGTTGCTCTGCCGACTCCGGACCTCGCGCACCGGCCCTTGCAGCTGCGCTTGTTCCCCGATCCGGTGTTGCGCATGCTGGCGCAGCCGCTTGACCGGTTCGGGACGGCGGTGGAGGCGCTGGCGCGCGACATGCTGGCGTTGATGCGTCTCCGCCAAGGCATCGGTTTGGCCGCACCGCAAATCGGGTTGGCGGTCCGGCTGATTGTCGCCGATGTGGGCAAAGGGACGGTCTGTCTGGTCAACCCCAAACTCGCCCCCCTGGCCGCACCCGAGGTGGCCGCCGAGGGCTGTTTGAGCCTGCCCGGAGTCAGCTTGGAGATCGAGCGGGCGGCGGCGGTGGAAGTGCGCGGGTTCGATCCATCCGGCCAGCGGCGGCATTTCACCGCCCGGGGGTTGCTCGCCCGCGTGCTACAGCACGAGGTCGACCATCTCGATGGCATTTTGATCATCGACCGGGGGCGGGCCGTGCCCAACAACCAGCCCCCGAAAGTCGGCCAGGCGGACGAACCGCTGTTCCGGCTCCGAAATCCTCTCCTATGAACGAACATCCCTCGGCAACTTCGGCCTGCGCCGCCGCCTCATCAACCGCCTCCGGCCAGCCGGCCGAAGACGCCATATTGCGTACGCGCATGCGTGCCATCCGCCGCCGGATATTCGTGCTCTCGGGCAAGGGCGGCGTCGGCAAAAGCACCGTCGCCGTCAACCTCGCCGTCGCCCTGGCGCGCAAGGGCCGGCGGGTCGGACTGCTCGATGTGGATGTGCATGGACCCAGCGTGCCTACTCTTCTGCGGGTGCCGGATCGGCGGATTCGCCTCCAAGGGGACAGCATGCTGCCGATCGAGGGCGAGGCGGGATTGAAAATGATGTCGATCGGTTATCTCACGACTGACCGGAACGACGCGATCGTCTGGCGCGGGCCGCGGAAATACAGCATGATCCAGCAGTTGCTGCGCGATGTCGAATGGGGCGAACTGGACGATCTGGTCGTGGACTGCCCGCCGGGCACTGGCGACGAACCGCTGGCCGTGGTGCAACTCGCCGGGGCTCCGGCGGTGGCCGTCGTCGTCACCACTCCCCAAGAGGTGGCGGTCGCCGATGTGCGGCGCTGTCTGACCTTCTGCCGCATGGTCGATTTGCCCATTGCCGGAATCGTCGAAAATATGAGCGGTTTCGTGTGCCCTCACTGCGGGAAGGCGGTCGATCTGTTCGGCGCTGGCGGCGGCGAGGCGCTGGCCAGCGAGGCCAGTGTCCCGTTGCTCGGACGCATTCCCTTCAATACCGCCGTCGTTAGCGGAGGGGACGCCGGCTCGCCCTTCGCCATGCTCGACGCCGATACGCCGACCGCACACGCATTCAATGGCATTGTGGACCGCCTGCTCGAAATCGATGCTGCGGGAAAAGGCTGCTGCCAGTTCCAGCCCAAGGCATGACGCGACAAAACGCCAACGTCCGCGCTCGCGCCACCCGCATCCCATGAGAGTGGCGATTGCCAGCGGTAAAGGTGGCACGGGCAAGACGACCATCGCGACCAGTCTGGCGGCGGTCGCCGCCCGCAGCGGCGCGACCACCGTTTACTTGGACTGCGATGTCGAGGAGCCGAACGGCCACCTTTTCTTAAACCCGGAAATCGTTCGCGAGAGCGTGGTCGAAAGACAGGTTCCGCGCATTGATCCCGCCAAATGCCAGCATTGCGGCGAGTGCACCCGGTTCTGCCGCTTCGGTGCCATGGCGTGTCGGGGAGAACAAACGCTGATCGATGACGAATTGTGTCATAGTTGCGGTGGCTGCGCGTTGGTTTGTCCGTCCGGCGCGATCACCGAGGTGCAGCATCCGGTGGGCGTGTTGAATACCGGCGCCGCCGGATCGATTCGATTTGTGTCCGGCACCCTCAACGTTGGCGAGCCCTCCAGTCTGCCGGTCATCCGCGCTGTTAAACAAGCCGCTCCACCCGCTGACTGGACGTTCCTAGATGCCCCGCATGGCACGTCCAGTCCGATCGTCGAAAGCTTGCGAGGCTGCGATTTTCTTCTGTTGGTCACCGAGCCGACGTCTTTTGGCCTGCACGATTTGCGTCTAGCCTTGGACCTGGCGAAGTCCGCGAAACGGGGGTGCGGCGTAGTGATCAATCGCGCCCTAGTCGGCCATCCGGAAGCGCGTCAGTTGTGCCAGCAGGCGCGGATTTCGATTCTGGCGGAGATTCCGGATAATATGGCCGTGGCGGAGGCTTGCTCCGAAGGCCAACTGGCCGTCGAAGCCGTGCCTGGATTACGACGCATCTTTGCCCTATTGCTGTTGCGGCTCGCTGCCGCAGCCAACACCGACGTCCTTTCCGGGGAAGCGCGGAGGAACTTGGAAAGATGGGCCGAGCCGGGCGGCGAACCGTCTGCACCGATTTCCCAAACTCCGAATGCCTCTCCTCCCGCTGTTTGCTATTTAGCCCTTCGGAATCGAAAGCCAAATCCAAGCCGCCATCGGGCTGGCTCTTCTCCGGACAAGTAAACTGTCAAGACCATGTCAGAACTTGTCGTCATCAGCGGGAACGGAGGCACGGGCAAAACGTCCGTGGTGGCCGCGTTGGCCGCGCTGGCCCATCCGGTGGTGCTGGCCGATTGCAACGTGGACGCATCGAACCTAAGCCTGGTGTTCGAACCCCGAATCGTGGAGCGATCACCGTTCTTCGGCGGACCTAAAGCGCGGATCGAGCCCGGCCGTTGCGTAGCTTGCGGCAAATGCAAAGAACTATGCCGGTTCGACGCGGTCCTTTTCGACGGGCCGGGCAACGGGCGCGTGCCCCCAACCTACCGGATCGATCCGATCGCCTGCGAGGGCTGCGGAGTCTGCGTCCAGTTCTGCACGGAAGGGGCCATCGAATTCGACCTGGCGGAGTGCGCCCAATGGTTTGTGTCCGAAATCCGCTGCGGGCTCCTGGTTCACGCCCGTCTGGCTCCCGGAGCGGGCAATTCCGGCAGACTGGTGCATCATTTGCGACAAAATGCCCGGGAACTGGCGGCCCAGGAGGGCCGGTTGCTGCTCTGCGACGGCGCCCCGGGCATTGGCCGCCCCGTCATCGCCTGCCTCGCCGGCGCCGATCTGGCGTTGCTAATGGTAGAGCCGACGCGCCGCAGCCTGCACGGCTTGCCGCGCGCGTTCCACCTCTGCCGGCATTTCGGCATAGAAGCCGTGGTGGCCATCAACAAATGGGATATCAACGAATCGCTGACCGAACAAATCGAAGCCCAGGTCAGGGAATGGCATTTACCGAGTGTGGGTCGCATTCGTTACGATCCAAGTGTCAGCGAGGCGCAAATCCAACAGAAGTCGGTCGTGGAATACGATCCGGCGGCTGGCATTGCGCAAGACCTGCGGTGCCTATGGGAGTCTCTTGAATCCCGGCTCGGGAAGAGCCAAAAACAACCCGACAAATGCCCGGCCCTTTAATCGGGCACGCTGACCAGGAGGAACATCCCATGACCATTGCCCGCACCATCACCCAGCAGCTCCAAAGCTCGTCTTGGATCCGCCGAATGTTCGAGGAAGGAATCCGCCTCAAGGCGGAACGCGGGGCGGACAAGGTCTTCGACTTCAGTCTGGGCAATCCGGACCCCGAGCCGCCGGAGGCGATCGCGCAGGCCCTGCAAAAGGTCGCCTCGGAAAACCGCCAGCGCAGCCACGCCTACATGCCCAACGCGGGCTTCCCCGCCGTGCGCGAAATCATGGCGGCACGAATGGTGCGGGCTACGGGCCTGCCTTACACCGCCGAGCACATCCTCATGACCGTGGGCGCCGCGGGCGCCCTCAACACCCTGCTCAAGGCGATCCTCGATCCCGGTGACGAAGTGATTGTGCTGGCGCCTTTCTTCCCCGAATACCGGTTCTACATCGGCAACCACGGCGGCAGCATGGTGCTGGTGGAGACGAAGGCAGACTTTAGCCTGGACCTGGGTCGCATTGCCGCCGCCCTGACGCCGCGGACCAAGGCGATCCTGCTCAACTCTCCCAACAATCCCACGGGGGCCATCTATCCCGAGGAATCCCTGCGAGCGCTGGAGACTTTGCTTTCCAGGCAGGCGCCGACGGTCCTGGTCATCAGCGACGAGCCGTACAAGGCCATCGTGTACGACGGCTACCGGCAGCCCGAGGTGGCCTCCCTCCTGTCGCGCACGGTGATCGCCAATTCCTGGTCCAAGCAGTGGGCCGTGCCCGGCGAACGCATCGGCTACCTGGCCATCTCGCCGAACCTGCCGGAGGCCAGAGAACTGGCCGCCGCCTGCACCTTCGCGCATCGCGTGCTGGGCTTCGTGAACGCCCCGGCCATCTGGCAACTGGTCGCGGCCCGCGTGGAGAATGCCTGCGTAGACGTGGCGCTCTATCAGCAGAAAATGGATCTCCTCTGCAGCACCCTGGCCCGCATCGGGTACGCCTTTACCCGACCCAAGGGCGCCTTTTACGTCTTCCCGCAAACGCCCCTGGCCGACGACGTGGCTTTCATCCAACTGCTACAGGACGAAGGCATCCTCGCCGTGCCGGGACGAGGCTTCGGCCGCGCCGGCCACATGCGCCTTTCGCTGACGCTCCCCCTGAATGATATCGAACGCTCCCTGCCGGGCTTCGAGAGGGCCTTCCAGAAGGCAAAGGGTGGATAAGAAATGAGAAGAGCCCGGTCATCCTGGAGGAGATCTCGCGCAGAGCGGATCCATTTCCGCTGCGGCCCGCTCCCCTCGCCACGATGAGCACAAGCCCAAACGCCCCCAAGTATGTTTTCGGGCCAGTGCCCTCGCGCCGGCTCGGCCGATCGCTCGGCATCGACACCGTGCCGTCCAAGACCTGCAACTGGAACTGCGTTTACTGCCAGCTCGGGCGGACCCACTCGCGCACTAACGAGCGGAAAGACTACCTCCCCGTGGACGCGATCCTCGCCGAGGTGCGGACGCGCCTCGCCACGCTTCCGCCCGACGCCATCGACTGGATCACCTTCGTGGCTTCGGGCGAGGGCACGCTGCACCGCCGCATCGGTGAGCTGATCCGCGAGGTCAAACGCCTGAGCGCGCACCCCGTGGCCGTCATCACCAACGGTTCGCTCCTCGATCTTCCCGAGGTGCGCGAGGAGTTGGCGGCGGCGGATGCGGTCCTGCCTACGCTCGATGCCGGCGATGCGGAGACGTTTCGTCGGATCAACCGGCCGCACCGGCGGCTCACGTTCGAACGAACGGTGGCCGGCATCGAAGCGGTCGCAAGGATGAAGACGCGCGGTCAGATGTGGATCGAAGTGATGCTGGTCGCCGGGCTCAACGACTCAGAGTTGGCGTTGCGTCAACTGGCCGCACTGCTCACGCGCATCGGTCCCGATGAAATCCACCTCACGCTGCCTTCGCGCTGCCCGGTCGAGTCGTGGGTCCGCCCGCCGGACGCGGAGGGTCTGCTGCGCGCCCAAGCCATCCTCGGTGCCCAGGCCGCCTTCGCGCCGCCCGCCGGCGCGACGATTTCCGCCACACCCGAAAAGCCGGATATCCCTTCCATCGTCGTCCGTCATCCGCTGCGCCTGACCGATCTTCCCGGTCTGTTTACCGGGTGCCCGCAGGAGAGAATCGATGCGCTGGTGTCGCACTTGCGGTCCGCTGGGCGCGTGCAAATCGTGGAACGCGGCGGCGTGTCATTCCTCGTCGGCGCGGATTTGCGTTATCCGAGCCGGGATGTTTCAGCGCACGCTGGGAACGACCGAAGCAACGGCCGACTTTGACCATGAAAAACAAAAGATCATCAAGGTTTGCGACGGCACCGATTGCGTCACTCAAGACTTGGCGGTCGAAATCCTGGCCGACGAGGAGGTACATCGTTGTCTGTTCGCCGGCTTCCTCAAGAGCCCGGGGAAGCGTTGATCCGTTCTGTCCCGGCTGAGGCGGCGGACAGCTCCCGTTCCAGTTCCTCGATGATCCGCACCGCGTCGCGAATGAAGGTAGCGCAGCGCGCCTCGCGGTAGCCGCATTCCTTGAATTCGCGTTCGCCCGCCTCCGTGTTGAAGTCGCAACCGCCGAGCAATTCCCGGCATTGGCACGTGCCATGTCCCGCCGCGAAGCGGCGCATGAACTCCTGCACTCGGGCGTGGGTGTCATCCGTCTTGGCCTTCGGCTCGCCCCACGCGCGGCCGTGGCGGAGACCCAGTACAATGATCGCGCCCGTCACCGCTCCGCAGGTTTCCTGCCGGCGTCCAATGCCTCCGCCGAAACCGCAAGCGACGCGCAACGCAGTGTTACCCTCGAGTCCCAGCTTGTCGGCAAAGGCAAAAACGACCGCTTGGGCGCAGTTGTAGTTGGCGCGAAATAAGGAAAGGGCGGTGTCGGTGGGGTTTGCCATGAGCGGATTGCAGGCGACCACACATCATGCGGCCACTGGGCCGCCTCCAGCCGGGCCAGGCGGGTAGTGACGCAACGCCAGCCAATTGATCAAAACAAGAATCGCGATGCCCGGCGCTCCAATTACGACGCTTTGCGCCGCCCACCCGAGCGCCGCGCGACTGCCAATCAGCGCCGGGAGCAGCGACACCGCCACCACCGCCGCAATCTTGCCCGCGAAATAGGCGGGGGCAGCGAGAGACCAGTGCGCGCCGACTTTGGTCAGGAGCAACCGCATCACGAGCACGAAGCCCAGCAACTCCGCCATCATCACGACCGCGCCGAGCGGGGCCGGATGCAAAGTTAGCGCCCAATTGAGCCACGGCGCCGCCAACGCGAGCACCACCGCCGAACGGGCGCGCCCCCACAGGGCCGCCAGCAGCGGGGCATAAAACATCGGAAGCAGCCGCGCACCCAGCTGTGAATCGCCCGGCACCGGGATGATGTGAATCATGAACGGAAACATCACTGACAGGGCGAGCAGTATCCCCATTTCCCGCGCGAGCGAAACAGTGAGAAAGCGGGCGATTGGGTTGGCTCCAGCAAGCGCGCCAGCGACAACGCCAAATCGGAGAGGAGAGGTGGAGTGCATGAGAAAGACGTCGCGCTTTGCGACGCATTGACAGCGGGGAAGTAAAGGGCGTATGCTCATAACGTCAACCCATGATCTCCTCCGCCTCTGACCGCGCCTGCGCCGACGACATCGTCTACCGTCCCATCGGCGTCATCCGCAGCGAACATACTCAACGCGAAGCGACGCCCATCCAGCCCGTTTATGCGCGCGGCTGCCGGGGTCGCGCGGAGATTCTTCCGGAGTTCGTGGAGGGGTTGAGCGATATCGAGGGTTTTTCGCATGTTTACCTGATCTATCACCTCAACCGGGCCGAACCGGCACGGCTGCGCGTAAAGCCATTTTTGCAGGATGTGGAGCGGGGTATCTTTGCCACCCGTGCCCCTTGCCGGCCGAATCCCATCGGCCTGAGCCTCGTGCGGCTGCTCGGGCGCGAAGGCGCGACGCTGCTTTTGGAGGATGTCGACGTGCTCGACGGCACGCCGTTGCTCGATCTCAAACCTTACGCGCCCCGCTACGACACAGTCGAGAATCCGCGCGGCGGCTGGACCGAGCAGATCGACGATGCGACGGCGCAACAACGGGGCCGCCGCGGGTATTGCGGAGGCAGGCCGACTTGAAACTCGCCCGACCGACCCCGGCGTAACACCCTTCGACCTGTTTTTTATGATTACCATTACCGTTCTGTGCGAAAACACCGCGCGCGGCGCGGGCATCCTCGGCGAGCACGGGCTCGCGTTCTGGATCGAGACCGGCACGCAGCGCGTGCTCTTCGACACCGGACAAGGCATGGCACTTTTGCCCAATGCTGCGCGTCTCGGCATCGACCTCGCAACGGCCGATGCAATCGTGCTCAGTCACGGCCACTTTGACCATGTCGGCGGACTGGCGGCGGCACTCGCCGCCGCGCCACAGGCGGCGCTCTTTCTCCATCCGCGCGCGACCGAGCGGAAGTTCACCGGCTCGAATCCCGCTGCTGGCGCGCGTTGCATCAGTCTCCCGTTTGTGGAGACAGAGGCGTTTCGGCTGGCGGGGCGCCGGGTGGTCGCGACGAGCGAGCCTTGCGAAGTCGTGCCCGGCGTGTGGATGACCGGAGAGATTCCGCGCGCCAACGATTTTGAAGACACCGGCGGGCCGTTCTTTCTCGATGCGGTGTTCGCGCAACCCGATCCGTTGCTCGACGATCAGGCGCTCTACCTGCCGACCGCCCAGGGGGTGATCGTGGTTTTCGGCTGCGCGCACTCCGGCGCGGTCAACACGCTGCGGTATATCGCGAGCCTCACCGGCGACGCGCGCGTCCGGGTCGTGCTCGGCGGGCTGCACCTGGAAAGCGCCTCGCCCCGGCGCATGGAAGAGACCGTGCGGGCGTTGCGGGTCTGCCGGCCGCAGAAGATGGGTTTCTGCCACTGCACTGGCCTGCACGCGATCCGCCGCCTGTGGAGCGAATTTCCCGATGCCTGCTTGCAGGCCCATGCCGGTCTGCGGCTGGAGTTCGCCGACTATCCGGCGAGTTCCTGATCTGTCGTATCACGCCAAACCCCGATGGAATTTTTGTAGCGGCGGTCTATGACCGCCGAGGATGGCTTGGCCATTAGCCCGGATGTCCTGCACTCCCGGGCGGCAGATATTTGCATGGAACAGACTGCGGCCTGGCGGCGGAGTGAGGTGTGAAACATCCGGGCTAGCGATGGTCCGGCTCGGCGCTGTCCAGACTCACGACGACGACCAGAAACAGCAAAAGGGTTGCGACCATGATCATGACGAAGGTCCTCGGTTGGATTGAATCGGTTGGATGAGCTGCCGTCGTGGGCGGGATCGCCCGTCGGCATCGGAGCGAGGATAACGCAACCCGGCGCCGGGCGGAATGACTTTGTTGTTTGCGGGCTGATAACTTTCGGGTATCAGCTTTGGCCCATGGAGCTCCGGCATCTCCGCTACTTCGTGGCCGTGGCCGAGGAATTGAACTTCCGCCGGGCGGCGGAGCGGCTCCACGTGGCCCAGCCCGCGCTCAGCCGGCAGATCAAGGACCTCGAATACGAGCTGCGGGCCCGGCTGCTGGATCGCGACACCACGCAGGTGCGGCTGACCGATGCCGGCCGGGTTTTCCTCGAGGAGGCGCGCCAGATTCTCGCGCAGGCGGCGCAGGCGACCGATCTGGCCCGCGCAGCCGCGGCCGGGCGCCGCGGGCGGCTGGTCATCGGCAACGTCGGCCCGGTCACGTCCAGTTTCATGCCGGCGAGCCTGACGGAGTTCCGCCGACGTTATCCGGAGGTTGCCGTGACCCTGATGGAAATCGAACCGGGCGAACAAATCTCAGCATTGGAATCGGGCACGATTCAGGTCGGATTCACGGTGGAAAAAGCTCCCGTGCTGCCAACCTATCTGCGCCGATCCCCGATTTTGCGTTCGGCCATGTGTGCCGTGGTGGGACCGGGCCACCGTCTTGCCGGGGCGGGGCGCGTCGCCCTCCTGGACCTGGCCCGCGAAAGGCTGCTCTGCTATGCTGGCCAGCGCGCGCAAACCCATGCCGACCTGCTCCGCGGGATCTTTGCGACGCAGGGATTGAAATCGGGACCGATCACGGTCGTTGAGGGCTTCGAATCGCTGCTGGCGATGATCGCCGGCGGGCAGGGTGTGTCGCTGATGCCGCAGCACATCTCCCTCTCCGGGGCGGACAAGGTCGAAGTCATCCCGTTGCGGGACACGTCCGACGACCTCGTGTTCGAGTTGTCGGCGGTGTGGCGCGACGGCGAAACATCGCAGTTGGCCCGCAACTTCGTGGAATTGTTGCGCGAGTTGAAACCGCCGGAGCCACCGCGGGCGTCCGCAGCGCCGCGGGCCCGCGGCCGCCGCGGGCGGCGCTGCGGGGGCGGCTGAGCCGGAGCGCGGGTCGGCTCGTCGATTTTATCCGCCGGGAGACATTCACGGGGCCTTGCGCGGCTGCCCGCCCCGCTCGGCCAGAAGCGGTGTGTTCGCGGGCGCACCGCCGTCGGCAGATGACGACGAAAAGAACTGTGCCACGGCCCGGGCCGCGTCCTGCTCGTCCTCCCCGACCGCTTCCACGTCGAGGCCAGTTCCCATGGTGGCACAAAGCGCCATGATGCTCAGAAAGCTGCGCAGATCGGCAATTTTTTCGCCGCATCTTAGATGAATGGTCGACTGGAACCGCTTGGCTACCTGCACCAGTTTGACCGCAGGTCGCAGGTGCAAACCTTCCGGCCAGGGGACGACGACCTTGGAGCGTTTCATCCCGCGTTGGACCGATGCCGGTTCTGGTTTGTTCACTCTTTTTAAGCGGCCTTCGGTCGGCTTGAAACGGCCCTTTTCCTGCGACGAAGCATCGAACGGCCAAGCCGGCCCGCGTCATAATCGTCAACCCGCCGGCGCCGGCGGCGATGCGGGCGGTGCGTCTACCGGCAAGTGGGCATCGTCGTAGAAGATTCGCACCTTGGCATCGCCGGCCGGCAACAGTTCCTGTGCGCGCTTCAAGGCTTTGCGGGTCGAAATCGTGGCGTTGGCTTCCGCCGGGAAAATATTTTCCTCGCCGATCTGGTGCAGCAGGCCGCTGTTCTTGAGCACCCTGCAAACGTCGCGATTGCAACCGCTAACCAGCAGGTAACGCCCGGTCTGGCGAAGGTAATCGTGCAGATTTTCGAGCGCCATGACGGTGGAGGCATCCAAATGGCGCGCGTTTTTCATCCGCAAAATGAAGACGCGGATATTCTGGTCCTCTGCCAGGCGACGGACTTCCTGTTGGAAAAGCTCGGCGGCCCCAAAGTACAGTTCGCCCTCAACATGGATGATCGAGATTTGCGGATGCGGGCGCTTGGTGGGATCGGCGAGTTCGGCCAGATCGCCCTGCTCGTTGAGCGAGTACTCGGCCAAGGTCGGCGTGGTGGTTTTTTGGAGGAAGAGGGCGAGCGCTACCCCGACTCCGACATAAATCGCGGTGTCCAGTTTGAGAAACAAGGCGGCCCCGAGCGTGACGAAAAATACGACGGCGTCGGACCGCGTTGAGCGACACGCGATGCGAATCTGATGGCGGTTGATCATCTTGATCCCGACCCGGATCAAATGGGCCGCCAGGGCGGCGATCGGGATGAAATTGAAAACCGGGGTGGCAAACAGCAGCACCAGCAACACGACCGCACTACTGAGCATGGACGAAAGCTGCGTGACCCCGCCGCTCTGGTGATTTACCGCCGAGCGGGCAAACGAAGACGATCCTGGCACCGCGCCGAACAAGGCGCACGCCACGTTCGCTGCCCCCATACCGATCAATTCCTGATTGGGCTCGATCTTCTGGCCGCTTTTGGCCGCCAGCCCTTTGGTGATCGATGCCGCTTCGAGCATGCCGAGGAACGAAATGGCGATCGCGGTGCCCGCGAGTTCAGGCAGGAGGTGGAGCTTGCGCGGACCGAAATGGAAACCCGCAAAGGCCGGAATGACGGCATTGAGCGAGCCCTCGTCTTTGACCATGTGGAACGGCGCATCCGGGACATACCACGTGAAAACCCGCGCCGCGATCCCCAGCAGCGCGAGCCCGACGAGCGCCTCGGGCCAGGTCGGGCGCCACCGGTGAACCGCTTCGAAAATCAAGAACGTCGCCACGCCAATCCCCACCGCCCACAGACTGACGTGCAATGTCGGCAGGTTTATTACTGCCTGACGCATGTTAGTCAGAAAATTCTGCGCCGCCCCTACATCGTAACCCAGGAGATTGTGAAGCTGGCTGCCGACCAGCAGAATGCCGATGCCGGTGCTATAGCCGACTACTACGGAGCGGGAGATGAACTTTGTGATTTCGCCAAAATTCAACAAGCCGGCAAGGAGTTGCACGATGCCGATCAGCATCGCGAGGTAGACCGCGAGTTCGATCGGTTCGAGCGTAGTCCGCCCGCGGTTGGCCGCGATCGTCGCGGCGACAATCAGGCTGATCGAGCTGGTCGGACCGAAAACGTGGTGGTGCGAGGAGAAGAATAGCGCGCCTACAAAGCCCCCGATGATGACGGCGGCGATGACCGGCTGGGGCGGCAGGTTGAGGATCAACGCAAAGCCGATGGCTTGCGGGATAGACACCAGCGTGAGCGTCGCGCCCGCGATCAGATCCGCCCGGAATTTCTTCGCGGAATAATGCCGCAACTCAGCTACAAATGGAAAACGGACCTTGAACATGTGCGCGCCGATGGCCGCGACTTCGCCCGTGAAATCTGACGCTTTGTCCATAAACCTAAAAAGGCTGTGTTCCTCCTGCTAGCAGCGCGAGTCCCATGTAGATTTGCATCCAAAACTCGCAGATTTCATCGCCGCCGCGTCACACGTTCACGGCCATGCTGAAGGCGCGGGAAAACTCCTCGGTGATCGGATGGCGCAATCCGAGGTGCTGGAAGATCGCCACGCACGCCTCCTTCGCGTGCCCGTCGTCGTACGCCGGTTTTTCCTCCAACACGGCGATCAGGCTGCGCAGCGCGTCGGCGAAGCGCTCACGCCGCAACGAGCGGACGGCATCGACGTAGCGATCGCGCAACGGCGACGCGGGCAGCGCAGTCCCGGCCGTTTCTTCGAGCGCAAACAACCGGGCGAAACCCCGGACCATCGCCACCGTGTCTTCCCACGGACCGCCGGCCGCCTGCTCCGCGATGAGGGCAACGGCTTCATTGGGCTCGTTGAACACGAGCGCACGGGCTGCTAGAGCGGCGAGTTCAAAATCGTCGGGATTCGCCTCGGCGAGCGGGCGCAGGAGCGCGGCAGCTTCCTCGGCATGAGCCGAATGCAATAACTCGCGAGCCTGGGCCATCGCTTCGCGTTTGGGCGTCGGCATGTTCTCGGTCAACCACGCGCGCAGTTGCGGCTCGGGCAGCGCGCCGGCGAGCTCGGCGATCACCTTCCCGTGATGGAAAAGCTTCAGGTTCGGAATGCCGCGGATTTGAAACCGCTCGGCGAGTTCCGGCTGCTCCTCGGTATTGATCTTCACAAGCACCCAGCGTCCGGCGGCCTCGGTCGCGAGGCGCTCAACGATGGGTCCGAGCATTTTGCACGGGCCGCACCACGGTGCCCAAAAATCGACCAGCACCGGAACCCGCTCGCTGCGGGCGAGGACGTAAGTATCGAAGTCTTGCGATTCGTTTTTCATGGCAGAGCGGGAAAAGTTCGTTGGCCAACCATTCGCGGTCAGGGCGTCGGTAGCTTGGCGGGCGACCGGGGGTCCCAATGCGCGCGGATGCCACCGGTCAGGCACGACACCTGGAAACCGTTTTGCGCGAGAATGCGGGCCGCGAAGTACGCCGTTTTGCCGAGCGCACAGACCGTAACGACGGGCCGGGACCGGTCGAGCTCTCCCAGGCGCAAGCGGAGCGCGGCGAGCGGGATGTTGGCCGTGGCGGGCCGGGGCAGCGGATGCGACTGCACGAGCGCGGGCGGGCGTACATCGAGGATCTGGACGTTCGGGTCGTCCTGCAGAGTTTCCACCGGGGTGACGAGGCCGTCGCGGGTGTTGCAGGCGGCAAATCCGGCCAGGTTGACAATGTCCTTGGCCGCTCCGAACGGCGGAGCGTAGGCGAGTTCGAGCTGCGCGAGGTCGTCGATCGTGAGTTTGCCGGCGAGCGCGGTGGCGAGGACGTCGAGGCGTTTGTCCACGCCCGCAAGGCCCGCGGCCTGGGCGCCGAGCACGCGGCCCGTCTCGGGGTCCCACAGCAGTTTCAGGATGATCGGCTTGGCGCCCGGGAAATAGCCGGCGTGCTGGCTGTCGTTCACCGTGATCGTGCGATATGGGCGGCCGGCGGCGCGCAGGCGTTTCTCCGACCAGCCGGTGAGGCCGGCGGACACGTCGAAAACGCGTACAATCGCCGTGCCGAGGAGTCCGGGCCAGGGTTTGGCGAGCGTCGGGGCGAAGATGTGGTCGGCGACGAGCCGGCCCTGGCGGTTGGCGGGACCGCCGAGCGGCACGGAGGCAGGATCGCCGGTGACCAGATCGTTGGATTCGATGGCGTCGCCCGCCGCGTAGATGTCGGGGTCCGACGTCTGCATGAACTCGTTGACGCGGATGTGGCCGCGCGGGCCAAGAGCGAGGCCGGCGTCACGGGCGAGGGCACTGTCGGGGCGCACGCCAATCGAGAGCACCACGAGGTCGGCCTCAATCCTGCGGGCCGACTTGAGGCGGCAGGTGAGTGCGGCGCCGCAGTCGAAGCTTTCGATGCCGTCGCCGAGGATGAGGTCGATTCCGTGACGGCGCAGTTCGTCCTCGATGAACAGCGTCATCGGCTTGTCGAGCGGCGGCAACACCTGGTCGAGCAGCTCGACCAGCGTCACCTGCTTGCCGAGGCGGACGAATTGCTCCGCCATCTCGAGGCCGATGAAGCCGGCGCCGATGACGGCGACGCGTTTCGCCTCGACCGCGGCGGCTTTGATCCGGTCCATATCCTGCAACGAGCGCAGCGTGAAGATGCGCGCATCGTCGATACCCGGAAGCGCGGGGCGCAGCGGCACGGCGCCCGGGGCGAGCAGCAGATTGTCGTAAGGCAGCCACTCGGTCGTGCCGCTGCCGAGGGACCGCACCTGTACGCGCTTGCCCGGCCGGTCGATGGCGACGGCCTCGGTGCTGGTGCGCACGTCGAGATTGAGCAGCGCCTTCAACGTTTGCGGCGTCTGCACGGCGAGCGCCGCGCGTTGCGCGATTTCGCCGCCGACATAGTAAGGCAGACCGCAGTTGGCGAACGACACATCCGGGCCGCGTTCGAGCAGGATGATGGACGCCGATTCGCTCAACCGGCGTGCGCGGGCCGCCGCGGACGCTCCCGCCGCGACGCCGCCGACGATCACGAGACGTAAGGAAGACGATGGTTTTTGCATGGGAAGTAATGAGAGTTAACGAATCCACCCGACGAGAATTCCGCCGAGACTGCCGACGATCACCGCCAGCCACAACCCCAGGCCCAACAGAAACGGGCGCACGCCGATCTTCGTCAACGCCGCGCGACTCAGGCCCGCCCCGATCAGAAATAGGGTGAGCGTGAGCAACACTTTTGCAACGGCGACGACGTACGGCGCGACCTCGCGCAGCGAACCCACGAACGTGAACAGCGCCGACAGCGCCAGGAATCCAGCGATGAACCAGGGCACTTTCACTCCACGGGCGGACGTGCCCCCC
>Ga0182027_10002878_pt1 | contig 27650 bp, 29 predicted proteins | sample 712E1DmetaG_FD_121300 | JGI IMG/M metagenome (GOLD analysis project Ga0182027, IMG submission 121300) | Permafrost microbial communities from Stordalen Mire, Sweden - 712E1D metaG (Illumina Assembly) | ecosystem: Environmental > Terrestrial > Soil > Wetlands > Permafrost | place: Sweden...
CCGATTCCTGCGCCCATGCCCGTGCTCACCGCGATCCGGGCGTCTCGCGCATCTAGGTCGAGGAGTCGGGCCAGGAACGAGCCGAACCCGGCGCCGATCTGAGCCGTCGGTCCTTCGCGACCGCCGGAGCCGCCGGAGCCAATCGTGATTGCCGAGGCGACGAGCTTGACGAGCGGAATTCGTGCCCGAATGCGCCGGGGGCCGTGGTGGAACGCCGCTATCGCCGCGTCGGTCCCGTGCCCCTCAGCTTCGGGCGCGAGCCGGAAGACGATGATGCCCGCGATCAGGCCGCCGAGGCCGACGACGACCGGCAGCATCCACGGGCGGGCGGCGTCGGTGATGGGTTTGGCGCCCTCCCCCAGCGGCGAGGCTGGGACGTATCCGGCGAGCCCGAGAAACACGTGGCTCGCGAAATCCAGCGCGACGAAGAACAGCGCCGCCCCAAGGCCGCTGATGACGCCGATAACGGCACCCAGGACGATCCACTTGCGCAGGTATGCACTGGAGCGGATGCGAAGCCTGAGAACCCGGAGCAGGGCATCGTGGCGCTTCCGGAGGTTCATGCGAACGGCTCAAATGCCTCGGCCAGCCGGGCTAACGCTTCGGACTCCCCCGGCGCCAGCGACACGATCTCGAGCACGTCCGCGATATCTTTGGCTCGCAGCCCCAGGACGCGCGTGCGCAAATCCCGACCCTCCTCGGTTAGCCGAACATATACGACGCGCTTGTCTAGGTCGCTCTTGTCGGCAGACAGCAGCCCGCGGCGTTTCAGACGAGATACCACGCGACTCGCCGGCGAGGCATTGGCGCCGATGCGTGTGGCGATCTCCCCAACGGCATGTCCCTCCTCGCGCTCGCCGACAATGAGGAGCACTCGCCACTGTATGAAAGTCAGTTCAGTGTCGGCAGCCGCGATCGCACGCGCAGTGATGGCGACCGATCCAACCACCAGGCGTTCGAGAACACCCATGAGATCCTTGTTCATGGGCCCAGTGTAGCAGTTATGTTCCGTATGGAATATACCTTGGCGGCTGGCCGGCTGGCCGGCTGGCCTGCTGGCCGGCTGATCGGTGGGGGCACCCGCCGGAAGCCCGGCGCCGCTCAGCGACGCCGCCCACGTTCCGGTCGACATCGTGGCACGAGGTTCAACGCAGTACGAGGATGCTGGTCAGGAGAATGAGCAGCACCGCCGTTGTGATCGCTGCGTAGAGGCGGTCGCCCTCCAGGGCGAAGCCGACCACGGACGCGGCGACACGGGCGACTGGCGTAGCAAGCAGAGTGGCGAGGCCGAGCTGGGCGATCGCCGCCGGTTCGAGCGATGCCAGGCGACCGGGCAGGTTCGAGAAGTCCGTCGTGGCCGACGTAGCCGCGGCCGCGCCCACGAGTGATCCTTGCCAGCCGACCGCCAGCGCGGCCACGAACCCCAAGGCGATGAGCACTGCGCTCACTACGACGCCGACGATGAGGACGCCACTCACCATCTCACGGAACCGCTCGGGAGTCATATTCCGAACCCCAGGCCGCGGCCGATCGTCTCTATTCCCACCGCGATCAACACCGGCAGGAAGACGAGCCGGACGGAACGGTTCGAGATGCGTTGCAGGAGGCGCGCACCGATCAGGGCCCCTGTCAGAACACCCAGGGCGACGGGCGCCGCAATCTGCGGATCGACATCGCCCCGGCCGAGATAGATGCCGGCCGAAGCCGCGGCGGTCACGCCGATCATGAAGTTGCTCGTAGCCGAACTGACCTTCATCGGAAGCCGCATAGCTCCGTCCATAGCGATGACTTTGAGTACGCCCGATCCGATGCCCAGCAGCCCCGACACCAGTCCGGCGATCCACATCAGCACGAAACCCAGCGGGATGCGCTGGGCCGAATACGGAACCTCGCGACCGAGCTTGCGGTCCGGGTATGAGGATGCCAGGCGCAGGCGCGTGGCGAGACCCGACGTCGAAACCGCCGGCGGCGTCTCCTCCCCCATTCGCGATACCTGCATGCCAGCAGACCCGAGCAGGATGACGCCGAGCAGCACGTATAGGAATGCCGGTGCCACCGCGGCCGCAAGGAGGGCCCCGCAGACGGCTCCGGTCGTGGTCGCGAGTTCGAGGAACATGCCGACGCGCATGTCGGTCATCCGGTCGCGGACGTAGGCGGCCGCTGCCCCAGAACTCGTGGCGATGACCGAGACGATGCTGGCACCGATCGCCAGGTGGATGTCCACACCGAACAGGATCGTGAGGGCCGGGATGACGAGAATGCCGCCGCCGACACCTGCCAGCGCCCCGATCAAGCCCGCGGCAACGCTGATCGCAAAGATCCCCAGATCGGCTTGTGGCGTCATCAAGCTGGGGCCAGCAGGGTCATAAGCGCTCCTCCACTACTTGCGCAAGTACGCAACTGCTGATATGTTAGCCCATGCCCGGCGACCACGCCGGATCAGGCAGAGGCACCTATGAACGATACCGGCAATCGCGACCCGGAGCGCTATCGGCTGCATGCGGAGGTTTGCCGCGTGCTGACGGACCCGAAGCGTTTGATGCTGCTGGACGTGTTGCGAGACGGCGAGTACTCGGTGGGGGAACTGGCCGAGAAGCTCGGCTGCAACCTCGCCAACGCCAGCCAGCATCTGGCGGTGCTGCGATCGGCGGGTCTCGTGGATACGCGCCGCTCCGGCACGACGATCCTCTACAGCCTGGCTGAGCCCGATCTCCTGGAGGCGTGCGACGTCATCCACCGCATCGTCGCCCGAAGACTGGCGATGCGGTCGGCAGGCGCACTCGAGGCTCGTCCCGTTGATCCGGTTCAAGTAGTCGAGAACGCAGTCATGGAGTCCAGGTAATGGGTAGTTATCTCTCTCACAAGCAGACGTCGACCGGTGGCTCGCATCGCGTCGTCGTGTTCTCCTCGCCGACGTGTGTCTGGTGCACTCGCGCCAAGACCTACTTGCGCAGCCGGAGCGTGCCCTTCCGGGACGTCGACGTCAGCAGCGACCCCGCTGCCGCCCGCGATCTCGTAAGGAGGACCGGCCAGATGGGCGTGCCCGTCATCGAGATCGACGGCCGGCCGATCGTGGGTTTCGATCAGGCCCGGATCGACTCGGCCCTCGGCCTGCGCGCCAACTAAAAGCTCGGTCGCTGCCTGAGCGGCACCAGCGTCCCATCGGAGCAACCAGCATGCAGATGTTTTCCCGCCATACCACCCCGGAAATCGGCGTCGACCAACTCGATGAGCTGGTGGCTACCAGCAGCGTTCACGTACTGGACGTCCGCGAGGATTGGGAGTATCGACGCGGCCGGGTACCCGGCGCCGTCAGCGTGCCTATGACCCGGCTCGGCGCACAATTCGCCACGCTGCCGCGCGACAAGCCGTATGCCGTCATCTGCGAGAGCGGCAGTCGTAGCCTGGCCGCAACGGACTTCCTTCTGGCTCAGGGCTTCGATGGCGCCGTCTCGGTCAAGGGCGGCACCAGCGCATGGGCTCGCACGCAGCGACCACTCGAGAGGGACTAGCAATGCATGACAACGAGCGGCCGGCCGGCTGGGATGAACGGCATCCGGACAACCGCCGCCTGGGCTGGGACGAGCGCCACAGCCACGGCGACTTCGAGGGCGATGGGCCGAACCCCACGCTGGTCGCAGGCGTTGCGGGCCTGGCCCCGGGTTCGGCTCTGGAACTCGCAGCCGGCAGCGGCACGAACGCGGTCTGGCTCGCATCGCAGGGCTGGCGGACCACGGCGGTCGACTGGTCGCCGGTCGGGCTGGCCAACGGACGCGCCAAGGCAGATGAGGCGGCCGTCGAGGTCGAGTGGCTGGAGCGTGACCTCTTCGTATGGGCGCCGCCGCCCCGCTCGGTCGATCTGGTGGTGATCGTCTACCTCCACGTCCCGCCGAACGAGCGTGCCGTCATCTACCCGCACGCCGCCGCAGCCGTCGCTCCGGGCGGCCGACTCCTGATCGTCGGCCATGACAAGCTCAACGCCACCGAAGGCTAGGGCGGGCCGCAGGACACCGCCCGGCTGTTCACCGCCGACGAGATTGCCGCCGAGCTGCTGGTCGTCGATCCGACGCTCGTCATCGAGCGCTCGGAGGTCGTCCGCCGCATCCCGCCTCCCGGCCGTGCCCCAATCGACAGCCTGCTCATCCTTCGCCGCCCACAGCCCTGAGGAGCAAATCGTGGCCATCAAGACATCAACAGCGCTCTACGAGGGCTCCGGTCTTCGATTCACCGTTCACACCGGCTCCGGTCACGACATAGTTCTCGACAATGACGAGGGCAATGCCGGTCCTCGTCCCGTGGAGCTGCTACTGGCCGGCCAGGTCGGCTGCACCGGCATGGACGTCATCTCGATTCTGCTGAAGAAGCGCCAGGTGGTGACGCGCTACGAAGTCTCGGTCTCGGCCGAGCAGCGCGACGGGCAGCCGGCGGTCTTCACGCGGGCGGACGTGGTCCACACGGTCGAGGGCCCGACGGTGGACGAAGCCTCGGTGCGGCGAGCTATCGAGTTGTCGGCGACGAAGTACTGCTCGGTCGCGGCAATGCTCTCCGCCGGAACCGTCGAGATCCATCACCGTTACCGCCTCATCGGCGCCGCCGGAACGGACCCGATCGAGGGCGAAGTCATGGTCACCGGTCCCAACGCCGATCCGGACGCCATGGGCGCTCCGGCGGTGCGTGCAGCCGCGGCCGGCGCCGCCACCGCCAGCTAGGCGCCGAGTGGGCTGGCGGCGGCTGCCGGATCTGGGGCCGCGTGGTGAGGGCTGGTTCGCGGCGCAGATCGTCCTGTTCGTCGTCATCGCAGCCGCAGGTGAGGCCGGGCCTGCGTGGGGAGGAGTGGCCCGGACACTGGGCATCGCCGCGGGCGGGTTGCTGATCTGCTGTGGCGGTCTGCTGTCGGTGCGTGGATTGCTGGACCTCAGGGAGAACCTCACGCCGTTTCCCAAGCCCATGGAGGGCGCCAGGCTCGTGGAGGCGGGCGCATACCGGCTGGTCCGGCATCCGATATACGGCGGCCTGATTCTTGGCGCCGCCGGCTGGGGTCTGGTGACCTCATCGCCGTTGACCCTGGCGGGTGCGGTGCTGCTGGCCGGCTTCTTCGACCTGAAGTCACGCCGCGAGGAGCTGTGGCTGGCGGACCGCTACGCCGGCTATCCGGCCTACCGAAGCAGGACGCGGCGGCTCATCCCGTGGGTCTACTGAGCCGTGTTCGAGCCTGTCGCCTGATACAGCTGCAGCCGACCCATCTTGCCGACGCACTCCACGGCGCCGGCCCGCAGCAGGCAGTAAGCCGTTCGCATGGCCAGGTTCTTAGGCCGGCGTGAAGCGGCGGCCAGGTCTGCGGTCGTGAACCGGTACGGCAGACCGGGCGGCAGTAGTGCAAGCAAATCGGCCGGGGAATCGACAGGGATGGTTTCGACGATTTCGAGCAGCCGCCGATCGAGGCGCCACCATTCGCGCGGATAGCGATAGCGGGCGCCTTCCGGCACAGGGCCGCGGATCTCATCTTCGCGAATGAGGACCAGCTCGACGCGGAAGTTCGGGTGCGCCGCGAGTTCGGGGAACGCGGTCAGCTCACGGAAAAGGTCCATCGGCAGGCCGCGCTTGGGGGAGCGGCGCCGACTGCCCACGACGCCGTCCGAATCGACCCGGACGAGCCAACGTTCGACCGCGATGGGGTGTACAAGCGTGATCCGGTGGTCCTCCACGAGACGCCGCAGCTTGCGGGCGGCCGACGCGAAGCTCGCGGTCTGGACCTCGACCAGTTCGTCGTCGCGGACGACGTCGATCACGAAGCCGTCGACGCTCTCCTCGACGCGATCGCCGGGACGAGCGTACACAGCCTTCAGCGAAGCGTGGAGCGAACCCTCGCGGTAAGTGGAGAGCCCGCCCGAGACGGCCACTGAGCCGCTGCTAGCGGTTCTTCTGGACGAGCTGCCGCCCCGACGCCGTCCAGGCGTTCATGCCGCCGTCCAGGTTCCAGACGTTGGTGTAGCCGAGATCCAGCAGCGTCTGCGCGGCGACGGCGCTCTCGGCGCCGCTGCGGCAGTAGACGAGCACTTTCGCGCCCTTGTCGGCCGGCAGAAGTGAGGCCTTGGCCTTCAGCTGGTCGTAGGGGATGTAGAGGTCGGTGCCGTCGATTTCGCCGATGTACGGCGTCTTCACGTTGATCAGCGTGAAATCCTTGTGCTGGAGCATCTGGGCCAGCTGGTCGGAGCTGACGTTCGTCCATTGACCGCCGATGCCCGGCTGGACGACGCCGAACTGAGTCGGCCCGGCGGACGTCGCCACGGTTGCCGTGGCTGGCGTGCCGGTGGGGGTGGCGTCGCTGCTCTTGCCCGTAACGGCGCCGATCACGAAATCCGTGCCGATTACCACGATCGTGGCCAGGATCAGGACCACGACGAGCAGGGCTACCTGGGCGCGCCGGTCTGTCGCGAAGCCGGGCCGTTCGGGCTCCTGCGTTCTGGCGGCGCCTCTGCGGTCGCTGTGGCGGACGACCGTGGTGGACCGGCGCTTCTTGCTCATCGACTAGTTGTCCTGGTGGCCGTGGCCGCCACAGGATCCGGACTTGGAGCCGGATCCGGAGCAGCCGTCCTCCGAGCCGACCACGCGCAGCGAGCTGCGGCGGAACGATGCGATCGCCGAGGCGACATCAGGCCCGTCCGACACGTAGACCGGCACGCCGGCCTGATTGAGGCGATTGATGGCGCCCTGGCCGATGCCCTGGCACACGACCGCGTCGTAGCCGTCGGCGAACGCCTGGGAAGCCGGGACGCACTCGCCGTGACCGTGGGAGACTGCCGGGTTCTCGACGACAACTACGGTGTCCGCGTCCGTGTCCGCGATCGCGTAGAAGGGGGCACGACCGAAGTGGCCCGAAAGTTGGGCGCTGGCGCCGTTTGTGTCGTTGGTCGGGATTAGCAGTCTCATGTGATCTCCTGGGCCGGTCTGGATGCGGCCGCGGCCGCTATCTGTGTGTGAGGCATGCAATTCTGCGCCTTTGGCAGGCGCGGCGTCCGGGTAGGTGTCAGCCGGCGCTCGTTGAGGGCTTTAGGGCGTAGAAGAAGAGAGCGACCGGCCGGTAGACCACGTGGGCCAGTTTCATGAACGGCGCCAGCAGAACCAGTTCCATCGCAATCGCTACATGGAAGAGGAAGACCCAGTAGCCCCAGGTCGGGGCCTGCGGCAGGTAAAGAGCCAGCTCGAGCACAAAGCCACTCATGCCTGTGAGCCACAGCAGCAATAGGAGGGTCCAGTCGGCGGATTGCGACTTGCGGACGGACCTGTTGGCCTGCTGCAGCCGGTTGAGGATGAGCATCGTCGTGCCGAAGATGAGCATCGCTCCGGCGACAGTGCCGAGCAGGCGGACCGGGTACCAGATCGGGACCGGCGTGCCCGTGGCCTTGGTGCCGAGCAGTTCCAGCCCGTAGTCCGCGATCGTGGCGCCGAAGAGTCCCAGGAAGCCCCACATCGTCAGGGCGTGGAGCAGCCAGCGCCGCCGATACCAGGCCACGGGCTCCTGGACGGACTCGCAATCCTTGCGATAGCGCCGCTGGCCCAGCGATTCGATTCCGAGGGCAATCCAGAGGGCACGCGCCGAGCGGCCCAGTGCCGCCCTGCCGCCGAAAACGGTGCCCCAGCCGACTCCCTCAGATCTAGCGATGCGCCGAGCCATCGTGACGATTCCGGCGAGCCCGGCCAACCCAACGACGATCATGATCGCCAGACCGAGGCTGTGGATTAGCTCCGATGGTATGAACTTGAAGAGGGCCAGCGTGGAGCCGTCCTGAGGCCCGTGGGCGACGTACATGAACATGGCGAAGACGGCCGCGAGCATCACGGCAATGGCGGTGCCGATCACAGGCTGGAGGTACATCGTGCGAGCGAGTCGGGTCTTGTCGTAGCTCGCGATGGCATAGCGCCGGGCGGCGGCCATGAACTCACCCGGCTCGGCCTGGCGCGGGCATGTCTCGGAGCACTCGCCGCAGTAGTAGCAGGTCCACAGCTCCTTGGACGCGAGCAGCTCCGCCTTCATGCCCACCTGGGCGTAGCGGATGATGCGTCGCGGGAACGTGGCATCGTCGTCGGTCAGCGGACAGACCGCGGTGCAGTTGCCGCAGTTGAAGCACGCGGCGACATCGAATGCGCCGTAGCGCTGCAACTCGGGCAGGAGCGTGGGATCGATAGCGACGGCCATCAGCGGGGATCCTTCGCGACAAGGGCGTAGCGGACGTACGAGCCGTCCGTGGAGTCCTCGACGACCGAGCCGTACTTGCGCATGGCCGTTACGGTCCAGAGGATGGTCTTTGTGGGCATGCCCGAGGCCTCAGCGATCTCGGGCACGGTCATCGCCCCTCCGGCCAGCGACTTCTTGATCGCCGACTTGACCGCATTGTTCTGGCGAACGGACTCCAGGAGCGCCGACGACACGGGGCCGCGCCGTTCCTTGAGTTCGAGCATTTTGTTCCTGGGCTTGTCGACGGCGGTCATGAGCGGGCTCCCGCGGTGAGCGGCTCGGCCGTGATCGCGTCGATCATGGCTTTGTACTGGTCTATCTCCCAGCCGGCGACGTCCAGCGCTGAGACCGGACACGACGGCACGCAGGCGCCGCAGCCCTTGCAGGCGACAGGATTGACGTACGCACGCTTCTCGAGCACGCCTTCCTCGATCTCGACCTCCTGCATCGCGATGGCACCGGCGTAGCGGCAGGCGTCGAGACACAAGCCACAGCCGTCACACAACGACGGGTCGACCTTGGCCACGAACGGCTCCATCTCGACGTGATCTCCCGCCAGGAGTGCCGTCACTTTGGCTGCGGCTGCGGAGGCGGCCGATGTGCTCTCGGTGACGTCCATCGGAGCCTGGACCGTGCCCGCAAGGAGCAGCCCGGGGATAGCGCTCTCAACGGGGCGGAGCTTCGGGTGAACCTCGAGCAAGAAGCCGTCGGCCCCGACCGGAGCGTGGGTCATCTCGATAAGGCCGGTGACATCGCGTGGCATCACGCCGACGCTCAGGATCACCAGATCGACAGGGACCTCGATCTCGGTGCCGAATGTGAGCGTGTCGGTCACGGTCACCTTGAGGGGGAAGTCGGCTCCGTCGGACAGCTCGACCGTGGGCCTCGCGTCGTTGGCAAAGCGCATGAAGACGACGCCGGCCTTGGACGCGTCCACGTAGTACGGCTCCTGATCGCGACCATATGTCCGGATGTCGCGGTAAAGGTCGTAGACCGCGGTCTTTGGATACTTCTGGCGGATCTGGTTCGCGGCCTGGAGCGTGGCAGTGCAGCAGACCCGCGAGCAGTACTCGTGAAGCTTGCCGTCCGGACCGGGTTCGTCCACGTCTTCGATCTGGCGGCTGCCGACGCAATGGATCATGGCGATGGATCGAGGGACTCGACCGTCGATCTCGAGCCGGCCGCCGGTTGGCCCCTCCGGGTCCAGCATGCGATGGACCTGGGGGAGCGTCAGGATGCGCGGTGAGGTGGCGTAGCCGTACTCACCGACGCGCGGCTCGTAGTGGTCGAACCCGGTGGCTACGACGATCGCGCCGGTCTCGATCGTGGTTTCAATCGGGTCGCTCTTCAGGTCGATCCCGCGACCACCGGCCGCCGTCACGCAGTCGCCGCAGCGCGTGCAGGACGCCCAGTCGATCGCCGGCAGGTCTGGCTCGGAGCCCGGGTAGGGCTGATAGATCGCACGGCGCTTGCTGATGCCGTCGTCGAACTCGTTCGCGACCGAGATCGGGCAAGCGGCGATGGCCGCCTGCCTGTCGGCAAGCTCGGCATTGACTCCGCGCGGCGTCGTCTTCAGCGTCACCGTGAAGTCGCCGACATAGCCGGTCAAGGCGACGACCTCTGTCTCGGTCAGGATCGTGAGGTTGGGCTGGGCTTTGACCTCGGCGATGAGGCGGTGAACGAGAAGCCGGGCCGGATCTTCGGTCGGGAAGACGGTGTGCAGCTGGGTCGTCCGGCCGCCGAGGAACGGCGACTTCTCAACGAGCGTGACGCCGAGTCCCTGGCGAGCCAGATCCAGGGCTGCACGCAAGCCCGCCACGCCGCCGCCGATGACCAGGGCGCGGTGAACGGCGGCGACACGGACCTTCTCCAGCGGTTCGAGCATCTGAGCCTTGGCGACCGCCGCCCGAACGAGAGCGCTCGCCTTTTCCGTGGCAGCCTTCGGGCTGTGGGGATGAGCCCAGCTCGCCTGTTCGCGGATGTTTGCCGGCAGGAAGAGGTAGGGGTTCATTCCGCCGCGCTGGAGCACTCGCCGGAAGGTGGCTTCATGAAGCTTGGGCGTGCAGGCGGCGACGACGACTCGATCGAGACCGAGCGCCTGGATGTCGTCAACGATGGCCTTCTGGCCTTCGTCGGAACACATGAACATGATGTGGCGGGCAACGGCCACGCCATCAAGTCCGGCGGCCTCGGTGGCGACCTTGTCGACGTCGACGACGTCGGAGATGTTGCCGCCGCAGTGGCAGATGTAGACCCCGACCTTCTCGGCGAGGACCGGTAGTACGACTTCCGGTGGCGTCGCGGGTGCTGCCGCCGTGGTGGCTGCCTGGTTCTTTGGCTTCGAACGTCGCTCAGCCACGCAGCACCTCCGAGTGGCCGGCAACAGCGAGGGCATCGCCCGCCTCTATTTCACGGATGTCGATCTGGACCCCGTCATCGGCCGGCTGTGGAGAATTGGGCGGCGGCCCGAGATACGTCGCCACTTTCGTCGCGGCGGCGCTGGCCTCCATGATCGAGTCGACGATGTCCTTGGGCCCGATGGCGGTGCCGGCTGCGGCGACACCCGGCATGCTCGTCAGCGTGGCATCGAGCTTGGGCTCGGGCGAGGCAACGAAGCCGTACTGGTCGAGATCCACGCCGATGAAACGGCGGGGATCGTCGCCCGGCTTGAGGCCCACCGACAGGACTACGAGATCGTGCGCCATCTCGGAGACGCGGCCGTCTTCTTCGATGATCTCGACGCGCAGCTTGAGGTCGCCGTTGGGCTCCTCCTCGATCCGGGCGACCTTGGCCTTGACGAAGTTGATGCCCATCGAGCGAGCGGTCTGATAGAACTGCTCGTAGCCCTTGCCGAACGCTCGGATGTCCATGTAGTAGACGGTGATGTCCGCCAAGGGCAGAGAGCCGGACAGGAGCATCGTCTGCTTGATGGCATACATGCAGCAGACTCGCGAGCAGTACGGCACGCCGAGCGTCTCGTCGCGAGAACCGGCGCACTGGACGTACGCGACGTTGTCGGGGATCTTGCCGTCGGATGGGCGCAGGACGCGGCCGTAAGGGCCGTTGGGCGACAGCAGCCGCTCCATGTCCAGCGCGCTGATGACGTTCGCGGCGACGCCGCCCTGGTATTCCTTCTTGGCGTCGAGCGGCGTTGTCTCGAAACCTGTGGCGATGACCACGGACCTGGCGTGAACCGTCACCGAGACGGGCTTCTGGCCGAAGTCGATGGCGTCGGTCGGGCAGGCCTTTTCGCACTTGCCGCAATAGACGCAGCCGTCGATGTCGATCAGAGCCTTCTGCGGAATTGCCGTGCCGAACGGGATGTAGGCCGCTCGCCGGGCGCCCATGTTGCCCTCGAACTCGTGCGGCAATTCGACCGGGCAGGCGTATTCGCAGAGCCGGCAGCCGATGCACAGGTCCTCGTCTACGTAACGGGCCTTGCGCGTCAGCTTGGCCGTGAAGGCGGCTCCGTCCGGCGTGATGCTGTCGACGTCGGTGTACGTCCAGGTGGTGATGTTGTCGTGGTGAGCCGCCGACGACATGCGTGGCGTGGTGATACAGCTTGCGCAGTCCATGGTCGGGAAGACCTTGGAGAGGGCGATCATCTTTCCGCCGATACTGGCCTCACGCTCCACGAGCAGGACGCTGTAGCCGCGATCCGCCAGGTCCAGGGCCGACTGGAGTCCGGCGATGCCGGCGCCGACGACGAGGGCGTCGATATCGATCCGCTGCTCAATCACGCCGTAACCGCCGTCATCTCGCCGCTGACGGGGCCGAGCTCGGCCATGACGGCCTCCATGTCGCTCACTTCTTTGAGGAAAGCCTTGGTGCAGACGCTGCAGATGGCGGTGAGCTTCAGGCGGCGGATGCTGATGCCGCGGGCCTTCATCTGCGCGTAGACCTTGGGGATGCGGGCGGCGAGTTGTTCGTATGAGCCCTCATACGGGCTATCCGTGCCGCACGAGGCGATCAGGATGCCGTCGATGCCCTTCTCGAAGCAGTGCAGGTAGAAGGACTCGGGAAACATGACCGGGTCGGGGGTAGGAATGACGTATGTGTTGGGCGGGTATTCCATGTGGGCCTGCCCGGTTGCGTCGATCCCGGGGTATGAACACAGGAGCGTCGCGACCACCAGCATCCTGGTGGCCTGAGTCTCTGTCGGGGTGCCAGCCATTCGTTCTCCCGAACCATTCGGACGTGAAGCCGGGGGCGCCCGGTGCAGCAGGGCGCCCCCGGCTTCGGATTTACTTCTTGCGCCGGACGAATACGCGGTCGTAGCCGTCCGCGGTCGCGAAGCCGAGGAACTCGTGGCCAACCTTGGTCGCCCAGGCGCCGATGTCGGACTTGGTCACCGGGTCGCTGGACCAGATCTCGAGCACGGAGCCGACCGAGACGGCGCCGATGCCCTTCTTCGCTTCGAGGAGAGGACCGGGGCAGGCGCTTCCGCGTGCGTCGACGACCTTGCCGACGGTTACGGCGGCGAGCTCAGAGTCGGTCAGTGCAGTGGTCATTCTGTGTGGCTCCTAGTAAACGAGGGCGTTGGTGGCCGAGGTGATTTCCGCGACGAACCGGGCGGCGGCGACCACTTCGGAGTTTTCGGCCAGGTCGGTGGCTTCGATGTGGCGCGCCTTGACGCACGGTCCGCAGAGCAGCAGCTTGCCGCCCAATTCGGCGTAGTCGGCCAGAAGCTTGGTGAGGGGCGGGAACCCTTCGGCAGCGACCGAGTCGGAGCGGCCCTTGACCGCCACCTCAACGCCGTCCGCCTGCAACCCGATCACGACCTCCACGTCGGAGGCAAGAGCCGCGACCGCCATTACGAACGGGATCGAAACGTGCTCGGGGTGGCCGGTTCCATGGGTGACCATGATTACGAGCTTCTCAGCCATTAGGTGACTCCTCGTTAACTTCGCTGGCATAAGCCGATAGAGCGGACCCCGGAAGGGCCGCAATTGCGTGCGTCATGGGAGGACTTCGACCGGGTCGCGTGGCGCGGGGACCTGGCTGATGAATGTGGCCGCCATGTCGCCCATGCGCGCCATGCGGCGGATGAGAACCTGGCGCATCAGGTCGCAGGCGGCCACGATCTCCGGATCGACCAGCTGGTATCGAACCTCGCGGCCGGTCCGCACCGCCTCAACCAGGCCGGCCGAGCGCAAGGCGGCGAGGTGCTGTGAGACGGTCGGCTGTGGAATCTCGAAGTGTTCGGCGAGCCGCCGCACCTCCATGGGTCCGGTCTCTCCGAGCAGGTGGATCATCTCCAGCCGCCGGGGGCTGGCGATTGTCTTGAGTATCGATGCCTGCATGACGTAGATGTCGGCAGCGGGGCGAAGCATGTTCGGGTCCTCCTCGTCGGGCGCGAGGTGGGTCTGGTCGTGACGCATTGAGCTATGCGTGGTATATGAATAGGTCAGGACCATGCATATGCCTATCTGCCGCTCGTAATGTCCTGGCGGCCTTATGGCCCTAAGTCGTCCACTTATGTTTTCGCCTGCGAGGGCGGTTTCGCCGGCCGTCCTACAATCGCGGCATGAGCACCACCGAACGACCGGGCGGGCCCGGGGCGGCCACCGGCAGGGTCTTCCAGCGAGTCCTCGGCCACGACCTCCCGGTCGCCGTCAGAGCCGAAGGCAGCACCATCTGGGACGCCGAAGGGCGGTCCTACCTGGATGCCGCCGGCGGGGCGATCGTCGTCAACGTGGGCCACGGCCGGCAGTCGATCGTGGATGCGATGGAGCGTCAGGCTCGGGCCTTTACCTACGTCCACGGCACGACGTTCACGAACCAGCCCCTCGAGGACTACGCCCGAGCGATCGGTCCGCACCTGCCCGTCGACGACCCGGCGATCTATCCGGTCAGTGGTGGGTCGGAGGCGATCGAGAGCTGCCTGAAGCTCGTTCGGTCCTATCACCTCGCGCGGCGCGAGCCCGACCGCACCGTGGTCATCGCGCGGTGGGGGAGTTACCACGGCAACACCATCGGCGCGCTCGATCTGTCGGGCCGCCTGCCGCTCCGCCGCCCTTACGAGCCGTGGCTGGGCCGCTTCACCCACGTCAGCGCCGCGTATCCCTACCGCGCCGGAGAAACCGCCGCGCGTGCCCTGGGCGACGTGGACTCGCTCGTCGCCGATCTCGAGTCCGCTATTGCCGCGGCAGGGCCTGGCAGAGTGGCCGCGTTCGTGGCCGAGCCGATCGTCGGAGCCACGCTGGGCGCGGTAGCGCCGCCGAACGGCTACTGGCCGGCAGTTGCCGAGGTGTGCCGGCGCTACGGCATTCTGCTCGTGGCCGATGAGGTCATGACCGGCTTCGGGCGGACGGGTCAATGGTTCGGCATGGACCACTGGGGCGTACGGCCCGACGTGCTGGCCGCGGCCAAGGGCGCCGCCGGCGGCTACTTCCCGCTGGGGCTGGCCGTCGCGAGCGGCCAGGTGTACGAGACGATCACCGGCGGCGGCGGCTTCGTCCACGGGTTCACCTACAGCCACTCCCCGGTGGGCGCGGCGGTGGCCGGCGAAGTGCTACGGATCATCGAGTCGGAGAACCTCGTCGAGGCGAGCGCCGTGCAGGGCGAGCGGCTGCTGGCGCTGCTTCGAGCCCGGCTGGGCGACCACGCCAACGTCGGCGAGATTCGCGGTCGCGGCCTGCTCGTCGGCATCGAACTCGTCGCCGATCGCGCCAGGCGGCGGTCGTTCCCGCGCTCCGCGCATCTGATCGAGACCGTCATGGCCCATGCCCGCGCAGAGGGAGTCCTGCTGTATCACGGCACCGGCAACGAAGACGGCACGAACGGCGACACCATTCTGCTGGGGCCGCCGTTCGTGGTTACGGATGCCGAGTTGGCGACGATCGCCGAAGTGGTGGGTAGCGCCGTGGAACGGGCTACTTCCGAGATCGCGGCGGCGACGGCCTAGCCTTCGAAGGGTTCGCGTGTCGGCCCCGTCGCCGGCCGCGGTGGCCGGTCTGCGCGACAAAATCGGGGCCAGAGCGTCCTGAGGTTCCCCTAGGGTGTTTCCCTAGGGCAACGTTCCTACGCAGTCCGGTGGAGCCACATATCGCCAATGTTGGTGATGGCGGCGGGTGGTCTCTACCCGTAGGGTTCACACATGGTCGCTACCCATCCCGAGCGAGGCATGTCCGAGACGCCGTCGTCTGCGCGCGGGCGGCGCCGGCCGTTCGCCGGCCTGGCGGCGCGAGCCATGGGCATAGCGGCCGTCCCGTTGGCGATCGCCACGGGCTTACTTGCTTTCGAAGATGCCTTCGAGCTGGGTAACGGCTTCATCGCCGCCGGCCTCGCCTTCATGTGCCTTGCCGTCGTGGCGATGCTGCTGGTAGGGATTCGCGAGCTACGGGCGGCGGAAGCGCGGACCGGCGCGGCCATCGCTCGGGCTACCAACGCCGAGTCGATGCAGCGGTCGCGCGCCGATGAGCTGGCCAGCGTCCTCAAAGCCAGCGAGAGTCTTGCTTTCAGCGGCGAAGGCCGGGTGGACTACCTCGCGGTTCTCGAAGCCATCACGCCCGATGGGGCGACGTCGTTCCTGGTTCGAGTCGAAAGTGAGACCGAGGGCGCCATCGTGGCCGCTCATGGGCCGGCTGCGGCATCCACGATCGGGATGCGCCGGAGCTTTCCGCCGACCGGAACAGAGTCCGGACATGCGGCGGCCCCGATCGCTTCGTTCAGCCGCAGCGGGCATTCCATCGGAGCCGAAATGCCACGCGAGCACCTGGCCGGGTTTGAGCTCGGGGTCGAGGCGGCTCTCGCCATCCGGCTCGCCGACCACGGCGGCCGCGCGCTCGGCTGGCTGCATCTGCTCGATCATAACGACGAGCGAATCCTGGAGCCGAGTTTCGTCGGTCTGGCCCAGCTGATGGCCAACCAGATCGCCGTGGCGATGGAGAACAACGCTCTGCTGGTCAGGATGCGCCGCCAGCTGGTCGAGGTACAACGCGTCCAGGAGCAGCTGATACAGGCCTCCAAACTCGGTGCGGTAGGAGAACTGGCTGCGGCCGTGGCCCACGAGGTAAACAACCCGCTGACCGGGATACTCGGATTCGCGGAACTGCTGATGGCCGAACTGCCCGAAGACGATCCCCGCCACGGAGAGGCCGAAGTCATTCGAGACGAGGCGGTCCGGTCTCGCTCGATCATCAGGGCCCTGCTCGAGTTCGCGCGGCCGCGGCCGCCACAGCGGATTCCGACCAACATCAACGACCTGGCTCGCGCCACGATCGATCTCATCCGCTTCCGCGCATCCGAGGCCGAAATCAAGATTGCGGCCGTCTACGGCGACCTACCCTGCCTCGAGATCGATGCCGACGCGTTCCGGCAGGTTCTGCTGAACCTCTTCAACAACGCCGTCGATGCGATGCCTCAGGGCGGAGAACTGCGAGTGACGACGCTGGCCGAAACGGAGCGGGTGGGCGTCGTCATCGCCGATGTCGGCGTCGGTATGGACGACGTCACCCGGGAACGCATTTTCACGCCGTTCTTCTCGACCCGGGCCGGCAGTGGCGGCGGTACCGGGCTCGGCCTTTCGGTCAGCCTCCAGATCGTCGAGAGCCACGGCGGCACGATCGACGTCGATAGCGCGCCGGGTCGTGGATCCGTGTTCACGGTCTGGCTCCCTCGATCCTCACCGGCCTTCGAGGGCGACATACTGGTGCCGGGAACCGAGCCGCGTCTGCCCGCACAACCGTCGACGGATCTCGACAGCGGCGCGTGCGAACCCGAGACTGGGCTCGCGCCCACGATTCAACATCGGATGGAAGCTGCATGAACTGGGATCTACGACCATCGAGGAGCGGCAACGCCAGGCCTCGGGTCCTGTGCGTTGACGACGAGCCGGTGATCCTCCAGATCCTGCGGCGGCTGCTCGAGGTCCAGGGCTTCGAACCGGTCGTCTGCGGCGATCCGCTGGCCGCTATTTCGATGTTCACCGAGGGCATGTTTGACGTCGTGATCACGGACATCCACATGCCCAGGATGGACGGCCTCTCGCTGATGAGGGCGCTCCGCGAGAAGCAGCCCGAGCTGCCGGTCGTCGTGGTCACCGGCCACGGCACCGTCGACACGGCGATCCAGGCGCTGCGTGAAGGCGCGACCGGGATGCTGGTCAAGCCGTTCACCGGCGAGGAGTTGTTGGGAGAGGTGCGTCGCGCTCTTTCCACGGCTCAGATGCATTACGAGGCGCTGCAGTACCGCTACCTGAGCCCGGTTCTAGACTCCATCGCGCTGACCCTCTCGACGGCCATTGAGGCCCGCAATCTCGAGACCGGCGAGCACTGCCGCCAGCTCGGGATCCTGTCTGAGCGGATGGCCGCGGTTCTGGGACTCGACGAGCGCCAGCAGATGACCATCCGGATCGGCGGCTACCTTCACGACATCGGCAAGATCGGCATCGCCGACGCGGTGCTGCTCAAGCCGGGCCGGCTGACGGAGTCGGAGATGGCCGAGATGCGCCGCCACAGCGAAATCGGCGCCGCAATCCTCGAGGTCCACGACGCGATGGCGGACATCGCCCAGATCGTCAGGCACCACCACGAACGCTGGGACGGGCGGGGCTATCCCGACGGGCTCGTCGGCGACGCCATCCCACTCGGCGGCCGAATCATCGCCGTCGCGGATGCGTTCAATGCCATGATCAGCGACCGGATCTATCGACCGGCACTGTCGGTGGAGCGAGCCTGGGCGGAGTTGCGCGCCCATTCCGGCTCGCAATTCGATGCCGAGATCGTCGAGGTCTTCGAGAAGGTCGTCGACGAGCATGGTCATCTCCGGCCGCTCGACCCCGCCATAGAGCAGACACTCAATAGCGATGTCCACGTCCCGATGGCGGCCGAGGAATTGCATGCCCGGCTGGCGATGCTGCCGATGCTCGAGCCGCTGGTAGTCACACCGGCCAATTCATCCGAAGCCTGCCCGGTCGCGGTCAACGGCGAGGAATGCGCTGTTCTGTCGTCGGGCGAGGGCTGCGAGATCGTGACGTCGGGTGAGGGCGATCGGACGCCGTCTTCGGGGGCGCGCCAGGTCGCCTGAAGCTTCTCGGGTTCCGGGCGCGGCGCGTCCGGGCGCGGCGCGGGCGCGGCGCTCAGCGGCGGTTGCGACTGACCACGTAGAGCCCCAGCAGCACGATCAGCAGCGGGCCGATCAGTCTGTCGGAGGGGAAATTCGCGATGTTCGAGGCGGCCACGTCGCTGCCGCCCCACAGGGCCAGAAGCGCGCCGATGCCCAACGTCCAGGTGATCCGCCGGCCGGTCGATGAGCGGATCAGCGCCACTGCCATCACGCCGAGCCCCAGGAAGAGCGTGCCCCAGCCCGAACCGTGGATGAGGCTCATGCTGTTCAGCAGGTCCGAGAGCGCGAGCGCCGTGACGAAGACGCCGGCATAGAGGGCCAGATCGCTGCGGTCGCGGACACCCACAACCAGCAGCACGACGCCGACCGCCAGGAAGAACGCCGAAGCCCCCACCTGGGCCTCGCTGAAAAGCTGGCCCGCGGCCAGGAATAGGCCGAGGACGATCAGGAAGACCCCGATCGTGCTGACGCCCGACCGGTTGCCGTGCCAGTTTCCGTCGAGCGTCCAGTCGTTCACCCGGACGACGCCGGGATTGTCTTGCTTGCCCATGGCTGGAGATTAGCAGCCGGCGGGGCGATTGTGTCGCCGCCTGGGTCGCCGCGCCTGGTAGCCGGAGAGAGGCGGCGCTAGTCCAGGGACGCCTCGACGCTGAGCTGGACGTTGCCGGCCAGCGCTCGCGAAATCGGACAGCCGTCCTTGGCCTGAGAGGCCATCTCCCGGAACTTGGTCGCGTCGAGTCCGCGCACGTGCCCGTGAACGGTGAGCTTGCTCGAGATGACCGTCCACTTGCCGTCGACCCGATCGAAGGCGATCTCCGACGTCACGTCGAGTTTCTCCGGCGGGTTGCCGGCCTTGGTTAGATCGCTCGAGAAGGCCATCGCGAAGCAGCTGGCGTGAGCCGAGGCCAGCAGTTCCTCGGGGCTCGTCTTGCCGTCGGCCTGCTCGGTCCTCGAGGCCCAGGTCACGGGCAGGTTCGAGAATGCCCGACTGGTGACGGCGCTTAGCTGGCCCGTGCCGGTCGCCAGATCTCCGTCCCAACTAACCGTTGCGCGTCGTACTGCGGCCATGGCCGACTCCTCATCGGGTTTTTGACACGGCCATAGTCTCACTCGCTCGACGGGATGGCGATGGACTAGCGTTGAAGGCACGAGCCGCGGGACGCCGCAGGTCAGCCGATAGCGGCTTTCGCGGCTACGACGCCTCGAACGCGCGTCCGCGGCGCGGGTCGCCGAACTGGTACGGACGCGGCAACTTCCCGGAACAGCGAGCGGTGGGCCGGGCCATCGGGCGCCACGAGCGAAGTTGCCCCGCCGAACGCCAGGTAGGCGCTCAGCGCCTCCGAGAATGACTCGACGAAATCGGGCGCGTCCAGCGGTTCGAAGCCAGGTTGCCATGACAGGCCGAGGATGCGGACCGCCTTCGCGGCCCGATCGATGCGCGGCTCGATACGCCCCACCAGCCGGTCGCCGAAGAGAATCGGCAGGACGTAGTAGCCCCAGCGCCGTTTCGCGGCCGGCGTGTAGACCTCCCAGCGGTACTCGAAGTCGTAGAGCGGTTCCAGCACGCCGCGATCCCACATCAGCGGGTCGAGTGGGGCGATGAAGCTGCAGCCGGGCCTCGGGATGCCCGAGCCGGCCACGCCCGAGCCGGCCACGCTCGCGCCGGGGCCGCGCTCCGCGACTTCGCGCCGAGCCTGGGCCAGCAGCGGTAGCTCGTCGGCCACGATGAAGCGCTCGCCACGGACACCTTCCACGTCGACGGGCACGATCTGGCCGCGATCCAGAAGCTCGTGCCGCAGTTCCGTACGCGACGCCGCGGTTCCCGTGCCGGGCCACAGTTCGCCGCTCCCGCCGGCCCCCAGCAGGCCGTGGCCCCGATATCGAGACAGGAGCTTGTGGCGCATCTGCTCGCGTTCCGGGATGCGCGTCGCGAGCAGGTCGGCGGGGAAGAGGCGCTCGGTGAGGTCGTAGTAGCGGCGGTTCCCGTCCCGTCGGGCTAGGGCCAGGATGCCGGCTACAGAGAAGGCTTCGAGCACCGCCCTGACAGCCGTCGTCGGTCCCCAGAACCATTCGATTGCCGCCTCGCGCTCGAAGTCGGTCGAGCATTTCGGGCCTTCGACCGTGATCTCGGCGAGCACCTTCTCCGCCAGGTCCGGCTGACTCCGCAGCAGTGCGCCAGCCCGGCCGTCGGCGCCGTTCTGCCATGTGATCCGGTAGTAGGGCAGCTCCGACGTCGGCAGGAGATTCAGAGCCTTGTTGTACGCTTCGAAGAGCAGGCGGCGGCCGTACAGCAGTTCATCGGTCAGCTCCCTGCGGTATCCGTCGATGCGGGCCTGGAGTACGAGGTCGTGGTTGCGGCCGGCCACGTTGAGCGGATCGAACTGGAGCGACCCGAGCCGGTCGACAACCGCCAGCACGCTTTCCGGCGATGCGGGCAAGGCGCGCGGGGGCGCGAGGAGGTGGCGGATCGCCAGAAAGCGGCGTGCTTCGGAGAGGCTGATCTTCAGTGGCATGGTGCGATTGTGCGGGTCGGAACGTCAGGACGCGGCAGGTTTCCGGCCGTGGCCGTGCGGGCCCGGCCGTTTCGACTTGAGCAATACCAGCGAGCGCGGCTGGACCGTGAGCTTGTCGCCTTCGGACAGGCTCGGGCTTCCGGTCGAGCCGCTTCCGGTCGTGCCGTTGCCGCTGGATGTGTCCACCTCGCGGAGCCACTCCCGCGGCGAGCCGATCGCGGGCAGGGTGAACGTGAGCGGTTCCCACCAACCGTTGACGATCAGCAGCAGGTCATCGTCGAGAATCGGCATGCCGCGGTCGTCGCGGTCGGCGTCGAGGGCGCCGTCGAGGTAGGCGACCACGCTGCGCGTCCAGCCCGCGCCCCAGTCCGAATCGGTCATCGCCGACCCGGCGGGTGTGAACCAGGCAATGTCCTCGCGTCGGGCTCCGCTGGCGAAGCGGCGGCGGCGAAGCACCGGGTGGCGCCGCCGAACGGCGATGAGATTGCGCGTGAAGGCCAGCAGACCCGCGTCGACCGAACCCCAGTCGAACCAGGTGATCTCGTTGTCCTGGCAGTAGCCGTTGTTGTTGCCTTGCTGCGTCCGGCCCATCTCGTCACCGCCGAGGATCATCGGCACCCCGAGACTCAGCAGGAGCGTGCCGAGCAGCGCTCGCGATTGCCGTGCCCGCAACGCCAGCACCGTGGCGTCGTCCGTGGCGCCTTCCGCGCCGCAGTTCCAGGAGCGATTGTCGTCGGTGCCGTCGTTGTTCTGCTCACCGTTGGCTTCGTTGTGCTTGCGGTCGTAGGAGACGAGGTCCCGCAGAGTGAAGCCGTCGTGGCAGGTGACGAAGTTGATCGAGGCGTTGGGCCGGCGGTTCGAGTTGCCGTACAGGTCGGCCGAGCCGGTGAGGCGCGTGGCCAGGTCGGGCAAGGTGCCGGCCAGGCCACGCCAGAAGTCACGGCTGGTGTCGCGGTACTTGCCATTCCACTCGCTCCAGAGCGGCGGGAACCGGCCCAGGTCGTAGCTGTCGGTCTGGCCCACGTCCCAGGGTTCGGCGATCAGCTTCACCCGCGATACGACCGGATCCTGCGAGACCAGGTCGAAGAAGGTCGCAACTCGATCGAAGCCGCCGTGTTCGCGCGCCAGCGCGACCGCCAGATCGAACCTGAAGCCGTCGACGTGCATCTCGGTGACCCAGTACCGCAGCGAGTCCATGATCATCCGCAGGCAGGTCGAGTCGTCGGGGTTGAGGGAGTTGCCCGTACCGGTTGTGTCGTAGTAGTAACGGCTGTCGCCGTCCACCAGACGGTAGTAGGCGGGGTTGTCGAAGCCGCGCCACGAGAGCGTCGGTCCAAGTTGATTGCCCTCGGCGGTGTGGTTGAAAACGACGTCGAGGATGACTTCGAGCCCGGCCGCGTGAAGGCTCTTGACCATAGCCTTGAACTCGGCGACCTGACCGCCGCTCCGGCCGGCCAGGACCTCCGCCGAATAGCCGGCATGCGGTGCGAAGAAGCCGAGCGTGCTGTAGCCCCAGTAGTTGTCGAGCCCCTTAGATCGCAGAAAGCTGTCGTCGATGTGTTGGTGGACCGGGAGCAGCTCGACGGCGGTGATGCCGAGGCTCGCAAGGTGGTCGATCGCCGGCTTCGACGCCAGGCCCGCATAAGTGCCGCGCAACTCGGGCGGCACGTCCGGATGGCGTTGAGTGAAACCCTTGACGTGGGTCTCGTAGACGACCGTGTCGGAATAGTGAATCGCAGGTGGGGCGTCGCTGCCCCAGTCGAATTCGTCCGCGACTACCAGGCCCCGCGGCACGTGTGCCGCCGAGTCGAGACGGCTTGGGCTATCCGGAGAATCGGGCGAGTAGCCCAGGACGGCGTCGCCCCAGTCGATGCCGCCGTCGATGGCGCGTGCGTATGGATCGAGCAGCAGCTTCATGGGGTTGCAGCGGAACCCATCGCCGGGCGCGTAGGGTCCGGAGACGCGGTAGCCGTACCGCTGGCCGGGTCCGATGCGCGGAACGAAGCCGTGCCAGATCCCGGCATCCTGCTCCAGCAGAGGCACCTGCACTTCGCGGCCGGATGCGTCGAAGAGGCATAGTGTCACGCCGTCGGCGATGCCGGAAGCAACCGCGAAGTTGGTACCGTCGGGACCTGGAGTCGCACCGAGCGGATAGGGCCGGCCGGGCCACGCCTCAGTCTTCATCAGCCCCTCGCATGCGGCCCAGCTGCTGCTGTGGTGTCAGCGTGCCACACCTTCGCCCTGGGGTCCAGCCCTCACGAGAAGGTCCGAGACGCCGGCCGGATCGGAGGCGATGTATGTGTCCAGGCTCGTGCCCATGGCAGCGTCCACGGCGATGAGCAACGACTCGGCCGAGAAGGGTTTGGCCAGGAACGGCACCGAGTCGTCGCGGCCGCTTTCGACGATCTCCTCGGCGTAGCCGGAGACCAGCAGTACCCGGAGCTCGGGACGGCTGCGGCGAAGCACGACCGCCAGCTCCGGGCCTCGCATGCCCGGCATCACCACGTCGGAGAGCAGCAGGTCCGGCGGCTCGGGCATCGACTCGGCGGCCAGAATCGCCTCGTCGGGGCCCTCCGCAGCAGTCACTTCGAATCCGGCCCTGGTCAGCACGCGCTGAGCGATGTCGCGCAGTCCGGGCTCATCCTCGACCAGGAGGATGCGGCCGGAGCGCCGACCGGCGGGCGTCGAAGCGGAGGCCCGACCGGCTGCGCCCGCTGCCGGCGCCTCGCGCATCACCATCGGGAAGAAGATCTGGAACGCCGTGCCGTGGCCTGGCTCGGACTCCACGAACACGGACCCGCCCGACTGCTTGATGATGCCGTACGTCGTCGCGAGCCCGAGGCCCGTGCCGCGGCCGCGGCTCTTGGTCGTGAAGAATGGCTCGAAAATGTGGTCGCGAGTCTCCGAGTCCATGCCCATGCCGGTGTCGGTGACTGAGATCGTGACGTAGTCGCCTGCGTTCAGCTCTCGTGGCCTGTTCCGGCTGGACGGGGCGAAGTGGTGATGGCCGGTCTGGACGACCAGACGCCCGCCGGCCGGCATCGCGTCTCGTGAGTTGAGCGTCAGGTTCAGGATCACTTGCTCGAGCTGGGTGCGGTCGGCACGCAGATAGCCCGCGTCGGCGTCGAGCTCCATCTTCAGCTCGATCTGCTCGCCGATGAGCCGCCGCAGCATCGATTCAACCCCGCCGGCCACGTCGTTGACTGCCAGAACCTGCGGCTGGAGCATCTGGCGGCGGCTGAATGCCAGCAGTTGCTGAGTCAGGCCCGCGGCTCGCTCGGCGGCATCGCGGATACCGGTCACGTACTCGGTCAGGTCGGTTTCGGGCGGTTCATCCAGGGACAGGTCGGCGAAGCCGATGATCGCGGTCAGGATGTTGTTGAAGTCGTGGGCGATTCCGCCCGCGAGCCGCCCGACCGACTCGAGCTTGCGCGCCTCGAACAATTCCGCCTGCAGGCGATCGAGTTCGCTGGTGTCCTCCATCAGCGAAATCGCGCCCAGGATCCGTCCGGACTCGTCGGCGATCGGGGCGAAGTGGGCCCGGATGTTGATCGGCCGGCCGTCCTTGGTGTGGCTCGGCAGTTCCTGCTCCACGATCGAAGCCCCGGCCAGCACGCGCGGCATCAGGGCCTTGCCTTCCGACGACTGGTCGGGCGGAACGATGGGGGAGCGCTGGCCCATGACTTCGCTCGCGGCATAGCCGAAGAGCTGTTCGGCGGCGCGGCTCCAGAACAGGACGCGGCGGTGCCGGTCGGTGACGACGATCGGCAGCGGCGAGGAGTCGAGAATGGCCTTCAGCGTTTCCGACGTCTGGCGGAACCGCTCCTCGAGGATGAGCTGCTTCTCGGCCGCCGCGGTCTGCTCCTGGACCATGTCCACCATCGAAGTGATGGCCATGATCACGATCAGCGTGCCGCCGAAGCCGAGCGCCCCGAAGTCGATGCCGACGTGCGCCAGCCCCTGGACCAGCAGGATGGCCGGCGCCGCCATTCCGGCCACGACGAGCGTCGCGACGCGCGCGGGTGTCATGCGATGGCTTCGACTCACGTTGAGCCGCGCCGGCTTGGCCATCGACGGATGCAGCGCCGCCGCGCCCCACAGCCCGTACTGGGTGAACAGGATCAGCAATGCCAGCGGCGAACCGGCCGAGACCGTGCCCGGCCCGGCGAGGCCGTCGCCGACGAGCATCGCGACCACGCTCAGCACGAACAGGCGGATTGCCGGAGTCTTGGTCTCCGATCCCAGCAGCAGACAAAACACGACGCCGATCAGGGCGATGTCGCACAGCAGGAAGACGGTCTCGACGGTTCTGTCCAGGCGTGACAGGACATGGCTCGTCAGGATCGGGTCGGCGAAGGCAACCCACACGAAGAGGGCGATTCCCGCGGTCAGGATCCCGCCGTCGAGGATGACCGCCCAACCGGCGCCCAGCGGTCGTCGGACCACCAGCAACGTGAAACCCAGGGTCACGATCGGGTAGGCGGCCAGGTAGAGGAATTCCGGTACCGACGGGAATGACGAAGCGTTGAGCGGCGAGCCGCTGAGCGCTCCGGCCCAGTCACCGAGCGCGAAGCACAGCTGGCCTATCGCGAGCAGCACCCACGGGTGGCGAGGGCGAGGATCGAAGATGACGACGCCGACGACGATAGCCGCCACGGCACTGATGCCGAGGAGCCCACCCATGGCCGTATACAGCCCGTGACCCGCCAGATCAGTCAGGACGAAGACGGCGACGGCCGCCAGCAGGTAGGCAGCCGAAAGCCTGCGGACTACAACTGGTGGAAGTTCACGGAGCCAGGGCACGCCTGCAGGATGGCTCTTGAGCCCCGGCCCGCGAAGGCCCTAAACGTCCTACTCCATCTTCCGCAAGCCGTCGAACCCGGCCGATCGGCTGCGAATCCCATCGTCCGGAGCGGTGCGGCTAGTACCAGCCGTACTTCGCCTTGAACGCCTGGGCGGCGCAGGCCGACCCGTATCGGTGGTTGACATACCAGATGCCCCACTTCACCTGGGTCAGCGGGCTTGTCCGCCAGTTCGAGCCGTAGGCTGCCATCTTGATGCCCGGGTGCGCCTGAGGGATGCCGTACGAAGCCGTAGTCGGGTCGCCGTTCGACGGGAACATTGCGCGCGGATTCCACCTCGACTCGTGGTAGAACAGGAGGTCGATGCAGTTGTACTGCGTCAGGCCGATCGTGCGCTTGACGTAGAGGCGGGCATTGGCGACCGAATCCACGTACTTGGCCTTGGGCTTGGCCGTGGGCTTCGACGTCGGCGTCGGTGTCGGCGTGGGAGTTGGGGTGGGAGCGGCCGAAGGCGTCGGGGACGGCATGACCGTCGGCGTCGGGGCGGCATCCGCAATCAACGAACCCGATCCTTGCGAGGCCGATCCCTGATCGGCCAGCGCCTGCGGAACCACAACCACGGCCGCGTCGAGCACGATGACGAGCGCGGCGGCGATTGCCAGGAGGATCGCGGGGGAGAACCGCTTCAATTGATCCCTCGGTGTCTGGCTCGTTGGGACCGACCGGGATGGCCCGTCCGGACGAGGCCGGATGTCGGTTGGTGGAGCTGGAGTGGCGGTGCGGGCTCGGGGGCGCCGTGCGCCCAATCTGGGCGCGGGGCCGTGTCTACAAGGCCACACTCATCCGGAATTCAAGGGCCGGCGCGATCTCGCAACGGTGGAGAGGCGCCGAACCACCGGCGGCCGCAGAATAGCACGGTTGGGGATCTTGAGGCAGCGTGGCGATCGGGCGCCGTGCCTCAAAGCAAACCCCACTTGCCGTTTGACGCCACCGGGCGTAATCCCGATAATAGAACTCGGAATTAGAACATCCCTCAACGGTGGCGGTCCGGCGTCCCCCTCCGCTCGGACCGCCGCCTTGTCTAAGGAGCGCAATGGCCAGCAGCGCAGAGATCGTCTCCAGCGAGTACAAGTTCGGCTTCCACGACGACGTCGACTACCTCGAGGAGACGAAGGCCGGCCTGACTCGACAGACAGTCGAGGAGATCAGCGCCTTCAAGAACGAGCCCAAGTGGATGCTCGACTTCCGGCTGCGCGCCTACGAGCACTTCCTCTCGAGGCCGATGCCGCAGTGGGGCGGCGACCTCATGCAGATCGACCTCAGCAAGATCGTCTACTACCGCAAGCCGTCGCAGGGCGAAGAGAAGTCCTGGGACGATGTCCCGGACAAGATCAAGAAGACGTTCGAGCGCCTGGGAATTCCTGAGGCGGAGCGCAAGTTCCTTGCCGGCGTCGGGGCCCAGTACGACTCCGAGGTGGTCTATCACTCCGTGCGCGAAGAGCTCTCCAAGATAGGTGTCGTGTTCATGGGCACCGATCAGGGGCTCAAGGAGTACCCGGAGCTCTTCAAGAAGTACTTCGCCACGGTCGTTCCGCCCGAGGACAACAAGTTCGCAGCGCTGAACAGCGCGGTCTGGTCCGGCGGGTCGTTCGTCTACGTGCCCAAGGGCGTGGAAGTGCCCCTGCCGCTGCAGGCCTACTTCCGCATCAACGCCGAGAACACGGGCCAGTTCGAGCGGACGCTGATCATCGTCGACGAGGGCGCCAAGGTTCACTACATCGAGGGTTGCACGGCCCCGATCTACACCACGGACGCACTCCACGCCGCCGTCGTCGAAGTCATCGCCCTGCCCGGTTCGAAGGTTCGCTACACCACGATCCAGAACTGGTCGAACGACGTCTACAACCTCGTGACCAAGCGGGCCCACGCCCACGCCAACTCCACGGTCGAGTGGATAGACGCGAATACAGGGTCCCGCTTAACGATGAAATACCCGAGCATCTGGCTTCGCGGCGAGGGCGCCACGGCCGA
>Ga0182027_10002879_pt1 | contig 27649 bp, 19 predicted proteins | sample 712E1DmetaG_FD_121300 | JGI IMG/M metagenome (GOLD analysis project Ga0182027, IMG submission 121300) | Permafrost microbial communities from Stordalen Mire, Sweden - 712E1D metaG (Illumina Assembly) | ecosystem: Environmental > Terrestrial > Soil > Wetlands > Permafrost | place: Sweden...
GAGTCGAAGTGAGTCGAAGTGAGTCGAAGCAAGGATGAAGTGATGTATCGTTTATCAATCCTTTTCACCATCATAATTGCGCTGTGCGTCAATGCGGCGCTTAGCCAGATGATCGTGAACAAATCGATATACGGCCAGGTTTATTCCGCCGAATTCACGGTCAACGCCAGGACCGATGTGATTCTGAAGCGCCTCGGCGACATCGACTCAATGGCCCGGATCATGGGGTGCGTTAACAGGGGAGGCCCTTCGAAAAAATTCGCGCGGGTCGGCGACGCGGCCCTGTTCGTGCCCTACGTTAATACTAAGAACAGGGAGTACGGGATCGTCATGGTGACTTTTCTTAACGTGCTTTCGGAGGTCCGTTTCACCTATCAATCCCTGACCGGCGAAAGTTTCTTCCAGGACGTATATAAATTTTCCCCTTCCGGCAATAATTCGACCGATATCTCTTTCGTAAAGCGTTTTATCGCGGACGATCCGCAGTCCCCCGAACAAATCGCCGAACGGACGAAGCTGGTCGAAGACTGCCTCGGCCGGATGAAAGAAATGGTGGAGAACAGATAATTCCGGGCCGGTTTGTTCGACCATGTTTTGCCCGTCGAAGGAGCGGCGACATGCGCATAAGCGCGATTATTTTTCTGTTTTTCTGTTCAATGCCGGTTTCCGCGGCCCTCCAGCGCCTGCAGCTCCAGGATTCCCTGAAAATTTCCGACGTTTGGTCGGGCCATCCCGTTGATTTCGCCTTTATCGCCAGGGGCGACAGCCAGTATGTCGCGTATTACGATACGGCGCGGCGCATGACCGTCGCGGTTCGCGGCCTGCGGGACAAGGCATTCCGACATGTAAATCTTCCGTCGGCCATCGGCTGGGACTCCCATAATTACATCGCCCTGGCGCTTGACAGCGCAGGGTACATCCACGTCAGCGGCAACATGCACGCTTCGGCGTTGGTGTATTTCCGCTCCACGGCGCCGTATGCCATCGACAGTCTTAAAAGCGCGGTCATGGTCGGCTCCAATGAAAGCAGCGTGACCTATCCCGTTTTCATCATCGGGCCTTCCGGCGAGCTGATTTATTTCTACCGCGACGGCACAAGCGGCAATGGCAACCAGATCTTCAATAAATGGACCATGTCGACGAAACAATGGTCGCGGCTCTTTAACCAGGCCCTCATCGACGGGCAAGGCCAGAGAAACGCCTATATGGGCGGCCCGATCCTCGGGCCGGACGGCTATTACCACGTGTTCTGGATGTGGCGGGAAACTCCGGACGCCGGAACGACGCACGACGTCAGCTATATCAGGAGCAAGGACCTGTTGAATTGGGAGAACGCCGATGGGACGAAATTGTCGCTGCCCGTCACCATAGCCTCGCCGGGGATACTCGTTGACTCCATTCCGCAGAACAGCGGGCTGATAAACCGCGGCGCCATTGGTTTCGATTCACAGGGCCGGCTGATCATTACCTATCATAAATACGATGCCACGGTGAACCATTATACGCAGCTTTACAATACGCGCCGCGAAGGAAACCAGTGGAAAATATACCAGACCAGCCAGTGGGCGTATCAATGGGTCATAAGCGGGACCGGTTCCCTTGTGCTGCAAATAACCTTCGGCCCCGTCGAGCTTCGGCCCGATGGGAGCCTTACCCAGTCTTATTACCACGTTCAATACGGCGCCGGGATTTGGGAGCTCAATGAGGCCACGCTCAAGCCGGCATCCACGCCAATTTCCAGTATATGGCCCATCGGCCTGGAACAGGCGAAACGGCCGGGTATGGAGGTGCATTGGCTCAAATGCCATGGACCGGTCTGCGCGGCGGGTACTTTTTCAAATTCCACCTCGTCGCCCGACCCGGACCCATCCACGGTCTATGCCCTGCGCTGGGAGACAATGCCGGAAAATAACGACCAGCCGCGCGACACGATTCCCGCTCCCACGGCGCTTATGCTCTACACATTTAAAGACCCCAATGTCGTGACGCGCATCCTGCCGGACAAGACCAAAACCCGGTTCGGAAGCCATGTCTCGATGATCGTTTCCGGCGGCAAGAAAGTGTTGATAAACATTTCACGGTCCATGGCGGCCTTTGACCATGTCCGCCTGCGCGTCCAGGATGTACGCGGGAAAACAATCGCGGACCGTTTATTGCCGGCATGCCCGTGCGTGTGGGACTGCAACAATGTCGCCCCCGGTTTTTATTGCGTTCACGTTGAAGCGGGGGGCGTTGTTGACAGAAAGGGTATTTTTATCGGCCCGTGACGGCCTCAGGGAACGGCCGCGGGTTGTGATTTCAGCGACTCAAGACGCATCGGCGTCGCGGCTGAAATAATTTTTCGCATTGGCAAAGCAGATATCGCGGACGATCCCGCCGATTAAATCAAAATCACGCGGTATGTCCCCGTTTTCCATGTCCCTGCCCAGAACGCCGCACAGGATCCTGCGGAAATACTCGTGCCGGGGAAACGATAAAAACGACCGGGAATCGGTGGTCATGCCCACGAACCGGCCCAATAGCCCCAGGCCGGACAGCGCCTCGAGGTGCCTCACCATGCAGTCTTTCTGGTCCAGAAACCACCATGCCGGGCCGAGCTGCATTTTTCCCGCAATCGTTCCGTCTTGAAAAGCGCCGGCGATGCTGACGAGCATTTCATTGTCCGCGGGATAGATGTTGAAAAGTATTGTTTTCGCCAATTGGCCCGCGGCATCGAGCGCGTCAAGGAAGGCGCACAGCGGGCGCCCGAGCGGATGGTCCCCGACGCAATCCACCCCGGTGTCCGGCCCGAGGCTTTTGAAAATATGCGTCCTGGCGTTGCGGATGACCCCGAAGTGGAGCTGCTGCGCCCAACCCCGACCGTGGTTCATCCTGCACAATTCGAGGAGCATGGCGGTCTTGAATTTCAGGACCTGGCCGGCGTTAAGCGGCCTGCCGGAGCGCGCGAAGGAAAAAATCGTGCTGATTTCATTGGGGACCACGCTGTCCGTGGTCAAGGTTTCGAACGCATGGTCGGAACTCCGGCAGCCGTTTTCGTGGAAGAAGGCATGCCTTTTGTCAATGGCTTCAAGGAGCGTTGCATACGAGTTTATGGCGATGCCGGAGACCTTTTCCAATGCGTTGATATAGTGATTGTAGGCGACGGGCTCCTCGATGGCCATGGCCTTGTCTGGCCGGAATGTCGGCCGGACGGTTATGGCGAACTTTTCCCGGTTAAGCTGCTGGTGCCAGGAAAGATCGTCAACCGGGTCGTCGGTGGTGCAGAGAAAGGCCACGTTCATCTTTTTCAACAGGTTTCGTGTTGAGAAGGACTTTTCCTTGAGCTGCTCGTTGCATTGTGCGTAGATCGCCGGGGCCGTTTTTTCGGAAAGCAACTGGCCGATGCCGAAATACCGTTTCAACTCAAGATGGGTCCAGTCATAGAGCGGATTACGCACGGCTTTGGGCATGGTCTTGGCCCATTGGGAGAATTTCTCTTCGTCGCTTGCCGTTCCGGTTATGCTGTTTTCATCGACCCCGTTGCAACGCATGGCCCGCCATTTGTAATGGTCGCCGCCGAGCCAGACGCGGGTAATGTTGTCGAACCGCGCGTCCTCCGCGATAAGCCGGGGGGAAAGATGGTTGTGATAATCGAAAATCGGCGCGGTTTCCGCGTAGTCATGAAAAAGCCGCTGGGCGGCTTTATTGTGAAGCAGGAAATTATCCGATAGATACTTCATGTGCGCATGTCCTCTCTTGAATCAGCCTTTTACGCCCCTGCTTTTTACCCTATGTCATCCAGCAGCGCTTCATACGATCCGAATGCGGCCAGTTTTTTTCTCGCGTCACCGACAGCCTGTGCGCTCCGTATGCCCGTCGTTTCCGCCAGAAACAGGATATATCCCGCCACGCGCCGGGCGAACAGCAGCCGCGCCTGGTCGGAAATCCTGTAAAAGCGGCTGCGCTGCTCGTATCCTTCGGGGGAATGGTGGCCGAGCCGGTCCGTACTGCCTTTACCCGCAAGAATGAAAAGGAAATTGTATTCGAACCAGAACGCATGGTCGGGCGATGGCTTGACGCTGTCAAGAGTCTGCTTGAGTCGCGGGAGCGATTCGAAAACCGTATCGACGGTCAAGCCTTCATGCTTTAAAGACGAAGCGATGAATTCCCTGGCGAAATTTCTTTGCGCGGCGTCTTCCGAAAAGGCGCCTTTAAGCGCGAGTTCCTTTGTGAAGGCATACCAGTCGGCCCATAGTTTTTGGTCTTTTGGGTCGGTTGATTTCGACAGGGCAACTCCCATTTCGTAGGTGTACCGTCCCGACGTTTTCACCTCGAAACACCCTTTTGTGGCGCTGCCCATGATCCGGTAATTTTCCGCGGATTTCCCGCTTCCGGAATGGAAACCGATTGAAACGCCGAACGATGCGGCCACGGAAAACAGCGTGGCGATCTTTTTCTCCAACGCGGCGTTATCGGCATAGGGAATGTTTTTCTGGAACCCGATGTTGGGGGCCACGAAATCGAACCGCATTCCCATGGCTTCGACGAGCGCCAGGCACACGGCCAAAGTCTGCGGCGTGGTTTCGCCGGGCAGCTCGTCGATGGACAGCTCCTTGATCAGTTCCCGGCCCGCTTCGGTGGAAAACGTTTTCCTGCGGATATCGATATAGAGGCCGTCCCTGCGTTTGACCTTTTTCATGGCGGGCATGAGATACGTAACCAGTCTTTTTATTTCAGCGATTGGAATGTCCATGGGAATCGACGCGATTCGCTTGACGATCGCCTCAAAGACGCCCGGCCCGACAATGGCGCTGAAGGCGGCGTCGAGCTCGGCTGGGTTTTCGACCGGTTTGTGCAGCGACAGTTCGGGACTCATGTCGTAGGTTATGTACGAGGCGAACAAACTTCCTTCTACGAGCCGATCTTCGATGGCGTCGAACCTGCCGCCTATAGGCTGGTGGTCGGCGTTGAATCCCCATGGGATCGATCGGCGGTGGAACCCATGCTTGAGCATCGTGATGATTGACGTATGCGACATTCCCTGCACCGATTGTCCCTGATGTCCTTCGGGCACGCTGGCGCCGATAAAAGGGAAAGGCACCTTGGCCAGGCGGTTGTCGAGCATCGCCTCCACGTCGAACACCAGTTCGCGGGGAATTGAATTCTGGTTTGCGGTAACGGGCAGGTCGAGCGCCTTCATGGCCCACGCGACCGCGGGCCAGTGCAGTGTGGTGAACCGCGCTCCTATGCCGAGACTGGTTTTTTTCAGGGTTGCTTCAGCCCTGGGGAAAATGGTGCTTGATGGGTCGGTTTCAAGCGCCAGGTTTTTGAGCCGTATGAGATTTGACCACGACAACGGGACAACACGGACCACGGGCCCGACGGAAGCCGTGCTCTCGAATTCGGGAACTTCCCCGCTTGCGGTGATCAGGGCACAATCGCCTGTGCTTTTGGATTCAATGACGAAAAATACCGCGTTTCCAATCTGGAAAATCGACTTGTGCCAAAGCACTATCTGTTGTAATCGTGCCGCGGTCTTTTCCGCTGACGCATGATCCGTTACCGATTCCAACGCGGTTTTTTCTTTCTTGACCTGTTCCAGAAGCCCGTTTAAATCCAGGGTCATGTCCGGAGAAATGGCCGGATTGTGCAAAGGGAATAATCTGTTCTTTAAAAGAAAATCATTAATCCGGATTGAATTTTTTGTCATTGACAGCCTTGCTCATTTGAACCGTATAAAAAATAATTATAATACATAAGTAATTGAATATAGATAATCTTGCCAAAAAGTTATAACATTATTCCAAAAACCCTTGTGGAACAAATGTTCAACGGAAAAACAAAATCCGCCGACGTTTTTCCTCTTAAAAAATTTTAAATGGTTATGTTATTATTGTTTCCATAATATTAATAGCGGAAGGGCGCACCATTATGATGGTCATGCAAATAAAAAACGGATTGTCGATTGCCGTTTTGTTTTTATTGGCACTGTTTAATGTTTCGAATGTTCGGGCCGCCGACCCATTTCCAGGAAACCCTCCGATCACGCCCTACTGGGCGCTTGGGCCTTGGGTTTGGGAAGACATGACCAACACCCAGACCAGTACCACGCAACTGGTGCAAAATTACCTTTCGCGAAATATCCCGGTGTGCGGGGTAATGGTCGATAGCCCGTGGGAAACCTACTATAACACATTCGTTCCCGATGCAAGCCGCTACGCGACATTTTCGGCAATGATCACCGCGCTCCACGCGCAGGGCGTCCGGGTCATCTGCTGGGCCACCGCGTGGATCAACAACGACAGTCCTGATTATGCTACGGTAAAAACCGACAAGTACGTCGTCAATCCCAATTCCGGAGACGGAACATGGTGGAAAGGCAGCGGCGTCCATATCGACCATACGAACCCGCAGGCCCAGGCATGGCTCGACGCTAAAATGGACAATGTGCTCAATATGGGTCTTGACGGATGGAAGCTTGACATGGGGCCCGATTATTTAGGCGGCTCCACGGTGACGTTATCGGCCGGCAGCACGCTGGGCGCAACCATGGCGCTTACCACGTTCCAGAAATATTACTATCAAACCATTTATGATCATGCGATCGCCAAAAACCCGGAAAACGTGATAACCGCTCGCGGCTACGCGGGAACGCCGGGCGGCACCGAGGATAAAGCGCCTATCACCAAGGACCCGCTCTGCTGGCAAGGCGATTACGCCGGGGATTTCTCAGGGATTGTTTCACAAGCGGGATTCGTGTATCAAACCGCCATCGACGGCTACGGTTGCCCGGGCGTTGAAGTGGGAGGCTATTCCGGCGCAAGCCCCACGAAAAATTCGCTTATCCGCTACGCCCAGTTCGGCGCCATGACACCCTACATGGAAAACGGCGGCTCCAATGGCGGCCTTACCAATCATGTTCCGTGGTATTGGGACACGACGACGGTAAGCATTTACCGGTATTTCGCCACTTTACATCGCGAATTGTCGCCCTATAATTTTAGCGGGATCGTGGACTGCCATCTTAATGGCGGTTCGCAGATGAAGTCGTGCGATAAAACCAATTATACCCATAAGCTCGGCAGTGATATTTTCGTGGGGTTGATAACAAGCGACGTCTTGGCGCGAAACATCACTTTTCCCGCAGGCGACCATTGGATTGACTATTGGGATGAAAGCACCGCGGCCTCGAATTACGCGGGCGCTACGACGAAAACGGGTTACGCGGTTCCCCTCAATCAATTTCCAATATTCATTCGCGCGGGCGCCATTATTCCCATGGACGTAAAAACGAACGTGACCGGCCACGGCGATTCGACCGCCACCGGAAAAATAACCGTTTTAGTGTATCCGTATAAAACCTCGACCATGACGTTTCACCGGTCCTTAGGCACCGGCGTTGCCTATGAGGACGTTACAATCACCATGAACGAAACGTCCGGGACAATTACCGTAAGCGGTCCAACGGCCGTAAACTATCGGCTGCGCGTTAAATCGTTCCTTGCTCCCACCGGTGTCACCAATGCCACGAGTTATTCGTATGATTCAACGCACAAAGTCATTATAATCGACAAAACGGCTTCCGCAAGTTTTACCCTGAAGATCTCGAACTTCGAGGGCTATTCCCTGAGCCCAGCGGGAATTATGCCAAAACCCGACAAGGCAAACTTAGCGCGATATTCAGCCCCCGCATTTACCGCATTGCCCACTTCCTTTTCCTCGGCCCATAACCAGGCTTCCCACTTTGCAATGTATGATGCAACGGGCAGGATGGTTGAGGGTGATGTGTCGGGCGGTTCAATAAATACCGCATGGAAAAGCCTGGGAGTCGGGTACAAACCGTACGTTTTTAAAGTAAAGGAATAACGGCCTATTCTTTTCAAACGAACATAGCGCCATTTCCCCGGTTTTTGATTATTTTCTATTCCTTGACTTGAAGAACCGGAATATCACCATGCCGCCGACGAAAGCATTTAGAAAAAGCCCCACGCTCTCCATTATCGATTGGCAGGACCGTCGCGCCGATGAGCGGATGTGGCTGCTTACCAAGACCGGCCTGAAAACCAGCGTGCTTATTGTCCGTCATGCGGGCAATTCCATCTGGCGTAAAGGGGCATCCATATCGAGGAAGAATTCCGACACGTATGGAATTGAACTCGTGACCGCCGGGAACCTGCATTTTATTCAGAACGGTAAGGAATATATACTTGAACCGGGCGCCATTTTTATCAAACGGCTCGGCGGCAACCATATCTACGAGCCGGGGCCTGCCGGGTTCGTCCATAAACGGTTCGTTCGTCTTGACGGCCCGATCATTGAGACGATCACCGGCGAGCTCGGCATCGAACAGGTCGATATATGCCGACTGTCTCGCCCCGCCGAATTCGCCCGGCTGCAAAAGAGGGCCATTTTTCTTATTAAACATCAACCCCCCGGTTATACGACCCTTTTATCGCTCCTTGCATTCGAAATCCTGCTTTTCGTGGCGAATGATATTTCGGGGTCTTCATATCCTCCGGCGCTCTTGGTCTCCGTCGAACATATGCGCCGCAACCTGCACCGAAAAATGACGATCAGGGAATTGTCACAAGGTGCGGGCATAAGCATGACCCAATGCTTTCGCCTTTTTAAAAAAAACATGGGCGAATCGCCGCTGGTTTATTTCAACGCCATGAAAATACGGCGCGCCGCCGAATTGCTCCGGCACACGCTTATGCCAATCAAAGAAATCGCCTTTGCCCTGGGCTATGAAGAACCGGCCTATTTCACGAACCAGTTCCGTAAAACAATGGGCGTTCCGCCCCGTGAATATAGGAAAAGGGCATAACCTCCAAAGTCTCCCGCATTGAAGCTTCAGGGAAGATAACTAAACAAATTAAAACAATAACTTATTTAAAATCAACATGTTATATGATATTATCAAATAAATTTGGTTAACAGCACTGAACATATTGCTAAATCATCAATTTTAGTTTATATTAGTCTATATTACCCAAAGAAAGGTGGATTTATGAGCAAAACTTCGAATTTCGTCAGTTTTCTATTCTTGTTCTTAACTCTGTTCGTTTTTAACGTAGTCGGGGCCGTTTTTCAGCCTCCCCAGACAAACAGGTCAAAAGTGAATATAAACACGAACTGGAAATTCAATTTAGGCGATGTGACCGGCGCGCAAGCTGCAACTTTTAGCGACGCCGCGTGGAGCACCGTGCACCTTCCCCATAATTTTCAAACGCTTCCCATAACCGGAGGGACCTTCTATCGGGGCATCGGTTGGTATCGCAAGCATGTTGCTTTTGATAACACCTACAGCAATAAAATCATCACGCTTTATTTCGAAGGGGCCATGACTGTAACGCAGGTCTGGATCAACGGACAGGTTTTGCCCATACATTACGGTGGCTTCAGCCCGTTCTGTTTTGATATTACCTCCGGCTGCAAATTCGACGGGACCGATAACGTCATTGCCGTAAAACTCGACAACACCTATCAGACGGAAGTCCCGCCCGAGCATCCCGACGGCAGCACCACCGAGTTTGAATTATACGGCGGGATTTATCGCGACGTATCCTTGATTATTACGGACAAACTGTACATTCCTCCCGCGATCCAATCCTGGAGCTCGGGGTGGGCCGATCAAGGCGGCCAGTTCATTTCATACCCCGCGGTGAGCACCGCCTCGGCCACGGTCAAGGTGAATTCCTGGGTGAAAAACGCCACCGGAGCGACCGCTACCTGCGAATTAATGACCTACCTTGTTGACTCGTCAGGGAATACTGTTCAGAGCGTACAGACCACCCAATCGGCGGCAACGACGGGAGTAACGCCGTTTTCCCAGACCATGACGGTTTCCAATCCCCAGCTCTGGTATCCATGGTCCCCGAAATTGTACACGGTCTATACGGTCGTTTATAACGGGACCACGCCCGTTGACCTGTTCACCACACAAATTGGCATTCGTCAAGTAACCTATGATAAAGCGCAGGGCGTTTACTGTAATGGAACGTATTTCAAGATTTTAGGACTCGACAGGCACCAGATGTGGCCTTTTGTGGGCCATGCGGTCCCGGATATTCAGCAGAGGCGCGATGCCCAGCGGCTCAAGGAAATTGGTTGTAATTTCGTGCGGTGCTCCCATTATTTGCAGAATGACGCTTTTTTGGATGAATGTGATCGACAGGGAATTTTTCTTTGGGAGGAAATTCCCGGATGGATGTGTTGCTGCAACGGCGGCGTTCCGTTTCCCGACACGGCATGGAGAAGGAGGCATCTCGATGAAACGCGATTTCTGGTCCGCACCGCCAGAAATCGACCGAGCATAATGATATGGGCGCCCGCACTCAATGAGGCGGTGTCCGATCCGACCATTGAAATTCCACTCAACAATCTTTGCCATCAGGAAGATTCCACGCGTCCCACGGGGGTGGGCCGCCTTACGGCCCCACAAGGGCCGGGATCGAATATTTATGATTTTTACGGGGAAAATTGCTTCACGCCGGGGTCCCTTCCCAACGCAAACCCCGACCCCAATACGATCGGGTTCTTAAACACCGAGCATACGGGTTACACCTACGGCGATTCATCGATACGGGCCACGTGCCCGGAATGGGCCCTTGTCGAACATGCCGAGCTCCATTCAATCATGACCGAGCAGGGCAGGCAGCGGCAATGGCAGGCCGGGAGCCTCGGTTGGTGTGCGTATGACTATTATACCAATCGGCAGAACCTGGGCCTAAAGTATTCAGGGGTCTTTGACATAATGCGCATCCGCAAATTCTGTTCCTACTTCTATCAGAGCCAGTCCGCACAAGACAATTATGTCGCATCAGTGCATCCCATGGTGCATATCGCCAACTATTACCGGTCCGACTCGCCGCTCGACCGCAAGGTATACAGCAACTGCGACCAGGTGAAACTGTACCAGAACAACGTGCTTATCGCCACCCAGGCGCCCGACGCCGGCAGGACCCTCGCGCATCCGCCTTTCACTTTTAAGAATGTCGCCTACGCGGCGGGAACGCTTCGGGCCGAAGGCCTGATCGGCGGCGTGGTCGTGGCCCGAGACAGCGTTAAAAGCCCTCTAACGGCATCGGCGCTTAAGCTCATCGCTGACCCCGATACGATCGAGGCAAACGGCGGGGATTTCAGCAGGGTGGAGGCGTACGTCATCGACGCTAACGGCACATGGGTCCAATATGCCACTAATTCGGTCAAGTTCAGCATTTCCGGATCAGGCAACCTTATCGGTGATAATCCCATAGCGGCCCAGTCGGGCGCTTGCATCACGCTTGCCAAGGCGCAATTGACCCCGGGAACGCTCACGGTAACCGGGACCTCATCCGGGCTCGCCTCCGCAACGGCCACTATTGTCGTGAAGGGTACCCCCACCGGTGTTCTGCCCGCTTTAAAGCCGGCTCTGCGGCCCGCGGTCGCATCGGTTAGAGTTGTCAAGGCCATAGGCAGCAAGCTTGCTGTTCCCCCCGGGCCGGGCGCGGTCCGATGGGTCGCGATTTACGATCTCATGGGCAATCTGGTGTACAAAAAGAAAACAGATCAACGGACAATCGATCTTCGGAAGGAAATTGGAAAGTCCGAAGGCGCGTATTTTGTGAAAGTTAGCGCCCTTCAGTAAAAGATCGGAACGCTTTATTGCTTTAAAAGTATTTTCTTTACACTAATGGTCAAATTATTGTATGCAAGCGCCATGATGACTTCGCCGCAACGGCATTGCGCTATTTTGTCAAGAGGCAGTATCCGGCCGTCATAGAGCAAGCGTCCGTTCAACGTATAGAGGCTCATGCGGTTCGCCTGAGTGTACGCCATGCTCAACCCGACGGGCTTTATCGCCGCGGTGGTCCGCTTCATGAGGATTCTTCCTAAATCAAGCTGCTTTCCGGTCGCCGTATTTTGCCCTAATTTAGTTTGGTAATCCGGGTCGGTGATTATGTACGAAACTATTGAAGCGCCGTTTAATTCGCTGATTACAATCTGTTTTGAAAAGGTGCCGTCGTTATTGGTGAAAACGGTATTGCCTATCGTGTCGAACCCGCCGCCGCTGCTCATAATGACATAGGCATTGCCGATGCCAAGTCCGGTCGCCGAATCAACGACGGTGCCGCTGACCGTCAAGGTGTCTTTTACGCTCATGTCCATTTCCGAGATTTTAATGGTGCCGAGATTAACGGTTGACGTAAGAATACCGGCGAGATTGTATTTGATCTGATATCCCTCTTTAAGCACTCCATAAAAAAGAATTATGGATTGCATGCCGGTGGTCATTTGGAGTTGAAATTTTCCGTCAGTCCCGGAAAAAACGGTGTCCAGTTTCAAGGCCCCTAAATTGCTGGTGTCGATGTTGAGGGTTGAGGTTGCATACAGCAAAATCATTGCCTGCGGAACCGGCGATCCGGTGGTGGAATCCACGACAGTTCCGGTCACCGTTATGGATTTCGTCTGCGCGGCGGACATACAGATTAAACCGAAGAGAAAAACGCATGGCATGGCTATGGAAAGGATTTTATTCATGCTGTGCTCCTTGGAAAATTATTTCTCCAGTAATATAATCAAAAATCCATAAAACACTTATTATATATTATTATACCATGAAAAGGGCCAATTTACAATACATTAAAATCGTGTGCGCAACGCTATCGGCAATTACCGTTCTTTATTCCGCGCAGCCGGACACCTTACCCGTCAAGGCAAACGCCGACAGCGTCGTAAATCTTGACAAAATGGTCGTGACGGCCTCGCGCACAAACCGCCTCATGTCGGAAACGCCGGCCAGCGTCAGCGTCATATCGAAGGACGAGATCGCGGCCTCTCCGGCAAAAACAATCGAAGACCTTTTGCTTACTCAAACGGGCGTGCAGGTAAGAAGGTCGGTCAGCATCGGGGAAGGCGTTCCTTCAGATATCATTTTTCGCGGAATCCCCGGGGCGCTCGCCGCTACAAGGACACTTATTCTGGTAGACGGCATCCCGACCAATGCTTCGGGGACGCCGTTCTTGATTGTCAACGAAATCCCGCTTGAAGCCATCGACCGGATAGAAATCGTGCGGGGGCCGTATTCCGGGCTTTACGGCGCCAACGCGTTCGGAGGCGTGGTAAACATATTGACCAAAGAAGGATACGGAAAGTCCACCGGAAGCGTAAGCGCGGAGACTTCATATCCTTTTTCCGTCCTCGACCAATACTATTCCGCTGGCGTGCCCTTTGCAAAGGCGCTCGATCAGTCGGGGACCTTGGCCTACTGGAACGCAAACGGGACCGTAAGCGGCGGCACGGACAGATACGGGCTTCTGGTAAGCGGCGGATACAGGGCCATCGGAAACTATCTATTGCAAGATTCCGCGATCGTCAGGGATGGACTTGACGTGTATAACAAGAGCAGCGCGAACAGCGATTACAGGGAGGCGCGGTTATTCGCCAAAGCCAGGCTCTATTGCACCGACAATACCGAAGTATCATTGCATGCGCGATATTTTAACAGTGATCTCGGGTTTGGTAAAACTAAAAATATACTACCCGATTCAATGGATGTCGAAACAAAGGGGCAGAAAATCCTTATCGGTCCGCAGATTAAAATTTCCTTTTCTAAAAACATCGAATTTCACGCGGGCGCATTTTACCGGCATATTGATGGAGATTATTGGGATGAAGGTCAGGATTCCTCGCAAACATGGGTACAAAGTTACCGGCAATTCGAAATGAACGATTGGGAATTTGAATCGCGGGGAATTTTTTCCTTGGGAAACTCAAATACCGTTACAACAGGTATTGAACTGCTCAGAAATGGCGCCGATTTCGGGGCATCTTCAAATCCCGCGAACGGGGAAATATTACCGGGATCGAATGAGACAAAAAAGACGATTTTTAATTCCGCCGGCTACGTTCAGGATGAAATCAAACTGTTCGACCGGCTGAATATCGTACCGGTTGCACGAGTGGATTATCAAACCGAGTTCGGGGCCGCGTTTTCCCCTAAGCTTGGCGTTTCATATAAAATTCTTGACCAGTTAAGGTTCAGGGCCTCTGCGGGACGGGCTTTTCGTGCGCCGTCCCTCGCCGAATTGGGGCTTAATATACAAGTTATTCCATCATTGCAGCTCGACGCAAACCCGGATCTTAAACCCGAATATATTTGGGGCTATGACGCGGGGTTTGACATAACGCCGACGAAATCATTGATACTTAAAATCGGCCCTTATTATAATTCCATGCAGAACTTAATCAGCGAAGCCGTTTCCCTTAGTGAAGGAATCGTAACGTACAGAAATATCAGCGCGGCATGGTCCGAGGGCGTTGAAGGTGAAATCGATTGGAATCCGCTGCCATGGCTTATGCTGTCGACCCACGGAACAATCCAGAATTCCCGGGACGAATACTACCATACTTCGCTCGACTATATTCCAGGCTCAACCTTCGGCAGCTCCGTGAACGTGTCACGAATCTTTAATGCAATAAAAGTCGAAGGAAACATCGGGTTTAACTATGTCGGTTCAAGGAGTTTCTTAGATTTTTCACATTCCGAAGTGCTCATTATGCCTGATGGCGAGTCAAAGCTTCAACCGCCCCCTCCCGTACCGCTTGGCTCTTATAACACCATGGATTTGTCCTTCAAAATTTCCTTGAAGGCATATTGGTTTACCCTTGCGGCGCAGAACATCTATAATACGCGGTATGAGGAAAACGAAGGTACTCTGGCCCCAGGCAGATTCGCAACAATAAAGATCGGGTATAACTTCTGACCCGCTATTCCTGCGACATCTTCGCGAGAACCACTTTTATCACTTGTAAAACACTAAGGGGAGCATTGGACAGGTCGAGGCCAAGCAGCGGCGCCAATGGCACGAAATCCGTCAGCGCGATCTGCCATTCGATGTAACCATCGTCAGGGTTGCGAGCGATATTGATGAACACGGGAATTATCTGGCCCCTGACCAATCGCGGGACCAGAACATTCAGCGTTGTATCGATGATTCTGCATGTGTCCAGCAGCAGCAATACCGAATCTTTAGGAACATTGAGTCTCCAGGCGCCGTTAAGGACCAGCGTCGTATCGAGTATAACAGGCGTTGCCGCCCGCGTCGTGTCGCGGGTTATGAGATAAAAGGTTGAATCGCCGCTTGAAAAATGCGCGAAAATTTTTTCTCCGTTGAAATGGATCAATTGTATCGCTCCCATCGCTCCTTGCCAGGTTCCGACTACAGTAGTATCGAGCGCCAGAGGGCCGCTGTTCTTGGAATTGGTCCCGTTATTGCTGCAGGAATAAGAAACAAGTGCCAGCATTCCGGCAATCACAAACAGAATGGAAGTCTTTTTCATAGGAACCTCTTTTGGGAAAAAAGCGTGATTCTTTGTTCGAACCTGCATGAAAACAGGTAAGTACCACTAAGCTTAAATTATCTACGCCTACGCGTAAATAATTTAACATAAGTGGTACTAATAATATAGCAAAAAATGGGCCGTAAAGGTGGATAATAAAAGGCCTTGTTAAAGCAACGTTATGGGGTAATCAATAAAAACCTTTCCGGACGCTCAATACATCAGGACCTTCTTGACAATTACAACAGCCCCTGTTTGCACTTTGATAATTACGATGCCATCAATTGGACAGACCAGGTCCAAGCGGTGCGTACCGGTCTTCCGGTCGGGGTCAACAAAAGTCCGAATGGTTCTGCCTTTGCAATCCAAAAGATCGACTTTCGCACCGTCCACTGCCGAGATGAAATACGTGATCGATACTGTATGCGCATGGCGCGCTATTGTCAGGGACATCGGCCGGAAGCGCTGCGTTTCCTGCTTGATATTGGTAAAAGTCCCCAGGATGCGGTAAAAATCGGTCCCGGCGACGCGGTTGATCCTTAAAAACCCGTTGGGCTGCGCAACCGGAGTGATTTCCTTCGATGAGTCTTTTGTAAAAACCCTCATGCCGGTCAGGGGCCAGGGGATCTGCGCAGGATTTAGGTCCACGTAGTTCTGGCTTCCGATAAACGCCAGGTGCACCCACGAGCTGTCTTTCCGCAGAAGGACCGCCCCGCTGCTCATGACCCCATGCACGGCGTTGGCGGTTCCATATCCGTTGATAAACAGCCTGTCGTCCAGTCGGGCCGCGGCGGTTGTGCCCGATCCATTGACAATACGGTACACCTCCCTCGCGCCGTCGGTCGCGTAAAAACCGCGTGGCGCGATGGATATTGTTCCAAGGGAATAAGAGTTCACGGAATCAAAATTCACGGTCGCCGTCCAGCCGTTTGTGAACGTTGTCTGCTGGACTTTCTTATCCGGGCTCAAAAAACGGTGTCCGGTCATTGCGGCAAAACCGACGCTTCTGGTCACTGCCGAGACCAGATTGTAACTGGTCATGAACCGCTCAAAATTGCTTTTCCAATATCCGGTGTCGGGCGGCATAAACAGAGGCATGGATGAATAGAGAATATTGAAAAGGTCTTTTTCATCCCAATATGCGGGGACTTTCGACAAGCCATCGCCCGTGTACCACGTCGGAACATGCACGTCATGGTAAATCAGCCCGTGGAGCGGAACATGGATCGCGGGGTTGATATCGTAGTTGATGAAATTACTGTCCGGCAGTTCCGGGGTTGACCAATCGTATCCAGCGTGGGTCACCGGCGAAAAGCTCATCGTCCCTTCGCCGTAATCCACGAAGGGAAACACGAAATCGCGCGCCTGCTCCCCGCCGAGCACCAGCGAAAAGCTCGTCCGGAGGGTGTCGAACAGCTTTTTCCTGCACATCGCGTCGGTAAAGTGGTTTACAGGATGGACAGCGGACCAGCAGTCCTGAAGCCCGATGGCCTGTTCCACGTCGATAAACCGGCAGTTGAGGTTTTTTGTCTGCCGCTCGGCGGACACCCGCGCCATGGCATAGCGCGCATGCGAGGTGGCGCACACTTCCCGGGCCTGCAGCGTCTGGTTGTTGGCAAGATAGGCCAGCCAGCCGTTAAGGTAAGTTCCGTCTTCTTGCACGATCGCGTCGGTGGCGTAACCGTCCGAAACATATCCCGGGTTGCCGGGCGGATACGCGTCGCAATAGCAATCATAAACGCTCGTCAAAAAACCGAGCGTGTTGAGCGTATCGACGACCAGGTCGCTCACGCCGCTCGAAAAAAGCGCCTTGTCAAGACCGTAATCGATCAGGTCCCTGAAAAAACCTGCGTTTGAATACCACATGCCGGTCCCCTGTATCCAGAAATCTACCGCGCCGCGGAGCCTGTCGATTGCGGGTACCAGGGCTTCTTTCTGCGCGAATGTTTTGACGTAGCCGGATTGCTGCGCATGGGCGCGGTACCATGAGCACATCGAAACGTAACCGCCCGTGTCTACGATCGTGTAGTAAACCGTCCTGTTCTTTGCATAAACATGCTTCGACGCCTCGTGGACAAGGTGTGGGGCAAGCGCGGACGACCCGCTGGTCCCCGAAAATTCCAGGCGTGTAAACCATGGGTCATCGGTGGTGATCATGTAGCCTTTGGTCAAGTCAGTGACGCCTGTGAAACACAGGTCGGTCTGCCATTCTGAAAATTCGATCCAGTAATATTTATTCATGTATGCCGGAGCGCCGACCGCCGGGCAAATGATACCGGTGCCTTTGGGAATGAGCAGATAATCGCCCGTATTCGACGCGATCGCGCCCGGAAACGTGAAATCACCGGACAGTGCGCGCGCGGAATCCGCCCGGAGCGCGATTTTCAGGGCATTTCCCGTAAGTGAAACCGCTATGTCCATGGGAAAATCGTCCTGCAGATAAAGGCAATGGAAAACCAGGGAATCGGCAAAAGAGTCTATTGAGGTCGTCTGGAACAGCGGGGCATCGTCGGTTAAATATGACTTTCCCGAGGCCTTGCTCTGCAATGTAAAACCGAATGAAACCGGGTTGATCGTGGCTTTTATTGAACTGTTCTCAAGCGTATAGGGATGGGAAAACCGCGACGGGACGCTGTCGACCAGGGAAAAGGAAAAATCGTCGGCATAGGCATTACATGCGTTGACGCCGATGATCCGGGGCTGGACCGATGCAATGCCGGCGCTTGTGAGGAGCTGTGATTTGTAAAGGCAATAATTTCCTATCGACAAGGTGCACGAGGCCGTCGCATACGACCAGTCGAGAACGCTGTCCCTCGTGTCGCGAAGCACCACGCTTATCTGCACGACGCCGCCGGCCGCCAGCGAATCCACGCGAACCCACGCCGAATATTCGTAGAGCTGTCCCGGTTTGACCGCGACCACCGCCTGCGGCTCCAGGCTCCAGTCTTGCAGGCCCCAATGATGAATATGGCATGCCTTGCTCCCCGAATGGACCGGCGACGTCACGATCTGCGCGGTGCCGACGCCGGAGTCGCGCGTCCACAATGCGCTCCAGCTTGTAAAGTCGTTCTGAAAGCCAGGATTTACAATAAGGTTCTGGGCCGCTGCATTAGTGAGGCCTGCGAAAATTACCAGCGCCAGCAATTGCCTTTTTCCGTACACGGTAAAATGCCCCCTTTTTCTACGCCTGAAAGCGCCGGTTTTCAACCATCTTTACCGCCGCCTGCAAGGCGGCGATGAGGCTTTTTTCCGACGCGATCCCCTTTCCCGCGATGTCAAAGGCCGTGCCGTGTCCCACCGAGGTGCGGATGATCGGCAGGCCAAGGGTGATATTGACCCCGCCCTCAAAATTTCGCGTTTTGAGCGCCACGAACCCGTGGTCGTGGAGCATTGAAACAACGCCGTCGAATTCGCCTTTAAACGCGCGCATGAAAACCGTGTCGGGCGGATAGGGGCCGGACGCATCGATGCCTTCCCGTTTCGCTTGCGCCACGGCCGGGGCTATGTGCAGGATTTCTTCGTCGCCGAAGAGGCCGTTTTCGCCCGCATGCGGGTTAAGGCCCGAAATTGCGATGCGGGGAGACCGTATTCCAAGGTTTTGCAGAGCGGCGTAAAGAAGCCGTGTATGCGTCAACACGGCTTCCTTCGTAATCATCGTCAAGGCGTTTTTCAGGCTTACGTGGGTCGTAACATGCACGACATGGACGTTTTCGCTTGCAAACATCATGGAGAATTTTGTCGTCCCCGTCTTGTCGGCCAGTATTTCCGTATGCCCGGGATAATTTATTCCGGCCATTTTCAGGGCCTCTTTGCTTATCGGGTTGGTAACGATTGCGTCGATATCGCCTTTAAGCGCGAGCTCGATTCCTTTGACGACATACGCGTACGACGCCCGGCCGCACATGGCCTGCGCCTTTCCGACTGAAAAACCTTCGACCGAAACCTGTTTCATGTCAAGCACATTCGCGAAGCCGGGTTTGATTTCGTCAATATCGGAAATCGAATGAATTTGAATAGGCAGAGACAGAAGTTCCTTTGCTTGCTTAAGCAAATCCGCGTCTCCTATGATAAAAATGTCGCACCGGGAAGGCGCTTCTTTCGACGCAAGGGCCTTGAGGGCTATTTCCGGGCCGATTCCCGCGGGATCGCCCATGGTTATCGCGCAAACAGGTTTCATATCTTTCCCAAATCTTTTTTTATTTTCCTCTAATCATTTTATTAAGTAATTCCGATAGATTTAATATGAACGACCTCAAGAAAAATATGATACGGAAAGCCCAAAGGCGCTATAAGAATATCGCTCCCTGCGCCAAGCGCCGCTCCTTGGAGGATTGCTTTACAGTAGAAGAGGATAAAATTTACTTCTGGTTTAATACCGAAGACAAAAGCACCCACGTCCTCGCCGCCGAAATGTAAGATTACAATACGCTCTTATTTCAGGCTGGCTGTGTTGGTGGCCCGTTAGCAAACGTAATTCCGGGCGCGCTGTTTTTATTTTTAAGAAAAATACAAATCAAGAAATTTTCTAGGTTTTAAAACAGTTATACCTGAAAAACCTGATTTATCGAGCAAATGTTTATCTCCGCTGATAATAATAGATGTTTTACTGGCGAGTGCTGCAGAAAAAAACCTATCGTCATCAGGATCATTGCAAATTTGAAGATGCAAGGCCAGAGAAAGGGTAAAATGGGCTTTAAGGGTAATCATTTCAAAAAGATTGGAAATATCGATGTGGGGGAATTGAGTACTGACGTCTTGAATAACCCGTCGGTATTCCTCAAGAATTTCATGACTGATAACAATATCAATATGACCTTTTTTCCAAATCTGAAAAATCCGGTATGGTGGGCCTTTGAAAAATACTCCGGAAACCAGGACATTGGTATCAAGAATTACATTCATTTATTCTTTCTGACCCTTTTAATGGATTTGCCAATGTCGGATAATTTCAACCCGGCCTTGCGTGCCTGTTTCCGGGCATCGCTAAGTAAGTCTTCAAATTGATCGAACGATGGGGGAGAAATCGTTTTAAAAATTACGGAATCTCCCTTGCCGATTACAACAAACTGGACGCCGGTCTTGAGTCCGAGTGAATTCCTGATATCCTCCGGAATAACGACCTGTCCCTTTGATGACAATCGGGTTGTGGCTAAATTGGTGCTCATATAATCTCCTCACTGATGAATGTCTTACCGGTAAGAATATAATATTTTCCGGTTCAGTTCAATTGTTTTATTTGGCGCGCCCTTAATCCGTTTACTAATTGACACCAACGTTTGACAAACGCAAGAAGTTGCCGTATTGGCGATATGACGCCGCCTGCTTTTAGGGACGGCGACGGAGCCATCAGAGCGACAATTTGCCGAAGGCCGAGGGCGGCTTTGCGCCCGAAGCTTGCTTTGTTTGTTAGCGGCTGTAAATTTGAATGCTACCATATTTCTATTCTTTGCGGCGGCGATTTCTTTTTGTATTGATATTTTGAGTACCCGAAATAATTATCCTTCTATTTTTCTGCCGATTCTTTTTACGACTTCAGGTTGATCTAAATAATTCTCTGAAGTAATAACTTTTCTTCCGGACTCTTTTTCAAGCTTTTTCCGAGCATCTCCAGCTATTTTACCACCTCGGCGAGCAGTATCTTTATTTTCGATAAATCCTTGAGCGTTTCGGTTTCGAGTGATTTCTGTTGTGGCTGCTTCCCCTAACATGTTGAAAATCAGTTCAAGATCGGACATATGGTCGCGAAGATTTTCACGCTTTAATCCCTTTAAATTCATATATTCTGAAGGGGTAAGACCAAATGTGGCTTTTGAAATTTCAGCGGTCAAAATTGAATATTCAGTATCTTCTTTTATGCCTCTATTTTTCCATTCATCAGTAAGTTCTGCCCGGATGGCGATTCCACGCATGCGACGTTCAATCCAATGGTCTGAATATCCTTTGGCCCGGTATAGCGCCTTTGTCCTCTTTGTGCCGATTTCCGGGTCTTCTATTTCTTGGATTCGCTCATAACCTACTTTAGCGAGCCACCGCTTGAATGGTTCAGCCTTTGGCGAAGTAACGGATTGAATAATCCGGAAAACACCTTCAGTATTGGCGCAATTTGTTTCTCGTCTTTTACCGTCTGGCGCAAGCAATTCAAGTGGGGTACAAATTGTACCCCAGTAGGAATCCAGTTGAGGATCACGTTGCCGCATTTTCTTTATGTATTGGCGGACATCTGTACTTTCGGTCAAAACGCCGATGACATCTGCAACGGAGAACCACCACTCATTATTATGAATTGTCTTTCGGATTTCTTTTCCCTTGAAAACTGCTACTCTATTTTCGGGTAAAGAAGGGGATTTATCATTCATTTAATAAGCTCCTTTTTTTTAGAACATAGCGTATTTGCTATCATTTCTTAAAATAAATTGATCAATTGCATAATTTTAAAGAATTCCAGTTAGTACCTATAATTCTTATGTTTCAATGCCGTGAACGCTTCAATGTTTTTCTTCCCAGAACGTATGAAGTCAACGAAGTCCAATCCTCGGTATTTGCAGGTTTGGCAGATGCTTAATAGGGTAAGGTACTCATCAACCCCTTTAGCAGTCGAGGAACCAGCAATTACATCGCGAAGTGCAGCGAAGGCTTTGATTGCATGTTCTGCGTTGTTGTTATTCCAAGGAATGCCATCATAGCTCAGAAATGTGAAAAGCTTGTCGCGGTTCTTTTCAAGACGTACCTTATATTTTAATGCGGCCTCGCTGCTGAATTGCGAACTACCAATTTCCGCAAAAAAACGATCAGCGTTGACAATATGCTTTTTTAAAAAATATGTTTTCAAACCATACCGATCAACAGTTTCAACCATTGGTTTTAGTAAGGTGGAAAACTTGATGGCAATATTTTTAAGCTGTTCATCAAAAGGGTTATCGAGCACATCATCATTCAAGTCTCGCATAAAATGGATCAGGCACTTTTGTTGCGGACAGCTAATGGAATCATATGCCGCATAGAAATCTGAAACCAGTACCCCTTTGAAATCCGTAAGTTGTTTCTGGATTAACTCGCCCTCCCGATTTTCAGCAAGGATATAAACAACATTCTGCATACTTGTTAAAACCCAGACGAAAGCAGAAACGCCTTTAATATTTGCCCTGGTCTCATCGGCATGAATAAGATGCCCATGAATGATAAGATCAAGAATGGCTTGCTTTGTTTCCGAATAATAATCAGCCATTACCGCTTTAATGTTGTTTAAAGAACTGCGGTGTATGCTGTATCCGAAAATCCTATTAAAATGCTTGGCAACTGTCCGTTGTGGGATACCCAATTCAATTATCTGAAAGAAGAAATAGGCAATCATATTCCATCCGTGTTTCCGAAAAACGGTATACATTTCTGGAATCCCAAAAACAGTTTGACAATTTCGGCAAATATATGTTTGGAAAATGTACTTTACAAAACGCCTTTTAATGCTAAATCTTCCGAAAACAAGGTCCTGAAGGACTCTCAGAGCAACACGACCCTTTTTACAATACTTCTTTTGGCATTTCGGACATTGGCGAGAGGTTTTATATTGAATCGTTCTATAGACTTGCCTCGGTCTGCCTCGTAAAAATAACGGTTTGACGTTATTTTTACGAACGGTACCGGAACGAACAAACACGCGATCTCTTTGATAATTCCAATGAGCCGTTGAGTTTATGTGCTCAAAGTCCTTTACCGGGCTGGTAAACGTCCTCCATTTAGTATTTTTCATTGATTTGATAGAATCTGTACGAATAACATTATCTATAAGTTTATCAGCCGGTGCATTGCTGGAAAAATCATTTGCAAGTTTCAAAACATATTGAGCAACCAACGATAGAGCTTCACAATCTTGCAAATTATATTGAATAAGTTTATCTTTTCCTGTTTTATTGGTCAGCCATTCATGGTACCAAGTTATCGAAAGTAAGCCAGAGGCATCAATTTCAGACCACTTATAGCCAAGGTACGAGGCAATTTCCTTGAGCCCATTGCCATATGTGGGAAAGTAAATTTGTGCGTAAATAATCGACAATAAATTTACAGCGGATACAATGGCTTTCCCAGAGGAAGAATCCTTTTCAGGTTCATTATAGCGGGTACTCATTTTTCTGAAGAAAGAAGATTCATAGCCCCCATAATGAATAATAATCGGGTTCTCTAATTTGTTTAGGATTTCCAGAAAATCGGTCCATATTCTTTGTTCATCCACTTGAGTATTTGCCCACAAATTATACTGAGATACAGAGCCATCTTGGTCAATTCGAACTCCAATAAGGTAATAAAAATCACGATCTGGTATGCCTTCAACATCGACATAAACAGGTGTGCCATCCAGTTTCAGTTCTAGATTGCCTACTATGTGTATTTTTTGCTCTCTGATAGAGAGCGCTTTTAATGAATGGTGATATTTTTCAAGTTTGTCTCTCTGGCGTTTAGAGCGTCGACGTGGCCGAAATGTATATGAAAGTTGTGTAACTGTGAAAATCCCTTTGCTATTATACTTTTTGCGTTCCTTCGTTGACATGCTGGATAATAGGCTAAGATCATTTTTCTCCAAAGCTTTTTGTTTGCAATAAAATTTGAATTCACATTCGTCGCAATGTCGTATTAGATTCAAATCCGGTGCATCTGTTGACGAAAGCAAAACATTAATTTGCCTGGTTACCTTTCTAACAGCTCCAAATAATGCTGATACTTTTACTTTTAGTACATTGGCATTATCACCGTGGATTAGCTTGCCATATTCAATTGCATGCCCAGTCAATTCTGCCAGTACAAATGCCTCAAAACCAAGGATTAGTTTATCGTTTTTGCTGAGTTTATTTTTAAAACAAAAACGTATGGGGATTAATTGAGATTGAATTCCTTTTCTTGACGGTTGGATACGTTCAATTGCTTGAATGACGGTTTTAAATTGGGACGTTGTGGCAAGAAAGTTAAAAGAAAATTGCCAACCAGTTTTTAAAAAGTCCTTGATATCAGGTTCTGAAAGAATCTTATCGGATACGCAGCTACTTCTAATTCTTGCAATTTGCCTGCTTATATATTCTTCGGATGTCGATTGTGCCCATTGAAAATAGGGATTATCTGTTTGAGATTTCCCTTTCGAAAATAGAAAACATTTTGTAGGACAATTTAGAAAGGATTCAAACAAACTCGAAGAAATATCCATAAGAGTGCTGCTTCACTGGTTAATGAATACTATGTGGAGCTTGTGGATGGTTGTAACCGAGTTTTGTTATATGTCCGTGTCTTTCTCGCCGCCGCCTATCAATTTCATTCATTTAAAATTATTGACGCTAACGTACGTCGTGTTACAACGTGGACAGCGTTAGACAACGTGACGGAGCGAAGCGACATGACACGTTGACTTCAGACGCTGGACATGTGCACGAAAGGCTTTACGTAACGCGGCTGTTGGCCGACAGTTCTTGGACTCCACCCATTTTTCTTCTCTTCGCGGGGGGGGCATCTTCAAATTATCTGGTAAGTATTATGTCAACTTCACCATTATTATCTGAATTGTTTCCACAAATTTCCGTCTGCGTCTTTTTTGTATAAGGACTATCAATAATTTCAATACTATGCTTTGGGAAATGTTTTTTAAGAATTTGAAGGGTAATATAAAAGGTAAAATCTCTATTATCAGTTCTCACATATATGGTACTCTTTCTTGCCATTAAGTCAGCACAATTTCCAAAGACAGTATCCAGCATATCCGCATAATTATCCTTTGAAACAAAACGTCCCTTATGCCTCTCTAAAGTTGCTTGTGGGTTTTCGGGGCCACCAAGTAGCCAAAGACGTAGCCATTGATCGGCGTAATAATTAGTAACAGAACAATACGGTGGGGAAGTGAAGAGCAAGGAGAATTTTAATCCTGTTTCTACTGATTTCTGTGATATTTTACTTAATTCAATTGTACTGTCTCCAAAAAGAATTCGGCTGTCGAAAACCTCCGGTTTACCTTTTTCATACCGCCAATTCAGTTTATTCATTAGAAAACTTGCAGGATTTATTTCCGGTGGCCTTTTTAGGTTATGTTTCTTCCACCATTCTATAGAATAATTAATACCCATAGATTTTGTCATTTTCATTTGATTCGATAAAGCTTCTCCCAATTTGCCATGAAGATATACTAAAATAACCGCCATAAGTGTCGCATCAGTGCTATTCCGGCGCCAATTCAAGAAATTCCTTGCAGTAAGAAGAAATTTTAGAACCTCATCACAATAACACATTCTATAAAATAGAGGCATTTTTCCCATTGAACAGGAATAACAATTTCGCCTTGAATAAATTTCAAGAAGTTTATCGGCTACAGCTTCTTTCTCCGCAGGCTGCAGTTTTGTTGACCCAAATAGCCAACCTACAGGATTAATTTCAATTCCTAAACTGTGCCTACCCAACACACCACCGGCATAAATACTAGAGCCCCGCCCAGCAAAAGGATCGATAATGAAATCATCCTCGTGTGAATATCTTTCCACAACTTCAAAAGCAAATTCAAGCGGGAACATTGCGTAATATGGGCCAAATCTCGCCCATCGGGATTCGGCAGTTTGAAAACCTCTTACGATATTTTCAGTTTTAATCATGGCTGTCTTGACTTTTCTCTAATTTCTCTTGCTATATCATCGAAAATGCGTTTCCCCAGATTTAGCGGTATTGCTGCCTCCGCATGAGCGGAAACGAGCGGAGATACCGAATTCGGATAGCGACTTGAAACGAGCTCATCCAAAATATTCATTACATCTGACAACCTTGGAAACTGATTGGGCGTCGCAGTTCTTAAATCTTGTTGTTGCTCATTAAAGAACGCCAAAACCGGTACAATTCGATATCCCGTTTTTGTTTTATAAAACAGCTTTCTTCCGAAATATGTATCTTCACCGTAAATCTTATAACTTTCAGAAAAGATGATATTCTTTTTGATGTATGCATCAGTGGGCAAAAATGCAGATTGATTCGGAAAACAGTCTCTTGACCCATCTATCTTTGTGTCAATTTCTTCAAAATGATTAAAAAACATTCCGGATTTTTCAATTCCTAATATTAATAGATCTTTGCCTGTATGTTCTTTTTGAAGAGTGTTTATCCTCTGCAACTCGTCAATAATAGATTTGTTAATCCACGACCAAGTGCTAAAACATGCTAAGGGACCATCAAGGATAAATGCCACTCGATCCAATATGTTAAGCCAGCCTTTTTTCTCAAATGCTCGCAAAATATGGATAAGCCAAAGCTTTTCAAACATTTGCATAATTTGACCGTACAATTCCCCATTAGTTCCAGCAGGATTCATTAGTTCATGCAAGCGCATTGCATCGATTGAATAAAGCATTTCACCGCTATGAGGGCATTGGAATTGGCCAAAGCCATAGGACATATCCTTTTCAACCCCCTCAATTGGGCTTCTCGGTTTTTGCGTCCATCCAAGTCGTTTATCTTTATCAAGTTTAATGCCCAACAAGTACTCAAAAGTTTCTAGAAGCGTTTCACCTTCTTCAAATGCTCTTGTATTTTGAAGCTCTTCGAACAAGGCACGGCGCATCGATGCCTTTGCGGATTTTTCGCCCTCAATTATTACATTACACCCAGGGATAACGGTGTCAATTGTTGATGCCCTTTCAGTGTCACGAAATTTTTTAGGGTCGATAAATTCTTTCTTGGCAAAATTTCTTACATCTTTTTCGATGATAAGCACTGCAGAAATAGTTATGTATCCGAATTCAGCTCCAGGAAACCCATTTTCAGCCTTAGCGGGCTGATAGCTTCCGTCAATTGCAACAATGTAATCAGGAATAAAGGTGCTGTCCGGTAAATCCGATTTTCGAAGAATATTGCTTTCAAATTCTTTCTGGTCAGCTGCACTTTCTTCCCGTTTTCTTACTCGCAGCCTATCCTGCAGAGATTTTACTTTTTTGCTGTCCAGAATTCTTCGAAGCGGTTCATAACTTGCGAATTCATTTTCAAAAGGCATGATTCCCTCGATTTATGCCGTTACGTCGAATTTGTCGACCTGAACAGGAATCACAAAAGGATTACTAAGAGTTTTGACTCGTAGGAACCCTTTGTCCTGCGCCCTTCTTATTGAAGGCTCAAAATCGATAAAGTCGTAATACTTGCATAGTTCTTTTGTTTCATCTGTATTATTCAAGTGCGCAATAAACCAATTTGCTGTATTGCGCAATATGTTTTTCTGAATACTGCTGACTTCTTGAGTCGCATAAACCATACCAACATGATATTTTGCACCCTCTTTTGCAGTCCTGACCCATATATCGCTCAAATCTAAATCGCTCCCTGCTGGTAAAATGTTATGCGC
>Ga0182027_10002881_pt1 | contig 27636 bp, 23 predicted proteins | sample 712E1DmetaG_FD_121300 | JGI IMG/M metagenome (GOLD analysis project Ga0182027, IMG submission 121300) | Permafrost microbial communities from Stordalen Mire, Sweden - 712E1D metaG (Illumina Assembly) | ecosystem: Environmental > Terrestrial > Soil > Wetlands > Permafrost | place: Sweden...
AAGCTGTCAAGCGACGGTCAGATGAAGTCGAGACTCCGCGCGAACCGTTCTGCTCGATCGCGAGGCGGCGGACTACCCTGCAACCATCCCTTGCCCGGCTGAGGCGCGGCCGCCAGACTTGATCGTCCCGCGCCGTCGCGCGAGCCATCGCATGCCATCCAAGCTGTCCTACTACCTTGAAATGGGCCGCCGACTGCGACCGTTCGCTGCGGCTCCGAGGCTCTGGAACTACGCCAAGTACCGCACGCTGCCGCGCAAATCTCGGACGTCCGTGCGCGACTACACGCCGCAGATTGCTTCGGTGATGATCACCAAGCGTTGCAACCTGGCCTGCGCTTACTGCTCCGCCGCGAATGTCATGAACGCGCGCGGGCCGGTGTGGCGCGACAGCGAGGCCACGCTCGGCAAGATCGAGCGCATCTTCGCCAACCCGCTCTTTGCCAATTGTCTGCTGGTCGACTTGCTCGGGGGAGAGCCTCTGCTCGTCGATGAGCTTGAAGACATCGTCGCGTTCTTGGCGAAACGCGGGCACATGGTCAATTTTGCCACCAATGGCTTGTTGCTGGCCAAGCGCATCGACGGCTTGAAACGCGCTGGAATTGCCAGAATCAATGTGTCCCTTTACGACACCAACCGAGCTGTGCTGGAACGGGATCTGCCAATCATCAACCGAATCTTTCCCGTGCACACAAGCATGGTTCTTCTGCGCGGCGAGGTGGAGAGAAATCAGGACGAGCTTCTCGAACGCGCGCGCGCCGTCCATCGCGCCGGCTGCCGCAGCCTTCGCGTCTATGTGTATCGCCCCATGGGCGCCGACCCAAAGCCGGAAGAAATCGTGGATGAATCGCTTTCCACCTATTTGGAATTCCGCAAGCGGATGGAAGCGGTGCTGCCCGGGTTCTGCCTTTGGCCGGCTGCGATCCGGAAGGGCGCGGTGGTGAAACGCTGCCCGCAGCTGTGGCAGCGAATCGGTTGCGATATGGCGGGCACCATGGGGATCTGTTGTGGAACGGATAAGATGTTGCGCGGACCGAATAGCAATCTGTTTGCCGGCGAACCGGATGCGGTCTTCAACCACCCGACGTTGGTGCGCATGCGCGAGCAACTGCTGGCGCCCGGGCGCGAGCCGCCGGAGATCTGCCAGACGTGCAATCTCTTGGGCGAATCAGGCTGGTAGCATCGCTCACGACTGGTCGCCGGGCGAATCGGCCGCCGATCTCGCTTCCCCGTGCCGAATGATGGTCTTGCGAATGAAATGGGGCCGACGCTTCGTCTCTTCGAGAATCTTCGCGATGTATTCACCCACGATGGCAATCCCCAGCAGGTTCAGGGAGCCGAAGAAAAGAATGAAGAGAATAATCGTCGTGGCTCCCTTGGGCGCGAGGCCCGGGAAAAGCAGCCGGGCCGCGATGTGCCCGACACCGAGCACGCCGCTCAGGAAGAAAAGAATCGTGCCGAAGAAGCTGAGCGCCGACAGCGGCGTGTAGCTGAACGACAAGATGCCCTTCTTGGCCCAGCCCAAGTTCTTGATGAAGCTGTTGGTGGTGCGGCCAAACATGCGCGCCGGGCGAACGTAGTCGACGCCGGTTTGCTTGAAGCCCACCGAGGCGCGAATGCCGCGCAGAAAGAAATCGCGCTCGGGGTGTTGCAGGATGGCTTTGACGGCGCGGCGGTCGATGAGGGAAAAGTCGCCCGCGTCGTGCGGGATGGAAAGATACGAGAAGGCGTCGTAGAGCCGATAAAAAAGCTTGTAGGCGAGGCGCATGAAGAGCGGCGCCTTGCGCTCCACCCGGCGCCCGTAGACGATGTCGAAGCCTTCCTTCCATTTGGCCACGAAATTCGCGATGAGCTCCGCCGGATCCTGAAGGTCGCCGTCGAGCAGCACGCAGGCGTTCTTGGTGGCGATCTCCATGCCGCTGCGGAAAGCGGCCTGCGAGCCGAAGTTGCGCGAATGCGAGATCCCCACCACGTGGCGGTCGCGGCTACTGAGGTCACGAATAATCTCCTCGCTGTCGTCGGGACTGTTGTCGTTGACGAAGATGATCTCGTGGTCGATCTTGAGCTCGGCGAAGGTTTTCTTCAGCCGTTCGTACATGATGGGGATGGCTTGCGCATCCTTGTAACAAGCCACCACCGCGGAGACGCTGCGTTCCGTGTCCAGGCCGAACTGCTTCGACGATCGGTAGTACCGATCTTTGTCTTCCAGACCGCGGTACCACTCGGCGGTCTTGCGCAAACCGGCGCGAAAATCCGTGCGCGCCGTCCAGTGCAGAACCTCTGCGGTTTTCTTTTGGTCGGAGAACCAGTCGACGATGTCCCACTTGCGCCGCTCCATCGCGCCGTAAGCCGGCTGGCCGGGAATCGCGAAAAGCTCCGCCGCCGCTTGGGCGACGTCGGCGATGGTGGTCTTGTGGCCGCTGCCGATATTGAACGAATCGCCGAAACAGGGCTCGCGCAGGTTCAGCGCGGCGTCGACGTAGGCCTCGGAAACGTCGTCGACGTAGACGAAATCGTGCGAAATCGCGCCGTCGACGAAGGGCGGAAATTTTTCTTGCAGGCCATAGCGGACTAGCGCCGGTACCAGCCGGGAGGCGTCCTCGTACGGGCCGTAAACGGAAAAGAGCCTGAGGTTCGCGCACGGAAAGGATTTCTTCTTGCCGTAAAGGCGCACGAGATTCGCGCAAGATACCTTCGCTACCGCATAGTCGCTGTTGGGCTGCGGTAGGTCGTTTTCTTTCGGGCCGGCCGCCGCGTCTCCGTATTCCGAAGAGCTGCCGGAATGAACGTAACAAGCGATGCTGAGCGCTCGCAATCGCTTGAGTAGCTTGGCCGTCAGGTTGAAGTTCGTCTCGTAGATGAGCTCGCTTTCGCCTTCGAAGGAGTAGCCGCCGTAGCCAACGCAATTGAATACTGTGCGTGGTTTGATACGTTCGAGCAGCTCGTTGCGGTTCGAATCCACCAGCAGGTCGACGACGATGGCGTTGCGTTCGGGCACGCCTTCGAGGCGCCAGGCCGGGGTATGGAAGACGGTGCCAAAGACGTCGTCGCGAGGGCCAAGCAGCGTGCGCAGCAAGCTCGCCCCGAGGAAACCGCTGGCGCCGAGCACCAAGATGGGGCCTTGCAGGCGGCGAATCTTTTCTTCCAGGCCCGGGTAGGTCATGGCGTGTTGGTCAGCAGTGTAACGATGGCGGCAGCGTCCAGGCCAGATTCTTGTCGGTGGTAAAGCTGCGAGCCGTAGTGCCCCGAGGGATAGCCGCGTGCGAAGCGATGGGTGAATCGGCGCGGAACAGTCTGCGCGCAGACAAGCGCGTGCACAAGGCTCGCCCCCGCGCTCCCGTGCGCGACATGCTCTTCGACGACCACGAGGTGTCCGCTTTGCTGAAAGTCGGCGACGAACGCGGCCGGGAGGTGCGCCGGTAAAATGGGTAGCTCGGACAGCACCCACAGATTCGGCCACGACGATTCCGGCAGGGCTTGCGCGGCGGCGAGGATGCCGCCTGCCAGCGGTCCCACCACGACCAGGGTGGCACCTCGGCCCGACAGGATTCGCCGCCAAGGCGCATAGGCGGGCAGAACGAAATCCTTCGGCTTCTCGTCGCGGCCCAGGCGCAGGTAGGCGGGGCGTTCCGCCGCCAACATGCGCGCCACCGCCCGGGGAACGTCGTCGGCAAAGGCGGGAATGTACGCCGTAAGGCTTGGCAACCCGAGCAGGGCGCCGTAATCCTCGATGGCGTGGTGGGTGGGGCCCATGACCCCGTAGCCGTATCCGCCGCCGTTGCCCACGAGAAAGATCGGCAGCTCGTGCATGCACACATCGTTGCGGATCTGTTCGAAGGCGCGTGCGTAGATGAAGGGCGCGATGCTGTAGACCCAGGGCCGCAGACCCGCGCGCGCCAGGCCGGCGGCGACCGACACCATGTTCTGCTCGGCGATACCGGCGTTGATGAAGCGCTCCTTCGCGGCGTCGCGCAGCGGTTCCAGTGCCTTGAAGCCCACGTCGCCGGTCAGAAAGACGAAGTCCGCTTCCCCGGCGTGCGCAACCAGGATCCGTGTGAACGCGTCCCTCACCGCCGACTCACCTCTTCGACTGCCGTCCGGTATTGCTCCGCCGTCATCGGCAGGTAGTGCCATTCCATCTTGTTTTCCATGAAGGAGACACCGTGGCCCTTGATGGTGCGAGCCACGAGCGCAACCGGGCGATCGGTGGGCGGCTCTTTCAGCGCGAATTCCATGGCGTCCGTATCGTGTCCGTCAACCTCACGTGCCTCGACGCCAAATTCTTCGAGCTTGCGCGCAAGCGATCCGAGGTTGGCCACCTCCGCGGTGGCGCCGAAGCCTTGCAGGCCGTTGACATCCACCAGCAGCACGACCTCGCGCAGGTTGCGATGGGCGAGAAACATCAACGACTCCCAGGTGGAGCCTTCATTCCATTCACCGTCCGACAGCAGGCAAAACACGCGCCCCGGCCGACCGTGCAGCTTGTTGCCGAGGGCCAGACCGGCCGCCAGCCCCAGTCCGTGCCCGAGACTGCCGACGGCGAAGGGAATGTCGGCGAGGCCATGGGGCAAGGGATGGCCGCCGAGCTTGGTGTGATCCTGGTGGAACGTCGTCAGTTGCTCGTCGGTCAATCGGCCGAGCGACCACAGCGTGATGTACAAGGCGCCGGCCGCATGTCCCTTGGAAAGAACGAAGCGGTCGTCGCTGTCCATGACCCGATGGTGCAAGGTCAGCATCATATCGAGCGACGAAAGGTTGCCGCCGATGTGGCCGACGCCGCTCTCGAAATGCATCTTGAGCAGGCGCAGTCGCGCTTTCCGCAGGATGTCCTTCAAGGCATTCCCACCACGCGCAGCAGTCTACCCGATCCCGGTGCGTGGGAGGCTGCCCTCCAGCGCCTTCGCAAGTGCAGCGCCAACAATCTTCGTCGGCCTGTAGAATTCTAGACCCCGATTGATGCCGTCCCGCCCCTGCTTGGATTGCGCCGGCAAGCTCCTCCGCACGGCGCGACGGATGGCCAAATGATTAACCTAGAGTCGGCAGAACGTGTCACGCGCGGCAAGACCAGCCAGGTCGTGCTGCACGGGTGCCTGCCAAGGCGCGCCAGCAAAAATCGCCAAGGATTCCAGACCCACAACGACGCCTATCGCGTTCCCGGGGGTGCTGGTTTGACAATCGGCACGACAATCCACCAGACTAGGGGGGTGACGCTCGCCGAGGACGGCTTGTTCCTTTCCGACAAGGGTCGCAACCGCGCGCCGGTTGAGGGCGGGACGCTGGGTCCGTTGACCGCGCTTGCGCGCGAGGCGCTCGGACAAGATCCGGAAAAGGTGCGCCGATTTCTCGACGCCATCGCTCCGACGGTGCGGCGAACCTGTCGTGGGGTACTGGGATACGCGCACCCCGACCTCGAAGACGCTGTCCAGGAATCGCTCATCGATCTCGTTCGGGCGCTGCCTCACTATCGTTTTGAGGCGGATGTGTCGCACTACGCGGCCAGGATCGCTCTGCGGGTTGCCATCGCCGAACGCAGCAAGGATCGCGATCGCGTACAGCATCTGCACCTCTTTCATCAGAGTCACGCGTCTCGATCTCCGTCGACGGACACACCCGGTGCGGTCGCCGAGGTCGAATGCTCCAGGCTCGTCAGTCTGATCATCCGCAAGCTAAAGCGGTCGCAAGCCGAAGCGGTTCTGTTGCGTTTCTTTCTGGGCTGTTCAGTCGAGGAGGTGGCCGCGACGACAGGTGTTCCGCTCAACACCGTAAAGACGCGCCTTCGTCTCGGGAAGGACAAATTGCGGCGCCACCTTGAAAAGCAGGGCTATTCGCCCGAAAGCGCTGCGGTGTTCCGGTGAACCTGCGTGTGCACCCAGAAGTGGCATTGAATAGGGCGCTGGCAGGCACCTTGCCTGACGAGCAACGCCGGGAGCTGGATCTGCACCTGTCCGTGTGCGCTGCCTGCGCCGCACACCTGGCGGCGGCGGAACGGACACAGCAAAGATTGGCGCCCCAGCCTTGGGACGAGCGCCTGGATCGCCAGGCTGTCGAGAGGGCGATGACTGAGCTCTACCAGCCTCGATCCTCCAGACTTCGTTTTGCAAGAGCTTTGCGGCTGGGATTCGCGCTGGCGGGACTGTTGTTGGTCGTTGGCGTGGCCGGCGCCGCTCTCTGGCGAGCGCAGCGATGGTCCACCCATCCTGTGTCCGTTCCTGTCTCCCAGCCTGCGCGCCTGCCCGAGCCGCCCGGCGCTGCCCGGGTAGTTGCTGCCGATCCGAATCAGCCCCAGCCGCGCCCTGCCACCGAGCGTGTTGTCGCCGATCGTGTTGTCGCCAAGCGTGTTGTCGCCGAGATCGATCAGTCGTCCACCGAACCGGCCGCGCCGCGGCCGCCGCGCGCCCAGCCCTCGGCAGCGACGCTCTTCGCGCAAGCCCTCGCACTGCGCGCCGAGGGCAAGGTCGACGCGGCCATTGCGGTCCATCTCAGGTTACAGCGCCTCTTCCCCGCTGCCCGCGAGACGCGCTTGTCGTTTGCTCTCGCCGGACGCTTGTTGCTTGAAAGACGATCGTCCGCGCAGGCGCTTGCGCAATTCAACCAATATCTGGCGCGGCCCGGAGACGTGGCAGAGGAAGCCCTCGTGGGACGCGCGACGGCGCTGGGAAATCTGGGCCGCTCCGCCGCGGAGGCTGCGGCTTGGCGAGAGGTGCTTGCGCACAATCCGGAATCGATCTACGCGGTCCACGCGAAAAAACGACTGTCCGCCTTAGCCGAGAAACCCACGCTGACGCCCGAGCCCCGCCGCTGACGTCCACCGCCTCGACGGCCTTCCGTCCTATCGCAAATTTCACAGGGCGTGTATGTTGCGCTGGCTCATCGACTCCTCGGATACCTGCAAGCGCGAGGAATGGGCAACGAAACAAGGTGAAAGCGGTCGCGAGGCCATCGTCGGTCGAGAGCCCGCGTCGGATCAGGTGTCGATTGTCTGCCGGACTGCGAGTCCTCTTGGTTATCTTCTCCGTCGTGACCAGCCTGCTGGGCGGGCGACCCCTTTTTGCCATGCCGCCGGGGTCGGGCGAGGTGAAGGTTGTGGTCGCCGGCAACGACCGTTCGTTCGCCGCCATCGCGAGGTCGCTGACCGAGTCGCTATCCTTCATCGCGGTGGCGCCCCGATTCGAGCGCGTGGCGGCCGTGGATCCACGCAGCGTGGCCGAGAATCACCAACCAGTGCCCTCTCTTCTTGCGTACCTATGGATCGACGCCGCGACCGATCGCGAAGTCACGTTGTACATCACGGATGCCGCCACCCAACGCGTGTTCGTTCGCCGCATCAGCCTCGACCACGGAGTCGACGCTGTGGCCGTGGAAGGTCTGGCGTTCGTCGCCCAGAATTCCCTCGAAGCGCTCATGGCGGGCAAGCTCATCGGGATGAGCCGCGACGACTATGAGCATTCGCTTGATGCCGCTGCGCCGCGAACCGTCGTCCGCCCACCTGTGGCGGAGAACGCCGCGGTGTCTCCTCCGGTTCTGAAAGGCACCAATCAGTCCTTTGCTCCAACCTCCAGCTGGCGCCCCTGGGCGGGCTATGAGCTGCAAGGGTGGAATCGCGTAACGATCCGGCATGAAGCTGATCTCGGGATTTCCTGCCAGTGCTCGACCTTGCGCCTGGGAATGAGCTTGTTCGCCACCTGGCCGATCCAATTTCACAGCGGGGATTCCGGAGCCAGCCTTTTTTCCAGCGGCGGCCGACTGGACGTCTCGCGACCCTTCTCGCCCACGAGGAATCTGCGCGTGGTCCCGGGCCTGGGCTTCGCCGTCGAAGCAACGCGTGTCCGCCCGGATCTGAATGCTCCGAACGCGCAGCCGGCATCTCCGTATTTTGCGCTCGACCCGACGGTGCGCGCCGATCTGGGCATGGAACACTCCTGGGGTCGTTGGTCCCTGCGTGGCATCTTCGGCGCGGATTTCGCGGTCCGCCCCGTTCAATATGTGATCACGCGCCAGACCGAAACCGCGACCGTGGCGACGCCCTGGAGGGTGCGGCCGTTCGTGTCCATCGCGGTGGCGGTGCCGCTTTAGCGCCAGGCTTCGTAGATTTTGCTCGGACCGCCGCCGCGGCGCGAATCGAACACAATGTGGTGTCCATCGTCGGACAGCCAGGGATCGCCATCGTCGTTGACGTTGAGCTCCGTGGCCGGCTGCGGGACTGAAAACTTGTCCGCCAACGACGCGCGCGTCGCATCGAAGAGCGAGTTCGAGGTGTTCAATCGTCGGGAGGCGAAGACGATACTCGTCCCTCCCTGGTACAGCGCCGGATCCCAGTCGTAGGCAGAGGAGTTCAATTCCGTCAGCAGCGTGGGCGCACCCCAAGGATCTGCTGTCGACGCGCGCGTGGTTGCGTAGAGATTGAAGTCGCCGGTGCCTAACTGAGAGGAGAAGACCATCAGCAGTTGCGCTTGCTGCAAGGTGGGCGACAGATCCTTGTCGCCGACGATGATCTCGGTGACCTGCACCGGCTGGCCCCAGGGATCGGTTCGCGTCGCCCGGCGCGACACCCAAACGTGCTCGCCAGCGGCAACGCCAGGCCGATCGCTGGCGAGGTAGATGGTGAGACCGTCGGCCGACACTTCCGGCGTTTCGTCGAGAGCCGTGTCGCTTGACAGCTCGACAACCTTGGTGCAAGTGCCCCATGCGGCCGTCGTGCTGGCCCGCTGACACACCCAAATGTCATACGTGCCGCCCGAGTTCGTCGATGTCGTGTAATAAAGCTCGAGCTCATCCGCGGTCAGCGTCGGATCCGCCTGGCTCCCGGGGGCGGCCGCGAGCGCGGAATGAAGGGTGACCGCGCCGAAGGGAACCCAGGCGTCCGCCAGCGCGCCGCCGTCGATCGGCTGCGCGGGAAAACTGCCCAAGGAACGCTGATCGACGCCGCAGCCGCCTGCCGTCATCACGACGAGGCAGCCGGCAAGCGGCAAAGACCAGGATTTTGGCATGGATGCGAAGCTTATCGCAGCGACTGGGCTTAGCCAACGCGCGCCTGGCGTCACAAATGCGACGAACGCGAAATTGTTGGACCCGGTTTGGCACGCGTCGGCCCCTGTCATTGAGCCGCCTCGGATGTTCTGATCCGGGCCCCAAAGGAGCCAACACCCATGCCATCGATGAAAGCATTCGCGAGATTGTTCTTGGTCACGTCTCTCGTGGGCGTCCTGTCGCCTGCGCGCGCGATAGGCGCGCCGGACGCTGGCACGAAAACGCTCATCGACTATTTCCTGCCGACGCCCATCGTCTGTCCGTTGACATCGAACACATGGGGCGCTGCTGGGGTTCTTCCCCGCGACACCTGCAACGGCCTCGAAGATTCGACCAACAAGCAATGGCAGTATTGGGACGGAAAAATCCTCAAGGGTGCGGACGGCAAATATCACATGTATGCGGGCGAGTGGCCGCAAAACAAGGGCTTCGCCGACTGGCCCCAGTCGGTCATCGTCGAGGGGGTTAGCAACGGAACGGTCGTAGGATCCTACGTTCCGAGCACGACCGGTCCCTTCACCGGAAAGGAGCAGAACGTCACCGGCGCGGTCCTCAGCGACGGCAGCTACGTCCTTCTTGACAGTCTGGGCAGCGGCGGAACTGGCAACATCTATACGTCCACGTCGCTCGCCGATCCCTGGACGTCGAAAGGACAGTTCCAGATTACCGCCGGTGGCTCCACGATTTCGACGCAAACAACGGAGAACCTGACCATCTGGGCAAATGCCGATGGCAGCTTCGAGATCATGAGCCGAAGTTTTCAGGAGATGGTCAGCACCAGCAACATTCTTGGGCCATACACAATCAAAGCCACCGTTCCGAGCCTTCAAAGCCAGGGCTATGAAGATCCAGTTATTTGGTGCAGTGGCGGCCAATACCATCTGGTCGGCAATATGTACAATGCCCGGAAGGCCTACCATTTCACGTCAACCGACGGCATCAACAACTGGAAGAACATGGGACTGGCGTACGATCCGACGAGCGATTTCGTACGCTACACCGACGGCACCGTCAACCATTGGTACAAGATGGAACGCGCCGGCGTCGTGATGGAGAATGGCCATGTTACTGCCTTTACCTTCGCGGTCATCGACGTTGACAAAAGCCTAGACCTGGCCAACGACACACATGGAAGCAAGATTATTGTCGTGCCATTTGACGGCGTCGCATTCGATCGCGACAACCCAGGACCCGGAAGTGCAGCCTGCCCCGCTGATTCAGGGGGCTCGCCGGACGCGGGCCAAGCGGGCGGTTCAGGTGGAAACGGCGGAGGATCTGGAACCGGCGGCAAGACTGGAACTGGCGGTGCCACGGCCAGCAGCGGCGGCGCTCTGGCCAGCGGTGGCGCTACGGGGAGCGGCGGCAAGATGGGCGCTGGTGGCACCACGGCGGTCGGCGGTGCAACAGGAAGCGGTGGCAAGACGGCAACCAGTGGTGTGGGCGGCGTGATTGCCTCTGGCGGCGCGGTCGGATCTGGCGGCGCCGCAATTGAAAGCGGTGGCGCCGTTCCCGCTGGAGGTGCCATTGGCAATGGCGGATCGTCCGCGAGCGGCGGCGCAAGCAATGCGGGCGCAATTGCGTCCGGGGGTTCCCTGACCACAGGCGGAACTACGGAAACCGGCGCAGCGGGTGGCACGACGACTTCCGGCACCGCGCCCCAGGCGAACAACGGATGTGCCTGTGGCATCGCCGGCGCCCAGGCAAATCGCCCAGGCCTCGCGCTACTCGCGCTTCTGTTGGGCGCAATTTTCCTGCGCAGGCGGCGGCACTAGCGGTAGCCACCATCCAATCTGTTCGGAACTACCCGTTCCGAAATGGGGTTGGCGGTTTTCTCGCCACAAACAGCGAAGCCAACCGCTGGCCGTCTCGCGTCTACGGCGGCGGACAGGCGGCGGCGGTCGTTATTGCGTTGGCACAACTTATGGCCACGCCGCTGGCCTTAGCCGTATTGTTGCACTGGTTCGCGCAGTTACCAGTGCAGGGGTAGTTCGTCTGCAAGCAATCGATGATGGCCGTGCATTGAGCGGCTCGCGAGGTGCCATTCTCAACGCATACGCTGCACGGTGGAGTTGTTCCAAAGGAGTAGCCATTGTTGATGATTTGCTGAACGCAGTTGGCGGTCGCGGTGTCGCCCGCGCCAGCGTCGGGACCGGGCTCGGGACGTGGCTCGGGGCCGGGTTCCGGGCCGGGCTCGGGACCGGGTTCGAGCCCAGGTTCGACCACCGTGGGCTCGGGGACAGGCTCGGGAACGATCTCCGGGCCAAGCTCGGGTGGCCCATCGATTTGGATATCTGGCTGGACATCCACAGTGACGTTGATACCGCTGTCGAACGGCTCCACCTTGGTGTCGGGTCCCACATCAGGCAAGGCCGTTCCGTCCGAAGGCACGTCCGGCGTAAAATTGACGTCGCCGATTTGGGCCACGTCAGCGGGCGCGGCAGGGACGTCACCATTCGCAGCCGGGCCGTCGTTCTGGGGATTGGCTTGGGCGTCATCCTTGACCGTCGCAACATCCGCGGGAGGAAGCACGGGTGCATCGGGATTCGACGGCGCCACGGGCGCGTCGAGATTTTCACCGGCGATCGGGTCTTTGCAGGGCTGCGTGCTGGAACCGGCACACGCCGACACGCTGGCTGGCTTGTTGAGATTGACACAACCCAGGGACAGCAGGAGGGGGGCCAAAGAGAGCCCAAACGCGGCCCATGCTCGCCTGGCTGCCAACCTACTTTTCATAGGCTCAGTTCGTTGCTCCAATGGCTGGGTTCGTTGATCCAAGGAAATACCTGCCTACTCTTTGAAACTCGGAATACGACTTTCTCGGACGCATATTCGGCTATCAGCGACGATCTGGCCGCTAACTATTGCGCGCGCTAGCGAAGCGGCAACTCTGCCATATGGTTGGCCCAGGCTGCAACGTCGGCAGAGTGGATTTCGCGAACGGCGCCTCGGTAGAGGAGCTCGCAAGTCCGAGCAAGAGTCGGGCAGCGAGCGCCCGCCCAGCCTCGCGCACAAAGGTCCAGCAAACGCGATGACTCGAAGCGGTCCTCGACAGTGCTATTCTGCGTGCCTTGTTCGGGAACGCCTATTGCCCAATGATTCCGACCCGCCGGTGGCTGGGCTGGCTCGTCCTCATTTTCGTCCTCGATCCAAGGACTGCTCCGGCGGCGGTGGCGGAGCCGGTAGAGGACTGCCCGCGCCGCGCGGACGTCGATGCTGCGCTGGCCCAGCTGCTAAATACGAAGCCGGAACGCCGGTCCTCTCCAGCCGTGACGTTGCATGACTTCGGCACTGCCTGGTCCGTCGAGGTGGCCGGTCGCTCCGCCAGCTATTCCGATCCCGATCGAAACTGTGCCGAGCGAACCAGGGTTGCGGCCGTCTTTGCCGCGCTGGTGCTTGAGCCTCCGGATCTAGGAGACACGCCGGCTGCTCCGGCCGCCGCTATCGTGACCAAGCCGGCGCAACCTCGGTCGATTCGCCAGCAACGGCTTGATGTGGCGCCCGAATTCCTTGTCGCCCCGGGAACGGGCGAGCGAGATTGGGCTCGAACCTGGGGCGGTGCCCTGCGCTGGTTGTGGACGGGCGAACGGCTGGGTTTCGCGGCCGGCCTGCAGGCTAGCTATCCGGCTGTCGCACGTTTGCAGGGCTACGAGCTGTCGCTCGCCCGGGTGGCGCTGGATACCTCGGCACGCTTTTCGTGGCGCCTGCGAGGGGCTGAATTCGGGATCGAAGCCGGTCCTTACGGCGCGTTGTTACTTGCGCATGGGGCCGGGCTATATGCCAATGCCAGCTCGATTCACGTTGACGCCGGAGGTCGCGTCGGATTTCGCGCGCAAACCACGGGACGGATGGTGTCGCCCTTTCTTGCGTTACAGGTGGAGGTCAGCGCGCGCCATTTTTCCGTCGTGGTTGATCCGAGTGGGGACATTGGCACGGCGCCACGGGTCTGGCTGGGTGTGTTGGCCGGCGCCAGCATCTCGCTTGGTCATCGGGACTAGAAGCTTTCCCCAGTTCAGTGACATACTTTGATCGTGCAAAGGTGGACCAATCCCCGCTCCGAGGAACGCAGGGCTGCCTGTCCAGTCGATCTGGCTCGTCTTCCCGAGATTCCGGGTCGCTTGGCATTCGAGGACGTCTACCACACCTACTTCCGCCAGACCGTGGCCTGGATTCGCGCCCTAGGTGTGCCAGACGCCGAAATTGAGGACGTGGCGCAAGACGTGTTTCTGGTGGTACGTCGGAAGCTACCGCAGTTCCAGGGCGGAAACCTGGCGGGTTGGCTCTATCGGATCGCGCAGTTGACGGTGCGAAATTTTCGCCGCCTGGCGTGGTTCAAGAACCTGTTTTCGCGCAGCCAGGATCTCGACGCTGCCGACGGCCTGGCCATGACCACCACGCCAGCGATGGCGCTCGAGAAGAAGCAGGATCAGCGGGTGCTGATCCAGATGCTGGACCGCATGACAGACAAGCGGCGCGAGACCCTGGTTTTGTTCGAAATTGAGGGCTACAGCGGTAACGAGATCGCCGCCTTACACGGCGTCCCCGTTAAGACCGTCTGGACCAGGCTGCACCACGCACGCAAAGATCTGGTGGCCATGGTCTCCGCTCTGCGCCAGCAGAGAGAAACTGAAGCGGGAAAGCCATGAAACAGAGACTAATCGAGATGCGGGATTTCAGCGATCCGGACGAATCCGAGACCGCCAGGCTGCTGCGATCGATGCCTCCGACCGCGGTTAGCGACGTGGTGGAGCGGCGGGTTTACGCGCGAGTCTGCACACCGCGGTTGCGTGGTCCTCGCTTCGTGCGGCTAGCGGTGCTGGCGTCGGCCCTGCTCGTCAGTACCACCATCCTCTGCGCGACGCTGGCTCGTCATTGGTTGGGTCGCAGCGACGATCGATCGCCGCTTTCCTCGGCGCTGAGCGTACCAGGCGCACAGCCCAAGCGTTTGGTCGCGCGACGAGAACCGGCCTCGGAGTCCGCCCCGGCCGACAGCACGCCTGTTTCGCCAGCGGCGACCGACGAAGGTGGCGCTGCGGCCACCGTTCATGCCAGCGCGCACCGCGACCGCCTGCGAGGTTTCGCGGCGGGCAGGCGACCGACGCTAGTGGCGAGCGACGTTCGAGGCGCCGGGGAAGAGCCGGTACCGTCCGAAGTAGCCGCAGCTCCGCCACCGCCCGAGGAAGCCGCGCTGGTGCTGTCGGCCCTGCGCGCGCTTCGCCGCGAGCACAACCCGGTGCAAGCTGGCGCTCTTCTGCAAACCTACCTTGCGCGCTTCCCGAAGGGCGTTCTCGCGGAAGAGGCGCTTGCGCTCGGAATCGAGGCAGCAGTGGCACGTGAGGATGCCCGCGTCGCCGCGGCTCTGTCCAACCAGTATCTTGGGCGCTACCCGGCTGGCCGCTTCGCCGCTCTGGCGCGCAAGAATTCGAGCGCGACCAGGCCTTGAACGTGCGAGTCACGAGCGCCTTGGTGGTCGCAGCGCTGGCGTCCCTGGGCGCGTGCAGCGACAAGATCGATTTGGGGCTCGAAAAGTACTACTGGTCCGCCGATTTCGAAACCGGAAATTTGTCCCAGTGGAGCAAATTGAGCACGTTTACGCCTGTGGCAGGTGAGCTATCCTCGTCGGCCGAAGCAGGCGCGCCGAACTCCTTCGACGGTGGACAATCAAATTCAGCCGACGGAGAGTTGACTGTCGTCGGCAGCCCCACACACAGTGGGCACTTCGCGGTTGGGTCGGCGATCAATGCTACCGGAAGCGTCTCCTACGCGCGCCTATTTCGGTGGGGGACCCTGCCCCAGGATGCCTTCTACAGCGTGTGGATGTTCATCCCGGCCAACTACACGGTCATCAGCTACTGGAACCTGTTCGAGTTCCAGGGACGCAAAGACCCCGCCGACCCCGCGAGCCAGGTTTACCTTTGGAGCCTCGACGTCGCCCGGCGCCCGGATGGCCAGATGTCGTGGTACGTATGGGATTGGCAACGTTCGCGTCAACTCAATCCGGCGGTGTCGACCGTGGCTCCCATCGGGCGCTGGTTTCGCGTGGAAGCCCTCATGCACCAAGCGATGGACGATTCGGGTTATGTGAAGTTCTGGATCGATGGCGTATTGCTGCTTGAGGCGAGCGGTGTCTCCACCCTGACCAGCGATTGGCTATATTGGGCTGTGGGCGGTGCAGCGCCCAGCATCACCGAGCAGCCGGCCGAGGTCTTTCTCGACGACGCGGCTATTCTGCGCGAAGGGCCCGGGAAATAGCCGAGAAGCTCAAGAATTCCGACCCTTCCGCCGTATTCTCGAATAGGTCACGTGAGATCCAAGGTTCCCGGCGTGGTCGCTCCCCGGAGAGGGTCACCTTGAACGCATCCGTCAGCCATCGCCCGCGCGACCGCAAAACAATTGCGGTTTTGCTCGACTACATGGACTTCTTTTCGGTCGGGTACAGCACGCAGATCCAAAGCGCGCTCGCCACCCATGCCACGACGCTCGATCTCAACTTGATCCTGGTCTTCGGGCGCGGCCTCGATGAACCGCACAGTGGCTGTGCCGCGCACAACGCGGTTTTCGACCTCGTCGGTCCCGAACGCGCGGATGGCGTCATCATTGTCTCATCATTGCTTTCCGGCTTCTGCGGCCTCGACGGGCTTGTGCGCCTGGCGCGCCGATTCGACTCCATGCCCGTTTGTAGCGTCGGAGCCGTGATTCCTGGCTTTCCCAGTCTGACGGTGGACGACGGGCCGGGGATGCGCGCGGCGGTCGAGCATCTCGTATGCGATCATCGCTGCCGGCGCGTCGCATTTTTTGCCGGGACGCCGGGCAAACCCGAGGCCGAAGCCCGCCTGCTGGCCTATCGCGAGGTGCTGGAGAGGCATCAGATTGGCTTCGACCCGGCCCTCGTCGTCCCGGGGTACTTTCGTCTCACCGACGGAAGCAACAGCGTCGAGGCGTTGCTTGAGCAGAAGATCGAGTTCGATGCCATCGCAGCGGCCAACGACAACATGGCCATGGGGGCCATGGCGGCCCTGCGCAAGCACGGACGCAACATACCCCGCGACGTGCGGCTCACCGGCTTTGACGATTTGCCGCCCGCTCGTATGGGCAATCCAGCCCTGAGCAGTGTGGCTCAGCCGTTTCCGCTTATTGCGGAAAAGGCGATTCAGATGGTCCTCGATCAACTGGCGGGCCGGCCGGTTGCAGCCGAAACGCGGCTCGCGACCACGTTCATCGCGCGCCGATCGTGCGGGTGCCACCAGGGCGTGCGACGGACCAAGACGCCCGCGCCCACCGCCGCTGCCATTTCGCCGCGCGAGCACGTGCAGGTCAACAGCGTCAGCTTCACGACCAGGCTCGCGGCGCTCCTCGAGGCGATCGGCATGGATCACCAGCGGGCCGCGGACGCGCTGGTGGTCGCTTTGCAGGCCGAGCTCGGCGGGAGCTTTCATTCGTTCACCCTCGTGCTCGAACGACTGCTTGAGCAAGCGGGCGAGAGCTACCAACAATACCGGGCGCTGCAGAGTGCGATCGAGTGGATGCGCAACGAGCTGTCCGGTTTTGCCAATCTGGAGCTGGAGCGTCTGTGGGCGGAATCCTTTGCCCTGATTGCAACGGCCGATACGGCCATCCAGGTCCAGCACCGCGTGGCCATCGACCAGAACTACCGCAACCTGTTCCTCATGGGCGAGCAGATCGGCGTCGCGCTCGACTGGGAATCGCTCCACGTGTTGCTCGGCAAAGCGCTGCCCGAGACTGGCATCAAGACCGCGTTTCTCTCGCGCTTCACCGACGGCAGCGCGGCCCAACTGCAGCCCTTCCTGTGTATGGTCGACGGCCAGGCGCAAAACCCGATGCCGCCGGCGTTCCCCGCCCGGCAGCTCTTTCCACCGGACGTCTATCCGGAAGCGCGCCGGGGAATTCTCCTCGTGTTTCCGCTGGCCTTCGAGACCGAACGTCTGGGGATTGCGGTGTTCGAATGGTTGCTCGACGTGCACGGTTACCACGTTGTGCGCGATCAGCTCGACGTTGCGCTTCGAAGCATCCAGATTCACCAAGAGTTGCTGGAGAGAACGCGTTTGCACGAACGCGACGAGCTCGAACGCCTGGCGACGAGCAAGCGCCTGCAGTCACTCAGCGTTCTCGCTGGCGGCGTGGCGCACGATTTGAACAACTCGCTCGGTCCCATTGTGGCCCTTCCCGATCTGTTGTTGATGGAAATGGACAAGCTCGATCCCAACCGCCAGGCCAGCGACATGCGCGCCGATCTGGAGAGCATCAAGGAAGCGGGACTGCGCGCCTCCAGAACCATCAAGGACTTGCTCACCTTGGGCCGCCAGGGCCGCGTCAGCAAGGAGCGCCTCGATCTCAATTCGGTCGTCTCGAAGTGCGTCGCCGAAAACTCGAGCTTGGCCGCGTCGGGGGCCGGGGGCCGGGGGCGGATTGTCGCCGAGCTGGCATCCAGGCCAATCGCCGTGCTCGCCTCCGAGGCGCACCTTTCGCGTGCCATCACCAATCTCATTCGCAATGGGATGGAGGCAATCGAAGGGGACGGTCGATTGGTCGTTCGCTCGCTGGAACGGCGCCTGGCCGAGCCCATCGTCGGCTTCGAGCGCATCGAAGCCGGCAGCTACGCAGTTCTTTCCATCAGCGACGAAGGCAAGGGCATTCCCCAGGAAGACTTGGGACGGATCTTCGAACCGTTCTTCAGCACCAAACCGCTCGGCGAATCGAGCGGCACCGGTCTTGGCCTCGCCATCGTCCACGGCGTCATCAAGGAGCACGGCGGCTTCGTCGACGTGACCAGCGTGCGCGGCAAGGGCACGACCTTCACGCTCTATTTTCCGAGCTTGCGGCCGGAGGAACGGCAGGACGAACCGCTGACCCCGACGCCCTTGCCGATTGGGCGGGCCAAGGTTTTGCTCGTGGACGATTCCCCCACGCTGCTGCGGACGGGACGCCGGGCGCTCGAGCACCTCGGGTACTTGGTCGAGACCATGGAAAGCGGAAAGCAGGCCTACGAAAGATTCGAACGGGCGGCGTTGACAGGTCAGAGCCCGTGCGACCTGGTTATTCTGGACATGAACCTGCTCGAAGCGCGCGACGGGCTCGATGTCTACGAGATGATTCGGCGACTATTCCCCGCTCAGCGCGCACTGCTCGTGAGCGGGCAGGCGCCGAGCGACCGAGTCCACGCCGCACTGGAGCGGGGTCTCGGTTGGCTGCCCAAGCCCTACACCATGGAGCTTCTCGCGCAGACGGTGGCCAAGGCCCTGGAAGCCACGCCGGAGCGTAAGTAGCTTCCGCGCGACGATTGCAAACAACTCGGGCAACCCGGTTGCCGAGAAGGTTCGCATGAGAACGTTTGCGCTTCTGCGAGCCAGAGAATCTTCGGGACCCGACGACGACGACGACTCCGACGACGATGCGGCGAACGACAACCGCTACCAGGGCCGACGCCGGTCGCGCCTGCGCGCGCGCTGCCCCACGTGCGGCGGCTCGGGCGAATTGTTCGTCACGGACGAAAGCTGTCCCAAGGGCCGGATGGCTCGCTGTATTGCCTGCCGAGGCACGGGCCGCGTTCGCCGGCCAAAATGACCGACGTCGAATCGAGGACAGACCCCGCCGGTTCGCAAAGTCAGTTCGGTGGGATCCGGAAACGGAAACCACAGAGAGCACAAAGTCAGCAGAGCCAGATGGAAAGGACCTTTGGCTCTCCCGAAGACGGAATTGTTCCGGCTGCTGCACCTTAGCGATAACGAGAATTTTCGGGTGAGTTTCAGGTCAGAGGCGGAGCCCGTCGCTGCCTTCTACGCAACCTACTAGGTGGATCAACACCTTGGCAGGGGGATGAACCAGTGGCTGATTTTGGCGATTGGGGTACAGTTTCACGCGGCATAGCTTCGCATCTTCGAGAACAAGACCCTTGCCCGATCCTCTTTCTTGAAGCACGCCCGTGGCGATTACGCCGATGTCAGGCGGGTCAGGAAAGGCACCACGAATAACAACCAACCATGGGACAGGTTGTCCGTTCCTAAATCGGAGCGTTTGCCCCGACTGACTGATTTCGATTCTCGTTGTTGAGTCGTCCAGCACCCCAGCCGTGGGGTCAACGACTATCCAGGTTGTTTGGCATTCCTTGCAACGGCAGGTCCACGATAGGCCGAATGTCAGCACGCCTCGAAGCGCAACCCGCTTTCCTATCAGACGTTCGTTCGCGCGTTGGACGGGTCTGGCATTGAGACTCGGCGAGCATTCAGGGAGCTCGGGAACGAGAGTGTTCTTCGGGGCCAGCGCCGCGGGTTTCGCGCTGGGCGGCTCGGCCACTGTCGGCGATGGCTCTTTCGACCCTGCAGGCTCACCACCGTCATACACAGCCATCCATCCCACAACGATCGGCAGGATCATCAAACATTTGGCCCCAAGCATGGTTAGCCTCGATTGCTCGACAGTCTGTAAGTCGCCACCGACCGCGCCCCAATTAGGCCTTGCCGCGGTGGCTGGAAAACGCCGCGGGCTCGGTGCCGACGGTCCAGTGGTAGGCCTCGTCCCAAACGAAGGCGGCCTGCGCGTCCAGCACGAGGGCCGCCGCGACGGAGGCGGGAAGCCACGCGCCCGCGCTGATCTCGGATTCTAGTTGGCCAGGCGCCCAACCGGCGCAGCCGAGCAGCATGCGAAAATCGGCGGGACCGCGGCCTTCGAGGAGCGCACTGAACGCGGCCATTTCGCCCGTGACACCAATCTCCTCCCCGACCGATATTTCTCCTGGCAAGGGTTCTTCGCGGCGACGGTAGACGAGCCAACCGGCCGCGGGCGCCACCGGTCCGCCGAGCCGCACGGCCGCCGCGAAAGCCGGCGTGTCGGGGATCTGCTGCCCGGCTGGCACCAGCTCGGACGACGTCAGCAGCTCTCGCACCGTCATCAGCTCGCGACCGTTTACGACCCAACCGAGCGCACCGTCATCGCCGGAGCGGCCGAGCAAGACCACGCTGTGCACGAAGTTGGGATCGCGCAAGCTGGGTGCGGCCAGCAACATTCCTGGCGCCAGGTCATCGGTGGGCATTTCGCCTATTGTACGCTCTGCTCGATCGCCGTGGCAGAAGAACCTATTCGAGGTGCAGACCGCATTCCGTGCACGCACCATCCACCAGCGGCGCCGCCGTACCGCAAGCCGGGCAGGGCGGGTCGTCGCCATCCGGGGTCGCCGCGACTTGGTCGGGCAAGGTGCCTTCCTGATCGAGCAGATTCTGCCAACGCGTGTGCATCAGGTTCATGACCTTGGGCAGATCCTCGGGCCGCACGCAAAGGTCGATGCGCGCGGCGCACGCGTGGCCCGGTTCGTCGCACGCATCCTGGCGATCCAAGATGGCGGGAATGTCGGCCGACAGGCAGGCGTCGAGGATCTCCTTGGCGTCGGCGATTCCCGCCGAAACGCACGGCACCACTTCGGCGTCGGCCAGCTCTGCTAGCGCTTGGTCCTTGGTCACGCCCGCATCTTCGCTTACCGGCGCCCGCGCGTCCAGGGCGTCGGCTTTTGGCCGGTTCAACACCGGCAGAGGTCGCATCGTCCTTCGCGTCAAAGCTCCGAAACCTCCGCGGATTGCCCGGCAACGCCCTGGAAGGACGTTCGACGATCGACTATCCTCGTCTGGCGAGGGTCGCGTTCAGGCACGCGGCGTTGAGCGTTCCTTACTTCACTTTGAGACGTGAGTCTGGCGAATTGCTTCGCTTGTGCGGGGCACCCCAGACCAGCACACCGAGAGGAGCTGTCGATGCGAAGGACTGAAGGTTACCATCCTGACGAGACAGATGGCGTTGCGCTGTCGCGCTGGCGCGCGCGCGCGGAGATCCTCGCGGTCGTTTTGTTGGTGGGCTGTGGAAACTCGACCAGCGGCGGATCGAGCGCAGGCGGAAGCAACGGTGGCACGAGCGGGCTCGCCACAGGTGGCGCAACGTCGCTGCCGAGCGGCTCGGGCGGGGCAAGCTCGGGTGGGGCGAGCTCGCTGCCCGTCGGCACGGGCGGCGCCACCTTGCCTAACAGCTCAGGCGGCAAGACCTCGCCCCCCGGCAGCTCGGGCGGGGCAAGCTCACCTCCAGGTGGTACGGGCGGCGTTACGTCGACAACCGGCGGCTCAGGTGGCACGACGACCAGCAAAACCGGCGGCGCGACCTCGGTGCCCAGCTCGGGCGGGGCCGCAGGAGGCACCCAGCTAACCGGCGGATCGGGCGGCCAATCGAGCGGAAATACGTCGCTCGGCGGATCGACCAAGGCAACCGGCGGTGCGCCGTCTGGCGGCAGCGCCAGCGGCGGCAGCGCGACCGGCGGAGGTAGCGGCAGCGGCGGCAGCACCTCGACCGGCGGAGCCCTCCCGCCACCCGTTCGCGACACCGCATCGAAGGTGCCCATCTCCAGTCCTCCCGCCGGCTACACCGTCGAAGGCAACTACCCCTATGGACCCGAGACCGCGCAACGTATCGACATCCTCTATCCGACCGGCGGCGGCCCCAAGGCAACCCAGGTCTTGCCCGTGGTGGTCATGTACCACGGCGGCGCCTGGATCCATTCGTACACCAACAACTACGGCTCCGGGAAGGACCATATGTCGACCTTCTTCGACCGCTTCCTGGCCCACGGATTCATCGTGTGCAACGCCGAATACCGCGTGAACGACGGCACCGTCGACGGCGCACCGGCGCCCGCCGCTGTCCAGGACGCGCTCCTCGCCGCCAAGTGGTGCTGGGATTACATGGACTACTTTCATGGCGACCGGACCAAGTACGTCGTGACCGGCGCTTCCGCGGGCGGGCACCTCGCACTGATGGTGGGCATGACCACCCCCGCCGCCGGGCTCGGCCCCACTTCCCCGACCGACTATACGATCGCCGGCATCGTGGACGGCTACGGCCCCGCCGACATCGAGGCCGAAATCAACGGCGTCGCCGCCGGCTGGCTTCCGACAACCCTGCCCAACCGCCTGGTCATCGCCAAAGAAGTGAACCCCATGACCTACGTCCGCGCCGACATTCCGCCGCTGATTGTGGTTCAGGGAGTGAATGACAGCGTGGCGCCAGTCGCCGATAGCCTCAATTTGGTCGCCAAGCTGAAGGCTGCCGGCGATACAGACGTCACCATGCACGAGGTGCCGAATCTAGACAACGTGGCTTCAGATCACGGCTTCACAACGGCTACGTGGCCCGACGCGGAGGCCGCAATGTTCGGCTGGCTAGTCGCCCACGGAATCGGCAAGTAGGCGGGAGCCAGCGGCGGCTCGCGGTGCGCCTACTTTGCAAGTCGCATCACCTGTCCTGCGCCCGCAGCAGTTGAATCGCCCCAGTAGAGTGCCGAGCTGTCCTGGTATAAATCGCCGAACACATTCTGATTGAAGACGAGGATCTGCCGCTGGCAGAAGGTGGCTAGGCAGCTGTTCACCGTGCCATCCGATTGGAGCCAGTAGACGGCGTTTGCATCTTCGGTTGCGCCGAGAATGGTAGCGGAGCTCCCGGTGGAGAACAGCAACGCGGGTTTCGCGCTCGGAGTGCCATTCGGTAAGGCCACGCGATACAACCCGTTGCTGGGACCGACAAGGAGGACGGACTTTGCGTTTGCATCGATGATGGAATAGATGTCGGGAAGCGTGTTCGCCGTTAGATAGGTTAGCGTCGGATTGGCCACGCTCGCCGTGTATACGGTTGCGTCCAGTGGCGTGAGGTCTGCGTTCAGGAAACTTCGAATCCAATAAGCAGCGTCGCCATAGGCAAAGAGGCCCAAGTACGAGTATGCAGCGACCGAGGGGGTATCGGTGACGGTCTTCACAAGCGTGCCGCCCGTGGTGTACCAGCTAATCGTGGCCTCGGTTTGGGTCGGGTTATCATAGAGCGCGAAGTACTGGGCGGGAGGCGTCTGACTCTTGAAGGTGGCGAGAGTCCCCGCACCCGGCAAGGCGGTCTTGGTGGCCGAGCAGTGGGTGGAATCGGTGGAATTGATGTCGCAGTATTGGAATACGTCGGAGGTCGGCGACAAGAAGAGCTTGGTACCGATGACCCCGAGATAGCTCGTGTCGAAATCCCCGGAATCCAGCAGCGAACCGGTCGCGCCTTGGCCCGTCCTGCTCACCTGGTAGGCAGTATTCGTAAGGCCATCGTAGGCTTGAAAGTATAGGGACGCAGCGTCGACGCCAATCACGGATAGTTGGGCGGTGCTGCTGCTGACGACGACCGCAGGCTGGCAGTGGCCGGTGATGCAAGCCCCGCCGAGGCAATCGTGACCGCAAGTGCCACAGTTCTTCGGGTCGGTTGCGAGGTTCACGCAGGACGTGCCGCAGGTCGTGTTGGAACAGCTGCACGTGCCGGTCGAGGCCTGGCAGGTGTTGCCGTTCGTGCAGGTCTGTGCGGCGGGTTTTGCGCAGGCGCCATTGCTGCACGTGCCGGCTGCTTGGGCGGTGTTTCCTGTGCAGGAAGGTGTTCCGCATGCAGAGCTCGGATAGAAGCAGGCGGCGCTCGATCCGTTGCAGTAGCCGGCGCAGGTCGCATCGGTGGACGCGCAAGCCGTGTGGCTGGCGTGTGGAACCGCATTCGCGGCCAGGGTCGTGCACGTGCCGACCGAGGCGGCGAGGTTGCAAGCTTCGCAGGATCCGGTGCAAGCCTTGTCGCAACAGTAGCCATCGGCGCACGGGATTCCCCCCGCGCAGTCGGTGCTGGCCTGGCAAGTCTGTCCCTTCTTGCTCTTGCACGCACCGGTGGCGTCGCAGGTCCCCGCGCAGCGAGCATTGGGGTCGTCCTGACTGACGGCCGCGACGCAGGCGTGGCTGGCGTTGCACATTTGGCAGGTGCCTGGGCAGTCGCTACTCGACTGACAAACGCCCGCGCCGGCATCCGGCGTGTGTGCAGGGCTGTCGGCAGGTACGTCGACCGCAACATCAACCGAGCCATCCGATACGACGACCGCTACATCCGCGCCGGCATCGGGCGCCACGCGCACGTCAGCCGGCTGGCTGTCCACGCCGCCGCCTACGTCTGCGATAACATCCGCGGCGGCGTCCTGGCTCAATACGAGGTCGGCCGCAAGCGCATCGGGAACCACCACTGCATCGGGGATCGCGACGGCATCCACAGCGGGCGTCGTCGTGTCCTTGCCCGCATCGACGCCCGCTTGAGCCGAAAGATCGCTTGCTGCGGCTTCCCGGGATGGCGAAGCATCGGGCGTGGTGTGGATCCGGTCCACACAACCAGCAGTCACTAGAAGCGCGAATACCAGGGACGCGTTCGTAGTCTTGAGCTTCATGAGATCTCCACTATTCGATTCTAGAATCTTCCCTGGCAGGAAACGCCTGTCAGCGCCGGGATACAAGAGAAGCCGAGCCCCGCCTGCTCGGTCGCTCGCGGCTGCGAGGAATCCGTGAGCCAGAACCAAACCGCCGCACCCGCGGCGACGGCGGCGACGCTGCCGCCGATGCTGGCCCAGGTTTGGGCAGTGTCGGCCGAGCCCGAGAGGCCCTTGCAATAGCTGCTGGTGCTTCCCGACGTGCAGGCCAGGTTGTTGTTGAAGTCGTGGTTGTTGCTCGAATAGTTGGCGTATTCCACAACGCCAAGCCCCAGGAACACCACCGCCGCGCCGGTAGCGACCCACTTGGCCGTATGTTGCCAAGGACGCGGTTGGGACGCGGTGTTTGCTGGCGTAGTCAGCCTTCCCTGTGCGGCCACCGGCTCAGCAGGCGCAGTGGACGCGCCGGTGGTCGCGGGGGAAGGCTGCGCAGGAACGGCGGCGGCCTGTCTGGGCTCTGCGGCCACCGCGCCTTGGGGCTGCGCCATCGCGGCCCGGCAGTCGGCGATGTGTTTGTCCACCTCCGCCTTTTCGCTGTCGCTCAGCTTCGGGGCCTTGCGCAGATACTCCCTGAATCGCTCGGCCGCCTCGACGTATCTTACATTTTGTTCGTAGCAGCGTCCCTGGTTGAATAGATAGGTCGGGTCGTTGGTCTCGACGTATAGCTCGGCCAGAATCGACACGCCCTTGGCGTAGTCGCCCGAAAGGCACGCTGTTTTCGCTACGCGCTCTTTCGTCTAAGGCTTGGCAGCCGCCGTCGGCCGACTCGCCAGAAAGCCAACCGCGAGAATCGCGAGAACCGCCCATGACCTCATGATGTTCAACCTTTCAGGCCGCAACTAAGTTTGCGCCGGGCAGGCTACCACCAACTCCGCCCCGCGCGACAGCCATATGGCGCAAATCACCTCCAGGATTGACACTGCCCCGTGGTGTCTATACGTTCTCTCCCGTAGTACTCAGCGTTGTGTGACTGACCATCCATTACGAAAAGGAGACTAGCGATGATTACGAAGAAGGCTCAAGCGGAGCTGATCAAGCTTGGCGCCCGCTTCCCGGGATCCCGCCTCGTCCAACAAGGCGCCTACTTGCTCAGTATTGCCGGGGCCGACGGAGGCGCGCTGTTGGGATATCTGCCGCCCGGCTTTCTCGCGGAGCTGACTCAAGTGCGCGACGACGTCGACAAGGCCCGGCAAGACAAGACCAACACTCTCGTCGACGCCAAGCAGGCAACGGACACCCAGCACGAAGTCATGGAGGACACAATTCGCTGGTTGGGCACGGTCGCCAATCGCGCCAAGCGCACGCTCAGGGCGGGTGCGAACGTTCCCGAGGAGCTCACCACCGTCGGCAAGCTGCAAAGCGTGCCCGCTGTGCTCGAAGCCGCCAGCAAGGCGCTCGGCCTGCTCAATGAGCACGCGGCCGAATTCGACAGCATCGGCCCGGCCATCAAGCCCCTCATCGACGAAGGACAACAACTGTATCAGGCGCTGGACAAGGCCGACGCGACCCAAGAACAAGCGCGCCTGTCTGATCTGCCGGCGTCCGTGACCGCGTACTACGCCAAGAAGGGCGAGCTCTACATCGGCCTCAAGATCCTCATCGACGCCGGTCACGAGCTGCATTCGCGCGACCATCAGGCCGCCGCCCGCTACAACTTGTCTCTGCTGAACCGCCGCCGCGGACACTCCGCGCCCGAGCCCACGCCGCCTACACCGACCCCGTCCGCGACCAAGACCTGATCTGGCCCGGCGCCGAACCTTCTTCGTTTTCCCCTGAGGGGTTCGGCGCCGTCGCCCCGTGACAGCGGCGCCCGCCCCGAACGCGCCTGAGACCACCGCGAGCACCTCCGACCCGGCCCCGAGCGTGTCTCGGTCGGCCCCGAACGCCCCTGGACTGGTCCCGAGCGCGCCTGGACTGGCCCCGAGCGCGCCAGTGAGGACCGGGAGTCTTTCTGCGATAGGCCCCGGACGCTGCCGAGTTGCCCCCGAACGTGCTTGTGCCGGCCACGAGTCCTCCTGCGGCAGACCCCGAATGCGTCTGGACGGGCCCCGAGCTCGCCCGTGAGGACCACGAGTCATGCTGCGCCAAATCCGAGTCTTCCTGGAGGTACTGTGCTGGTTCCGGTTCGGATCGCAGATCTTTCCGCGCCAAGCCACGGGTGCTTCGGCCCTGGCCGCCTCTGCTCCAACTCCGATACGATCGCTACTTCTTGCTGGCCGGCGCGGCGGAAAGGGGAACGAAGTCGTAGCTGGCGCCGCCATCGCACTTCGACCGGTTGCCGCCGCGGCAGGGCCACGTGCAGTCGAGCATGAAGCTCGCCTTGGCGGGAGACACGTTGGCCGGCATCTCGTTCACCTCGCGATTCACCACGACGTCGCAGTTCTGGGGATCGCTGACGAAGGTCCACTGGCCGTCCTTGAAGCAGATGCTTTCCGACGACCCGTTCGGATCCGCGGGCTCGTTGTGCACCCAATCGACTTCGCCCTTGCCCCGGCATTTCACGTTGGTCAGGGTCCAGTCGAGACAGGGGGCCTTGTCGTCGTCCTGCCAGGCATCCATCGCTGCTTCGCCCTTGCACTTCTTGTTCTTTCCCCGCATGAACCCGTCCAGCGAATATTTGTGGGTGGGAGTCGGCGGTACTTCGGGCTCCTCTGCGGATCGAAGGTTGGCTTTGACGTCGCTGATACTTCTTAGGGGTGTGGTTCCTGTTCCTCCTGCGGCGATGGAGAGTTTTCGGTCGTACTCGTACCGATCATCTGGCCTCGCCAGAAGTATCCACGCATCGGTGAATCCAGCTTGGTTCGGTCGATTCGCAATCTGGACGAGGAGCGCGACGTCCAACAATCCGTCATGGTTGGCATCCAGGAAGGCCATGGCGTTGATTGCCTTGGCGTACGAGCTGGAATCAACATGCGGGGCCTGAATCAGACGTCCATCTCGGATCACAAGGAAGCCGATCTCGCCAGACTTGTTCTTCCCACCGGGGGCAGGAAGGACATAGCCGACGATCCATTTTCTGCCATCAACAAGAAAACTTTGCGTTGCTATGAGGTCGGCACCTGAAAGGCCCGATGGAATTAACCTTCGAGCCTGTTCAAGTTCAGCGTCAGTTAGCACCCGCGTGCGGGTTTGACCGGCCCGTTCCGCGGCGGCCAGCGGGACAGCGTGTGTGGTGAAGCAGATCGCAACAAGCAGCCACCGGGTCATCGCGGCCATGGCTTCGATATCCTCCTTACCGCGTGCAGTGGAACCCGAGAGAGCTGTTGGAGCGCGACGTTAACACCGAAGGCACTTGTGCTTTTCGCAATCTC
>Ga0182027_10002882_pt1 | contig 27622 bp, 17 predicted proteins | sample 712E1DmetaG_FD_121300 | JGI IMG/M metagenome (GOLD analysis project Ga0182027, IMG submission 121300) | Permafrost microbial communities from Stordalen Mire, Sweden - 712E1D metaG (Illumina Assembly) | ecosystem: Environmental > Terrestrial > Soil > Wetlands > Permafrost | place: Sweden...
CAGCACTTGATTTTGCGGGCGCAGCCGGAGCAGTCTTCGCAAGCGGTTTCTCTTGAACTTCCAGTCGAATACCACCGCGAGCCTTGCTTATTCTTCTTCCGGGTTTCAGATATTGCCGTGCGGTCGAGATCGTCATGCCGAGGCCTACACCCTTGAGGTCATCAAGCACAGTTTCGAGAGTGTGTCCGGCAGCGAGTGCTTCCTTTGCCTTTCCACGCAGCCTTGCAAATGCTTCTCTGCGCGAATACCTTCTCTCCGCGGGCAGAGGAGGCATTGCAATTCGTTTATCCAATGCCGCAATGGCAGCTTGGAGCATTGCCTCAGTGATTACTTCTCTTTGTGTCATCAAGTTCCTCCGGAGACTCTTCTGCAACGAGGACTATATGCAAAGTAGCACGAGAGAAGGCCGGAAGAAAAATGTCAAAATCCTTTGTTTATAGGGTGATGAGTAGTTATGCGAAGGAGTGCGTAATGGAGCGTAATAGTGCGTAACAAAATAAATTCTGCGAAGATTACAGCGTCCGGTGCGGCCTTGCATGAAAGTATTTTCTCGGATATGTTGTGAGTGTAACGCGCTATGTGTTGGAAGAGCGGTACAGGATGCGGGTTATCCGTACACATGGCTTCGCCCTGTGTCGTCTAACCCGTCGCCTCTGATGCTCCGCGCTACGCTTGTCTCATCGAGGCTCTTCCTGAAACTAACCGCGCACGCTGCGCGTAGAGAAAACACAATGCCGTTCACTTCACGAACCATAGATCGTGCCACATCACGATTTGAAATGCGGTTAACCGTGCCAGAGCGCGTGCAACTCCGCGAAGAGGCCGACCTTGCCGGGATGAGCATAAGCGAGTTGGTTCGCAAGCGCACTTTTGGCAAGACGGTTCACGCCGCGACTGACCTGATGATGATCCGCGAGTTGCGCCGGTTGGGAGGCCTTCAAAAATATGCGATGAACAAGTTCGCCCAGCACGTCGAAGTGGTAGACGAGTGCATCGCGACAATCTGCGCAATACACGCAGCTATCGAACGAGTCGCCAACCATGATCGTTAAGTACATCGCCAATCCGAAGACGCAATCAAGCAAGCCTTCGCGCATTGGCAGCTTGCTCGACTACATTGTGGCCGATGGACGCGCAGACGCACAGAAGGCGGAGTACATTGGCGCAAACGGAAACTTCTACTCGGACTCGCAGCAAGGGCAACGCGCCGAGATGGTTGCTCTGGCAATGGAAGCGACTCGCAGTAAAGACCCCGTCGATCATTGGCTGTTGAGTTGGAAGGAAGGCGAGCAGCCGACGCAAGCGCAGTGCAACGAAGCCGTCGAAATTCTGAAACGGCATCTCGGTATGAGCAGCGGCCATCTTGCCGTATTTGCATTGCACCGCAACACTGAGAACTATCATCTTCATGTCGTTCTCAATCGCGTTCATCCCGATACGTTGCGCGTAGAAGACAAGGGATGGTGCATCGACAAAGCGCACAAGGCCATCGCGGAGATTATCCATGCGCAGGGTTGGGAGGCAGAGCGAAACGCTCGCTATGTTGCCGACCGCAGCGGTCAGGTCACACGAGCCGGCAGTGTGCGCGAGCCTCAGCCTCGCTCGAAAGCGCGGGACCATGAGAATGCAACCGGAGAGAAATCATGCGAACGAATCGCGCAGGAAAAAGCTGCACCAATTTTGCTCAATGCGCAGTCGTGGGCGCAGGTGCATGAGGGACTGGCCCAGGTAGATATGCGCTATGAGCGGAAAGGCAGCGGCGCAATGCTTTGGGTGGGAGACCAGCCGCTCAAAGCCTCGTGTATTGGACGTGAATTCAGCCGGAGCCGGATGGAGGAGCGGCTGGGCGAATTTCAGCCTGATAGCCGCTCCAATTCAATGCCGCTCCAGCCGCGCACAGCGGAGCCTCTTTTCCCGGATATGCCAGCGAACTGGGCTGAATATCGTAAGACACTCGTAGCCAACCGCAAACAAAAGGAGGCTGCCCAGGTTCAGCAGCGCATGGATCATCGTGCATCGCGTGAGATGCAGTCTGCGGAGTTTCGCAAAGAGCGGTCCGCGCTATACCAGGGCGGCAAGTGGTCCGGCAATGCCTTGAATGTTGCCAGGAGCCTCTTGGCTGCCGACCACGCCAAGCGCAAAGCCGAACTGATGGAACGGCAAAAGCGCGAGCGTGACAGTCTCCGCATGAGGTTCGGCCGGCGGAAGACCTTTGAGCAGTTTCTTGTAGAGCAGGGAGAGCCACAGCTCGCGGAGCAATGGAGGTATCGGGATTCTGAAACTCCCTGTACTGCAATTCTTGGAGACAGTGACGAGATACCACGCAAACGCGACATTCGCGACTTCACCGCGCAGGTGCGTCAGTCCGCGCACTCGCAGTTGGCTGAAATTCACTATTCATCGCTCACTGATCCAAGCCGCGTCAGCTTTACGGATCGCGGCAAGCGCATTGATGTCTGGCAAGCGCAGGATGAGGCTGCCGTCTTGGCCGCACTCCAGTTGGCCGCGCAGAAGTGGGGAACACTGACCATCACCGGCCCCGACGAATTCAAGCAACTCTGCGCGCAACTTGCCGCGCAACATGGATTCAAGATCAGCAATCCAGAGTTGCGACGGGAGATCGTTCGCGGTCACAGCGAGGGCCAGCCGGTTCCGGTAATGCCGTCTGATATGCCGTCACCAAGCTCGGCATATCAGATGCACAAAGCCGACATCCTCAATCGTATCGAGGTGCGGAACGCCTCGCAGCTTGATTGGATGATTGCGGTAAGAATGCGCGTAACGGGCCACGATCAACAGGCCGTAACGCAAGCTCTGAAGGAAAACGCCAGCCAAGGGCGCGAAGCGGAGAACCGCAATTGGACCAACTACGCGGAGCGCACCGCCGAGGCCGTCTTCGGCTCGCGTGGTAACCGGGAGTGCCAGAGGAACGAGCAGCGCGCCGAGGCATGGGCGCGAGTCGAAGGAAGAAACCTCGTGCAGGAGCGCGAGGTGCAACACAGCCAGCGCCGCGTAGTTCCAGAGCGTGGCCGGGGAGACTTTGAGATTGGTTGAGGTTGACCAAGCCCATTCCCGTTGCGCTTCTGCCGAATAGTAACAGCGGAATAGGATGCCGAACGCTGTTCGATATATATCATAGAATGAAGAAGATAAGAGACATAGGCTTCTTCAGATTCGGGGATCTCCGAGTGGGAGAGCGACAACAGAGAATCCTTCCCGCGAAATCGGCGTCCCAGGGGATTTATCCTGAGTGCCTCCCCCGGCTCCAGATGGGGTCGCGTCAGAAAACAAATCGCAGTGTACGCTATAGCGGTTCTCCTATTGCTATACACCGAAGCCGATGCTGCAGAGTGGCTTTTTCCTCAACCGGATTCCCGGCGAGCGATCTTTGCTCGCTGGGATGGAAGAAAAAGCCACTCTAAATACTCTTAACAACGTTGCGTTTAGTGTAGTTCCGCACTAGTGTACACGTATTCGGGACCGCCCCTAGAGCGTTTTCGATTCAACTGTTAACAAAATGTTGGGTGGGAGAGCACAGGTCTCAATCTCGACTGTAAACAGTCAACCTGAAAACGCTCTCGGTCTCAAACCGCTTGAAGTTGTACCATTCCCCGTGCCCCATCCTTTCGCCTTTTTGCTGGCGAAAGGGTGGGAGGCCACGAACCTGCAAGGTACGAAGTCATGCCGTCAGAGACCTGGCGCGATAGGGATTGGACCCTTTGTGCGCGTTGCCTGACGCTGTTGAATGATCCGCTCAAATCGATTCCTATCTCTTAAACTCCGAGCCGGCAGTTGCAGAAGTGGTGTTGGCGCCTGAACCAGCCTTTGGAGAAGTCTCTGCATGACTCGCGCTTGTCGCCGTAGGCGAACCAAGACTGAAGGCTGGCCGGACCAGTTTGTGAATTTCCTTCGTAAACTCTTTGATTTCGATGTACTGATTCTTGTCGACATTCGTGAAATGCTGCCGGGTATTAGTCGCAGGCCACCACACGTCGATCGCGACAATGCGCGCATTGTGCCCCAGGCCGATGTGCTGTTCCAAAGGCTTTGAGCCGAAAGAACTGGTTTCTCCTCCTGTACGATAGATCGTTCGTGGCGTCTGGCCATCGTCTGACACGGTAACCTTGATTTGCGCTCCAACTCCAGAACGGTTGCTATTCACGCCAACTAGGTGCACATTGATCCAGTCGTTATCATTGCCCGGATTCTTGAACACGCGCAAAGTGTGCGCATCCCCCGGCACCGCCCCGCCAATCTCCGCAATGATGGCTTCGTTCCCGCTGTGGTCGAGATCGGCAAAGGTGATCGCGTGTCCCTTGTGCAACTCTCCCGTTCCCGAGGATGCGGTGATGTCCACGAACTGCTTTCCGTCCTTGTTGAGAAGCAGTTCGTGCGGTATCAGCGCGGTATAGGATGGATTTCCGCTTCCAAGATAGATGGAGAGGAATCCATCGTTACGGATATCGCCAAAACCCGCGCCCATGGGCATGAAGACCTTATCAAGACCAACCTGTTTGGTGACGTCCTCAAAGGTTCCATCGTGCTTGTTCCGGTAGAGCTTGAGCGTTTCAGCGTTATGCGGCAAGTCAAGGTAAGTCTTGATCGACTCGGGCACAGAGACAAAGTAGCTTGCTACAAACAGATCGGGCCATCCGTCGTTGTCGTAGTCAAAGAACCAGGTTGAAAAACTCACCAACGGCGCTTGCACGCCGGCCTGCCGCGCCACATCGGTGAAGGTCAGATTACCGTTGTTGTGATAGAGAGTGTTTGCTCCATACAAATTCGACACGTAGAAATCGACGTAGCCGTCCTGATCGTAGTCCGCGGCTGTTACACCTTTGGAGAAAGCAGTCTGATCGATTCCAGCCGAGTGGGATATGTCTTCAAACGTTCCGTCTCCCTTGTTGTGAAACAGTTGGCTGGGGGAATTTTCGTTGGCAACGAAAAGGTCGAGATAGCCGTCGTTGTCGATGTCAACCCAGACCGCGGAGTTCGTTTGGGCTACGTTATCGGCCAGCCCGGCCGCTTCCGTAACATCTGTAAAAGTTCCATCGCAGTTGTTGCGCAACAGTGATCTTCTTTGCGGATACTCCCACCCTCCACGCGGAATGAAAAGGTCCATGCAGCCATCGTTGTTATAGTCCACCTGCATAATATTCAACGCGCCAAGCTGTCCAGTGAGTCCAGCCTTGGCGGTCTGGTCGCTGAAGGTTCCATCCCCGTTGTTGTGGAAGTACTTGATCGGATCACAGACCTCCATGCTGGAGACAACGATGTCAAGCAGGCCGTTGTTTTCAAAGTCGTCAATGGCAAGCCCGCCGGCCTCGCGCATGACATTCAAGCCCGCATCGGGAGCGACATCGACAAAACGCCCAATGCTCTCCTTCGACTGGAAGCTGCTCAGCGGAATGAGGTACTCTTTGGGAACGCCAGCCGGGTATTCCCCCAGGGTTGAATAAGCATAATTCAGAAGCCACTTTACCTCAATATCATCTGGAATCTGCTTGAGAAATTTCGTGAAGCATTGTATGGCCATCCTTGACTTGTCCTTTTTCTGATAACTATCCGTGAGATTCTCGGGGGGAAAAAGGTCTGAATCGCCGTTTTTGCTATATGCTCCGTTCTCCATCTCTGCCCAATGCAGGTAAGCTGCTCCCAGCATTTCCTCCAGTCTCTGCGCCTGAGTGAGTGTCGAGGATTGACTGGCAGCACCCATGCCACCGACGCTATTACTGCTACTATTGATTCTTTCCGCATCCGGCTTTTGTTGTGGCGGAGGGGCCACGGTTGGGGCCATCTTGTAAGCAATTTGTAACTCATTGACCGATTCTTCCATCTTCCCCGTGTAACTATAAAGCAGTCCACGGTATATATAAGAATTAAGTATATCGAGCGCACTGTAGCTATTGTCCCCTCCAGATTTTGCCGAGTCAATAACATTCGCTAAATGTTGCATCGCCGCATCGTATGACTGAGTTCGCAAGCTGCAACTTTGCTGAAGGTTGTGGGCCCATCCGTCAGGCTTGGGAAAGATGGCAAATACCTGATCGGCTTCGCTTAGTCCGCCGATGCTCGCACCGAATTTAATCTCGCCCTTCGCAATCATTTCCCGGATGTGCTTCGCGTTCATGTCTTCCGTGGGAGGGGGTACGAAAAATATCTTTAGAATCGCAAATCCCGCGGGAACGGAAACGACCTTGCTGAATTGTCCGGTGTTTAAGCCGGCCACGACGTTTCGCAAGTCAGGACGAAGTTGCGTAGGACGCCACTTCCCCATGTACCCGCCGTCAATCGATGTGGGATCGATTGACTTTTCTTTTGCGAGCACACTGAAGTCCCATCCGTCATTGAGCTTCCGCATAATGTCGGTCGCCTCATCTTCGGTTGATGTGACGATGATTCCCAGTTCCATCGGCTGCGCAGCCGCGCTATGTTGGGCTAGTGCCTTACCGGAAAAGCACGGCAAGAGCGCGAGAACGAAGATGAAGGTCTTTCCGATGAATCGATGACTACAGCGTTTTTGATTCTGCTCTTTACAGAAACTGGGCAGCGGAGTGGTTTTTTCCTTAAGGAAAAGCCACCTTGCACACTGTCGCGATGTCAACATGTGAATCGAAAACGCTCTGGCGATTGAACAAAGTTGCATGGATTCCCCAAAGACCGATCTGAATTGTTTGTAAATGTGTGAATGAAACTAAGATGCTATTTATTTTTGTGCCGCATGTCATGGACCGAATGATCGATAGATAGTTCGTTCATCCGGACGGCTGGCAATGTCAGCTTTATGAACGAGACGAGCGATCATCCATTCGGATGAGCAAGCGCATGGGCCATTCGATGGATGGCGTAATCATCCAGATTACCGATGAAGAATAGAACCAGAAACAGCACAATAGCTTCTTAGCAATAATTGCAGCGGGAGATTTCCCATTGAAGCTTAAACTATTGTTGTGCGCGGCTGCTTTTGCAGGATGCAAGCTGGTGACAGCGCAGGGCGGTCACGACGTTACACTCCCGACTTCACTCGCAACTCTATTGCGCGAAGCGGATGCAAGCAACAGCCAGATAAAATCGGCTGAGGATGCATGGCGGGCGTCAGCTCACGTGGAAGAGCAGGCTTCTTCGCATCCTGCCCCTGAAATCTCATTTCAGTCGTTCAGCGTCGGCAGCCCCAAGCCGCTTGCCGGATTCAGCAACAGCGAGTTTGCGTACCTAAGACTGGGAGCTTCACAGGAGCTTCCGTATCCAGGAAAGCTCCGGCTTCGGGACGAGGTCGCAAACCGTGAAATGGAGACGCAGAAGGCTGGCGTTGCAGTGACACGCTCCTCGGTGGCTGAGCAGGTCAAGCTGCTCTATCTGCAAATCGCTTATTCCACTGCTGCAATTGCATACCTGGATCGTATCGATTCACTGCTGCAGTCGGTGATTCAGGACGCGCTTTCTCAATATGCGCTGGGGAAGGGAAGCCAGTCGGCGGTTATCAAGGCGCAGATGGAGCGCACGCAGATTCTTCGTCAGGACACCATGCACAATCAGAATCTGTGGCAGGCGCAGGCCCGCCTCAAGCAGCTGTTGCATCGCACTCAGGATTCTGCCGACATCCTTCCCGATCCGCTGACCGCAACGCCATTCATGATCGATCCGCAGGAACTGCAAAGCCAGATGCGCGCGAGCAATCCCACGCTCATGGTGGACGCTCATGCCGTGGACAAGCAGAAGGCGCAGTTGGCGTCCGCAAAGCGCGATGACCGGCCAGACTTCAGCCTTGGCTACGCCTTTCAAATTACCGGCGAAGATTATCGAAACCGGTATATGTTCTCGGCGGATGTCCGCCTTCCGAACCGGCGCCGCGTAAAAGCGGAAATTGCCCAGGCCGCGGAACAAGAGACTCGTGCAAGACACGAGATGGATTCGGATGTTCAGCAGAAGTTGGCTGATTTGCAGGAGCAATACATTGCGGTAAAAAGCACCACGGAGCTGCTCAATGAATTCAAGCAAGGGCTGATGCCGCAGGCGGAGGCCGTGTTTCATTCCGAGCAGTCAGCCTATCAATCCAACAAGCAGGAACTCGGCCCTGTGCTCTCCGCGCTGTTGGACATTCTTTCGCTGGAGAGCGATTACCAGCAGGCGCTTCTCGATCATGAGGCGGCTCTGGTGCGCATAGAGACCCTGACTGGGAGAACAATTCGATGACTGCAATAGCACAGAAGAACTTATTTACGGCGACTCTGGTGTGGGCTGCGCTCGTCACTGCCATGCTGGTTGTTTTTCTTCTCCGTTCGGAGATGAGGCATCCTCTGACACTCTTCTCCTTCTCTCCCATCGTTGCTGCTTCCAGTGCTTCAGTGGACCAGCCCGCAGCCATGTCCTCACATTCGATGGATGCGCCGCTAGCTCCCATTCAACTAACTGCCGAGCAAATGCGAAACATTGGCATGACAACAGGAACCGCGGAATACAAGGACATGAGTGACGACCTGAGAGCCACGGGTACGGTCGCCATCAACGACCGTCTTCTTTCTTATGTTCAGGTAAGATTCTCCGGTTCCATACGCAAGGTGTTTGCAAACGCAACCTATCAGTACGTGCGCAAGGGTGAACCGCTTTTTACCATCTACAGCCCGGAATTGGTGGCCACGCAGCAGGAATACCTTCTTGCCAACGATAATCAGCGAGCCCTGAGCAGCAGTTCGATCCGCGACGTTGCCGCCGGTGCGCGTTCTCTTTCCACTGCGGCCGAGCATCGGCTGGCACAGTGGGAGATCCCGGAGAGCGAGATTGCAGAGTTGAAACGAACGCGAAAGGTGCAGACTGACCTGACGATTCAGTCGCCGTCTTCCGGCTATATCACGGAGCGGAATGCGCTGCCAAACATGTACGCCGAACCCGGCACGCGTCTCTACACCATCGCCGACCTTTCGCGCGTGTGGGTCAACGCGCAGGTATTTCAATGCGATGTTGGCCGCCTGAAGCCAGGCGATCAGGCCGCGATCACCGTTGATGCTTATCCGCAGAAGACCTTCAATGGACGTGTCGAGGAAGTCCTTCCGCAGGTCGATGCGGCAACTCGAACCGTGCAGGTGCGGCTCTCGATCGACAACACCGGTTTGCTGCTGAAGCCGGGAATGTTCGTCAACGTCGATCTGAAGTCCATGCTCGGCCGAAGCCTTGTGGTTCCTGCTTCCTCGGTGCTTCAGACCGGATTGAAACAGATTGTCTTCCTGAATAAAGGCGAGGGACGAATCGAGCCAAGAGAAGTTGTTCTGGGCCCGCAGATTGGCAGCTATTTCGTTATCTTGAAGGGACTCGACGCGCATCAGTCGATTGTGACCTCCGCCAATTTCCTTATTGACTCCGAAAGCCAGATGCAGGCTGCTTCCGGATCGGCAACGCCATCCGCGCAGAATATGGACATGGCCGCGGCCTCGGGGACGCAACAGTCAATCCGAATCGCGTTTTCGAGTAATCCCGACCCACTGCAAAAGGGAAACAACACGCTCTACGTCAAGCTGACCGGCAACAATGGGGCTGCTGTTTCAGGCGCTGAAGTTGCGGTCGCGTTCCACATGGCAGCCATGCCGGAGATGGGCATGGCCGCGATGAATGAATCCGCTGCGCTCACTGAAAAGTCCGCGGGAGCCTACCAGGGACTGGAGAAACTGCCCTGCGGCGGAACCTGGCAGGTTGCCGTCTCGGTGAAGCAGCATGGCCAATTTATGGCCGCAAAGAAGTTCAGCATCAACGCAAAAGGCGGCATGTAAGATGATCTCCCGGATCATCGAACTGTGTGCGCGAAACAAGTTTCTTGTATGCGCGATTGTCGTATTGCTGACCTTCGCAGGCATTTGGTCTGTGAAGCAGAATCCGCTGGATGCTTTGCCGGATGTCTCCGATGTGCAGGTCATCGTCCGTACAAGCTGGGCCGGCCAGCCGCCGGATATTATCGAGGATCAGGTTACATATCCCATTGTCACCAGTTTATTGGCCGCGCCACGCGTGAAGTCCGTGCGGGCGCAGACAATGCTCGGCGACTCATATGTGTTTGTCGTATTCGATGATGGCACAGATATGTATTGGGCGCGTTCGCGCGTTGTCGAGTACCTGCAGCAAATTGCCGGCCTCTTGCCCGAAGGGGTGAATCCAGTGATCGGCCCGGACGCAACTGCCGCAGGTTGGGTCTTCGAATACGCCATCGTCGATAAGAGCGGAACACATAGTCTTGCCGATCTGCGCAGCCTCCAGGACTGGCATCTGCGCTATGATCTGGAAACCGTGCCGGGCGTGTCGGAAGTTACAAGCATCGGAGGATTTGTCCGCCAGTACCAGGTGCGGCTCGATCCCAACAAGCTGCTTGCATATAAAATACCTCTCTCTACCGTGATTGACCGTGTCAAGGCCAGCACGAACGAAGTGGGCGGCCGCGTCCTCGACCTGAACGGCGCTCAATATATTATTCGCGGACTAGGCTACCTGAAATCGACAAGTGATTTGGAAACCGTTGCTGTTGGCAGCTTGAACGGAACTCCCGTCTTGCTGCGCGATTTGGGCAGCGTCGGCTTAGGACCCGACATTCGCGAGGGCGTGGCGGATTGGAACGGCGAAGGCGAAACCGTTGGCGGCATCGTCGTGATGCGCCAGGGCATGAACGCGTTGAAAGTAATTGACGGCGTGAAAAGAAAATTCAAGCAGATCGCATCTTCTTTGCCGCCGGGCGTCCAGATTGTTTCCGGGTACGACCGCTCGGGACTTATCAACGAGTCGATAGCAACCCTGCATCGCGATTTGCTTGAAGAGGCAGTCATCGTCAGTGTTGTCGTCGTTGTTTTTCTCTTTCATTTCCGCTCGGCGCTGATTGTAATTGTCATTCTGCCCATTGCGGTGCTCGTTTCCTTCATTCCCACGTACTTTCTTGGCGCCACATCCAACATCATGTCGCTCGGTGGCCTGGCGCTTGCCATCGGGGTCCTGGTTGACGCCGCCATGGTTATGGTCGAGAACGGCTATCGCCAGCTATCGGTGCGTCAAGAAGTTAGTTCGCTTCCGGTTTCAAATTCAGAGCGTGTGAAGATCCTTGTCGAAGCCGCCAAGCAGGTTGGGCCGGCGCTTTTTTATTCGCTGCTGATTATCATGGCTTCGTTTCTTCCTGTGTTTCTGCTCGAGGCGCAGGAAGGACGAATGTTTCGTCCCCTCGTGTGGACAAAGACTCTTGCCGTTGGCTCCTCATCCATTTTGGCCATTACTCTGGTGCCTGTGCTGATGGTGTTTCTGATACGCGGCAAACTGCGGCCCACCAGCGCGAATCCTGTTTCACAATTCACGCAGGCCTTGTATCTTCCAGTAATTCGATTCTGTCTCCGGCATCGATTTCTGACCCTCGGCCTGAACCTGCTTTTTCTCGGCGCCACTCTGCCAATCGCATACAAGCTTGGAAGCCAGTTCATGCCTCCGCTTTATGAGGGATCGGTTCTCTATATGCCGGCCGCGCTGCCAGGCATATCCATCGAACAGGCAAAAACTCTTTTGCAAAAACAGGATGCGATCTTGCGCTCCTTTCCCGAGGTGGCAAGCGTTTTCGGCACTGTCGGCCGGTCGGATAGCGCCACGGATAACGCGCCGCTCGACATGTTCGACACAACCCTCATGCTAAAGCCGTGCGAACAATGGCGGCCTGGCATGACCTACGACAAACTGATTCAGGAGATGGACACTAAACTCCAGTTTCCCGGCATCTCCAATACCTGGACCAGCCCTGTGGAAGGCCGGCTGGACATGGAGCTCACAGGCATCAAAACGCCGCTGGGAATCAAGGTGCAGGGGCCAACCGCCGATGGAATCGAACAGTTGGCTGGGAAGATTCGAAGTGTTCTTGCCACCATGCCGCAACAGCGCTCTATCTTCGCCGAACGCATATCGGAAGGGCTATATATCAACGTCGAGGTTGATCGGGACGAGGCATCGCGTTATGGGCTGAGCGTGGCGGATGTGCAGGCGGCTGTCTCGTCGGGCATCGGAGGACGGAGCGTAGCCGAGAATATCGAAGGGCGGGAACGCTATCCAATCAACGTGCGCTACGAGCAGGACTTTCGCGATAGCGTGGATCGAATGCGCGCTGTTCTGATCGAGACTCCGTCGGGGGCGCAGATTCCACTGGGACAAGTCGCGCGCGTCTCGTTCTCGAAGGGACCATCGATGATCAGAGACGAGGACGGCCAGCTCACCGGCTACATCTACATCAATCTGAAAGATACAAACTACGGCGCATTCGTTGACGAGGCCAATCGGCTGCTGCGTGACAAGATTGCCTTGCCCGCGAACTATTCATTCACCTGGTCTGGCGAATATCAGTATGAAAAGAGAGCCAAACAGCGGCTTGAGCTGATTGTGCCTGTGGTCTTTGCGGTCATCTTCCTTCTGCTTTACATGGTCTTCCATTCCGCGCTGGAAGTGATTGTCCTGATTGTTCCAACTTTCTACGCGCTGTCCGGAGGATTTCTCCTGCAGTGGCTGCTGGGTTACAACTTCAGCGTCGCTGTGTGGGTAGGATACATATCCCTCTTTGGAATTGCCGTTGAAACAGGTGTCGTCATGGTGGTCTATCTGCACGAGGCGCTGGAGCGTCACTTGAGCGCGGGAAATATCCGCTCCTCTGCCGACATTGAGGCCGCCGTCATCGAGGGGGCCGTTCAGCGCCTGCGTCCGAAGCTGATGACCGTGCTCGCGGTTCTTGGAAGCCTGGTGCCCATACTCTGGTCGACCGGTGTTGGCTCCGATGTTATGAAGCCCATTGCGGCGCCAATCGTTGGCGGCATGATTACATCAACGATTCACGTTCTGATTCTTGTTCCTGTTTTCTTTGCCTGGCTGAAAGAGCGTTCGATGCGAGCGGGCCGTCTGCAAGCAAAAGATGAATTGAATGAACAATAACTGATGCGTGAATCAATCTTTCGATGGATAGGTCGAATCCGCCCTTTGATGGACGCGCGCAATCGGCTTTCACAGTAAGATTTGATTTCCCCCGAATGGAGAGTATCAGTGTGTGCGAGCACGGGCGTAAAAAACTGATGGCGAACGTCAGTGTCTTGAGGAGCGCGCGGAGCCGAGAGCCATTGCCGCGGGTGCTTGATCTTAATGCAGATGCTCGCATCCATTCCCGGATACTCTCGCATTTCATCGAATCCGGATGCCATAAATCAAAAGCATTGCCATCAGTTATTGATTCGGCCCTTATGTATTGCAACACTGTTTGGGTGCCCCACCCTTGCGACGCCTTTGTTTTTGTCGCTAGGGTGGGGGAGCACGATGCAAATCCTTTGGGCCGGATCAATAACCAGGCACAAACATATTCGTTGGGGCATTGCGCGCATTTCAATCGCCGCATGGACGGTTGTGCGCGATTTGAGTGACCTTGTTTCAACTTTTGGAGGCTGTTGAATGGGAGTACGGCTACTGTCAGGATGTTCCGCGATTATGGCGCCACTCGCATTGATGCTTGTTTGCGGCTTTACGCCGGAACCAGTCCAGAATCCCGATGCGGACTACATCGTAACCTCGGCGTCAACATACGATCCGCTGGCGGCGCTGAGAACAGAAGAGCGTTTTCCCAAAGGCGCGCAACTGCTCCTGGTTCACGCAGGCAAGACCGAACCACTCGTCGAAGGTTTTGCGGCCTCTGCGGACGCGGATGTTTCCTTCGATGCGAAAACCGTACTGTTTGCTGGCAAAAAGACCGCGGGAGATCCTTGGCAGATATGGGAGTTGACGCTTGCCGGCCATTCGCTGCGTCGGATTTCGACGGATGCATCGGATGAGATTCGTCCCCTCTATTTGCCCGGCAACCGTTTTGTCTATGCGCACCGTGTCAACAATATCTATCGGCTGGAAACAGCGCAATTGGATGGCACTGCGGTCCAGCCGCTTAGTTTCCTCCCCGCCAGCGCAATACCCGCATTTGTGTTGAAAGACGGGAGAATTCTTTTCGAGTCTGGCTTTCCTCTTGGCGCTGGATCGGCGCCGGAGCTGTTTCTGGTTTATTCGGACGGAAGCGGAGTCGAGTCCTACCGCTGCGATCACGGCACGGCTCGCTGGGGAGGAACGCCGTTAGCCTCTGGCGATGTGGTCTTCACGCACGGCGCGGCACTGGCGCGGTTTACATCGCCATTGGCGACGGAACAGCGCATTGCCGCTCCACGATCCGAGTACGCCGGCGCAATTGCCGAGACGTCCTCGGGAGCATGGCTTGTGAGCGCGCGAGCAGGCGCTGGAACACACTACGCACTGAAGCTGTGGAAACCGGGAGCGGCGGCGCTGCAAACATTGCTGGCCAGAAGCGGCGAGGATATTGTCGAGCCGGTTCTTGTTGCAGAGCGGAAAACGCCCAAGCGTCATCCCTCCGGCCTGCACGACTGGAACAACGCCAATCTGCTTGCGCTGGATGCGCGTCTATCGCGCGAAGGAAATCTTCGCGTTTCGCCTGCATCCGTGCGGCTGGAAACGCAGGATGCTCAAGGCCACACCGTCGTCACCGGCACGGCTCCGGTAGAGGCGGATGGCTCCTTCTTTGTGCAGACTCCAGCCGACAAACCGATTCGCTTTGCGCTGCTTGATGCCAAGGGCGCGGTTCTGCGTCAGGAGCACGGATGGTTCTGGATCCGCCGCGGTGAACAGCGCATCTGCGTCGGCTGCCATACGGGACCGGAGCGCTCGCCTGAGAATCGCGTGCCGGACGTGCTGCTGCACACAACGGCGCCAGTCAATCTTACCGGCGCGAAAGAATCGCGCGTGGCGCAGCAAATTACGCCAGGGGGCAACTAAGATGAATTATCGTTTCCTGCTCTTATTAAGCGCAGTCTTTATGGCCGTTGCGCAAACCCCAGCGGTGGGGCAGACGCCGCTTGCGCCGCAGAAGAATGCTGCAAAGCAGCCCTCCTCTGCGCCGCCTGCGCCGGTGATTCGCTTTGAAGATGCGAGCGACAAGGCGGGCATCAACTTTACGCACAGTTACGGGTCGCGCGTGATGGCTTCGCTGCTCGAAGATACCGGCGCGGGCTGCGTGTGGCTCGACTATAACAACAGCGGCCTGGAATCGCTTTACGTAGTGAACGGACGGCCGCTCGATGACTCGATGCACCCGTTCCCGCTGAAGGTAAAGCCTGCAACGCTGCCGCACAATCATCTTTATCGCAACAACGGCAATGGCACTTTTACTGACGTGACAGAGAGCTCAGGACTCGACCCCGATTTGTATGGAATTGCGGTGACCGCGGCTGACTACGACAATGACGGCTTCATCGATCTGCTGGTCACCGGCTACGGCAAGACCATTCTCTATCACAACGACGGCAATGGGCACTTCACCGATGTTACGGCCAAGGCGGGAATCAAGGTGGACGGCTGGGCCATCAGTTCGACGTGGCTGGATTACGACAAGGACGGCTGCACCGATCTATTTGTGGGCCGCTATGTGAAGTTCGATCCCAAGTACCACGCCTACTATGCACCGGACGGTTATCCGGGGCCGCTGGACTACGCGGGAGATACAAACAAGCTGTATCACAATAATTGCAACGGAACCTTCACCGATGTTACGGATAAGTCGGGCATCGGCGCCTATGTGGGCCGGACGATGGGAGTCACGGCGGCGGACTTCGACAATGATGGCTGGGACGACATCTATGTCTCCAACGACCGCACGGAAAATTTTCTCTTCCATAACAAACATGATGGAACCTTTGAGGAGATTGGCAGCGATACGGGCACGGCCTACGGTCAGAATGGCGAATCGACTTCGTCGATGGGGCCTGTCTTTGCCGACCTGGAGGGACGGGGATTGCTGGACCTGTGGGTCACCGACGGGCGCTACAACCGCTTGCTGCTGAACACAGGGAAAATGAGCTTTGAAGACTTGGGCGCAACCAACGGCGTCTCGCAAGCGAATGCGCAATACGCTAGCTGGGGCACGGGAGTTTACGACTTCGACAACGACGGCCTGCTCGATATTCTCATCTTCCACGGCGCGCTCGTTCAGCAAATATCGGAGGAGCATACACTCTTTCGCGGAATTGGCGACGGTAAGTTTGTGGATGTTTCGCCCGATGCAGGACCGGTGCTCAGTACGCGCACGACAGCGCGCGGCGCATGTTTTGCCGACTACGAAAACAATGGGAAGGTGGATGCATTCGTAGTCAATCTGGGTTCAAAGGGAACGCTGCTGCGCAACGTATCCACCAATACAGGCCACTGGATTGCGATCAACTTGAAGGGAACGAAGAGCAACCGCGATGGCATTGGCGCAAAAGTGGAAGTCTTTGCGGCGGGCAAGCGCCAAACAGCAGAACGTGTGGCGGGGTCGGGCTATTTGTCACAGAACGATGAGCGCTTGCATTTCGGTTTGGGTGCGGCGGCAACTGTGGACAAACTCATCGTTCATTGGCCCAGCGGACGCGAGCAGACGCTTGAAAACCTGACCGTAGATCGCGTGCTTACTGTGGAGGAGCCTAAATGATCCGGCAAACGCAAAATAGACTTCTGCTTAAATTATGCGCAGCATTTCTCGTCATAGGTGTGGCCTTGCTTACGGCTGCACTGTGGATCAGCAGGCCCGTTCGCGCAGCCGCGCAGCCGGACACGAGCACTTCAGACGACTACGCTTCGCCCCTTGAGGTTTTGCTTTCGCCGGACGGAGCGCGGCTGTATGTGCTCTGCGAGCAAACCGGCGAGGTGCGCGTGCTCAATGCGGCCAGCTTTGCGGTAATCAAAAACATTCCAGTAGGCCGCGTGCCGCGTGGATTCTCGCTTTCTCCCAAGGGCGACCGGCTGTTCGTGACGAACTCCTGGGACGACACGCTCTCGGTGATCGATACCGCTTCGCTTGCTGTTGTAGCCACATGGAATGTGGGCGCGGAGCCCTCGAGTGTAATTGAAAACCGATCTGGAAAGCTGCTCTTCGTGGCCAATCGAATCAGCAGCGACATTGCTGTGCTCGATGCCCAGACCGGCGAGGAACAGAAGCGCCTGCACGGCGGGCGCGGCGTCAGCTACCTGGCGCTTACGCCGGACGGAAGCCGCATTTACGCGACGCATGTTTATCCGAACATTCTGCCGCGGCGGACAGGATTGGAAAATCGCATGGCGCCGGAATCGGAAATCACCGTGATCGATGCGGAGCGCGCCATCGTGCTGGACCGCGTGCCGCTGCATGCCCTCGCCGGCGTCTTTCATGTGGCCTTCTCCACCGATGGCCGTCTGGGTGTAACCACCGGTTACCACCCCAAGAACCTGGTGCCGCTGGCGCACGTCGAACACGGCGGCGCCTTCACGTATTCACTCGTATTGTTCGGCGCGGATTTAGGAAAGGCAGATCTGGTGGAAGTGCCGCTGGATGAGCTGGAACGCTATGCATCGCAGCCTTTCGACGTAGCCATTTCACCGGACAAATCGCGCATTTACATAACTTGCGGCGGTTCAGAGATTGTGACGGTGGTGGACGTTCCGCGGCTTCTGCGCTACATCCACACACACAACGAACCCCTCACACAGGATCTCTCCGCCAGCTCTCACTATGTTGTGACGCGCATCCCCGTGGGACTGAACCCACGCGGGCTTGCGCTCAGCCGCGACGGCCGCAGGCTGTTTGTCGCAAACCGCCTCGATGACACGATAAGCGTAATCGACACGCGCATGAATCGTGTGATTTCAACTCAGGCGCTGAACGGCCCGAAGACAATCTCCGCCTTGCGCCACGGCGAGCAAACCTTCTATACCTCGCGCTATTCGTTTCAGGGGCAAATGGGCTGCGCCAACTGCCACATTGATTCTACTTTCGACGGAGTTACCTGGAACCTCGAGCCGGAGGGTTTTGGCCGCGCCATCGTCGACAACAAGATGCTTGAGGGCATCAAGGGCACGGAGCCGTACAAGTGGACCGGAACCAATCCGGACATTCCCACCGAGTGCGGGCCGAGGACAGAGAAGTTCTTCTGGCGCTCGGAAAACTACGACAATGCCACGCTCGCCGATCTGGCAATGTACGTTCGCAGTCTTTCTCCACGCCCCAATCGCTGGCGGCAGGCAAATGGCGAGCTTACGCCCGCACAGGAACGCGGCAAGGCGATCTTCGAGCGCTCCGTGGACAAGTTCAAGAATCCGATTGTCGAATACAATCGATGCTCTTATTGCCACAGCGGGCCCAAGGGCACGAACCAAAAAATCTTCAACGTGGAAACCCGCAAGCCGACGGACAATACCGGCCTTCTGAAGGCGCCGCCGTTGACCAATATCGCGCTCACCGCGCCCTATCTGCATGACGGTTCGGCTCGCTCGCTGGAAGAGATATGGACGATCTACAACCCAAACGACAAGCATGGCCGGACCAACGACCTGACCAAGGATGAACTGAACGATCTGATCGAGTACCTCAAGTCTCGATAAAGGGGATGTGATGAAAAAGCTCTGTATGATCGCAACGCTAATAGCCGCCGCAACAATGGCATATTGCGCGCCTCCAGCGTCCGTGTCTAAGCCTGCAAGTGAAAAGCAGCAGTCCCACGCCGCGCAAGCAGCGTCTGCCGCACAGCAGGTGCTGCCGCGTTTTCGCTTTGAAAACTTCACCACCGCCAACGGCCTTCCCAACAATCACGTCTTTGCTGTGCTCGTCGACGGAGACCGCATTTGGGCGGGCACGGAAAATGGATTGGCTGTTTACCGGAACCATGCCTGGAAGGTCTACACAACCGCGGATGGATTGGCGCATCGCGCCGTGATCTCGCTGGCTCTGGACAGGAATACAGGCGATGTATGGGCCGGAACGATGGGCGGGTTGAGCCGCATTTCCGGCGGACACATTGACAGCTACACGCAGTTGAACTCAGGGCTGAGCAACAACGTCGTCTACAGCATCTCGATAGAAGGCGAGAATGTTTGGATCGCCACGGCAGCCGGTGCTTGCAGATTGAACCTGCACACGAATCAGTGGTCGCTCTACAACGAGCGCAACACGCCCATGTTCGAGATATGGTCGTATGCGGTTTCCGCCGCGCCTTCCAAAGTCTTCTTTGGCGTTTGGGGCAGCGGCGTTCTCGAATACAACCAGGAGACCGCTAAGTGGACAAGATATGACGATCCGGATGGCGAAACCGAGACGGTGGTGATGAAGGATCAGGGCCTGATCCATGAGATTGTAACTTCGGTCAGTTATATGGAGCAGGAAAAGGTTTTGTGGGTGGCCACATATTTTGGAGATAGCCACTATGACGGCCGCTACTGGCACAACTTTCTCACCAAGGATAGCGGCCTGCCTTCTAACTTCACCAATTATGTGAAAGGCGTGGACGGCAAGCGCGCATGGTTCGGCACCGACAAGGGGCTTGCATATTATGACGGCGAGAACTGGGCCGTCTATCGGCCATCGCTCACGGACGGCAAGCCCGAAATGACGGTGCGCAACGCAAAGGGCATCGTCACGCCTGTTACTGTCGCCACCGCTCCGGCGCACAACTATATACTCGGCATCGACTTTCAAGGCAACGACATCTGGGTTGCCACCGCCGACGGACTAAGTCACGGAATTCGTCAACCGTAACGAAACACGATCGCCATGACGGCATAACTCGGATTCTGGGAGCCAATGAATGTTCTGGACGGATAAACAAGCTGAAACCAGCAAGGAGTTGTTGTGATGCGCAAAGGATGGATGTTGGTTATGTCAGGTATCTTGGCTACTGGCATGGCGGTTCAGTGCCCAGCCCAAAATGCGGCCAGGAAGACGGATACAAGCTCGGGGAAAAAAGTATGTGAGTGTGGCGCGCATCCGCCAGGACCGCCTAGAGATCGCGTCGTATCCCCATATGCTGGCACACCCCAGGACCTGAAGCCATTCGGCAAGTTTACGTCGAGTTATGATGTCAACTACATTAAACCCAATATCTACATGGGCGCGGCGAGGAAGATTCCCGATCCAACCGATATTAAGGAAGTTCGCATCGGATTTATTGGTCCAGTCGAGCACACCACCGACCAGGTCTTTGGGTTGCGAATGCTGCACGGCGCGCAGATGGCAATCGACGAGGCCAATGCCCGCGGAGGTTATGGTGGCAAGCCCTTCAAGCTGATGGTGCACAACGACTACAACAACTGGCAGCGCGGCGCGGTCTACGGCGCTGACCGGCCCACCGACCCCACCATCTGGGGTTCGCCCTCCGATGAAGCCGTGAAGATGATCTACGATGACGAAGATTGGGCGATCTTTGGCTCGATCAGCTCCGAGACTACGCACATTGTGCTGCGCGTCGCGCTGCGCGCCGAGATTCCCGTGGTCAACTCAGAGAATACTGATCCCACGGTTCCGGAGACCACGATTCCGTGGTACTTTGGCGCCTTGCAGGATGACCGGCAGCAGTCCTATACGCTGGCCCGGCACATCTTTACCGAGCTGGGCCTGAAGCGCGTGGCGCTGTTCAGGGTAAACAACCGCTATGGGCGCTTTGGCGTTGGCAAGTTTCGCGATGCCACGCGCCGCCTGGGCCACCCGCTGGTGATCGAGCAGAAGTATCTGCCCGGCGACACGGATTATTCACAGCAGTTGAAGGTGATTCGCGATGCGCGAGCAGATGCGATTGTTATATGGGCCGATGAGGAACAGACGGCTTTGTTCCTCAAACAGTTACGAGCCGCGGGCATGAAGCAGCGCGTCTTTGGCGCATATCGCACTCTGGGGCCGACGTTGCTGGCTGAAGCAGGAGACGCAGCCGAGGGCTTTGAGGCTGTCTACCCTTATGATCCAACGCGCAATGATCCGCAATGGATCGACTTCAACAAACGATACGAAGATCTCTTCCATGAGAAGCCGGATCATTTCGGCGCGCTGGCCTTCGACGCGATGAATGCCCTGCTCGACTCAATTTGCAAGGCTGGTCTTAATCGCGCCCGGATTCACGACGCTCTTGCCAACATAGAAGACTATGACGGCGTAACTGGCCACATGACCTTCGATCCCAACGGAAAGAACGTGGCGCCACTCTACCTCGGCACGGTACACAACGGCGCAATCACTTACCGTGTTGCCACGATGGAGAAGACACCCGCACCATCCGCAGCGCAGCCAGAGCATCCCGCTGCCACACAAGTTCCGAGTGCGCCGCAAGGTGTTTCCGCGATACCAGCGCCACAGGAGCCTCATGCGCAGGTGGTTGTGGATGGCGCAGACTACGCCGGGCTGCATCAGAAGAGCCCGTCAACCGGGCCGGTAAGCATCGCCATCTTCGGACCAAAGGCGGCCATGGTTGCCGCCTCGCCGGAGATGCAGGCAGAGCTTGCGTCGAGCGCGATCAAGGGGCATGAGGTCAAGCTGCTGCCAGTCGAGAACGATCAGAATTTGGGAGCCGCTACCACGGCGCTGGTTCAAGCGCTGATGGACGGCCATGCGCTGGCCATACTTGCGCTGGACAAAGATGCAAGCCACCTGGCTGAGCAAATGGCGCTGAGGAGCTTTGTGCCGGCGGTAGAGTTGGATGCCGAAAACACGCTGACCTCATCGAACATTCCTTGGGTATTCAGGCTGCAGCCGGATACAACTCCTGCCACTGCGTTGCGCATGCTCTTGGCTGCGGAATGCCGCAGCGGAGCAAATTCAGAGCGGCTCAGAAATGTGCTGGTTTCGGATGAGGGCATCTTCGGCGTTGCATTACTGCCTACAGGTGAGCCGCGCGCGCAGAAAGAAAATCGAGTTTCAGGTGTTTCCAAGCAGTGATTGCGAAACCTAAACAGATTCAGCGAATGAAATGTGATCACGCAAACGCATTTAGTCAGTGAAACCAGTGTGTGCTTAACCTCGGATTATTGCTGCAACTTGTGGTGGAAGACAGCCTCGGTCATTGTAAGGATGCGCTTTCCGCCGCTGCAACATAGTCTCGAGCTATCCACCCAGAAAGGACCATGACGGATACAAGCTTCGGAGTAATCACGATGCTGGTCCCTACTGAGGGCATCGATTTCGTGAAATTGATTTGTATTTCACTTGAGACTTTAAATTGTGAGAAATCTGGTCTTGTTCAATGAGCACAGCAACTCCGGTCGTTCGACAATCCTTTCGCGTTCATGTCATGCGTTTGCATGGACCCGAGCAAGAGTTGACAGTGCGAATACTGATTGTTGAGACTTTGCATGGACATCCTATTTATGAAGGATATGGGTCCTGGCCCCAATGTGAGCATTGGATGGCGCAGCTCTCAGGATGGCTCATCCGCAGAGATGAGTTGATCCAAGTCCGAAAGCGTGTCGAACAGGATCGAATGGCGACGATCAAGCAGATCAGAACTTCACTTTGTGAAATGGAATCCCTGGGACTTCTTCGAGTCGATAGCTGAACAGGCAAGGCATCAGACCGCAGCCGCTCACTGCTGGAACGGCCGCGCCAAAATGAAAACGTGCGTGAACATAGCGCGCGTCCTCCGCAGTGCAAAGTGCACCTCCCGATTCAGAACTGTACGCTCAAACTCGCAGAGGCTGACCGCCCGCGTCCTGTCAATGGCTTGATCTGGCTCATCCACATGCTAGCCATGAAGTCATCGAAATTTACCCCGCCCAGAGGCAATTCATAGTCTTTGTTCATCAGATTATCGGCCGCTGCGCTCACCCTCAGACTCCCTCGTTGATAGCCAGTATGCAGATTGAAGAATGCATAACCGGGCGTAGGCTGTTCAAGCCGATGAGGGTCAACATTGGATTTGTGATCTACGATCTGAACGCCCAGACCGGCCTTCCATCCTTTTAACTCCTCGTCGATGGCAAGGCGCAGGTTGAGCGGCATCATCTGATAGAGCGGCGTCGAACTATCAAGTCTTTCGCCGTGCAACCATCCGGCATTGCCGCTGATCTTGCCCAGCCCGAAGTTGGAATTGTTCCAGATCACCGTGCTGCCGGAAAGATCGCCTCCGTAAATTCGGGCGTTGTGATTAGCGAAGCGCAATTGGGCAAAGGTGCTCATCCCGTACATCGTGGTGCCCAGTGTGTCCACATCGACGTAATCCTGAATATGAGTCTCGAAGGGCGTGAGCTTGATTTCCCACGCTTTGCGCGCCCGGTCGTGCCAGATTGCCGTGCCGCTGAGAGTATTGGCGATCTCCGGCTTGAGGCCTGCATTGCCCACGTAGTAGTTGCCGTCGCCAAACCAGCCAATCATGCCGCTGGCCATCATATTGGTTGACCATGCATAACGTTCGTAGAGATTGGGAGCGCGAGTCTTGCGCGCGTAGCCAAACTCGAAGGTGCTTTCTGCGTTTGGCTCGTAGCGTGCCAATGCCGTCGCGTCGAGGTCCGCGTTCGTGTGGGCGCGGCTCAATGTATTGAAGGCATCAGCATCCATGGCATACATATCCGAGTAGCCCTGCACCAGTCCTGCATTGGTCCAGACCGAATCGTTGCGCAGACCCACGAGAGTCGTCCATTGCGCGTTCCACTTGCTTGCTAACTCAACAAGACTTCCCAGTCGGATGCGGCGTCCGTCGTTGATGTTAACGAAAGTGTTCGGTCCCATCATGGGCGCCGTGCCGGGAACCGCGGGCCAGCGATCGTCGAGAACAAAGCGATGCAACTCGTTGCCGAGCCGAAGGGCTTGGCGTTCGGTCAACGGCAGATCAAGTGTGACGGAGTAGCCAATATCTCTGCCATGAGTGTTCATCGGCATATTCATAGGCATCGGGAAAGTGGATTTGTCATGTCCAATGTTCATCGAGTGCCATGTGTTCTGCCAGAACAGATGAGTGTCGAGCACGCCGCGGTTAAGGTTTCCGCGGTAATGGAGGTTCAGCGATTCCGCATAGTTGCGCACCAAGTCCATCTGCGCGTTGACAAATCCCTCGTACGGAGTGTGATGCAAACTGGCCTGGATGGTGACGAGGCTGCCCGCTCCCTGCGCAGCCAGGGTCACTGTCTGCTCGGTACTTTGCGCGTAAGTGGATGTTACCTTGTGGCCGCTTCCATCGGTGTAATCGTCGTTGGTGGCCCATGCTCCGGTGTAACCAATGCCCAGATTCCTGCTGGCGATCCAATCCGATACAAAGCCGCCATAGTTCTGGCCGTTCGAGTGATAGAAGCCTGTGGAACTGCCTTCTTCGTGCAGCCGTTCGCCGGCACTGGCAAAGACGGGTTGACGGGATTCGATGGAGATCGTTCCGCCAAGACTGTCGCCGCCCAGGCTGACCGGTGTAATTCCGGCCATCACCGTGACCTCCGCTGCGTCAGATGGAGCTATATAGGAGAGCGGCGGATTCATGTGGTTGGCGCAGGCGGAAGAAACCGTCATGCCGTCGACAACGAGTTTGGCTCGCTCATCCCCCAGCCCATGAAGAAACGGAATGCTGGCCAGTTGGCCGTTTTCGTGCAGGCTGACGCCGGGCGTGCTTGCCACCAGTTCGGCCGCACTGCGGCTGCGCTCCAGGTCGCCTGAGTCGATTTTGTGAAATGTTGCGGCAGCGGGTACGATTGCGGAACCACTTACTTCCACACTGGCTTGCACCGGGGCAATTCTCAGCGTTACCTCGACGGCCGTCTCGGTTCCACGCTCAACAACAAGATGCGCAACGACTGCTACAGCAAAGCCGCTTGCCGTGACAGTAACCCGATAGCGTCCTGCTGGAAGCTCGCTGACGAAAAATCGTCCCAGTGAGTCTGTTTTCGCGGATCGATTCAAGCTTTGCGCGAGGCTCTTCACTTCGATGTCTGCACCCGGAACAACTGCGCCGGCGGGGTCTTTCAGGACACCGCCGATGCGGCCGGTCGCGGCTGAACTGGTAACAGCATCAGAACTTTGTTGGGCATGAATCATGTTTGTCTGCCCGCATAGGCAGACGGCCGGCAGCAACGCCAGCAATAGCTTGCATTTCATGTGCTCTCCTCTTACTTGAACAACGAGGAACAGCGGGACAAACCGAGCCTGTCCCATTCGCCAAGCATCTCAGGCAGTCAGGCGAGAGGAGGGCCGCGCTTTGGATGGCTGCGAAAGGAAGAAATGCGATAGAGCGCCTGAGTCTGCGGCGCTATCGCAGGATGCAGAACAACGCTCGAAGAGAACTGCTCCCCAGGTTCCGGCTTGAAGATTTGAGAATTGACAGCACGCGTGCCGGCCGGACAGCAAGGGCGCTTTTCCGAGACTGACGTGAAGCCTTTTTGCTGGCCGCCGCGCCGCTCCATCATGCGCATCATGCAGTGATGCGTGCCGTTTCTGCGGCAGCAGGCCGGAAGATATGCTTCCGTGTCTGACGCAAAGAGGGGCGCGATCAGCGTCCAACTGAAAAATATCATCAGCGAAAGTGCAATTACTCGCCGCATTGTCAAGAATCATTCTATTTGTAAATGGCCATTTTACAAATACATCAAACGATTGAGAATTGAGATAACCGTTTATTACAGGAAGCCCATCAAAGTCGTTCGCCTCGTCTAACAGCCCGTGGTGAAAGTCGCGTTTTGAAAGGGCACGGCTTCACAGGCTGCGGAAAAGCTCATCCGCGGAGGCAAGAGGCGTCAGGGCACGACTGGTAGGTCAGGGCTTCAGCCCTGACTGCCGAAAGTAGTTTAAAAACAACGCGGGCTTGAGCCCCTGAGCGAATGCTCGATGTGGAACAGAACTTAAGCAGAGCTTCCCTGACAACCAGCTAATAAAGCGCTTCGTTAATCTCAATAAGTAACGAGTTATCAAAAGATGGAATGACAATTCAACCTTTCGGTGGACGACGGTTTCTTCCTGGAAGAATAAACTTCTGCTGAAAGGATGATTGACGTGGAAGATAGACGCAAACAGGCTGGGCGGCGGGCTTTTTTGAAGGCTGGCGGATTCGTTGCGGCAGGCGGCGCGCTTGGGTCGCTTGGTGCGCTGGCGATTGGCACGGGCGTCGGCGAAAACCAGAGAAAACGCGCGCGGTGGATCAAGACCGTGGACAGGCCCACCCTGTCTGAGAAGACCGCCGATTACAAGCGCTTTTCGGGCAAGGATATGTTTGCGATCTACGTGCCGTTGAAAACTCAACGCGACGGCGTTGGTTCGTTTGAAGCGGAGCAAGCCTCCAAGTCCAAGCGCTTGGCCGCATGGATGAGCGAAAGGAAACCCGGATTCAGCTTGCCCGATCAACAGTTGAGCGAAGGCGCATGGACTGTGATGCGCAGCTCCAGACCCGGCACGGGCCTGCTCTCGTGGACGCGCCCCCCCGCCGACACACCAGCGACGCCAGCGGAGCCATGCGCCCAGCGCTATAAAGCTTCGCCGGAGGAAATGGCGAGCACAGTGAAGGCCGCGGCGCGGCTCTACGGCGCACGGCTCGTCGGCATCGCGCCGATGAACGAGAACTATGTCAACCAGCAAGTGCCGCGGGAAGATGAAAAACAAATCGATAAAGATATTGTCTTCGAAGATATCGATGTGCCCTCGGTAACTGACACTAAGTTTGTAATTCCCCGCAAGATGAAGTGGGTGGTAGCCATTGCCATCCCCATGGATCTTGAGCTTCTTTCTCGCGCGCCCACGGCATTGGGCGATACAGCGTCGGCGCTTGGCTATAGTCACTCGGCTTTTGTGGTGTCGTCGCTGGCTGTATTTATTCGCGGTCTCGGCTATGAGGCCATACCCTGCGTGAACGATACCGCGCAGAGCATACCGTTCGCAATTGATGCGGGCATCGGCGAATTGAGCCGCCTCAACAAACTCGTCACGCCAGAGTTCGGCCCCGCGGTTCGCTTGTGCAAGGTCTTTACCGATCTGCCCATGGCATACGACAAGCCCATCAATTTCGGCCTGGTCGAATTCTGCAAGACATGCAAGAAGTGCGCCGAAGCGTGTCCGTCGCGCGCTTTGTCGTTTGACAGCGAACCGAGTTTTAGGACCAGGGGGCCGTGGAATAATCCCGGACACAAAGCTTGGTACGAGGACTCCTACAAATGTTTTGAGTACTGGCAGAAGTCAGGGTCGGCTTGCGGCGTGTGTCTTGTCAGTTGTCCTTACACAAAAGGCAATCAGGCATGGATTCACGAAGGTGCGAAAGCCGCGGTGTCAGTTGCGCCGGCCACGGACGGCGTCTTCCGCATCCTGGACAATGCCTTCGGCTATGGAAAGCAGCGCGACCCCGAACAATGGTGGAAGAATAATTCGTCGTCCGAAAGAAGAGGATGACCATGACCAACGCGACCGATGTTTTCACCATCACGATTCGCAGGCGCCGATGGTGGTTTTGGGCTCTGGCCGGATTATGGCTGTTGCTGGAACTCTTGTTGCTGCAAACTGCCTTGGCCAGCGTGGCGGAAGGCGAGCCGCGCGCGGCCACCATCAGTGGGATTGCCGCTATCGTCCTGGCAGCCGCTGGCGTCTTGCTCTGGTTGCGTCGCGGGCAATCTCAAAAGCCCGGCGAGCCGCGCGCGCAACCCGACGACGCTTCCACGCCGGTTGAACCTCAGGGGCAGGGCTAACTCCGATGGCTTGATCGGCTCTCTCCGCTGCTGGTCACATGCACTGCCGCCTGCTCCTGAAGCGGGCAGGCGTACTCGCATGCCCCGCAGCCTACGCAGCGGCTTGTGTCCACGTGCGGCTGCTTCAGTGTCCGCGAATTGCCCTCCGCATCCACTACTTTTGCATCCTCCACGTAGA
>Ga0182027_10002883_pt1 | contig 27618 bp, 28 predicted proteins | sample 712E1DmetaG_FD_121300 | JGI IMG/M metagenome (GOLD analysis project Ga0182027, IMG submission 121300) | Permafrost microbial communities from Stordalen Mire, Sweden - 712E1D metaG (Illumina Assembly) | ecosystem: Environmental > Terrestrial > Soil > Wetlands > Permafrost | place: Sweden...
AAGTTTCGCAAGTTATTGAAACACAAGTAGTTTAAGATATTCGGGAAGTAGCGCAGCTGGCTAGCGCGCTTCGTTCGGGACGAAGAGGTCGTGGGTTCAAATCCCGCCTTCCCGACTTTTTAACTCCCCTGACCCCTCTTTGAAAAAAGAGGGGGAAATTTATGGTTCGAGCCCATATTCACTTCTGTGGCACCGTTCAAGGTGTCGGCTTCCGCTACACGTGTCTTTCGTTTGCCCAGCAATTGTCCCTGACCGGGTGGGTCAAGAATTTATCCGACGGGGGTGTAGAGGCCGTTGTTGAAGGCCCCCGTGACAACATTGAAGGACTGTTAGCGAGATTGGAAGAGCAGTTTGGCGGTTTTATTAGGGATAAGCACGTTGAGTGGGGAGAGGCCGGAGGGGAATTTGATAAATTTTCTATTATATGAACCAGACGCAAGCTAAAAAAGAAATCCGGGCTTTAACGCATACGATTGAGAAACATAATCATCAATATTATGCGCTCAATGATCCTATTATTTCCGATGAGGAATATGACCGGCTGCTTAAAAAGCTCATTGATTTGGAAGAGGCATTCCCGCAATTAAAATCCCCGGTATCTCCAACCCAGAGGGTCGGAGCTAAGGTGCAGGGGAATTTGCCGACCGTGAAGCATTCCTCAGTGATGCTTTCCTTAGATAATACCTATTCGCTCCAAGAGCTAAAGCAATGGTATGAGCGGGTGGTTAAAGGGTTGGATGGCCTTAAGCCCTCATTGACCGCGGAATTAAAGATCGACGGACTCAGCTGTGCGATAAGGTATGAGAACGGTCATTTGGCATTAGCGGCCACGCGCGGGGATGGAGACACCGGCGAGGATGTTACCCATAATGCCAAAACGATAAGGGACATTCCTCTGCATTTAAAAGGTAAAGTTCCAAGTTTGCTGGAAGTGCGCGGGGAAGTGTACATGGATAAAGAGGATTTTATCCTTCTGAATCAGCAGCGTAAGCATGAAGGGCAAGTTTTGTTTGCCAACCCGCGCAATGCCGCGGCCGGTTCTTTAAAATTATTGGATGCGCGTCTGACGGCCCAGCGGCGTTTGAAATTTTTTGTCCACTCTCCCGGTGTTTTACAGAAAGACAATCCCCCTTTGACGCAATGGGAATTTTTAAAGCAGGTTCAAAACTATGGCTTTATCGTTAATTCACATAATCGTCTTTGCCGTAATTTCGATGAGGTCATTGCTTTTTGCGAAGAGTATGCCTCCAAGCGCGAGGCAATCAGTTTTGATGTCGATGGTATAGTTGTTAAAGTGAATGATTTAAGTCAGCAGGCTAAATTGGGCATGACTCTGAAAAGTCCGCGTTGGGCGGTGGCTTTCAAATTTCCGGCGTACCAGGCCAGCACTATCATTAAAGAGATCATTGTGCAGGTGGGCCGTACCGGAGTTTTAACGCCGGTCGCAGAATTAGAACCTGTGGCTTGCGCCGGAGTCACCATCTCCAGGGCCACTCTTCATAATTTTGATGAGATCAAACGTTTAGGGGTCAATGTCTCTGACAGAGTATTGTTGGAACGTGCCGGGGATGTCATTCCCAAAATTGTCAAAGTTCTTGAAAAACATTCCAAGGGAGAATTTGTCCCGCCTAAAGTTTGTCCATCGTGTAACGGCAAGATCCAAAAAGAAAAAGAAGAAGATGTGGCCTATCGCTGTTTGAATCCCTCTTGCCCCAAGCAGTTAGAGAGGCTCTTGGTTCATTTTGCGTCCCGAGGGGCGATGGACATTGAAGGATTAGGGGAAGCGGTTGTTGATCAGCTGCTGGCGAAGGGGCTGATTAGTGATTTGGCGGATATTTATTTTTTAAAGAAAGAGCCATTATTGGATTTAGATTTATTTGCGGATAAAAAAGCAGAGAATTTATTAAAAGCGATTAGGAGTAGTAAATCCAGGCCTTTGTCTAAGTTTATTTACGGCCTTGGCATATGGCAGATTGGGGTAAAAGCGGCTGTAAATTTAGCTGGGCATTTTGGGTCTTTGGATGCTATTATAGACGCTCGTGTCGAAGAGTTGCAGGCTATTGATGAGGTGGGGCCGGTGATGGCAGAGTCCGTTGTTGAGTATTTCCAACAGCCCCAGGTTAAAAAGTTATTAGCCAAATTTAAAGACGCAGGGTTGAATTTATCCGAGCCCAAGCGTTCATCATCGGGAAATCGTTTGCAAGGCAAGAAATTTTTATTTACCGGCGAGTTGGCAGGGTTTAAGCGTGAAGAGGCGATGTTTCGGGTGCAAAGTCAGGGCGGCGAGGTGTTAGCCGCGGTCAGTAAAAACTTGGATTACCTGGTAGTCGGTGAAAATCCAGGTTCCAAATTGAGGAAAGCCCGGCAATTAGGTATAAAAATATTAAACCAAAAAGATTTCGAGGCCATTCTTCTGGAATGAATTAAGGAAATGGCACCTCACTATAGCTATTTGAGAAATAGAAATTTTTGTGGAAGGAGATTATACATGGTTAATGTGATACGCTACAAAAGGGGGGTGTTTCTCCTGATGGGGCTTCTGGTGTTAAGCATGTCTTTGAGTTCATGTGAAACATTGCGTAAGAAATTTACCCGTCATAAAAAACACGCGGAAGAAGATCAAAGTGTTGTTCCGGTCCTCGAGCCTGAAGAATATCCCTCGCCCGAACATAACCCTCAACAAAACTATCAAGGGCATTATGATTTGATCAAGGCCTGGTACAATGATCTGTGGAGCGCCCTTCATGATAAGAGCTCCGAGAGGTATATGCATTATATTATTGGCGAAGTCACCAATCATATTACGGCCATGCAAAAATTAGTGGACGCTCCCACTCAGGCGGATTTAGTGAAGTTGAACGGTTTTTTGGATTATTACAGATCTTCTTTGGATGACCCGTGGCCTGCACGTAATGTATCGCGTATTGAAAGTGATTTGCGTGCTTTTGACCGGTTCTTACGCCATTATTTGCGTGCAGACAAGATCCAAGGGCATTTTGTTAAAGCCAACTAAGGCCGCTGTCATTCCCGCATGTCCCGCCTCTGGACGGGATCCCCCGCCATGGCGGGGTGATTTTAAGCGGGAATCTATATTCAATCATGAAAGAACTTATTGATGAGTTCATGAATTATCTTTCCGTCGAACGCGGGCTGGCCTCCAACACTCTTTTAGCCTACAGGCGTGACCTTAATAAATACACGGATTATCTTTCCCAAAAAGGTATTGAAGTTTCCGCGAAGGTCGCACGTGAACATGTTTCTTCATTTTTGTTTGATTTAAAAAAACAGAACATGTCGGCCACCAGCATTTGCCGGAATTTGGCAGCAGTCAAAATGTTCCATCGTTTTTTGGTGCGGGAGAATTTGAGCCCGGAAGACCCGACCACCTTGGTGGACACTCCGAAATTGTGGCAACGCATGCCATCGGTGTTAACTCAAGGTGAAATCGAAGCTATGATCAAGGCCGCCTCGGGCAAAAAGGCGCAGCAGATCAGGGATCAGGCCATATTGGAAATTTTTTATGCCAGCGGTCTGCGGGTTTCCGAATTATCGGATTTAAAGACCACCAGTGTTAATTTCGATGCGGGTTTTGTGCGGGCGGTGGGCAAGGGCAGCAAAGAGCGGATTATTCCTCTGGGGAAAAAAGCCAGGGACGCCTTACAGAAATATTTGGACCATGTGCGTCCCCAATTATTAAAAGGACAAACGAGCGATGTTTTGTTTTTAAGCCGTTTGGGCAAAAGGATCAGCCGCCAGAGTTTATGGGCGCTGATTAAATTTTACGCGCATCGTGCGCATATCAAGAAAACAATTAAACCGCATACTTTGCGCCACACTTTTGCCACGCATTTATTGGAACACGGAGCGGATTTGCGTTCTGTTCAGGAAATGCTGGGGCATGCGGACATTGCCACGACCCAGATTTATACGCATGTGGACCGTGAGCGGTTAAAGAGCGTGCATAAACAGTTTCATCCGAGGAGCTGATGAAAAATTTATTGTCTCGTTTAAACCCTGATGTGTTAGCCCTGGTCCGTTCCATTGGCCTGCTGGCCCAAGCCCAGGGCGTTGGGGCTTATCTGGTCGGCGGGCCGGTGAGGGATTTGATATTAAAGCGCCCTTGTACGGATTTGGACATTACGGTGGAAGGCAACGGTATTCGTTTGGCTGAGCATTTTGCCGCGGGGCTGTGCGGGGCGCGTGTGGTGCGTTATCCGGCGTTCAGGACAGCCACAGTCCATTTATCCGACGGTCGCTTGGTTGATTTTACCACGGCCCGTCAGGAAACATATACGCGGGGCGGCGCTTTCCCGGCTGTTAGACCTTCAGGCATTAAACATGATCTTTACCGTCGGGATTTCACCATCAATGCCATGGCTGTGGCTATTAATCCTAAGACTTGGGGTAAAATCATAGATCCTTTTGGCGGGAGGATTGATTTGCGTTTACGAAGAATCCGTATTTTGCATACCAAAAGTTTTCGGGATGATCCCACGCGTATTCTGCGCGCGGCCCGGTTTAAAGCACGGCTTGCCTTCAGAATGGAGGCCTCAACACTAAGGAGCTTAAAATCCGCCATAAAAATTAAAGTGCTTGATACAATCAAGCCGCAGAGGTATCTTAAGGACTTTAATAAAATCCTTAAAGAGCCTAAATCGCAAGAAGCGATTAAATATTTAAAGGAGTGGCATGCGTATTGAGAAAGTCAATTCATCAATCAAGCGGGAACTTGGGGTCATGCTTGAGTTGGGAGAAATCAGCGATCCGAGGATTTCTTTTGTGACTATTATGAATGTTGATGTCAGCAAAGATTTGCAGCATGCTCGGGTCAAGTTCAGCACGCTTTCCGATAATCCCAAGGACATCCAGGCCACGGTCAAAGGTTTCGAGAGCTGCCGCGGGTATATCCGCAAGCTGATTAGCCAGCGCTTGGAGCTGCGCTACACTCCGGAATTTCATTTTATTTATGACAAGAGCGTCAAGTATGCGGCGGATGTTGATAAAACCTTGGAAGAAATTAAACAACTGAAAAGTCATATTTAAGCAGGGAGGCAAAGGGGATGAGAGCTTTTCATGCGGTTTTAGATGTCATCCGGCACAACCGGAAATTTTTGGTGACCACTCATCATAGGCCCGATGCTGATGCTTTGTCCTCAGCACTGGCGATGAGTTTGTTTTTAAAAAGTAAGGGCAAGCAGGTTTATGTGCTTAATGAAGACGCGTGTCCGGATTGGCTTAAGTTTTTACCGGCGATGTCCAGTCTCAAAAAGGCGAGTGACGTTAAGAGCTTGGATTATGATGCGGCTATTGTGCTAGATTGCGGCGATTTAAAACGCATTGGCGGGGTCAGGCGATTGATCAAAGAGGACAAACCTTTAGTTAATATTGATCATCATCTGACCAATGACCGTTTCGGCAGTATCAATGTCGTTGACATCAAAGCTTCTTCCTCCTGCGAGATGGTATTCGATTTTTTTAAAGAAGCCGGGTATCTGCTGAACCGGAATTTAGCACGCCTGTTGTATGCGGGCATCATGACCGATACAGGCTCATTCCGTTGGGAGAATACATCCGCGTCTTGCCATCACAAGACAGCGGAGCTTATGTCCTATCAGATTTCAGCACCCCAGATGTATGACCGCCTTTACGTCGGCATACCGGTGGCGGATATGAAACTTTTTACGCAGGTGATCCATAATGCTCGTCTCTTTTATGGCAACAGGGTTTATTGTGTGACTTTACCTAAAAAAACAGAATCCCGTTTTTCCAAGAGTTTTGATTTAAAAGAAAATTTGTTCATTTTTTTGCGTGCGGTTCAGGCCGTTGAAGTGATCATTATTTTAACGCAGTTAAACCCTAAAGAAACGCGGGTGAATCTGCGCAGCCAAGGCCATGTTAACGTGGCCCGGTTGTCTCAACAATTTGACGGCGGAGGCCATCGCAAAGCGGCCGGTTGTAAAATTTATCAGCCGTTAGCTATTGCCCAAAAAATAATTTGCCGGGCGGTGGGGCAGGTATTATGAATTCTGCGGCTATAGAAAATTCACTGCAGGGCATTATGCTGGTTAATAAACCTTTGGGCATCACGTCGCATGACGTGGTGGCCACGGTCCGCCGTAAGTTTAAAATGCGACGCGTAGGGCATGCAGGTACGCTTGACCCTTTGGCTACCGGGGTGTTGGTTATTTTGCTGGGCAAGTCCACTCGGCTTTTTGATAAATTTGTGGCTTTTGATAAATCCTACCGGGCGACTTTGCGCTTAGGGGTCAAAACTACGACCGCGGATATCATGGGGCAGGTATTATTGGAAAGGCCGTATACGGACATTGACGAGGCAAAGATTAAGGATGTTTTCGCGCGTTTTACCGGTGCCCTCGAGCAAAAGCCGCCCATGGTTTCCGCGGTCAAGCATAAAGGAGAGCGTTTGTATAAATTAGCCCGCCAGGGCAAGGAAGTACAACGTGCGGCTCGCAAGATTCGTATTGATGAATTAAGGATTTTGCAATGTCGCCTGCCTGATGTGGAATTTTTGATGAGTTGTTCCAAGGGGACTTATGTGCGCCAATTAGCTGAGGATGTGGGGGAGGTTTTAGGCTGTGGAGCGTGTATTTCCCAAATCGAACGTATTAAGGTCGGCCCTTTTGAAATTAAAGATGCCGTGATTCTGGAAGATCTCAATGAAAGTCATATCCTTAAATGGCCGCTCTAAACTGCATTTGAAAAATACCTGCGCCGCCATCGGTATTTTTGACGGGATGCACTGCGGGCATCGGTATTTGATTAAACAGATGCTATCAACAGCCAAACGTCTTGGCGCCCAATCTATGGTGATCACTTTTTATCCGCATCCGGTCCATGTGCTGCGGCCCGATGTGAAGTTGGAGTATTTATCTTCGCTGCAGGACCGTCTGGGTTTGCTGGAGGATTGGGGGGTGGATATCTGTTTGGTTGTACGTTTTAATCTTGGGTTCGCCCATATGGATCCGCAGAAATTTATTAAAAATATTTTAGTTAAAAAATTAGGGGTTAAAGCGGTGTTTGTGGGTGAGGATTTTCGTTTTGGTAAGGATAGACTCGGGGATATTGCGTTGTTTCAAAAACTGAGTGTCCCATGCGGCTATGAAATACACGCGGTGTCTCAGCTTAAACAGGGCAAAGAGATTATCAGCAGCACGTGTATACGCCAATTGGTGCGTGAAGGAAAATTAAACCAGGCCGCGCGTTTGTTAGGCAGGGAGGTGTCTGTTTCCGGAGTAGTGGTTAAAGGCTCTTTGCGTGGCAGGACCTTAGGGTATCCTACGGCCAATATCGCTTATGAGGCGGACATTCTTCCGCCGCAGGGTGTGTATATCGTTCGGGCCTTGCTTGGTAAAAAAAGTTATCCGGCCATAGCCGATATAGGCACACGGCCTTCGTTTGAAAAACAGAATTCCAAACTGTATCTGGAAGTCTACATCCTTGATTTTTCCAGGAATATTTATGGTCAGCGCATGCAGGTGGAATTTTTGAAGAAAATCCGCAATGACAAGATGTTCGCCAGTCCTCAAAATCTGATTCGTCAAATCCAAAAAGACGAAGCCTTCGCCCGCAGATACTTCTGTAAGGGATAAATTTATTCTTTTCGCTCCTGTCATCGTTTTCTTAACGCCAAAGGTCTCATGCTTTATCGGTGTCTGAACAACTCGCCTTCAGCTTCTCTGGAAGCTTCAGGCTCAAACAAGTTCAGCCATCCCTCGCCCTTCGGCTCGGGATTCCCTCGAAGCATGAGCTGCTTTGGCTAAAAACGATCAGTCGCTTCAAAGAACAAATTTACCCCATACAGTGTGTGTCTACGAAGAGAACATAATAAATCCAAATAGTAACCATGGATGTCGGTTTATGAGGACATTGTGTTTTCTTCGAAGGTAGTAGAAGGCTGATTTGGCATGGTCCACCTTCGCCTAGATGGCGGTGGCAAATCAGCCTGGAGACTAGCGAAGCCGCATCGCTGGATGCGGCGAGCGTGCCTGAGAAGGAAACACAATGTTCTCATAAACCTGAAAAGAACTTGGAAAGAACCTATTTTGTGTATTGACAAGGCCTTTAGCGAGGTTTATACTTGCCATTAAGTGGAGCAAAGTGGAGGAAGGTGGAGTAAATGTTTTACGGTGAATACAGTCATGGTATTGACAATAAAGGCCGTTTGATTTTGCCTGCCCGGTTTCGGGAGGTGGCCCGTGAAAACGGCATTGAGAAGTTTTTTGTCACCCGCGGCTTGGATAAATGTATTTTTATGTTCGCGGAAGGCGAATGGCGTATGCAGGAACAGCGGTTTAAGAACCTTCCCTTTACCAAAGGTGAGGCGCGTTCTTTTAACCGTATGTTTTTCTCCGGTGCCGTCGAAGTGTCGCCTGACAAACAGGGGCGTTTCATTATCCCTCAGTATCTGAAAGATTTTGCCGGCATCAAAAAAGATGCGGTGGTCATAGGCATTTCTAATCGTATCGAAATTTGGGAAACGGCCTTGTGGCGTGAATTCTTTAGCAAATCCAGCGGGGATTTTGAGAAAACTGCGGAACATATGCTGGATGTGGATTAAAAATGGCGGGGACTTGCAATGACAGGGAGCAGCGTCATATTCCCGTCATGCCCAAGCAGGCTATTGAATTATTGCGTTTGCCTGTCGGCGGGGTGGCGGTGGATGGGACATTAGGTTTAGCCGGACACGCTGTGTTGATGGCCCAGGCACTGGGAGCGCACGGGCATTTAATTGGCATAGATCGCGACAGCGCCTCTTTGGCGCAGGCTAAAATACGGTTGGCTTCTCTGGGCTTAAGGGTTGATTTGTTAAAAGCGAGCTTTAGTACACTTGATCAAATTTTGATTACACTTCAAGTCAGCGCTGTCGACGGAATTCTTTTAGATTTGGGGATATCGAGTTTTCAGTTGGATGATCAAAGTCGCGGGTTCGCTTTTAGATATGACGGACCTTTGGACATGAGGATGGACCCCGATGGGAACACGCCAACAGCCGCAGATTTGGTCAATACGCTGAAAGAAGACCAGCTTGAAGGAATGATCAGTGAGTTTGGCGAAGAACGGTTTGCTAGAAGGATTGCCGCGGCCATTGTGATGAACAGGTCCCAGGCGAAGATTACGACCACGAAAAGTTTGGCGGATATTATTTTGCGCGCTTTGCCTCATGGCTATACGCGCGGGCGTATTCATCCGGCGACCAGGACGTTTCAAGCCCTGCGTATCGCCGTTAACGAAGAATTGGAAGTTTTAGCTCAGGGGTTGGACGTTTGCTTCAAAGCGCTTAAAAGCGGCGGACGGTTATGTGTGATTTCATTTCATTCTCTGGAAGACCGCCTTGTGAAAAATAAATTTCGCACCTGGGGCATGGCCAACGAAGGCGCGATTCTGACTAAAAAGCCTTTGGTGGCATCTGATCAAGAGTGCGTTCATAATCCACGCAGCCGCAGTGCGAAAATGCGAGCCATTGAAAGGGTTTGATGAGTTTAAAAACTTATTTTAAAGTTGCCGTCTTTGCCACCATCATGTCTTTGTTGTATATTCATATGCAGATGAAAATTTTTGAATTAGCCTATAATGGCAAAGACAAAGAAAAAATCATCCATGAATTAGCCGATACCAACGGAGCGCTGACCCATCAAATTCTCACACTCAAATCCGCCAACAATTTGGGCAACCAACTTTTGGAAAAAGAGAATAGTTTGCAGTTTATGGATCGCGGCCGTGTGATGACGGTGGTATCGTCTGCGGCACCAAGAGTGCAGGGGCTGGCGCCACCTAAGGTTAAAGTTGAAAATCCCATTTGGAATTTATTTTCTTTTTTGGGGGCTCAGGAAGCCAAGGCCTGGGACCAAAATAATTAAATAAACAGAGGCTAAATTGTACCTGCGTAAGTATCCCCTTCGATTTGCGGTGGTGTGCATATTTTTGTTTGTAGGGTTTGCCTACTCCATTGGTTTTTTGATTTTTATCCAGATTTTCCGCAGCGCCTATCTCAGCCATCTAGCCCAACGACAACATGAACATTCCATTATTCTCGAACCTAAGCGCGGGACAATATACGACCGCCAATTGAGGGCTCTAGCGATTAATTTGCCGGTTTATTCTGTTTATGCGAATGCCCGTGCCATGCGCCAGCAACGTGATACCGATGCCGTAGTAGAAGGATTATCCAGGATTTTGAAAGTTGACGGTCAACAGATCCGTGCCAAATTAGATAAAGATAAATATTTCGTTTGGATCGCGCGCAAGGTGCCGGAAGGCATTTACCGCCAGATTAGGGGTTTAAAATTACAGGGTATTGGTTTTATTAAAGAAAGCAAACGCTTTTATCCCAACCAAAGTTTGGCGGCGCATTTGGTCGGTTTTGCCGGAATGGATAATAACGGTTTGGACGGCCTTGAGCGTGATTACGATAAATATCTCAAAGGACAACCCGGGGCCGCGATCATTTTGCGAGATGCTCGCCAGAGGGAATTGATGTTTGATAAGGGGTATGTCCCGGCCGTGGATGGTTTTAACGTGGTCTTGACCATTGATGAAACAATTCAATTTATTGCTGAGCGGGCTTTGGATAAAATGTATAAGAAATATAACGCCAAGGGGGCGAGCATTATTGTGATGAATCCTAAGACCGGAGAAATTCTGGCTTTTGCCAACCGTCCCACGTATAATTTGGAAGAAGCTTCCAAAAGCACACCGGAATCACGGACCAATCGTGCGATTGTTTTTACCTATGAACCCGGCTCAGCGTTTAAAATTGTTACGGCTTCAGCGGCTTTGCAGGAGGGGGTTATCAAAGAGGGGGACTTGATCAATTGCGAGCATGGTGCCTACCGCGTGGCCAATCATATTCTGCATGATCATGAACCTTTAGGGACGATTACCTTTAAACAGGTCATTGAGCAGTCCAGCAATATCGGGACGACCAAGGTGGCCCAGCGCTTAGGGCCACAGAGGGTTTACGATTATGCTCATCATTTTCGTTTCGGTATGAAAACCGGTATTGATTTACCCGGCGAGGCGCGCGGCATGTTAAAACCGGTCAGACAATGGTCCAAAACTTCGATTGGGGCCGTTCCCATCGGGCAAGAAGTGACCGTCACTCCTATTCAATTGTTAGGGGCTATTTCGGCTATTGCTAATGATGGGGTTTATATGCGCCCCTTTGTGGTCAAGAGTATCAAGGACTCTCGAGGTCAAATCATCTTTCAGAATACTCCCAAGATTTTGGATAAGGTCATTTCTAAGGTGACGTCCAAACGCATGAAAGCTATTTTGTATGGGGTCGTTCAGGAAGGGACCGGTACGAAAGCGGCCATTAAGGGAGTTACTGTTGCAGGAAAAACCGGAACAGCGCAAAAGGTGGTTAGCGGCATCTATTCACATGCGCATTTTTATGCGACCTTTATCGGTTTTGCTCCGGTAGACAATCCTCAGCTGGCGGCTGTCGTAGTTTTTGATGAGCCCCACCCGGCGTATTACGGCGGCACGGTGGCAGCGCCGGTTTTTTCCGAAGCGGTGGGGGATTCTTTAAAATATCTTAATGCCGGGCAGATGCCCGACATGGATGATGATAGCGTTAGATAAGAAAGAATAAAGTCATGCGTTTAGGCGATTTGGTCGATGGTATTTATACCCCACCTTTACTTGGGGCTTGGGCTGATTTTGAAGTCCGCACTATTTCTTGTGATTCACGAGACCTGGAGGGTGGCGGTTTGTTTGTTGCTTTGTCAGGAGCTAAGTTCGATGGACAGGATTTTATCGAAGATGCGATTGCCCGAGGGGCTAAAATTATCGTTAAACACAAAGGCACCAGCGGAGGTGTGTCCAGGCCCTTGGTGGGGGATGTATGTGTATTGGAGGTTGATGATCCTAAATCTTTTTTACGTTCTATAGGGCTTCGTTTCTATGACCATCCATCCGGAAAAATCAAGACGATTGGAGTCACCGGCACTAACGGCAAGACCACCATCACCTTTCTTATTGAATCTATCATTCATGCGGCCGGGCAGCGTTGCGGGGTCGTCGGTACAATCAATTACCGCATGAATAATCAAATTATTCCCTCTAGAAATACCACTCCCGGATTTTTGGACAATCAACGCTTCCTGTCGCAATTAGTTTTTTTGAATGCGGATTATTGTGTCATGGAGGTTTCTTCCCATGCCCTCCATCAGGGAAGGCTCGACGGTATTAATTTTTCGGCGGGTATTTTTACCAATTTGACCCAGGACCATTTGGATTATCATAAGACTATGGAGAATTATTTTAAAGTCAAGTCGTTGTTGTTTAAGGGGCTTTCACCGGGCGCGGTGGCTATTATCAATGGTGATGACGCTTATGGCCAGCGACTTGTGCCCATGAGTCACAGCCGCGTGCTGACTTATGCTATTGATCATCCGGCGGATGTACGCGCCCAACATATCACCTATCATCTGGACGGCAGTCATTGCGATATTGTTTTTCCATCGGGTAAGATTAGTGTCCATACCCGTTTTATAGGGCAACATAATATTTATAATATTTTGGCGGCATTTGCCTGGGGGGTGTCCCAAGGGTTGGACGCGGCAATTATTCGTCGAGGCATTGAACATTTGACTCATGTGGCCGGACGTCTTGAACCGGTGGCTAACAAACAAGGTTTTTTTATTTTTATCGATTACGCGCATACCGAGGATGGTTTATTCAACGTGTTGAAGGCATTAAAAGCGGTAAGTCCTGAAAAAATTATTTTGGTTTTTGGATGCGGGGGCGACCGTGACCGCACCAAACGTCCTAAAATGGCGCAGGTGGCCTGCGCGTTGGCGGATTATGCCATTGTTACCAGTGATAATCCGCGCAGCGAGGACCCCCAAGCCATCATTGATGAAGTGATCGTTGGTTTTTCAAAGGATAATTATGAAATCTGCATTGATCGCCGTCAGGCGATTAAACGCGCGCTCACACTGGCCCAAAAGAACCAAATTGTTTTGATCGCCGGTAAAGGCCATGAAGATTATCAGATTTTTAAGGACCACACGGTTGCGTTTAACGAGCGGGAAATGGTGAAGGGGTTTTTAGGGGAATGATAATTCCCTCCCCCTTGTGGCGACCAACGATAGTGGTCGGCATGAGACCAGGAGGGTTAGGGAGGGGGGCCTAGAATTTGTATGTTCACGATCAGCGAAATTTTAGAAGCCGCGCAGGGAACATTGGTGCAGGGGCCGGCCCACGCTCGAGTGCGCTGTGTCGGCATTGATTCACGCACGATCAAAAAAGGGGAATTGTTCATTGCGGTCAAGGGTGCGGTATTTGACGGGCACGATTTTATTGATGATGTCATTGCGCGTGGTGTCCGCGTCATTATGGTGCATAAGCCGGTTGCTATCCGTAATCCTAAAATCAGTGTTATCCGTATTAAAAATACTACCCGCGCTTTGGGGGACATCGCCCGTTTCCATCGTTTGCGTTTTAAGACGCCGGTCATCGCTTTGACCGGAAGTGCCGGTAAGACCACGACCAAGGAAATGATCTTTGCTATTTTAAGCCGTAAATATAAGGTCTTAAAAAATGAAGGGACCCAGAATAATCATATCGGTGTTCCTTTAACTTTGCTTAAGTTAAAACCCCATCACAACATAGTTGTTTTGGAATGTGGTACGAATCAGCCTGGGGACATCGGTTGGTTGGCTGATGTGGCGCGCCCACAGGTGGCGGTTATGACCAATATCGGCGAATCACACTTGGAAAAATTAAAGACCACTAGGGGTGTTTTAAAAGAAAAATGGACTTTGACCTCTTTTATGGGGCCTCGAGATACTGTTGTCCTCAATGCCGATGATCCACTTTTATCCGCTCAAATCCATCAAAGGCATCCATTTAAAATTATTACTTATGGTACCAAGCCGCCAGCCCGCTGGCAGGCGTCCCAGGTCCGAGTTCATGCGGGCCGTTATCTGCGTTTTATGGTAGACGGTCCTCATGCCGGACACTCGCAGTTGCTCGGAAAAGTTGTTGAATTGAATTCCTGTGGGGTTAATAATGTTTATAATGCGATGGCAGCATTTGTTTGCGGCGTATTTTTTAAGGTGCCTGTCGCGGATATTGTCCGCGCACTGAAAACTTTTGAATTTCCTAAAGGAAGAGGGCAAATCGTCCGTTTAGGAAAAGGGTGGCTGGTCAATGACACGTATAATGCCAATCCGGTGTCTATGAGATTGGCGTTACAAACCCTGCAGACCATTGAAACTCAGGGGCAAAGGATATTTGTCGCGGCCAATATGCTGGAATTGGGCAGTCGCTCGCAAGCATTGCACCGTCAGCTGGGCACAATTATTGCCGCGGGGAATATGGATGTTTTGATTACAGTGGGCCATTTGGCCCGGCTGATGGCCAAACAAGTACAGCGGCGCAATAAAAAAATTCGGGTATTCCCTTGCAAGGATGTTGAGTCTGCGCAAAAATATTTAACGAAAGTCTTTCATAACGGGGATGCGGTCTTGATTAAAGGTTCCCGGCGGATGAGAATGGAACAAGTGGCTGAATTCTTGTTGGCCTCACCTAAAGGAGGGATTTAAGTTTATATGTTTTATTTTTTTACACAGTGGGCTCCTCATTTTCCCTATTTTAATATTTTTCGTTATATTACCTTTCGTGCCGGCATGGCCGCGGTCACGGCTTTTTTGCTGTGCATGATATTCGGGCCTTTATTTATTAATTTATCTAAAGAACGCCGTATTCGTGAATTAGCCAAACGTCAGGATGCCCCGGGATTAGACCAGTTTCAGGTTAAAAAAGAAGGCACCTCCACCATGGGCGGGGTTTTTATCGTTGGAAGTATTTTGGTTTCAGTGGGCTTATGGGGTAATTGGTCTAATATGTTTATCATGATGACTTCTTGGGTCTGTCTCGCTTTAGCTGTAGTCGGAGGGGTGGATGATTATGTAAAATTAAAAGGCATCGGCTCCCACCGCGGCATCTCTGCCCGTGCTAAATCTTTTTGGCAGGTCCTGATTGCTTTTATTGTCGGGATCTTCGTGTATTTATATCCGGACATCACCACCAATCTGGATGTGCCGTTCTTTAAGAATCTGATCATCAATTTGGGGCCGTTTTTTGTATTTTGGGTCGTTTTAGTGGTGGTTGGTTCTTGCAATGCCGTTAACTTGACCGACGGTCTTGACGGTTTGGCCATAGGGAGCACGTTGATGGTGGCTTTTACCCTGGGGGCTTTAAGTTATGTGACGGGCAACGTGCGTATGAGCGAATATTTGTTTATTCCCCATGTGCCGGGCGCAGGCGAATTGACCGTGTTCTGTGCCGCTATCGTCGGAGCAAGCCTGGGATTTTTATGGTTTAATTGTTATCCGGCCACTGTTTTTATGGGGGATGTGGGGTCTTTGGCGTTAGGCGGCAGTTTGGGCATGGTCGCTGTGTTGATCAAAAAGGAATTATGGCTGATGGTTTTAGGCGGAGTTTTTGTCATTGAAGCGGGGTCGGTGATCTTGCAGGTGTTGTCTTTCAAATTGACCGGCAAGCGTATTTTTAAAATGTCACCGTTTCATCATCATTTGCAATTATCAGGCTGGAATGAAAATAAAATCATCGTCCGTTTTTGGATTATAGCCATCATACTGGCGATGCTGACGCTAACTACGTTGAAAATCCGGTAACCTAATTTTAATATCAAGGCCGACGACCAACGATGTAGTCGGATGAGACCAGACAGGCCCCGCTATAGGAAATATGTCTTTTGATCTTAAGAACAAAAAGGTAACTATCATCGGTGCGGCGAGAAGCGGGATGGCGGTGGCTAATGCTGTTTTGCGGCTGGGGGGTCATCCTAAGATTTCGGAGAATAAACCGCTGGAGCAGTTTAGTTCTCAGCTTCAAGAATTGTCTGACCCTGCCCGTGTGACCATTGAAACCGGGGGACATACCAGGGCCTTTGTTCAGGATAGTGATTATGTGGTGTTGAGTCCCGGCGTGCGTCTTGATGCTTTGCCCCTCGTGTGGGCCAAGGAGCGCGGCATTGAAGTCATGGGTGAGGTGGAATTTGCGTTTCGTTTATGCCCATGCCCTGTGGTGGCTGTTACCGGCAGTAATGGAAAGACAACGACAGCAACCGTCATTGCAGAAATTTTCAAACGTGCGGGGCGTTGTGTGTGTTTATGCGGGAACATTGGCAGTCCGTTTTCCAAGCATGTGCTGGATTTAAAACCCACGGACACGGTGGTTTTGGAAATCAGTTCTTTTCAATTAGAGAGCACCATTCATTTTAAGCCACATGTGGCGGTATGGACGAATTTTAGCCAGAACCATTTAGACCGGCATAAGGATTTGGAAGAATATTTTCAGGCCAAGTGCAAGATTTTTGCTAATCAGGATAGTGGGGACTTCGCTATTCTTAATGATGCCCAGCCTGAACATCATCGGCTGGTCAAACATCCCCCCCTCCCTAACCCTCCCCACCAGGGGGAGGGAATGAGGGGGTTAAAGGCTCAGGTACGTTTTTTTAATAGACCTGATAAGCCGGCGGAAGTGGATAATCCCAATTATTTGGCAGCGATGGAGGTGGCCCGTGCTCTAGGCATTGGGGATGAAGTCGCTCGCAAGACATTTTCGGCATTTAAAGGGGTGGAACATCGCCTGGAATTCGTCCGTCATTTAAAAGGTGTGGATTTTATTAATGATTCAAAATCAACAACGGTGGAAGCCGGGCGATGGGCTCTGGAGCGCTCACGCAAGTCTATCGTGATGATTTGCGGCGGGTTAGACAAGCATTTGGATTACTCGCCTTTAAAATCTTTGGTGGCCCAAAAAGTCAAACATATGATTGCCATGGGCCAAGCACGCGATATTATGAAGTCAACATTCAGTGATGTCGTGCCTGTAGAGACAGTGGAGTCTTTACAAGAAGCAGTTAGCGTGGCACGGGACAAGGCCAGACCAGGCGAATGTGTATTACTTTCCCCTATGTGCGCCAGTTTTGATATGTTTAAAGACTATGAGCACAGGGGAGAGATGTTTAAGGAAATTGTCAATAATTTATAAAGGTACAATATACTATGCGTGAACAACGAGTCGCTCTAACGATGACTGTCTTGACCTTGATTTGTGTGGGCATTGTGATGATTTACTCTGCCAGCTGTGTTAATGCCATGCAAACGTATGATGACAGCCTGTATTATCTCAAACGCCACATACTGTTTTTGGTTTTGGGTTTAGTGGCTTCTTTTTTTGTTTTACGTCTTGATTATCGTCAGATTCAACCGCATGCCCGTCTGTTGATGGGGATTAGTATCGTTCTTTTAGTTCTGGTTTTGATTCCGCATATCGGTCGTGAAAGCTATGGGGCCCGCAGGTGGTTTAAGATCGGGGCTTTTCATTTTCAGCCCTCCGAGATGGCCAAGCTCGCGATGATCATGTACACGGCGGATTTTTTGGACCGCAAACAGCAGGTCATTAAGAGTTTTAAGAACGGGTTTCTGCCGCCGCTTTTAGTGATGGGCTTGGTCTGTGCGTTGACCCTTAAACAGCCGGATTTGGGGACGACCGTTGAAATCGCCGTGGTCACATTGACGCTGTTGTTTTTGGCTGGTGCCAGGCTTTGGCATTTGGCACTTGTTTTTTGTTCGGCTGTCCCTTTAGTGTCTTATTTAATTATCAAGGAACCTTACCGTGTGGCGCGTATCATCGCTTTTTTGGATCCTTGGCAGGACAGCCAGGGTATCGGTTTTCAATTGACTCAGTCACAAATTGCTTTAGGATCCGGCGGTATTTTCGGCATCGGTCTGGGGCATAGCCAGCAAAAACTTTTTTATCTGCCGGCGGCGCATACGGATTTTATCCTCTCGATTATCGGTGAGGAATTGGGATTGATAGGCACAGTGTCGGTTATTGTGCTTTTTGGTATTTTTATCTGGCAGGGCACCCGCATTGTCCGTCAGACTAATCATGCGTTCGGATATTTTTTAGGGATGGGGATCGTCATGATGATGGGACTTCAGGCCGTGGTCAATGTGGGAGTGAGTATAGGCGCTTTTCCCACTAAGGGTTTGCCTTTGCCGTTTATCAGTTACGGCGGTTCAGCGTTGATTTTTTACTTGATAGCCATTGCTTTATTGTTAAATATTTCTAAGACTCAGGATTATTAATGAATGTATTGATTGCCACAGGAGGCACGGGTGGGCATATTTTTCCGGCCATCCAAACAGCTAAAGCCTTGAGGGTCAGGGGACATACAGTCACCTTTGCCGGGGTTTTGGGACGCTCAGAGGACAAAATCAGAGCTTTGGAGTTTCCTTTGTATGATCTGGCGGCCCACGGTCTTGATGACCGTTCTTTTAAGGGTTGGCTTAAATTTGTGACAACGATGTCAGGGGCGGTATTTCGTTCTTTTGACGTTGTGCGCAAAAGCGCACCGGATAAAATTATCGGTTTCGGCAGCTATGGGGCATTTCCTGTGGTCATGGCGGGAATCTTATTGCGACGGCCGACGATGATTCATGAACAAAATGTGCTTCCGGGGCGTGCCAATGTTTTGCTGGCGAAATTTGTTAAAAAAGTAGCGATCAGTTTTGAAGCCAGCCGCAAATATTTTAGCCGGACAAAAACAGTGTGGACCGGATGCCCTTGTCATGGCAGCGTTGGGCTAAGTCAGCCGGAGGCGCGCTCGAGGTTTAATCTCGTCCCGGATAAAAAAACTTTGCTGCTTTTAGGCGGGAGCCAGGGCAGTCAGAAATTAAATGAAGTATTTTACCAACTGATGGAAAGTCTGCCTGCCGTTAATTTTCAGGCCATTCATATGACCGGCCCCAAGGAGTACGCATTGTATCAAGAGCGTTACACAAAGACCAATTTATCGGTTGTGGTGTATGCGTTTATTGATGATATCAGTCAGGCGTATGCCGCGGCGGATGTGGTCATTGCCCGTGCGGGCGCGGCGACCGTTACCGAATTAGGGCTCTTGGGGTTAGCGGCTATTTTGGTCCCGTATCCTTTTGCCGGTAACCATCAAAAATATAACGCAGATGTTTTAGCGGCCTGTGGGGCTGCTATTGTTATTGAGCAGAAAAATTTGACTAAAGATTCACTGCAAGAAGCTGTCAGCCGCCTGCTGAGATCTGACACTTCGAGGAGAGCTTTACAGACGAAGGCCTCAGGGTTATTGCAAGAGGATGCGGCACGGCAATTGGCTTTAGTTGTGGAAGGATTATGAGAAATACACAAAACATCATGCCGCCTTTGCTATGTATGGGGATGTTGGTATTCATCAATCCTTCATTGGCGGATGTGGTTGGAGGCCAATGGCAGCAAATGCAGGGAGAGGATTTTATTATTTATTACCGTGCCGATGTTCCCGAAGATTTTGCTCAAACTACGATGGATTGCGCTGAAGATGAATTCAAGCGGGTGACGGATAATTTGGGCATGACCCGCTATGAACACTGGTCTTTGGACAAGCGGGCCTCTATTTATATTTACAGTGACCAGGAAGATTTTGTTAAAAATGGTCATCAGGCGCTTTGGTCGCACGGAGTTGCCTTTGCGCGTTCCAAGGTGATTAAAACATTTCCGGAGGCCCAAGGGTTCTTTGATTCGATCCTGCCGCATGAGTTGGGGCATATTATTTTTAGGGAATTGGTAGGGACGACGATCAATGTGCCTTTATGGTTTGAAGAAGGGGTGGCTGTCTACCAGGAAAAAGCCAGGCGTTTAGGGGCCAAAAAAATCGTTAAAGAGGCCATTGAAAATGGTCAATTTATTCCTTTATCTAAACTGTCACATATGCGATTATATATAAATTCCAACCAAGAGCTGGTGCAATTGTTTTATGCCGAATCTGCCAGCCTTGTTTATTTTTTGATTACGGAATTAGGCGAGCAGCCGTTTTTTATGTTTTGCCGTGAACTTAAAAATCATACGCCTTTTGATAAGGCGTTGGAAAAAGTTTATTTAAGATTTAGGAATTTAGACGAGTTGAATCAAGTCTGGGTTGATTATTTGCAAGGGTAAGTCATGGGCAAACATTATCATTTGATTGGTATCGGCGGCATCGGTATGGGGACGTTGGCTTCCCTGCTTTTGGCCAAAGGGCAGACGGTCAGCGGTTCTGATTTGAAAGATAATGAATTAACAGCAGAGCTTCGTAAAAGAGGCGCGCACATCGTCATTGGCCATCATACCAGCAATGTCAAGGGCGCGGATTATGTGGTTTATTCATCGGCTGTCCGTGTTAATAATTCTGAACTGATTGAAGCGGTCAGCCATAATATGCCGGTGTTACGCCGGGCCGAGCTATTAGCCCGCCTGGTCAACGAACAGCTGGGGATCACCGTTGCCGGCGCGCACGGTAAGACCACAACCACTTCTATGGTTTCAAGCCTCCTGATTAATGCGGGCCTTCATCCCACCACCGCTATCGGAGGGATCATCAATGGGGAGGCTTATAATGCCAATTTAGGGGAGGGGAAATATTTTGTCGCTGAAGTGGATGAGAGCGACGGCACTTTCCTTTATTTTAACCCATATTATTCGATTATTACCAATATGGATTTTGAACATGTGGATTTTTATAAAAATTGGGAAGGGATCACAGACGCGTATGCCAAATTTGTCCGGTGTACGGCCAAAGGCGGGAAGGTGATTGTCTGCGGGGAAGACAGCAAATTACTTGGGCTTGTGCGTGCGCAAAATGTTTCCGCGATCAGTTATGGTTTTAGTGATCGGCAGGATGTGTATGCCACCGCTATTGAAAGTCAAGGATTTCATTCTTCTTTCACCTGCCATACCCGCCGCGGCAAGTGGGGAGACTTCGAGCTTAATGTCCCGGGGCGCCATAACATTTTAAATGCCCTGGCCTGTATTACCTTAGCCCTGGAGTTGGGTATTTCTCATCAAGTGATACATAAGACACTTAAAAATTTTACAGGAGTCAAACGCCGTTTTCAATTGAAGGGTCGTGTGGATGATGTGATGGTGGTTGATGATTACGGCCATCATCCGGCTGAAATCGAGGCGACTCTTAAGGCCGCCCGTTTATTTGGCCCCAAACGTCTGATCACGGTATTTCAACCTCATCGGTATTCCAGGACCAAATTTCTTTTGAATGAAATTGTCGAAAGCCTTAAGAGTTGCGATCAATTGATATTGACCGATATTTATGCGGCAGGCGAGAAGATTTCCCAGGGAGTGGGGGTCAGGGCATTACTTGAAAAAGTAGAAGCTGTTTTGGGGCCTAAAGTTATTTTTCTCAAAAAAGAAGATATTTTAAAACATGTACAGGCCCTGGCGTCGCCCGGCGACATGGTCCTTTTTTTAGGGGCAGGAGATATTTATCATCTCTCGGATGAATTGGTTAAAAATTTAAAGACAATAAAGCATCTGGAGGAAGTTTCATGAGTCAATACAACTTCGGGACTATAGGGGTATTAATGGGTGGGTATTCATCGGAGAGGGAGATTTCTTTGCGTTCCGGTTGTGCCGTGGCGGATGCTTTATCGCAAGAAGGTTATCGTGTGAAGATTTTGGATATACTTAACGATGATGTTCCCCAAATTATCCGGCAAATACAAGAGACGCCGCTGGATATTGCTTTTATAGCTTTGCACGGCCGCCTGGGAGAGGATGGCGCCATCCAGAGTATTTTAGAAAATCTTGATATTCCTTATACCGGATCAGGAGTAAGGGCAAGCCAAATGGCTTTTAATAAAATTTTGACCCAAAAGGCCTTACAAGGGGCCGGTTTGCCCGTGGCCGAGCATTATTTCATTACCGACGGTAAGGACGTGGATTTTAAAACCGTGTGGGGCTATTTAAAATCGACACCCGTCGTGGTTAAGCCCGCGTGTGAAGGCTCAAGCATCGGTGTGCATATAGTACGCCATCCCTCCGAGTGGGACGCAGCGTTCAAAGATGCTTTAGGTTACGGGCCGCAGGTTATTGTTGAACAGTTTATTAAAGGCCGTGAATTCACCGCTGGACTTTTTGACGGGGAGGCTTTGCCTTTGGTGGAAATTTGTCCTCAAGAGAAATTTTTTACCTTTACCGCTAAATATCAAAAAGGCGCCACGCGCTATATATGCCCGGCGGACATTTCTGAGAATTTGACTAAAGACATCCAAGAAGTGTCACGGCGCGCGACAGAGACTTTAGGTTGTGAAGGGTTTGCCCGGGTCGATTTACGCTTGGATGACAATGAGCGACCTTTCATTTTGGAAGTCAATACCATTCCCGGCTTTACCGGGACAAGCCTTTTTCCTTTAGCCGCCCGTCAAGCGGGGTATAGCTTCCTGCAAGTGTGTGAAAAACTTTTAGACCTGGCGTATGGCAAAAAAATCCGGAATTAATATATCCACGATTGCCACCCTGCGCGTGATTATTTTTCTATTCATGGGTTTGGTCCTTTTTACGCTTTGGGTCAATGGCGTTGAGTTCCTGACGAGCTCCCCGTTGTTTGCCGTCAAAGATGTGATGATCGATAAATCTATTCAGTTTATCAATTTGCGCGCATTAAAACAGCTTAAAGGGAGCAATATTTTTAAGGTGGATATTAAAAAACTTGATCGTCAAATCAGCCAAGAGTATCCCTATATTTCTCAATTAAGGGTGGTCCGGCAATTGCCGGACCGCATCCTGATTTTAGCTAAGAAAAGGGAACCTTTAATGCAAATTTATTTTAAGGGGAGATTTTTGTTAGTGGACAAGGAAGGGGTGGCGCTGTATTATGCCGCGCAGCCGGCAGACTTGCCGCAGGTGCACGGCATTCCTCTGGAAAGAAACTGGGCGGTTTTGGGGACTCATATCCATAACAAAGAGCTGACAGAAGCGCTGGACATCCTTAATAGTTTTAAACTCTCTCCTTCTTTAAAACGATGGCAACTGACTTCCATGGAAGTGGGCAATCTTTCGAGGATCGATGTGACGACACATGAGAATATGCATGTCATCCTTGACCAGGATGATACAAGGGATAAGATAGAGTTATTGCAGATGTTAATCGCCGGTAATAAAATTGATTTTAATAAGGTCAAATATATTGATCTGCGCTTTAAGGAGCCCGTGATCGCAACGAATCTTACGGATGTCCCCAAGGAATGATGTATGCTTAAAAAAATGAAACAATTGGCCCGCATGCCGGGCACTCACAGTCGTTCGCAATATTTTTGCGGCCTGGATTTAGGAACCCATACAATGAAGGCGAGCATCGTACGCGCCAAGGACGAGGAGAACCTGGATTTGTTGGGTGTTTTTGAAACCCGGGCGTCCGGTTTTAAGGAAGCATCTATTAGCGATATCACGGAATTGGCCGATTGCATTAATCGTACCATCCAGGGAGTTATGCAAAAGACCGGCGTTCGTGTGCATGCGGTGCAATTGGGAATCAGCGGTAATATTTTGACAGCCCGTCGCACATCCTCCGTTATTCCTCTCATTGACAGCGGGACTAAGGTGATTTCCCAATTCGATTTACGTAAAGTCAATCATCAGGCCAAGCTGTTGGGGGTCAGTTTAGAAGAAGAAGTCATCCATGACTTCCCTCAATGGTATAAAATCGATGATGTGAACTCTTCGATTAATCCCACGGGTTTGATAGGCCGTAAAATAGAATCCAGTCTTTTATTATTGACGGCCAATACGTTGCGGGTGCGCAATTTAACCAAAGCGGTGCATCAGGCCGGTTTTGAGGTCAGCCGTGTCGCTTTTAGTGGTTTCGCGGCCAGTGACGTGGCCGTAGGCCCTCAAGATAAACAGCAAGGTTGCGCGTTGATGGATATCGGGGCCGATATTACTAGTGTGGTATTTTTTAAAAATGGCATTGTAGGGGATGTCCAGTTTATTCCCTGGGGAGGCAATTATGTTACCCAGAACATTGCCCAACGCTTGAGCTTGACCGTTGATTTGGCTGAAGAGATCAAAAAAACGCACGCGGTGGCCATTCAAACCAATCCCCAGCAGGTCCACGGCGAGATTTTAGTTAAACGGGAGAAAGGGTACATCCCTATCCGTCAGGAATCTGTGTATGAAGTGGTCAATTGGGAAATTGAAAATTTTCTCACCCATCTGGAAGCCGTTGTGAAAGGCTCCTATTTGTATCATCAATTAAATAAAGGGATTGTGATGGTAGGGGGAGGCGCTTTATTGCCGGGTTTGATTGAGCGCATTGAAGAGCGGGTCAATATGCCGGTGCGCATGGGGGTGGCGACCCAGGGGTTGAATAATGCGGCCATCTATGCCGCGAGTATAGGTTTGGGGCGCATGCATTACTTGAAAAAGAAACAAGAGGCCATTGGCATCAAAACCCCGCGCAATCTCAAAGATAAAATCGTCACCAGTGTGAAGGAATTATGCCAGGAGTATTTTTAATCTTCCGGAGGTTTGGGATCTGAACGGCGTCTGCTTAAACTGAATTCTATGTTTTTAAGCACGCTGCGGAATCTTGAGTTGCTGTTAATAATATTGAGAATCCCTAAGGCTATTAATAATAGCAGCATAACAATCAGTGAAGTATTAGTTGATTGAATCAATAATATCCGTTCAAGGGTATTATTTTTATGAATATCAAAGCTGATATTAATGATTTTTAAGATGTTAATAAAGGCCAAGAGGAAGATAAGGCCTAAGATAATTTCAAATAAAATGATATAAAAATGACGGGACATCCATTGCGCGGCACGATTGTCCCATTGCTTGACTTTATTCATAAAATCATTGTAAGCCATAGTCGTAGCCTTTCGTAAATTCTATTGTATGAGTCCTTAATTTGAAAGCAACATATTTTTTATGAACATCAATCGGTTGTTACTATTGAGTTTAATGGTCTGTGGGGCGTTTTCCGGCTGTATCACGGGTCCCGGGGCCATTGGCAATTTGGGCACGAGCAATGACCGCCGTGTGGTCATTGTGGGCGAGAAGGTTTCAGCAGAGATTGCTCTTTATTATCAGCGCCGGTATGATGCCATGGTATGGTTTACCCCCACCAGAGGCATGATGGATGACTCAAGTGAAGTGGTTCTTAAGGGCTTTGGGCCTTCCCATGCGATGAGAACTTTGATCAATGAACTTAAAAGTATTAATTACACAGTTCGCCGCTGGGAAATCATTGTCCCCAAGATTGGGGAAGGGTATTTTTTAGCGACACTTAAAGATATGGACACGGGGTCTTTAGCGCATGCCCGCGGCAGTATTGTGCTCATCGACTCCAAGGGCAATAAAGATATGGAATCCCAAGTTGCGCGTGTGACCCAGGGAAGCTTCTTTGTGACCTACGAATTTCAAAAGTATTAAATTCTCAACAATTATCCGCCGGACGGCTTGGGATGTGCGGCCTTCCATGCTTGGGCACGGGTACGGGCCAATGCACGCATTTGATCAAGGTAAGTTTGCACATCCGGATTCGCTTTCAAGAAAGCTTTTTTATCATCATTTAACTGTTTGAAGAAAGCCGTGAGTTTAGCTTTCTCCTGTTGCTGGAAAGCAACCCATGAAGCCGGAGCTTGTGGGGCTGTCTGTGTTGTCGTCTGCGCGAAAGAAATGGCAGGCCAGAGTATCCATAGGGCCATTAACCCTGCAGTCATTCGTTTCATATTCTTCCTCCTTGTTTTAATATTAGCATACTCTATTTTATCTGAATGTTTAGAAAAAAAATAATTTTAATAGTATACTAAGGTCATTGCGCCTGTAGCTCAATGGATAGAGCATTAGTCTTCGGAACTAAGGGTTGCAGGTTCGAGTCCTGTCAGGCGCGTTTTTTAAAATAAAAAGCGGAGATCGACATTTGAAGGACATTCTTTTTCTCATCTTCCTCAGCAGCGTTGTTATTTTTTTCTTAGCTATCAATGTTGAACCCTTTGCCAGCGACTATGCGACGGTTTTAACGATATGCCTTTTGATTTTAGGTATTGTTTTTTTAACTTGGGTTTTCCTTTTATCTCGCCTAAGACCGTCATCCCTGGCATTAAGATTTGCCCGTCTATCATTGATGCCGTTTTTCATACTTCTTCTTTTAATCCCTTATAAGTTTTTTTATGCCCAGGTGCAAGGCCTGCAATCGTTGGGTGTCTTAGGGTTAATTTTTGCCGGTGTGATCATCTTGAATACACTATTAACAAGGGATATCCATAGACCGGTTCTAGCGCCTTCACCCTGGGCCGTTGCAGTGGTGGTAGTGATTTATGCTGTTTATTTTAGCGTCCTTAGTGTTTTACGCCATTTGAACTATCAAGACGCCAGCTCATTTGATGTGGCCATATCCAGCCAAATTCAATGGAATAATATTCACGGACATTTTTTCCACAGCTCCTGCAGCGGTTCTAACTTTGTCACTCACAATTCACCTTTTCTTATTCTTTTGTCTCCTTTTTATTTACTTTATCCTCATCCGGAGACTTTACTCATCCTTAAAACGCTGTTCCTAGCTTTTTCGGCGATACCTTTTTATTGGATTTTGAAACGTTACGTCAATGATAGGGCCATCCTCCCTTTGACAATCGGATATTTATTCTTCCCATTTATCGTGGGTCAGAATTTTAATGCTCCCCATGAAATTTGTTTTTTACCTCCGCTTCTTTTATTTTCGTTTTATTTCTACCTTAACAATCGTTTTAAAAGTTTCCTGGTCTTTTTATTGCTTTCTTTGTCTGTCAAAGAACATATGGCCCTCATAGCCATTATGTACGGTTTATACTCACTTTATCTGAAAAAGGAAAAACATTGGGTTATCGTGCCCCTTCTTTTGGGGGTGGCTTGGGGAATTTTCTCCATGTGGATTATCTATCATTTCCAGAAAATCTATCATGTGGACCCTTATCCGGCATGGTTGATTGATAATATTAAAAGGCGTTTTCTGCGCCCGGATTATCCTGTGTGGTCGAATGTGATATGGGGCCTGCAAACATCCAATCTGGGGCATTGGTGCAATTTCTGTTCTGTTTATTTACTTTTGTCCCCTCTGTGGATTATTTGCCCTTTTTTTTCTTCCATCTGGATCCTCGGCATGCCGGAACTTATGATTAATTTCTTGGCCAACCTCCCGTTATCTTATCCCACATGGCATTACGATATCGTGGCGGCCATTTTTTTACTGGTGGCTTGTGCCGGTGCCATCAAAAAATTTTCTTCTAACATATACCTGTGTCGATGGGGATTGTCCCCTGATCAAATCCAGGAAATGCTCTCCTGGCTTTTGTGTATTTGTATTCTAAGCCATTTTTTTCTTTGGTGGGATTATACCTATATCAAAAGGGACCCTCGTTATGTGCAAACAATGAATACGGCGATTCTATTAATCCCTCAAGAATCCTCCGTAAGCCTGACCAAACACCTGGTGGCTTATGTTTCAGATAAAAAAGATTATTTTCTTTGTGAAGATAAGCGTAAAGGCGATTATATCGTTCTTGATAAAAATGAAACCATGGGGGATTGTTTTAAGGACATCCGACAAGCGGATCATTATGTCCCCCTATTCCAAAAAGACGGCATCAGAGTTTACAAACACACCCCTAACTCCGAATTAAAAGCTTAAAAAAGAGGAGAAAAAAAGAAGCCTCCGACGTAGAATGTGTTTGCGAGAACATCATATACATTCACCCAAAGGGTGAAAAACGGAGGCAATATGAAAAT
>Ga0182027_10002884_pt1 | contig 27616 bp, 15 predicted proteins | sample 712E1DmetaG_FD_121300 | JGI IMG/M metagenome (GOLD analysis project Ga0182027, IMG submission 121300) | Permafrost microbial communities from Stordalen Mire, Sweden - 712E1D metaG (Illumina Assembly) | ecosystem: Environmental > Terrestrial > Soil > Wetlands > Permafrost | place: Sweden...
AGTGATCGCTCTCTTTTCAACCTACTTTTTCATGTCAGTGATGTTCCCAACGATATTCGTGCTGGGGCTGAAAGATCTCGGGCCTTTAACCAAAAAAGCATCATCCTGGCTCGTCATGGCCATCGTAGGGGGAGCGTTATGCCCCATGGCAATGGGGTATATTGCCGATCATTCCTCGATGCAATGGGGCTACATCATACCCATGGTTTGTTTTGGGGTGGTGCTGTACTTTGGGATCAGAGGGTACAGGCAAAAGAGAGCCATGAGCCATGAGTGATAAGCTCGTGAGGGTTATTCAAGGCTGAAGATCTTTTCCATCAGTTTCCATTTTTCGGATGAAGTCTCACCGGGTAAAGACTTCTGGAAGGCGGAAACGAAAGCTTCCCATTCCTGCTGCCGCGGAAATCCCGCAAGCCGTTTCATATCCCTTTCAAAATCAAACTCAGGACCGGCTTCAATGATCATGAAAAGACGGTTGCCCAGCCGGTATATCTCCATCCGGCTGATACCGGCAGCCCTTATGCCTTCAGGGATCTCGGGCCAGATATGGTCTTTCTGATGCCAGTAAATGTATTCCCCGATCAGATCCGGGTCTTCTTTCAGCTCCAGGCTGAGACAAATGCGTTGTACAGGTTTCATAACAAATACCGATCTTTCTGATGGCCGGTCCCGTCCTCCGGCTTTCTCCGGGAGCCGCATCCCGGCAGGGTTTCGGAGTTAAAATCAACCAATCCTGCAAAAGAAAGAAAAAAAATCTATTTTTGAAGGATAAAAGAAGCGGGGAATGGATATACTTTTTACGGTGCCTCAGAATGTCATACAATATGCTGCAAAGCACCGGGAGGACTTTCCGGGCATCACCGGGATGTATTCCGATCCACCAGGCCATAAGCTGGGTTCCGGTGGTGGAACGGTTAACGTGCTGTGGAAACATTATTTAAGGAACGAAATAGCGAGGGGGCGAGGCAGCGAAAACAAGGGAGAAAGTTTTTTACCGCCGGGGAAGCGTATCATTATCCATTCCGACGGCGAATGCCGGCGTTTGCCTGCCTATTCCCCCATCGGCAAGAGCTTTATCCCTTTTCCCGTGTTCAAATGGGGTCGGGGCCAGAGGATCGACCAGACCCTGGCGGATATTCAGCGGCCCTTGCTGGACAAGATACTTTCCCGGGCACCTGCCGCACTCAACACCCTGGTTGCAAGCGGTGACACCATGGTATGGCTGGATTCATTTGCAGAAAAGATCCCTCAGGCCGACGTCGTATGCGTTGGAATCTGGACACCGCCTGAAACAGCTTCAAGGCATGGTGTATTTATATGCCACCGCCATGATCCCGGGGCATTGGATCATATGCTTCAAAAACCATCCCTTGAGACCCTTCAATCCCTCACAGGCGATTTCCTGTATCTTCTCGATGCCGGGATCTGGCTCCTGTCGGATCATGCCCTGGAAGTCTTATTTAAAGCTTCGGGCTGGGATGCTGCCGCAAAACAGTTCCAAAATCAGGTCCCCGGGCCATGCGACCTGTACTCTGAATTCGGCCCGACCCTGGGAAAGCCGGGTTATCCCGGGGAAAAACTCAGTGTCCGTATCCTTCCTCTTGAAAAAGCCGGATTCTATCATTTCGGAAGCAATGCCGACCTGCTGAGGTCAACCTCGGCATTGCATAACCTGGTACTCGACCAGCGTGAGATCTGGCATAAAAAGATCAAGCCGAACCCGGATATTTTCATACAGAATTCACTCACAAAAATCCCGTTTACAGCCAGTCATTCATCCATCTGGATCGAGAATTCGTGCATCTCAGTATCCTGGCAGCTGCATGATCATCATATCATCACCGGCGTACCCGGCAATCACTGGCATATCGACCTGCCTGCCGCGATCTGCCTTGATATTATCCCTGTAGGTGCCCGCCGCTGGTGCCTTCGTCCGTATGGCTTCAATGATGTTTTCAGAGGGAAACTGACCGATCGGGCAACTACATGGCTCAACAAGCCCGTTTTAGATTGGTTTGCGGAAAGGAACATCACGGAAAAGGAAATAAGTTCATTTTACGAAAGTGATATTTACAACAGCCCTCTTTTCCCCTTACTTCAGGAAAATGATTTAAATGAAGGCTTCATCCAATGGATGGTCGCTCCTGCAAAGGAAGCTGAAAAACCCGGGAAACACGCGTCAGGAGTACATGAACACCAGGTCCGGGATCAGTATAAAGACCTCTGGCTTAAAGCCATTCGGCTGTCGGCAGCAGAAATTCCCGGCAAGGCCGACCTTTCACGATTATCGGCTTCCCGGAGGAAGAACATGGAAGCTTCCCTGGAAACCCTGGCGGCAAACCAGCGGCAGAGCATCTTCTATCAGCTTGACCTGAAACAGGTAGCCGTTGAATTCCGGAAAGCAGGCTTGTCCCTGCCTCCGGCTCCCGGGCCGGGAGAAAATGTGATGACCCGGATCCACGACCTGATGTTCCGCGCAGTTTACAACGGGCAATCCGGAAAAAGATCAGCCACCTTCAGCAGGCAGGCCTTTTCACTGTTGAGGGAAGGGATGCTGGAGCATATCCGTAATTACAGGATCCGGCCTGAGATCAGGATGCAGGCCGACCAGATCCTCTGGGCACGCAGCCCGCTCCGGTTTGACCTGGCGGGAGGGTGGACCGATACGCCTCCTTATTGCATCCTCTACGGGGGCAGAGTCGTGAATATGGCCGTGGAGCTTAACTCACAGCCTCCCGTACAGGTCTATATACGCCCCACGGATAAGCCGGAGATCGTGCTTCATTCCATTGACCTTGGCTTCACTGAGACCGTAAAGACCTATCGGGATATAGCGGCATTTACAAGGGTAGGTTCGCCTTTTGCAATCCCGAAAGCAGCTTTAATGCTTGCAGGCTTTCACCCGGCGTATTCGGCTCAGACCTGGACAACTTTAGCCGCCCAGCTGAAGGATTCAGGGGGAGGCCTGGATATCTCGCTTATGGTTGCAGTACCCAAAGGCAGCGGACTAGGAACAAGCTCGATACTGGCTGCAACTATCCTCGGCGGATTATCGGAATGTTGCTTCCTCGGATGGGATAACTATGAGGTTGCTTACCGCACCCTGCTGCTGGAACAACTGCTGACGACCGGAGGAGGCTGGCAGGACCAGTTCGGTGGAATAACCGAAGGCGTCAAACTGATCGAAAGCGCAGCAGGACTTGTTCAGAAACCTGCTATCCGATGGGCGCCGGACCATCTGTTCAAAAGGCAGGAAACCAGCTCTCTTATCCTGTTGTACTATACCGGGATCACCAGGATTGCAAGGCAGATATTATCCGACATTGTCAAAGGGATGTTCCTGAATTCAGCAATCCACCTTGGTATACTGGGTGAAATGAAACAGCATGCCCTGGATACTTATAAAGCCATTCAGGATCATGACTGGGAAGGTCTTACGGGGGCGATCCGATATTCCTGGGAACTGAACCAGAGGCTGGATTCCGGCACCGATCCACCGGAGATCTCAGCAATACTGGACCTGATACAGGATTACACGGCCGCCTGCAAACTCCTCGGAGCAGGGGGAGGAGGGTATCTTATGATATTTGCAAAGGACCAGCAGTCTACAAACCTTATCCGGTCAGTATTATCAGATCATCCGCCAAATCCCCGGGCACGGTTCGTCGACTGGAAACTTTCGGGGACCGGACTGGAATTAACGAAAAGCTAGTTAGATATAATATTCCGCCATGCCCTGGCGATAAAAAAATCGTTATGAACATAACCAAATTATCAATTATCATCCCGGCCTTTAATGAAAGCAGGACCATTTACTCCATACTTGACAGGATCAGAGATGTGAACCTGGTAAACGGGATTGCCAAAGAAATAATTATCGTAAACGACTGTTCTACGGATGATACCGAAAAGGCAGCCGAAACGTTTATAGCTGAAAATCCTTCCCTGCAGGTCGTTTATTTCAAACACGAAATCAACAAAGGGAAAGGCGCTGCCATACGCACGGGCATAAACAGGGCCACAGGTGAATACCTGATCATACAGGACGCCGACCTGGAGTATGATCCCCAGGAATACAATGATCTGTTAAAACCTGTCGTAAATGGTTTTGCCGATGTTGTTTATGGTTCGAGGTTTATGGGTGGGAACCCGCACAGGATATTATTCTTCTGGCATTCCATAGGGAACAGGTTTCTTACAAGGCTGTCAAATATTTTTGCCAACCTGAATATGACCGATATGGAGTCATGCTACAAATTATTCAATACGAAAATAATTCAATCGCTGACTCTGAAGGAGAACCGGTTTGGATTTGAGCCTGAAATAACTGCAAAAATTTCACGCATACCAAGCATCAGGATATATGAAGTTGGTCTTTCATATTATGGAAGGAGCTATGAAGAAGGGAAAAAGATAGGCTGGAAAGATGGGTTCAGGGCCCTCTATTGTATACTGAAATATGGTTTATTAAGACTCTGAAAATACCTTATTTTTGGATGCCGGATTTTATCTGATGAAAAGAAGATTTCTGATCCTTGCTGTTTTGCTTTTTCCCTTGCTGCTCCCAGCGCAGGCAGTATACCAGCCTGTTGCCGGTAACCCGGTATATGAGCTTCTTGATGAGCTGGCATCCCTGAAAATAATTACCATCAATTCGGCCGTGAAACCCTACTCAAGGGTGTTTATCGCTGCGAAACTCAAACAGGCCCTTTTGAATCAGGAAAAACTAAATAAACGGCAAATAGCTGAAATTGAATTTTTCCTGAGGGATTATAATTTCGAATCCGGCCTGAACAGTAACCTGATTAATGGGCTTACTAAAAACAGTGAAGCAGCAAAATTGCCTGAAAGTCAGGTTAATTCAACAACCGATCATGGCTTCTCATTCGATCCGGTTGCAGTTAGTTACCCGGGTAATGTTTTCAGGATCAGGGCAACACCCTGGATTGGTGGCCGTTTTCTGGTCAATGAGAACGGGAACTTCAAGGAATTCACCGGCGGGGGAGAAGTATACGGATACCTGGGGAAGCACATCGGGTATTATGCAAATGTTGATTATACCTGGCAAAGTGAACCTCTTGTAAACCCGGCGATGTTCACAATAGAAGAAGGGAAATCCTGGATTGATGCAGGAAATGGCGCAGTGCAGAATACGGAATGGATGGGGGGAATAAGCGTTGGATGGAAATGGGGGGAGTTTGGCGTATTTAAAGACAGGCCGGTATGGGGAAATGCGGTACACGGCACCAATATCATGAGCGGGCATCCCCCTTCTTTCCCTTATATACAGTTGCACCTGAAGCCGGCAAAATGGATTGAGTTTTACAGTATCACAGGCTTTTTAAAATCGGATGTCATTGACAGCAGCCGCTCTACGTTTACTCCCGGATCGGAACAAATAAAATATCATAAGAAGTATTGTTCAGCAAACTTTATTAAAGTTACTCCCTGGAAAGGCCTGGATATCTCAGTAGGGAATTCGATTTGCTGGAGTGATGTATTCAAGGTTGCATACCTGATACCGTTCAACCTGTATAAATCGGTGGATGAATCAATGAAAGGGTCGCTGGCGTATACCGGTGATATAAATACCAATGATGACGGACATTTGTTTTTTGATATCAGTTCGCGGAATATCAGGCATCTGAAGTTATATCTGAGTTTATGGGTCGATGAATGGCAAACCGCAAGGATCTTTCAAAAGAACCAGCATAATTTGTTAAGCTGGAAAGTCGGATTCAGCCTGTATGATTTTCCAGTGAAGAATCTTTCATTAACCATCGAAGGTTTAAGCACAAGACCTGGTACCTATGACGAATACAATCCTTCAAATGTTTATGCCAATGATGATTACAGTTTCGGCAACTACCTTCGAGGAGATGCCTGGGAGCTTTATATTTGCTTAAATTATAAACCGTTCAGGGGAATGCTGCTATCGGGATCTTATGATATAGCCCAGAGGGGTGGATTTGTTTATTTGAAAGATGACTTTGTAACCTATCCCCTGGCAAAAAATCTCGTCTTCAATCAAACGACTTTTGAATTTGATGCTTCTTACCTCCTGCTGAGCAATGTGAAAGCTTTTATCAGCTATATATACACCACCCATGCCGGGGATGTTCAATATATCCCTGAAATCATGCACGGGAACACTAATTCCCTGTTGTTAGGATTTTCTCTTGGATTTTAAAGAAGAATTATTTATTCCTCACGCATCTTACCGAGAAAGCAGTGTTTTTATCATTGCTGCTTTTTCCGATAGACTTTCCATTTCGCGTGAAAAGAAAATTATTCATCACATCATTTGTGTGTGTTGCAGACCAGCATCCTCCCCAGATACCCAATCCATTGTATTTCCCGTCACCGTGACGGACTCCTGCAAGAAGAGCAACAGTATTATTTACATCCCCGGCAATAGTGATTCTTGAGGCCGTGGGGATGGAATCAGCTTGCTGGAATTTTCCACCTGCAACATCTTCGCCGCCAAGATTGGTGATCAGTGAATTCCAGTCATTATCGGTAGGCATATGCCAGCCTTTCGGGCAGGCTTTCTGTGCAGTTGTCCAGTCATACAACCGGCCATAAGCAGCCTCTCTTGTTGAATCATCACTATATACCCAGCTTCCGGCCGGAGTTTTATAGTCTAAATTGCCAAGCATCCATGCCTGTTTCCCGAATTTGATCCATCTGTAAATATGGTTGTCCCGTGTATCAGTAAATGTCCCCTTATCCTGGCCATAGCTTAAAACTGTGGGAAGGCAGGTGAATACCAGAAGTATAATTACCATGAGAAAACCGGTTTTTGTTGTTGTGTTGTTCATTGGATGATCCTCCTCTTGAAGTGTTAATAATGTATTTTATTTTGTGAATCTCAAAATCTTTGCTTAAAAACCTGCTGTAAAAATAAGAATTAAGAAGATCAGAATAAAAATAAAAAAACTTTTTATTTTTACCCGGAGAATCCTTGATGGGGAGAAATGGGGTTTTAACGGTTGGTTTTATTCATGGAATTCATGTAGAACTTACAACCACTTTTTGAAGGACATTATTATTATGAAGCAAAAACCGAAAAGGAATAAATCTGTACGAAAACCGGGCCCTCCGGTTCAACCTGTTTCTAGGCTTTTATCTCCTGATAATAAAAACTATCGGCTCTATGCTTGTATGATCATTATATTTATAATCAGCATTATAACTTTTTCTCCGGCGGTAAGGAATGGTTTTATCAGTACCTGGGATGATGGTATTTATGTTATACATAACCAGTTACTTCATGACCTTTCTTTTAAAGGGGTAATTAATATATTCGGTTATGGAGATGAATTTCAGAGACTAGTTAATAATTATCATCCCCTGACAACATTTTCCCTCGCTCTGAATTATCGTGCATCGAGACTGTCACCTGCTTCATATCACATTGTGAATATGATAATTCACGGGATTAATGCAATGCTCGTATTTCTCTTTGTTTATCTCCTTAGCCATCGAAGAATTTGGCCTGCACTGGTCTCCGGTTTGCTGTTCGCGATCCATCCGATGCATGTCGAATCAGTGGCCTGGGTTTCTGAACGAAAAGATGTACTATACGCCTTTTTTTTCCTTGCCGGTCTGATCTCATATTTGAAATTTCTTGAAGATCAGAAACCATGGAAACTGGGTGTCACGCTTTTTCTGTTTCTTCTTTCATGCCTTTCCAAGGCAATGGCCGTTTCGTTTCCTTTGGTCTTACTGATCATTGACTACTTATATCACAGAAGGTTTTCCATGAAAATGGTCATTGAGAAAGTCCCCTTTTTCCTCCTGGCACTGCTGATTGGGCTGATGTCGGTCCATCTGCAATCAATCAGTGCGATCAACAAGTTTGAAACATTCACCATATACCAGAGGATAATGCACGCATCCTATGGTTTTTTGATGTATATCATTAAATTCATAGACCCGTCAGGCCTCTCAGCTTTTTATCCCTATCCTGCCATTACTCCTGCAGGCTTATTGCCTTTCTTCTTTCGGGTTGCCCCCTATATCTGTTTTATCCTGATCTGTCTGCTGATCTGGACTTCAACTAAAAAAGGCGAGATCCCGCCTGTGATGGTTTTCGGGTTCCTGTTCTATTTCTTTACGATTGCCATGGTCCTTCAGTTTGTGTCAGTTGGAAAAGCGATTATAGCCGACCGTTATACCTATATTCCGTATATCGGCCTTTCTTTCATCCTTGGAATGCTTACCGATCATTTAATTCAGAAGACCTCTTTATTGAAAAACCTGGGTTATGCACTTGCAATTGCCACTTTGTTCATTGTGGTTGTTTTTTCTTTCATAACCTTTGAACGGACGAAAGTATGGAATAATGATATTGCTTTATGGTCGGATGTGTTGCAAAAATACCCTGATGGTCGTCTCAACTTTATATACGAAAAGCGGGCAGAACAATATCTCGACAAAGACCTTTATGAAGCAGCACTGAACGATTATATGATCATCACGGCGAATGATCCTCGTAATGAAAATGCACTTGAGAGCATCGGCAGAATCTATGGAAAGTATTACCATGACCTGGGGAAAGCTATTGAGAACCTGGAGAAAGCATTCACGATAAATCCTAAAAACCCTCAAGTCCTGAAAAGCCTCGGTGTCGCCATGGGAATTAAAGGAGATTTCAGGCAGTCGCTTGATTATATGCTCATGGCATATGATCTCGATAAAACCGATACGATCTTGTTGCAAAATATTTCAGCAGGTTACAACAACATAGGCATGCCGGAGAAAGCAAAGGAGTTTGATCATCTCGCAAAGTCCGTGAAATCGAAATAGAATAATGGGTCTGTATGAGACCTTATAGGAGTATTTAACAAACATGAAATTGTTTTATTTTTGAATATTAAATCCAGTTATGGCAGTTAAGAAAAAAGGGAAGAAAAAAGTTCCCCGGTATCCTCACCTGAGCCTTGTATTCGTTGTTATTGCAACTATTGTGGCTTTTTATCCTTCACTCGGAAACGATTTTGTGAACTGGGATGACGTAGTTTATATAATGAACAATGATATGATCCGGAACCTGAACACCGGGAATCTCAGTAAAATGTTTTCTTCATTCTTTATGGGGAACTACCATCCCCTGACCATCCTGAGCTTTGCATTTGATTATTCTTTTTTTAATTTAAGTGCACACGGATATCACGTCCATAATTTATTCCTGCATTTAGTCAATACCATCCTGGTCTATTTTATCACCTGGCACCTGTTCAGGAAAAATGAGCTGGTTGCTTTCATTGTAGCTGCCTTATTCGCCGTTCATCCCATGCATGTTGAATCTGTAGCCTGGATCTCAGAAAGAAAAGATTTGTTATATACCTTGTATTTTCTACTTTCCATGCTGGCTTACATTTTTTACGTACAGTCTCGCAATAACAAGTATATTTATTATGCCCTGGTATGTTTCATAATTTCCCTTCTGGCAAAAGCTCAGGCTGTCACGCTCCCGGTTGTACTATTACTGGTGGATTATTTTCTTGAGCGTAAACCCGATCTGAAAATGTTCCTTGAAAAAATACCATTCTTCGCTCTCTCGCTGTTTTTTGGAATAATCGCAATCCTGGCCCAAAAAGCAGATGCCTCTATCAATACGGTTGGGATTTCTTCTGCAAACAGCTTCTTCTATGCACAATACAGCATCTGGGTTTATCTGTATAAACTAGTTGTACCGGTGAACCTTACATGTCTTTATAATTATCCTTTTACAGCCTCGGGCGGAGTTCCTTTTTACATCTATCTCTCACCCTTGATTGTGCTAATACTTTTCATAGTTATATTGAAAACCTGGAAACAGCATCCAACAACCTGTTTCGGACTTCTTTTTTTTCTGGTGGTGATATTCCCGGTATTACAGTTTCTGCCTGTCGGCCAGGCTATCGTGGCTGAGCGCTATTCCTACATCCCATATATTGGTTTGTTTTTTATTATTGCTGCTTTTTTCCCCCTTCTTCGGGAGCGATTAAAGACCTCCGGTAATAAAAAAACAATGAATTACATAGGGACCGGCGTTCTTCTTCTTCTATGTTTCCTCACATGGAACAGGACTAAAGTTTGGGCCGACAGTGTGTCTCTCTGGAGTGATGTGATGAAAAAAAATCCTTCATGTATTTCGGCATATGTGAACCGGAGTTACATTTACATACAGTACAAACAATTTGATAAAACGATCCAGGATTGCAATGAAGGACTAAAAATTGATTCAAACCATTTTAAACTGTATATAAACCGAGGTACAGCTTACCGTGACATGGGCATATATGACCTGGCCCTGAAAGATTTTACAAAAGCTATCGAAAAGAATCCCCAGAGTTATGACACTTATCTTGATCGGGGCATCCTTTATACTGATCAATTCAACATGTTGGACAAAGGGGTTTCCGATTTCAGGTATTACCTTAAATTCAGGCCTGAAGATAAAAATGGAAATTACAATCTCGCAGTGGCGTATTTCAAAAAGCAGAATTTTGACAGTTCATTATTTTTCTGCAATAAAACCCTTCAACTGTCTCCTGATTATCCGGGGGCACATTATATAAGTGCCCTCATATTTGCAGTTAAACAGGATTTTGCAAAAGCATATGAGCAGGGGTCCATTGCCCTTTCCCTTGGATTTGGTGTGGATCAGTCATTGCTGGAAAGCTGGCGTAACAATGCGCATATTATCGTACCGGTGCTTAAATAGCTGCAATTATTCTACAGGAGATTTAACCAGAGAATGACATGAAGAAAGCCGAAAAAAAACAACCGGAATGGATTTATCCCTTGCTGCCTGTTATCCTGGCTGTTCTTCTTTATGTGAATACTATCCCTAATAACTATTGTCTGGATGATTATTGCGTGATCGTCAATAATACCTATGTCCAATCGGGAATTCAGGGAATCCCAAAACTCCTTTCGACCAACTTTTTCAACGGGCTCAATGGGTTTAACGATGGACTATACAGACCTGCACCTATGGTGACATATGCACTTGAGTTTTATATGACAGGTCTTAATCCACATGTCAGCCATTTGGTCAACTTGTTGCTTTTTGCCTTGGCCGGGTTTGTCCTATTCCGTTTCCTGAGAAAGCTGGTTGGCAACGCAAACCCCATATTCCCCCTTGCCATCACCTTGCTCTATATTGCCCTTCCCTTACATACCGAGGTGGTCGGGAACATCAAAGGAAGAGACGATCTCTTAGCTTTTCTGTTCGGGATCCTTTCAATGTATTATTTTTTAAGGTACTCTTCGGAACAATCCGGAGGTTTGCTGCTTACAGGTTCAGGATTTTACATTCTTTCCCTGCTCTCAAAAGAAAGCTCCCTCATGTTTCTTTTTGTGATTCCACTGATGATTTTTCTTTTCACGAAAGCGTCCCGGAAAAACCAGTTGATGCTGGGAGTTATCCTGGCAATCATCACTGCAGGCTGGCTCCTGCTTCGGTATACTATTATCCATTCCATGCCCAATCCCGTGGATAAAGGGGTCTTTTCAACACTGAACAATTCCATTGTATCAACTGATGATATCTTCTCAAGGCTTGCAACTGGCATTTACCTTCAACTCCTTTATCTGTTCAAACTGGTCATTCCTTTCCCCTTGTCTCATGATTATTCCTACAACCAAATACCTCCGATCAGAATACTGAGTGTTCAATTTCTCCTTTCAGTGCTCATACTTACCGCAGTTGGCGTGGCTCTTTTCAGGTCATACAGGAGGAACAAGCTCATTTTCTTCGGTATCCTGTTCTATTTTCTGACCATTGCTACGGTCTCAAATATTCTCATCTATATCGGGGCGACATTTGCCGAAAGGTTTTTATTCACTCCCTCACTCGGATTCTCTATAGTCAGCGGCACTCTCCTGGCAAAGTTTTTAAAAAAGGTTAAAGAAAAGGATTCTCTTTCTCATCTTCTTTCAGAAAATAAATCTTATACGGCCATCCTGGTTCTTATTCTGGTAATTTATTCCGCGATAACAATAAACCGTAACACTGACTGGAAGGATAACCTCACTCTTTTTTCAACAGATGTACTGACTTCCCCGAACAGCGCCAGGTCTCATTATAATTACGGCAGTGAACTGATGGCAGTGTCAGGAGGGGAGAAGGACGAACTTAAGAAAAAGGAAATGCTCCGGGTGGCCATAATTGAGTTAAAACAGGCCATAGCAATATTTCCTTCTTACGTGGATGCTTTCAACAACCTGGGCAATGTTTATTCTTCATACAACAAACGGGACTCAGCTGTATATTTTTATGGCAGAACACTTAAAACCGACAGCAACTATATGAAAGGCTATTTCAACCTGGGGATCAACTACTATTCCATGGGACGTTTCGCAGATGCCATCCCATTGCTTGCCAGGTATGCACAGTTCCGCCCGGAAGCACCCCAGATATACTTTTACATAGGCAATGCATACGGAAATATAGGAAAATTTGATGAAGCAATTGTCAACCTTGAGAAAAACCTTTCCCTTAATGGTGAGAACCTTGAAACTCTGATTCTCCTCGGTAAAGCCTATGGTTTCAAAGGACAATTCACCGTATCCCTTGCTCTCTTCAACCGGGCGCTGAAGATCAATGGGAATAATACAGATGTTCTGTTCAATATCGGTTTGACCCAGGGATTCCTGGGAGAAACGACGCAAAGCATAGAGTCCTTTCAGAAGGTTATCCAGTTGAACCCCGGATATGTGCCGGCATATACTGAACTTGCCAGTGCATATGACCATCTTGGTAAAAGGAAAGATGCTGAAATAATCAGGGGCCGGCTTGATGCATTGAAGAAAAACCAATGATTTTTCATTCCTGATTATGTTGAAAGACAGGACACATAAGAAACCATTAAGGAATCCCGTAAAAGACATGGAGGTAAAAACTGCTGCACTACCCTCTGATAGCATAAAAACCGGGCGACTTGAATTGATTTTTGCCATCTTCATTGCTATTTTAGGACTTCTTCTGTACTTCAATACGATCTTTAATGAATATGCACTCGACGACCTTGCTGTAATCCAGGAAAACCGGTTTACAAAACAGGGATTTGCAGGGATACCGGTTTTGCTCCGGACTTTTTACTGGGAAGGATATTGGAACAATAATTCAGGGCTTTACCGCCCATTATCAATGATTACTTTTGCTGTTGAATGGCAGTTTTTTCCCGGTAACCCGCATGCCGGGCATGTTACCAATGTCCTTCTTTACGCCATCACCGGATTTCTTTTGTTCAGGATGCTCCGGAGAATGATGGCAAAGGAGAATATTCTCTTACCATTTATCATATCCATATTATTTATTGCCCACCCTCTTCATACCGAAGTTGTCGCAAATATCAAAAGCAGGGACGAGATTCTGTGTCTTTTGCTTTTCATACTGGCAGCGGGCAATTTCCTCGTGTACGTCGATAAAGGTGGCATATGGAGATTAGGTGTAGCAGTCACAAGTTATTTTCTCTGCCTTTTCGCAAAGGAAAGTGCTCTGGCTCTTTTACTGGTTTTTCCTTTGATTCTGTTTTTTTTCAGGCAAATGAAAGTTAAAAGGATACTTACCCTGGTTTTGCCTTTTCTTATAACTGCCGCAGTATATTTTTTGATAAGGATGACAATCCTTGGAACCCACGTTGTTGGTAAGGAATATACTTACCTGGATAATTCACTGTTAGCTGCTCCTGACCTGGCGACAAGACTTGCCACAGCATTTTATATGCTCGGAAAGTATTTGAAACTACTGGTTTTTCCACATCCATTATCCTATGATTATTCGTTCCTCGAAATTCCATTTGTCAGATGGGATGATTTCAGGGCGTTGATCCCGTTTCTGATATATTCATCCGGGTTTATCTATTCTGTCAGATGCCTGTTAAAGAAAGATAAAAAGTTGTTTGCTTTCGGAATCCTCTTTTACCTGCTTTCCCTGGCTGTAGCCGCCAACGTTTTAATCCTGATAGGATGCACCATGGCGGAACGCTTTCTTTACATCCCTTCACTTGGTTTCTGTATCCTGGTCACTTACGGAATTTTCCGCATCTTTCCTGAAAACAAGGGAAAAAGAAAAGTAACAGGACTCGTTTCACTCATTTTGGGGAATAAATGGGTTTGTCTTATAGCACTTTTGATTTTGGTTCCATTTTCTGTTCAAACAATAGCAAGAAACCCCGACTGGAAGAATAATGACACCCTGTTTGTAGCCGACGCAAATTCCGCCCCCGGCAGTAACAGGGTCAAAACAAATTATGGATGTGTGCTCCTGCAGAAATATGATAAAAACAGCCCTGATAAAGAACAGAACCTGGCTTATCTTAATAAAGCCATAGCTGAATTTGATGCAGCGATTAAAATTGACCCCAATCACCCTACTGCCTACTTTGATATGGGAGTAGCTCTTTACGAAAAGAATGATTACAACGGTGCGATAGACAACCTGAAAAATTCGATCAGGCTCGACCCTCATGATCCAAAACCCTATACTACACTTGGAAATGCCTATTACAGGATCCACGATTATTCTAATGCAATTATCAACCTGAAGAAAAGCATCGAATTAAAAAATATTTCCGCCGAAACATATAATTTTTTGGGAGGCTCTTATTTCGGGACAGGAGATTTCAGGGATGCTGTCGATGCTTATCAGAAAGCTATAGGGATGGATCCGAAAAACACTGAACTTTTCCAGAACCTGGGAAGTGTCTATGGCGCAATGGGAGATTATACGGCTGCCCTCCTTAGTTTTCATAAGGCGAACGAGTTGAAACCTGATAATATACAGGCACTTATACTGATAGGAATGACATTCAGGAATTTGGGTAAATTTGACAGCGCTGAATTTTATGAAAGGGAAGTTACTAAAATCCAACATAAGTGAATAAAAAGGCTTTAAAAAGTAAAGTCCGGATTACAGGTGGGAATATCCCCCGGCAACAATCGAAGGGCTTATGGCTGGATCGGAACATAACCACGCTCATTTTCTTTATTTTCGCATTCATTCTATACGGCAACACACTCTTTAATGCTTATACCCTGGATGACGCCATTGTCATCAAAGACAATGCATTTACCAAAAAAGGATTTGCAGGGATAAGGGAGATATTCAGTTACGATTCCTTTACGGGATTTTTCGGGAAACAGAAAACATTGGTTGCAGGTGGCAGGTACAGGCCATTATCAATCGCATCCTTTGCGGTTGAACGCCAGGTTTTCGGCAGGCTAAACCCGTTTATCAGCCATCTCATCAACATTCTGTTGTACGCTCTTTCTGCCTGGTTGATATATCGTGTTTTTATGCTCCTTCTGAAACAGGTGAAAAGCAGGGAATGGCATTACAGCATACCCTTTCTCACTGCAATACTCTTCATGGCCCACCCGGTTCATACCGAAGTCGTTGCCAATATCAAGGGCAGGGATGAACTATTGGCGATGATCTTTTCATTACTATCCTTGTTAATGACTGCCAGGTACCTCGAAAAGAATAAACGCTGGATGCTACTGGTCAGCGGGTGTTCGTTTTTCCTGGGACTTCTCTCAAAGGAGAATACCATAATGTTTCTCGGGGTCATTCCACTGGCAGTTTACTTCTTTACCTCATGCAGTCCGAAAAAAATCATCACTGTCATGGCTCCCCTGCTTGTCAGTACCGCCCTCTTCCTGTTTATCCGGTACCTGGTGCTGGGTTATCTTATTTCTCCGGAATTGCCGGGAGAACTATTGAACAATCCTTTTCTCGGAGCCACTGGGGGAGAAAAATACGGTACTATCCTTTATACCTTAGGTATTTATATAAAACTATTGTTTTTTCCCCACCCTTTAACACATGATTATTATCCGTACCATATACCCCTGATAGGGCTTGCTGACTGGCGTTCTCTGATCCCGCTTGCTGCTTATCTGGGGCTTGTTATCTATTCTTTAACTGTCGTGGCAAGAAAGAAAATCCAGGCGTTCGGTATTCTGTATTACCTCCTTACCCTCTTTATTGTATCGAACATCCTTTTCCCGGTCGGAACATTTATGAACGAGCGTTTTATATATATGCCATCCCTGGGTTTTACACTTATACTTGCCTGGTTCTTCGGAGATAAGCTGAGGGTATTCATCCCGGAGCAAAAAAATTACAAATGGATCTCCGGTATCGTTTTACTTACTGTTTTATTCCTTTACACTGTTAAAACCATTTCCCGGAACCAGGCCTGGGAAAATGATTTTACCCTTTTCACGACAGATGTGCTTGTGTCAGGCGAAAGCACAAAATGTACGACTTCTGCCGGAGGGAAATTCCTGGAAAAAGCACAGGAGACAAGCGATACGGCGCTCAGGCAACAATATTTCGAGAAATCGTTTATGTATCTTGAAAAGGCGGTGTCTATTTATCCGGGCAACAAGAACGGGCTACTGCTCCTCGGGAATGCGTATGCACTCTATAAACAAGATTATAAAGATGCGATCGGACAATATCTGAAGGTCATTCAGATTGACCCTTCCGACGCAAATGCATTTCAGAATTCCGTAAAAGTGCTTAATTCCATCAGCAACCCTGCTGATGCTGATTTTATGCTGCAGGTTTGTCATAAATTAAATTATGTCAACCCGGCATCAGGTGATGTGAACTACCTGATGGGTAAAATCTTTGGACAATTGAAAGGCAACCTTGATTCCTCAGAGGTCTATCTGCTTCGGGCCATTGCACTTTCACCGAAAAATATCGCTGCTTATAAAGACCTTGGTGTGCTGTACGGGATGAGGAAAAACTTCGGGAAAGCCCTGGAGATGTTCAATAAAGCAGCAGAGCTTGATCCGGATGATCAACAAGTGAAACAGAACATTAACATAACCAATCATTTTATAGAACAGGGTGGCAGGAAGTAGTCCCTTTCAGTTTTGTTTCCGCAGCTTCTCTTCAAAGGCCGGGTTGACAGGGTAACCGGCCTGTCGGGCTTTTTCGGCATAATCGAGGGCCCCACGGAAATCTTTCCTGGAATCCAGGATTACCGCGATATTGAACAGACCATTACCGTTCCCGGGATTCAGGGCAACACACGACCGGAAATCTGCCAGAGCTTCACTGATCCTGCCGAGACGATATAAACATAGTCCGCGGTTTAGGTAATTGGCGTCATTCGGTTGTTCGTGGCTAATCAATATGTTGTAATCTTCCAGAGACTTTCGGAACTCACCCATGTCAAGAAGGGCATATGACCTGTTCTGGAACACTTCAATAGCGCCGGGCTTCAATGACAGGGCTTTTTCAAAGTCGGCCAGTGCGTTTGGAAACCGGCGAACCCGTGCAAAAGTGATAGCCCTGTTAAGATAAGTTTCATAATTCCCGCTGTCAATTGAAATGGACCTGGAATATGCCTCCAGGGCTTTTTCCGTTTCTCCTTTCAACCCGAAAATATTACCCAGGTTGCGGTATACGCCGGGATCCTTTGATTTAAGGCTGACAAGTATCATGTTGTCTGCAAGCGCCTGGTCGGTAAGATTCAACGCGGCATAATAATTCCCTCGATTTTTATAGGCAATTTCAACATCAGGATATTTTTTGATCACATCCGTCCATAAAGTCTCGGAATTTTGCCAAATCTTCACTTGATTATGCGATAAAACAGCAAGGAAGATGATGTAGACCGAAAAAATTAGGATCACTGGGATTTTGAATCCTGATAATTTTCCAGTTTTACTCCTGCTAACCTGATCGGTATAAAAACCAATTATAAAAAAAAGGCCGATTGATGATATATAGGTATACCTGTCGGCCATCAGCGCGGTACCAACCGAAACGAACTGAAGTACAAGAATGATGGACAGGAAGAAAAAAGCCATTCCAAAAGGGATCGTCCTTGTATAGCGGGCCGAGACCAGAATACCCGTGATCAATACCATCAGGATGAGGGGGGAAATATAAAAAATGAACGGGAGATATCCCGCATCATTCAGGTGCGGATAGGGATAAAATGCCGAAATGTTTACTGGGGCCAATAGTTTATATATATACATGACAGATCCGTAGGAGAAAAAGAGAAGCCTCTGGAATATAGTGAAGGTCCTGAAATCAGCGATTGCATTTTTTGACTGAATCATCACTGTGGCCAGTCCGAAAATAACCGCAGGGATAAAAAGAATGACTTTTTCGAGCACTGCTTTACGCCCGAACTGGCGGTTTCTGTAATAGTCAACAGCGAAGAGAACAAGGGGGAAAATGACCGCTGATGGTTTGGATAACAGACTTAGAATAAAAAGGATGAATGTTAGAAAGAACCAGATTACTTTTTTCTCCTCAAGATATTTCAGGTAAGTGATTAATCCGGAGAGAAAGAAAAATGCATAAAGAACATCCTTTCGCTCCGAGATCCATGATACCGATTCTACATGCATAGGGTGTATTGCAAATAAAAGGGCAACTGCAGCTGCAGCAAAAAGTCTCCGGGTCGTGAGCAAGTAAATAAACAAAAACACAAGCACTACGTTGAGAAGATGGAATATCAGGTTGGTCCGGTGAAATATATAGGCATTTATCTCCTTTCCGGAAGACGATAAAGGACCAGACTCTTTTGCAAAATTGTAATCAATGGCCAGGGATATCATGGTCAAAGGATGATAGTTTGAAGCAGACGGATGGGTGAAAAAGAAAATTGCTGTTTTCGGGGATATATCATGAACCGGCTTGTTGTCAAGCACATATACATCGTCATCCCAATTTGTGAATTGAAGGTTCAGGGAGTTATTAAGCGTGAACCATGTGATAAGCAGGATCACCAGGAGGATGGCTGGAATGACAAATCTGTTAAATCCCTTCCTGCTCCTGGCAGGAGTTTTAGAGGTTCTTTTCCCTTCAGGTATTTTGGGCACCCTCTTTTGTTTATTTTTTACCGGTTGAGTCATGCTGTGTTGCATTCATTTTGGCGGATAGCTCAAGGAATTCCTTCGCTTTGCCAGGTTCCCCCAGGTTCTGGTAAGTGATGCCAATGTTATATAACAGAGAAGCATCACTCCTGTTGATCTGCAAAGCCTGGAGGGAATAATCCAGTGAACTCCTCAATTCTCTGCGCATACCAAGTACAATCCCGAGGTCCGAAAGGACATCATAGTTCCTGTTATTCCTGCTGTATGCCTTCTGAAGATAGTACAGGGCTGAATCCATTTTGTTCATCTCCTTCCCATAGATACGGCCAATCTTTTCCAATACGGCATCATCGTTCGGGTTGATGGAGGCAGCAAGGAGGTAATCCTTCAAAGCCTCCGGCATCCTGTTCTCTAAATAAAAGAAGTTGGCCCTGTTTGCTATAGCCAGAAGGATCCGGCCATCACCAGGGTATTTATTGATAACATCTGTCCAAAGGGTTTCGTCCGTTTTCCAAACTTTGGTTCGTTCAAAGGTCATTATTGCCAGGATACCTGAATAAACAAGGATAAAGGCAATTACAAGTGAGCGGTATTTTTTCTGTTCATAGATATGGTCTGCAAGAAAGCCGATAATGATAAAGATTCCGATTGAGGGGAGATAGGAGTACCGATCGGCCATAATAGCCCTGCCCACAGGAATGAATTGCAGGACAAGGGTGATGATGGCAGCATAAAATAAAAACCCGAAAATAAAAGGCCTGTACTTTTCATCTTGTTTGATTAGCCTGATAATAAGCACAGTCCACAGGATCAGGGTCAGTGCCAGGGTTAAAAAAAGAATGAATGGAGTATGGTCAAGGACCCAGGATGAGTTTACCAATGGATAAGGATAGGGATAAAATGCAGAAAGTCCTGATGGGACAAGTAGTTTAACAATATAGCCGATAAACCCATAGCATGCGTGCAGGATACGGTTTGAGAAGGGAAAAAGGATACCGGCCGCATGTCCTTCAGTCTGGATCCTCATGGCAAGGATTCCGAAACCGATCGAAAAAAGGAAGAATGGAATCTTTTCGAGCAGGACTTTTATATTCCATTTCCGGCCAGTTATATAGTCGATCAGGAACAGGACGAGCGGAAGTGGTGCGGCCATAGCCTTCGAGAGCAGGGAACAAGTGAAAAGAAAAAGAGCCAGCAGGTAAAATTTCAGATCGTAGTCCCGCTTAAGGTAATACAGGTAAGCTATAAGTGAAGCCATGAAGAACAGGGTGTAAAGTACATCTTTACGCTCCGAAATCCATGCGACCGATTCTACATGCATGGGATGGATGCCGAACAGGATTGCTGCGATGGTTGCGACGATGACCTTTCGGCCGGGTAGCATGAAAATGAAAAGAAAAACCAGAAATGTGTTCAGCAGGTGAAGGAGCAGGTTAGTCAGGTGGTATCCCAATGTACTGGTCCCCGGGATAGAATAATTGATGGCCAGCGATAAAGTCGTAAGCGGATGATAATTCGCATACAATCCCCGGTCCTCCCTGAATATCCTTGATATACCCCCAGGCGTAAGGCTTTTAACCAGATCGTTATGGGTAATGTATGCCTGGTCATCCCAGGTCTTCAGCAGGTCGTTTTGAAGTGAAGGGATGTACACAATAAAGGTAACAGCCAGGATCACAAATAAAATCCAGGGATTAAACCTTTCAGCGGAGGAATCAATAGGGATAATATTTTTCTTAGAGATTCCGGCCTGCAGATTTTTCACAGGCTTCTTGTTTTTCACAGTGTTCTTTGGATGAATTACCCTGGCTACCATGATTTTCTTAACATCAGGTGTTTAGTTTTACTGTCCTTTTTCGGTTTTGGTAACGGGTTGTCTTGCCTTATGGTGCTCCCCGAGATTCTGGTAAACGATGGAGAGGTTTTTATTCACTTCAGGATCCCCCGGTTTTATACTATCAGCAAGCTCAAGATGCTTCCTGGCTTCATTCCATCTCCTTAAATATCCGTACGCCGTGCCAAGATATTCCTGCCCGTTAAAATCTGCCGGGTTGAGTTTTACTGCTTTTTCAAAGAGAGGCAGAGCTTTTACAGCATCAAGTTTCCCGCTAAAATAAAGAAATCCAAGATTTAGATTCACATCGAAGCGTTGCGGATTAACCTGGAGCAGATCCTGGTATAAACGGATCTTGTGATCAACATTCCCATACTTTCCCATGATGGAGTTAAAGAAGGAATAAATTCGCTCATTGCCTGGTAGATAGTTTAGGATTGTTTTGTATACGACAAGGATGGTGTCGTAATCCTTATTGTATTCATAATATGCAGCGGCAAGGTTGAAGAGTGCAATGATCTGCTTCGGGTAGATTTGAATGGCTTTCTGCTGGTAAGCGATGGAACCCCTCAGTAAACTATCCCTGGTGGCCTTATTTTTAACCAGAAGAGCTTTCTGCATGATATATTCCCCTGCGACTTCATTCCCTTTGGCACTGTTCTGCGACACTTTCACATCAGTCGTAAACAAAGTATAGCTGTCATACCAGTCAGCGTTCCGGCTTATTGTTTTATATGCATACAAGACCAGGGTAAGAATCAGTAATCCTGTGACTATGGGCCTGGTAATTCGAGGATCAGGCTGAATACGGTTTAAAACCCAGATGAATCCCGAACCAAGCAGAATGCAGAAGGCCAGGGAAGGCATATAAAGAAACCGCTCGCTCATGAAAACTCCAATGGGGAAAAAAATGTTCGAAACGATGGATAAGGTTATGAGGAAATAAAGAAAACAAAAGGCCGGCAGGTTTTTCCTGGGAATTCTGAGGATTATCCAGACTATTAGCAGAGCATAAACAATAAACGGTATGATTGCCCTCCAGCTTCCGGGATTGATTATCGGGATATGGTATGGGTAATAGTCGGAAGTAAGAGGATGAGGGAAGATGAGCAGTTTAATGTACAAGCCCAATGTATACAAAATAGTGGCATATTTTTGCGATATAGTCATTTCCACAAAGGGATTATTCATCAGATCATTCTCCAACGGAGCAATGGAATGTCCTGTCACTGTTCGTCTTAAAAGCAGGAAAAAAGCTGCTGAAAATACCAGGGGAATAATTGCAAGCAGGTAATCCTTTGCTTTATATTTTGTAAAAAAGAAAAGCGTAAGTGGAAGAACCGCTAAAAATGTCAACGAATTTTCCTTGGAGAGTAAAGCAAGGAAAAAGCAAAGACCGCTGAATAAAGCAAGGTGGGCTTTCCTCTTATCAAGAAACTTTATCGAAAAATACACAGTGGTCAGGCAAAAAAGAAAGGAAAGGATTTCATCCCTGCTTTTAATGTTTGCGACAACTTCAGTGTGAACGGGATGTGCAGCAAAAAGAAGGGTGATAAGAAATGCCGCTGATAAATACCATTTACCTTGGTTTTCCTTATATCCTCCGGAAAAAGCAAATTTCCTGAGCAGGACAAACAGGAAGATACATGTCGAAGTATAAAGAAGCACATTGATAAGATGGCTGATCAGGGGATTTTCACCGAAAAACTGATACTCAATGGCGAATGTCACCAGCGAAAGAGGCCTGTACCTGCCGCCTGAAACCATGTTCTGCCCCTTACCGAAAAAACCTGAGAAATAATCGGTAGTTAGAATATCACGGATGCCCTGAAGGCCATGTTTTGTGAACTGGTTCCCTGTAATAACCATCAGGTCATCATAGGCATATTTCAGGCTCATTGTATTTCCGTAAAAGATAAAGCAGGCAATGATCAGCGTGGCAATAGCATAGTACGGAGATGTATCTTTCTTTGAAAGGTTTTTGTAAGATAAAATATCTTGTTTACCAGTTTGCTTTTTCCGTCCTGCTTTCTGTCCCGAAGGCAATCTTTTCATACGATCCGGCCTTTTTATTTCAGGGTTTTAAGATAGTCTCCCGGGACTGCGAAACCAAGTCCCTGAGCCTTGGCTGCATCCGAAAGAGCTTCCTGTTTATTGCCTGTCTGCCTGAATGCCTGGGACCGCATCCAGTAATAATTGGCGAAGTCAGGTTTGATCGCAATAGCCCTGTTAAACCAGGAAAGGCATTCCTTAAATTCACCTTTATTGAAGTATATCATGCCGATGCTGAAAATAACACGTTCATCATCAGGTTTGGATTTCAGGTAACGCCTGAAATCTTCGATGGATTTTCCGGTTTGCCCCATATTACTATAAACCACAGCACGGTTGGCATAAGAAGTAAATAATGTACTGTCTATAGACAAAGCTTTTGTGAGGTTGTACAGTGCAGAATCATTCTGGTTACGTCTTACATAGATTGCACCGAGATTGGCAAAAGTCAGGGCATTATCCTGCCGGATCTTTAAGGCCCTGATGTAATCAGAATACGCTGAATCATCCTTGCCCTTGCTGAAATAAATATTGCCCCTGGCCTGCAGGATATCAATATCATTCGGATCGAGTTCAAGATCCCTGCCAAAATCCTTCAGCGCTTTTTCAGGCTCATCATTTTTTTTATAATAAAGGCCCCGGCATGCATAAGGATGTGAATCCTTATCGGGGTATTTTTCAAGCATATCGCTCCAGAGCGTTTCTCCGTTTTTCCACACCCTTGCACGCTGAAAAGAAAGAACCATAAAAAAGACAAGGTAAATCGAAAGTGCAGTGAAAATCAAAATTTTACGGTCATTATGTTGTTCAAGGTAATGCTGGATCCACCATGCGGCAATAAACACCATTCCCACGTAAGGAACCTTTGTATAACGGTCGGCCATAAATCCTTGTCCGGCCCCGAATATCTGAAGAAGAAAGAAAACGCTCAGTGTAAAGAACAGGATGCCAAAAACCACTGCCCTTACTTTATAATAACTTTTATAAACTGCAAAGGCCAGGATTAATATCAATATAGGGCTCAGGTAGTAAATGACAGGAAGAGCCTCTCCGGTTTTAACAGGATAAGGATATAAGGCGCTTAATGTCAAAGGGGCAAAAAATTTAATTAAATAGGCACTGAAAGCATAGGAGCCAAAAAACAGTCTTTCATGAAATGCATATAAAGCATTGATTTTCAGAGCACCAACATTTTTCAGGATAAAAATCCCAGCAATACCAAAAATAAGTGAAAGAACCAGGAAAGGGATCTTCTCCGCTATCACGTTTAGTTTTACGGGACGGCCCATATAGAAATCGATTAGAAGAAGAATAAGAGGCAAAGAAACCGCCTGGATTTTTGAGAAAAGTGCCAGTAAAAACAAAACCCAACTTAAACCTATATATATATAATGGTGTCGTTCGCGCTTCAGGTAAATCAGATAGGCAATGATGGAAGACAGATAAAAAAAAGTATATAACAGGTCTTTGCGCTCCGTCACCCAGGCAACAGATTCGACTCCCATCGGATGAATTCCGAAGATAAGCGCACCTATCGCAGCAAAAAGCGGTTGAAGTCCGAGACGCCTGAGAATCTCAAAAACCAATAATGTACAAAATAAATGGATGAGGAGGTTGGTAGAATGATATGCGACAGGTGAAAGCCCGAATAATTTATATTCAATCGCATAGGAAATAAGGGGCAATGGGACATACGTTCCACCGATCTGGGTAAAAAACATTTGCTTAAGCGATGAAAAATTCAACGACCTGATCAAAACATTGTCAGTGATATAGGAACTATCGTCCCAGGTATACATGAAATCACTTGAGAATACCGGCAGAAATACAATAAAAGTCAGCAAAAGTATGACAAGTACGTAAACGACGGGTTTAACAGTGTAAGTGCCTGGATTGACATCTTTTTTTTCACGGGGTTTTGCAGAATGGTCAGATTTTTTGTGGCTTGCTTGTGGCCGTGGCATTATCCGCTTATTCATAACGCGAAGTTCAGGATCTAATTTATAAGAATTCCCTTTTCGATGGCAAGTTTTATAAGTTGTGCGGTATTCTTAACCTGCAATTTTTTCATGAGGTTGGATTTGTGGCGTTCAACCGTTTTATCACTTATAAATAAACTTACGGCTATCTCCCGGGTTATCATACCATTAGCGAGATGTTGTATAATCTCGATTTCGCGAGGGGTCAGGCTGTGAATGGCTGAATCCCCGTTTTCGGAAAATGTTTGGGTAAAGTCATGGAAAACAATGGAAGAGGTTATTTTACAAAAATACTGGGTACCGCCGTGAACAACTCTGATCGCCTCACAAAGCTCTTCAATGCTGCAGTTTTTCGAAATGAAGCCTTTGGCCCCGTTTCTTAACATTTCCTTAATATAAACCGGATGAACATACATGGAAAGTGCAATGACTTTCACCCATGGCATCTTCTCGTCAATAGCCTTCGTGACTTCGATCCCGTTCATTTTTGGCATTTTAATATCCATCAGAACGATATCTGGTTTAATGGATTCAAGCTTTTGGAGGAGTTCCTGCCCGTTTGAAGCCAGTCCAAGAACTTTAAACCCATCCACAGCTCCCAGCATCAAAGCAAGAGAGTGACGGATCAATCCCTGATCCTCGGCGATCATGATCTTTATTATTTCAGAAGGGCTATTCATGAAATGAGGTTTAAATATGCAATATTAAAAAATTTTACAAAACAGAAAAATGTCCTGATTATACGGAAATTTTATAAATCGGTTTCGAATGATAAAAAAGAGGTTTTTTGTTAATGCCTTTTTTTGTACATAGCCGGGAAATTGAGATTGAAGAGTGTAAAATCAGGTTCATTTTAATTTTACGAATATACAGGAATCTGGACAATATATCGCAAGAAACTCCAATTTAATCTATTTTTAATATTATATATAGTATCAAAACCGGATTTATATTATAATTTCGATTTGCATTTTTGTAATGAAGAAGTTGTATTGGTAAAACAACAGATATTTAAAAAAAAGATCTGTTAGGGGATATCTCTAACATATGTTTTTTTAACTGTTTTAATACCAAATGTATATGTTCAAATCGTTAATTTAATAACAAAAAGGAATAGCAATGGAAACATTATTCTGGATGCTGGAACAACCCCCTTAGATAACTTAAATCTATAGGGCTCGTCAGATCGGTTCAATTCAGGTCTGATTTTACCTTAGGATGATTTTATATAAAATCAATTATTCTTAAACCTCAATTAATATTATGAAAAACGATTACAAAACACACCTATTGTTGAAGTTACTAAAGCTACCAGCTTTAATATTCTTCCTATTGGCATTGTCGTACAATGTCAAGGCACAATACGCAGATCCTCAGTTCGTTTGTTACGGATCACCCATTAATTTATTCTGTGGTGGTCTGATCGGTTGCGATCTTGCTGGATCTACCTATATTTGGACAGACCTGTCTGGCTCCTGGACTTCGAATGCTAAAAACCCTGTTATTCTGCAGGGAAGTCCCGGATACCATACAGGATCATTTTATTTATCTGTAGAATATCTGCCAAATGGATTGTCTTCCGGAGTAGCGACTGTTTATTTGCTCAATCCGTTTACCGTCGCCGGAACTCCGACAAATATTTCATGTAACGGTGGATACACCGGCGCCATTACAATTACACCCAATGGTGGTCAGCCAAGTTATGGCCCCTATGCGTGGAGCAACGGCGCTTCAACCAAGAATATATCTGGTCTGAGTGCCGGAACTTACACCGTAACAGTCACGGATGCAAATTACTGTACAACGACCAGTTCATGGGTACTGACCCAACCTTCGGGAATGACAATAACACAATCCGGAGGTTCAAACGTGAGATGTAATGGTGGCTCAGATGGGTCAATAACTGTTTCAGTAACCGGCGGTGCCGGATCAAATAACTATGCCTGGAGTAACGGCGGTGGAAATTCCCCCACAATAAACAGTTTATCCGCGGGTACCTATACTGTTACTGTTACTGACCTGAATTCCTGTTCAAAAAGCAGCAGCTTTCTGGTCACACAGCCCAGTGGCATGAATGTTTTGATCAGTGGAACAAGTCCAAAATGCAACCTCGGAAGCGACGGTACGATCAATACTACAGTCAGCGGAGGTTCCGGATCTTATAGTTATGCGTGGAGCAGCGGGAGCGGAAGCAGCCCCGGAAACAGGACAGGCTTAAGTGCAGGCACTTATACGGTTACTGTCACAGATGCTAATTCCTGTTCAAAAACTGCCTCCTATCAGGTAACGCAGCCAACTGCTATTTCAATCAACGGGACATCAAGCAATTTAACCTGTAACGGAATCAACAACGGGTCAATTGCAGTGACAGTGAACGGAGGAACCAGTTCCTACAAGTATTCCTGGACAACGGGTCATACTGCTACCGGTTTAACCGATGCAGTAAATGGTCTTAGCGCAGGAACTTATACAGTTACAGTTACCGATAATAATTCCTGTACTGCAACTCAAACCTGGTCTATCACAGCGCCCACAGCCCTTTCAGTTAACCTGCTGGGAAATAATCCTCCCAAATGTAGTACGGGCAGTGATGGTTCGATCAGTGTCACCGGAGCCGGTGGAACAACGCCATACACATATCTCTGGAATAATGGCCAGACTTCAGGTATAGCGAGTGGACTTGCGGCCGGAACATATACCGTCACAGTGACCGATGGAGGTCCTTGCACCAAGGTTGGTACCTACCAGGTAACTGCACCTTCGGGCATGACCATCACACCGGTTGTAACCAATGAATTGTGTCATGGTTATGCGACCGGTATGATTGATATTACCGTGAACGGCGGCACCCCGGGATATACCTATAATTGGAATACCTCACCCGGCCAGGGAAATGGAACAG
>Ga0182027_10002885_pt1 | contig 27601 bp, 25 predicted proteins | sample 712E1DmetaG_FD_121300 | JGI IMG/M metagenome (GOLD analysis project Ga0182027, IMG submission 121300) | Permafrost microbial communities from Stordalen Mire, Sweden - 712E1D metaG (Illumina Assembly) | ecosystem: Environmental > Terrestrial > Soil > Wetlands > Permafrost | place: Sweden...
CTCTTAGGGGATATTACGTATTTCGCCGCGGCGCCGGCGCGCATAGCGTCCACGATCTCATTCGTCCCATGCCAAGCGGAGACCGGCAGCGTGCCTTTGATCGTGGACATCGTCGAAGACGACGACGCGGTGCGCGACTCCATGTGCGACCTCTTGGAGGCGTATGGCTATGTCGCACGCGGCTACCCCTCGGCCGCACAGTTCCTCCAGCGCGCCTGCACGCCCGGCAATTGCCTGATCGTCGACCTGCACATGCCCGAGATGACGGGGCTGGAGCTTCTGGAGACGTTGCGGGCGCAGGACGTGCGCGTTCCGGCGCTGATCGTGACCGGCCGCCCCGATCCTTCGCTGGGGCCGCGCATCGAACGGGCCGAGGTCGTCAAACTGCTGCAAAAGCCGGTCGAGGTCGATCAGCTTTGCGGCTGGATCGAACGCGCCTGCCTGAAGGACGCGACGCCGCAATAAGCGGCGTAAGGGAAAACCCTTAAGGGAAATCCACGGCTACCAAGCACGTCCCTCGCCCGGCACAATACCTCTCGAAATCAGTCGGAATTGAGTGGCGGCGAACTCATGTTGGCATTTGAGCCTGTGTCTTGAGAGCGATCGAAGATTCCTTCGAATTTCCCCCTCGCGGGCGTCTTTCATCCGCCGCCACTCATCCATTTTCGCGGCCGTACGCCGCCGACCCGTGCGTGGCGACAGAGGAGAAACTCGCATGATCGCCTTCTCCGCCCTGTTGCCCGCGAGTGCGCTGGCCTTGGTCCGTGTGGGCCGCGACGCCGACGCCGCCTTGCCCCTGGGAGATATCCGCGAAGCGGCGCTGGAGCATCTGCGCCAGTTCAGGGCCGATCTGGCCGGCAGTCCCGACATGGCCGAGCACATCCACCGGATCGTGAATTCCACAATAAGCACCTGACAGAACTTGGAAAAAAGCGCGGGCAGTGGTCTGCGCTGAGGTGCGACATAGAATTACTTGACCCAATCCTCGCCTCTCGCCGACCCTCACCGGCGAAAGCGAGACCGCCATGGCTTTACGACACGTGAATTCGAACAACCTCCACTTGGCGGGGATTGCGGCGTTGGCCGTTCTGATCCTCGCCTCCCCAGCCCATGCAGCGCCGGTGGTCAGCAACGGCTGGATACGCATTTTGCCGGCCGGTCTGCCGGCGGCGGGCTATTTCGATCTGCACAACGGCAGCGACAAAGTCATCTCGTTGACCGGCGCGGCTTCGCCCGCCTGCGGCATGCTGATGCTGCACAAGAGCGAAGACGTCGGCGGGACGATGCGCATGGAAGAAGTTGCCAGCATCGAGGTGGCGCCGGGCGCCACGCTGAAATTCGCGCCGGGCGGCTATCATCTGATGTGCATGCCGCCGAGCGCGGGCCTCAAGCCGGGCGGCCATGTGGCCGTAACCTTGGACTTCGCCGACGGCGCGAAAGTGACCAGCGAATTTGTCATCCGTAACGCGACCGGGAAATGATGGACCGGTTGCGCGCCAAGACGCTGTTGACGGCGGCGGGGTTGCTGCTGGCGCTTGCGCCTGCCGCGAGCTTTGCCTGCGCCTGCGGCTGCGGCGTCTTCGAGGTGGCGACCGGCGCGGTGCCCTCTGCGGCGCGGGGCCTGAGCCTGTTTTTCGAGTATGATTTCATGGATCAGAACCGGAACTGGAGCGGGACCTCCTCCGCGCCCGCTTCGGCCAATGAAGACAAGGAGATCAAGACCGATTTCTTCACCGCCGGCGCGCAGTACGTGTTCGATCAGGACTGGAGCGTGAAGCTGCAGGCGCCGTTCTGGAACCGCGCCTTTACGACCGACACCGATTCGGGCATCGCAACCTTTCAGCACAGCGCGTTGGGCGACATCCGCCTGACGGGAGTCTATTCCGGCCTATCAGGCGACGGGACGACAGACGTCAGCCTCGGCGTGAAACTGCCGACCGGGGATTTCCGCTACTCGGTCTTCGATCGCGACACCGAGATCGGGACCGGTAGCACCGACGCCCTTATCGGCCTCTATCACGGCGGCGCGCTGTCCAGCGACAAAGCTTGGAGCTGGTACGCGCAGATCATGTGGGACAAGCCGTTCGCCAGCCAGGGCGGCTATACGCCGGGCGGCGAATTCGACGGCGCCGCGGGCATCGCTTACGGCGTCAAGCTCGGCGGGGATGCGCAGATCACGCCCATCCTGCAACTGATCGGCTCAAGCCGCGCCCGGGACGGCGGCATTAACTCCGATCCACCGAACACCGGCTACAACCGCCTTCTGCTCTCGCCGGGCATCGAAGCCGATGTTCGGGGCTGGAAGCTCTACGGCGACGTCGAATTTCCCGTCTATCAAAACATGAACGGCAACCAACTCGTGGCGCCACTTCTGTTCAAGTTCATTGCCAGCTACAGCTTGGACGGATAGGGCTCAATCCACTTCGTCGAGCAGGCGCGCGCCGGGCAGGCCGCGCAGATAGCCGTCGGAGAGCGGGCCGGGCAGCGCGATCACCGAGAGCGCCTCGGTGGCTTCTTCCTGCGTCGTGTGGCCGTCGGCCAGATCGCGGAAGATGGTGGCGACCTTGACCATGTCGCAACTGTGCGGCGACAGGCGCAGCGAGACCACGCCCGCTTCACGCAGATCGGCGACCTCGCGCGTCGCCGCCGTGACCGCATAGCCCAGTGTCTGGACGCCGTTGACCGCCAGGAACGGCGCGCCGTCGAGGGTGAGCACATCGAGGCCGTCGGCGTCGCGTTCGCAGACGAACTGGCAGGCATCCTTCGCAGTGCCGTAGGCGCGCGCGTGGTAGCAGCGCGCCGAAAGCGCCAGAGGCGCGCGGCCGAAGGCGAACACCTCCACCGCGTCGTTGCCCGCAGCCATGATGCGGACGGCCTTAAGGGGAAGCTCCGGCGGCAGGCAAACCCGCGTTGCGCCGAGCTTCCTATGCAGCGCCAGAGTCGCCTCGTTGTAGATATTGAGGAACGGGCCGATCGCATGGTGGCGGCCGTCCAACAGCTGGACGGTGGCGATGTCGTTGGCCTCGATCAGATATCCCGCCTCGATCATCTCCCTGATGGCGCGCACTTCGCGCTTGGTGGTCGGCAGCGCCAGGGTCGCATAGACCACTTCCTTGCCGCCGCGCTCGAGCCGGTCGACGACGTCGAGAATGACTTCGTCGCGGAACGGCTGGCGCTTCGAGCAGGCGACCTCGCCCAGGCTTACGCGGTCCACCGGCGCCTCGTCGGCGATGCGGGCGTAGAAATCGACCCAGCGGCCGACCGGCCAGTTGAACAGCACCGGTCCCAGCGTCAGTTCCATGCGGGCGGGCGCTTTGCTCATCGCCAAGCCTTCTTGTAGGCGCCCACCGTATCGCGCTGGCCCTCGGTGAGCGCGCGCAGTTCCGCGACATCGATCCTGCCGCCCTCGGCCATGGCGTCGATAGCGCGGCGGAAGGCGCGCACCACCGTCGCGACATAGGCCCGACCACGCTGGCGGCCTTCGATCTTGAAGGCCGTGACGCCGATATCCGCCAGCCGCGGCAAAAGCTCGACCGCGTTGAGGCTGACGGGATCCTCGAACAGGTGCAGGCCGGCGCCGTTCACCTGGAACTGTCCCTTGCACAAGGTGGGATAGCCGGCCGGCTCGCCACGCGCGAAACGCTCCACCGTGAAGCCGCCGACCGAGGCGACCAGCGCGCCGTCTTCCTCGCGATAGGTCACATGGCTCGGCGGCGAACAGACGCCCGTCATGTTGGGCGACTTGCCGGTGGCGTAGGACGACAACATGCAGCGCCCTTCGGCCATCACGCACAAGCCGCCGAAGACGAAGACCTCGGTCTCGCACGGCGCCGCCGTCGAGGTGAGCCGCGCGATCTCCTCCACGGTCAGCACGCGCGGCAGCACGACGCGGGTGATCCCGAAGCGGTCGCGATAGAAAGCGATGGCCTCGGGAGTCGCGGCGGCGGCCTGCACCGACAGATGCAGCCGCTGCTTGGGATAGGCTTCTCGCGCATAGGCCACCAGCGCGACATCCGCGAGGATCAGCGCGTCGGCGCCCGCGGCCACCGCATCGTCGACACCGCGATGCCACAGATCGACGGCGCCAGCGCGCATGAAGGTGTTGAGCGCCACCAGAACCTTGACGCCGCGCTCGTGGGCGTAGGCCACGGCTTCGCGCATCTCGGCGCGGTCGAAATTGAGGCCGGGAAAATTGCGCGCGTTGGTCTCGTCGCGGAAGCCGCAATAGACCGAATGGGCGCCGGCATCGACGGCGGTGCGAAGGCCGGCCGGGGTTCCCGCCGGGCAGACCAGTTCTGGAATATTCGCGGGCGTCATCATGGCGAATACGCCTTGCGGCCCGGGGCGCTCGGCTCGGGCGCTTCGAGGGCGCGGCGCAGGCGGCCGAGCGCCATGTCCGTCGCCCGGTCGAACGGCCCGCAGATGCGCTGGGGCAACCGGAGGACAACCGAGGGCGCGAGTTCGGCGTTTTCGATGGCATTGCGCAGCGCCAGAACCGCCTCGGTGTCGCCTTCGATGGCCAGATCGCGCGAGAAGAACAGCGCGTCGCCGTCGTAGGTACCGTCGATCATGCCCAGCAGTACAACCAAAGGCGCAGCGATGCGCGCATCGTGAGGGGCGTCCGACAGGCGGCGCACCACGCGGACCGTCGCGCGGCCCTGTTCGGGCGCAATCAGGAAGACGAACGGGCAATCGACCGGGTCGATGGCGAAGATACGCCCGGCATGTTCTCCCAGCCGCGAGGCGAAGCCGGGCCGTGCCGCCATCGCATTGGCCAGCAGCCGGCACGCCGCCAGCTCCAGCGGGAGAAGCGGAAGCACGCTCGCAGCCTTGGCAAGCAGAGGCGGGAGTTGGCCACGCATCGGTTTTTACGGAGTACCTATTTCGCTCGCGAGTCTAAGCCCAACGTTCCGGCGTCCCAAATCCGAGGCCGCGACATTTGCGGCATTTTCAGGGCCTTGCGTCATTGAGGCGTGCGGTACGGTGGCACGCCTATTTGATACGCATTCTCCGTTCGGGCGCGAGCCGATCAGCTCTCCGGCTTGCGGTCCCAGCGGTGGGCCCGCAGTTTGGCGACGAGATCGGCCGGCAACGGCCCCTGGTCGGAAACCGCGAGGTTGGCGTGCACATGCTCGGCCGAGCGCATCCCTGCGATCAGTGTACTGACGGTCGGCTCGCTCAGAATGAATCGCAACGCCAATTCGGGCAGGCTCATCCCCGCCGGCAAGAGCTTCTTCAGCTCCCCCACGCGCGCGACCGTCTCCGCCAGATTCTTGGGATCGAAATAGCTCGCCCGCCAGTCCTTCTCGGGAAAGCGGGTCTGGAGCGTGAACTTACCTCCCAGGCTGCCCTCGTCGAGCGGCACCCGCGCGATTACGCCGACATTGCGTTCGCGGCAGACGGGGAACAGGCGGTCTTCCGGCGCCTGGTCGAAGATGTTGTAGATCACCTGCACGGTCTCGACGAGGCCGGTTTCGATGGCGGCGATGCCGTTCTCCGGCTCCCAGCGGTTGAGGCTGATGCCGAACGATTTGATCGTGCCCTTCGCTTTCAGCTCCGCGACCGTATCCTGCCATTCGGTCTCGTGGGCCCAGGCATCCTCCCAGACGTGGAATTGCAGCAGATCGACGGGACGGCGGAAGGCGCGGCGGATCTTCTCGGCATAGTCGATCACATGGGCGCGGGGGAACACCGTGCGCAGCGCCGACTTGGGCGAACTCGGCCATTTCCAGTCGGCCGGCGGGACCTTCGAGGCCAGCACCAGGACGCGATGGGAGTATTCGCTGGCGATCTCGCCGATCAGGCTGTCGCTGTGACCCTTGCCGTAGGCATAGGCGCTGTCGAAGAAGTTGCAGCCGCCTTCGATCGACAGGCGCAAGGCGGCGCGGCTGGTCTCGTCGTCGGAGTCGCTCCAGCTGCCCATGCCCCACAGGCCGTGACCGATCTCGCTGACCTCGAATTCGGTTTTGCCAAGCTCACGCTGCTTCATGGATTCAGTGCCTCTTCGCTGCGCCGGCCGCCTTTTGCAGACGGACCCGATGAGGCCTTATAACCCGCCCGAAGCCGATCCGCGACCGTGATGAACCGCTTGGACCACCGTTTCTGCATCGCCCCGATGATGGAGTGGAGCGACCGGCATTGCCGCATGCTGCACCGGCTGCTTTGCGACCATGCGCGGCTCTACACCGAGATGGTAACGGCCCAGGCCGTGATCCGTGGCGACCGCGGCCGTCTGATCGGTTTCGACGCGCGCGAGCATCCCGTGGCCCTGCAACTGGGCGGCGCAGAGCCGGCGGCGCTCGCTGAAGCGGCGAAGATCGGGGAGGGCTTTGGCTACGACGAGATCAACCTCAACGTCGGCTGCCCGTCGGACCGCGTTCAGTCCGGCCGTTTCGGCGCCTGCCTGATGCGCGAGCCCGAGCTGGTCGGCGATTGCGTGGCGGCGATGCGCGCCGCGGTGTCCGTCCCCGTCACGGTCAAATGCCGTCTCGGCGTCGACGATCAGGAGCCCGGCGTCGCCCTGCGCGCGCTGATCGCGGCGTGCGAGGGCGTCGAGACGTTCATCACTCATGCGCGAAAAGCATGGCTGGAAGGCCTGTCGCCGAAGGAGAACCGCGACGCGCCGCCGCTCGACTACGAACTGGTCTATGCGGTGAAGCGCGAGAATCCGGCGCGCACCATCGTGCTCAACGGCGGCATCGCCACGCTCGACCAGGCCGAGGCGCATCTGAAGCAGGTGGACGGCGTGATGCTGGGCCGCGCGGCCTATCAATCGCCTGCGCTGCTGGCCGAAGTCGATGTGCGCTTCTTCGCAGGCGAGGCGCACACGGTCGAAGCGGCGGTGGAGGCCTATCTCGATTATGTCGCGCGCCAATTGGCTGAGGGCGTGCCGCTGAACGCGATGACCCGCCACATGCTCGGCCTCTACAACGGGCGGCCCGGCGCGCGGCTGTTCCGCCGCCATCTGAGCGAGAACGCGACGCGGCCCGGCGCGGGCGTCGAAGTGCTGCGTGCGGCGTTGGCGCATGTGACGCGGCGCGAAGAGGCTGCGGCCTAGGAAAGCGGGGACATGATGGGCTTAACAACCGCACTGGGCGGCGGCGATCTGGGCACGCTGGCGCTGGGCCTCGTCATCGCGGGCGTGGTGTCGGGACTGGTCGCGGGCATGCTGGGCGTCGGCGGCGGCATCGTGATCGTGCCGGTGATGTATCAGGTGCTATCCGCGATGGACGTTCCCGAGGACCTCAGGATGCACGTCGCGGTCGGCACCTCGCTCGCCACCATCATTCCGACCTCGATCTCGTCGCTGCGCGCGCACAACAAGAAGGGCGCGGTCGACTGGGCGCTGCTCAGGCGCTGGCTGGCGCCGATGCTCGTCGGCGTGCTGGCGGGCAGCGTGCTGGCCGGGTTCGCGCGCGGACAGACGCTGACCCTGATCTTTGGATTGGTGGCCTTGCCTATTGCGGCGCAGTTTGGTTTCGGGAAGGAAACGTGGCGGCTGGCGGACAGGCTGCCCGCAGGCGCAGGCGGCGCGCTGCTGCCCTTCGGCATCGGCGGCGTCTCGACCATGATGGGCATCGGCGGCGGCGCGCTGGGCGTCACCAGCATGACGTTGTGCGGCGTGCCGATCCATCGCGCGGTGGCAACCGCCTCGGCGTTCGGGGCGATCATCTCCATTCCCGGCACGATCGGCGCGGCGATCGCCGGCTGGGGCGCGGCCGGACTGCCGCCCTATTCGCTCGGCTACGTGAACTTGCTCGGATTTTTGCTGATCTCGCCGGTGGCGTTCTTCACCGCGCCGGCGGGCGCCGCCTTTGCCCACATGGCCGACAAGAACCGGCTCCGTAAGCTCTTCGCGCTGTTCGTCGCGGTCACCGCGGCGAAGATGCTGTGGGATGCGGTGGGGTAAAGTGGATTCGAGTAAATACCAGCTGTCATTCCCGGCCGAGCATTGCGAAAGCAATGCGAGGGGAAGGGAACCCAGGTCGCGAGGTCGCGCCAGATTTGAATACCTGGGTCCCCTTCCCTCGCGCTCACTGCGTTCGCGCTCGCCGGGGATGACAAACAGGCTTGATCGAAGCAACCATTCTTAGATCTTCTGATCGTATTCGCCGACTTCGGGGTGCTTCGACAACCGCGTGTCGAGGTCCTTGAAGATCGCGTGCATGTCGGCCTCGGAGGTCGGGCTTTCGACCACGACGACCAGCGAGGGCTTGTTGGACGAGGCGCGGACCAGACACCAGGTTCCGTCTTCCAGCGTCACGCGCACGCCGTTCACGGTGACGATGGAGACGATCTTGCGGCCGAGCAGGGTTTCGCCGCGCGCCTTGATCGCCTCGTATTCCTTGGTGATCGCGGCGACGACGTCGTACTTCTTTTCGTCGGCGCAGAACGGGCTCATGGTCGGCGACGACCAGGTTTTTGGCAGGCTGGCGACCAGCGCCGACATCTTCTTGCCCGCATGGTCGAGCATTTCGAGCACCGCGATGGCCGCGAGGATTCCGTCGTCGTAGCCGCGCCCGAGCGGCGGGTTGAAAAAATAATGCCCGCTTTTCTCCAGCCCGGCGACGGCCTTCAACTCGGCGGTGCGCCGTTTGATGTAGGAATGGCCGGTCTTCCAGTAATCGACGCGCACGCCGTTCTTCTTCAGGACTGGATCGGTGAGGTAGAGGCCGGTCGATTTCACGTCCACCACAAATTGCGCGTTCGCAATGCGCGCGGAGAGATCGCGCGCCAACAGCACGCCCACCTTGTCAGCGAAAATCTCCTCGCCCTGGTCGTCGACCACGCCGCAGCGGTCGCCGTCGCCGTCGAAACCGAGGCCCAGCTCCGCGCCGTGCGCCCGCACCGCGTCGGCGATGGCGTGCAGCATGTGCAAATCTTCCGGGTTGGGGTTGTATTTCGGGAAGGTGTAGTCGAGCTCGGCGTCCATCGGGATCACCTCGGCGCCGATGCGGCTGAGCGCTTCGGGCGCGAAGGCCCCAGCGGTACCGTTGCCGCAGGCGGCGACCACCTTGATCGGCCGCGACAGTCTGTGGCCCTCGGTCACGCCCTTGAGATAGGTCTCGCGGAAATTCTCGACGGACTTGTAGCTGCCGCCGGCGCGCGCCTTGCCCTCGCCGCCGAGCACAATCATCTTTAGACGGATCATCTCGTCGGGGCCGAAGGTCAGCGGCCTCTGCGCGCCCATCTTGACGCCCGTCCAGCCGTTCTCGTTGTGGCTGGCCGTGACCATCGCCACGGCGGGGACGTCGAGCGCGAACTGTGCGTAATAGGCGGCGGGCGTCGTCGCCAGGCCGATGTCCACGACCTCGCAGCCGGCATTCATCAGCCCGAGCGTGAGGGCCTGTTTGATCGACAGCGAATAGGAGCGGTAGTCGTGGCCGGTGATCACCCTGGACGCGCCGACTTCATGCAGATAGGTGCCGAGCCCCAAGCCCAGCGCCTGCACGCCGAGCAGATTGATCTCCTTCCCGAACAGCCAGCGCGCGTCGTATTCGCGAAAGCCGTTGGCGGTGACGAGGGGAAGATTCTCGTAGTCGGCGGTGTTGGGTTTGAGGTCTGAGCGGGGCTTGGACATGGCGTTTGGCGATCTCTTTGTTGGCGGGCCTGTTGTCTAAAGCGGTTTGAGATCGAACGGAATCGAATACTCGCTTGTCATGGCCCGCCTTTGTGCGGGCCATCCAGTTGAAACCTGCCGGAATCGTCAAGAAAGAAGGGCCCTGTGAAACGCCTTTGGCGGCGCGTCGGCGTCACCTGGGTGGCCCGCATTCGCGGGCCATGACAAGAGGGTTTTCAATTCAGTCTATTGTCCGTAGAAGATTTGTTGTACAATGCATTATACTACAAACTGGTGTTAAATGTCGAATGACCTTAGAAACGCCGCCGAGCGGACCGCCGTCCAAAGGCTGGCGGGCGCGCTCGCCCTGCCCGCGTTCGACAAGGGCTGGGTGTGGCTCGCGGGCGCGGGACCGGGCGATCCGGGCCTGATCACGGCGCTTGGTCTGCACGCCATCGCCAGCGCCGACGTCATCCTCTACGACGCGCTGGTCAACGAGGCGCTGCTCGCGCTGGCGCGGCCGGGGGCGGAACTCCTCTATGCCGGCAAGCGCGCGGGTCAACGCTCATGCAAGCAGATCGACATTTCGCGCACCCTGATTTCGCTGGCGGGCAAAGCAAAGCGCGTGCTGCGGCTGAAGGGCGGCGATCCCTTCGTCTTCGGCCGCGGCGCGGAGGAAGCGCTCGCGCTGGCACGCGCCGGCGTACCGTTCCGCATCGTGCCGGGCGTGACCGCGGGGATCGGCGGGCTGGCCTATGCCGGAATTCCGCTGACCCATCGCGATACCAATCACGTCGTGACGTTCCTCACCGGCCACGGCGCCGACGGCAAGCTGCCCGCGCTCGACTGGTCCGCCATCGCGAAGGGCTCGCCGACCATCGTGCTTTACATGGCGCGAAAGCATGCCGGCGAGATCGCCGCGAAATTGATCGCGGCCGGGCGCAACGCCGGCGAACCCGCAGCCGTCGTCAGCAATGCCTCTTGCGCCGGTCAGAGCGTGCGCGTGACCACGCTTGCGGATTTGGGAGCGGCCGCAGCCGAAAGCGCCGCGCCCGCGATCCTCGTGATCGGCGAAAACATCAGGCTGCGCGACAGCCTGGACTGGCTCGCCGGACCCGCCTTCCGCAACGAAAATGGCGACAAGGCGTTAGCCGGATCGCTCAAGTCTTAACTTCCACTTAAGGCCGACGCTTTAGCGTTGCCCGGCCGCAGTGGATGGATGAGATGGCCAAGGCGCAATTCCACAAGAGTCAGCGCGTTTTCGTGAAGCCCGTCGGCACCTGGGCGCTGGTCGAACACGTTGTCCCGCAATGGACCAAGGGCCTCGATGAGCCGATCCGCATCTTCTACGATTGCGGACTGGGCCGCGAATTCGCCGCCGAGGAACTGCAAATCGAGGAGCCGTTGGCCGATCGCTCGCAAAAGCTCGGCGAACACTGGCGCATTGTGCGGGCGCGCAACAAATGGCAGCCGACGGAAGATTGCTCGCGCCATCCGATCCCGGGCACCTATCCGGTGGTCATCACCGGCGAGGCCGAATGGGGCGGCTGGCGCGTGCCGGGCGCGGAATACGATCTCGATCCCAACAAAGTCGAGAAACAGGCGCGCCTGATCGCCTCCGCGCCCCGCTTCAAGGCCTTTGCCGAGTCCCTGGTGGGCTGGGCCCGCAAGTCCGGCGAAGAGATGCCCGCGGAACTGGCCGACCTCGCCCACGCCGCCCAGGACCTGCTGAGCGATATCGACCGCAACAGCTGAGTTCATTCCGGCAATTCGTCTTAATCCGAAGCGATGCCGCAAACCGGCGTCGCAGGCGGGACTTCTCGAACGCCGAAATGCGACACCCCGGATTAATCATCTTTCCCGCCGCTCCACGCCGCAGTGGCCGAAAGCCGCCCCCTAGTGCACAATGACGGCCGTTGGGTCGGGGGAAACAACTATGTCCGACGCCGAAGCGGCCGCCGATGTGAAGGCGGCGCCGACGCTTTATGCGCTCGAGTTCCGCGGCACGGGCAGCGAGTATTTTCGCATCTGGATCGTCAACCTGGCGCTGACGATCCTGACGCTCGGCGTTTTCAGTGCCTGGGCGAAGGTGCGCACCTGGCGTTACTTCTACGGCAACACCTTCGTCGGCGGCCACAGCCTGGAGTACCACGCGTCGCCGTGGCGCATCCTGATCGGGCGCACCATCGCGGTCGGCCTGTTCATCGGCTATGAGGTCAGCGGGGCGTTCAACCCGACCTATGCCTTGCCTTGGCTTCTGGTGGCGGGCTTCGCGTTTCCCTGGCTGGTCAATTCCAGCCTGCGGTTCAATGCGCGCAACACCAGCTACCGCAATGTGCGGCTCAATTTCACCGGACGATATTTCGAGGCGCTGATCGCTTTCGTGATCTGGCCGATCGCGGGGATCGCGACCTTGTTCCTGCTGGAGCCGGCGGCGCGGCGGGCGCGCGATCTGTTCTTCACCAACCACCACACCTTCGGCGGCCGCAAGTTCCACACCGATTTCACGCCCTGGACCATCTACGCGATCTATCTGTTCGCCCTGTTACTCTTCGTCGCCCTTGCCGCCGCCATCGCCGCGGGCATCTGGGCAAAAGTCCACATCCTGGCAAAGGCCCACAGTCTGCTGTCGAATTCGACCGTCGTTAGCGCCTCCTACGTCGCGTTTTTCGTGTTCGCCTACCTGTTCTTCCTGACGCTGGGGCCGATCATCAATACGATGGTGCTCAACCTGTCGCTCAGCAACACGGTGCTCGACGGCCGCCACAAGATTCGCTCGGAGATGTCGCCCCTGACCGTGGCCTGGATCACGGTCACCAACGGCTTTCTGGTCCTCTTCACGGCCGGCATCTTCTATCCCTGGGCGCGGGTGCGGCTGCGGCGCTACGAGACGCGCAAGCTCGCCTTGCTGATGGACGGCACCATCGACGATTATGCCTCGGAGGCGTTCGGCACCCAGAGCGCCGTCGGCGAGGAAATCGGCAGCTTCTTCTCCTTCGATTTCGGACTCTAGACGATGTTGGACGGCCGCTACTTCTCCCCGCATTCCGCCCGCTTCGCGCCGGCGCGCGCGATGATCGTCGCCGCAAAGACGTTGCGGATCGAGAACCTCGACGCGGTCATGCTCGACGAGGCGCCGCTGCGCGACGTGCGCATCTCGGCGCGGCTGGGGCGGATCGCGCGGCGCTTCGAGCTGCCCAACGGGGGCCGCTTCGAAACCGACGACAATGACGGCGCCGACGAGATGCTGCGCGCGGCGCGCCGCCATTCCGGCCAAGGCTGGGTCGACCGGCTGGAACGCTCCTGGCGCACCGTCGCGCTGTCGGTGCTGCTTGCCGCGCTTGCCGGCTATGCCTTCGCCGTCTGGGGCATCCCCGCCATCGCCGCCCAACTGGCGCTGGACACGCCCGCCAGTATTTCGCGGATGATGTCCGACCAGACCATGATCGCGATCGACGGCGCCTATCTTGCGCCCTCCAAGCTCGCCGCCAAGGACCGCGACAAGGCGCAGGGGCTGTTCCAGCGCGTCACCGTGGCCGAGCCGCGCGGCAAGGACGGCTACCATCTCTTGTTCCGCGGCGGCGGGATCATCGGCCCCAACGCTTTCGCGCTCCCCGACGGACGCATCGTGATGACCGACGAGCTGTGGAAGATGGTCAAGAACGACGAGGAAATCGAAGGCGTCTTCGCCCACGAGATGGCGCACGTCAATCACGCCCACGGACTGCAGCGCGTCTACGAGGCCTCGCTGGTGCCCGCGACCATCGCCGTCGTCACCGGCGACGTCTCGCAAGTCAGCCAGCTGTCGGTCATCCTTCCCGGCATACTCGTGCAGTCGGCTTATTCGCGCGAATTCGAACAGCAGGCCGACGACGATGCAGCGGCGACGATCCTTCGCATCGGCGGCCATCCCTCGCGCCTGGGCGATCTCTTGCAGCGCATGGACCAGAAACTCTGCGGCAAAGATGGCTGCGGCCCGAGCTGGCTCGGTAGCCATCCGCGGACCTCGATACGCGCCGAACGGCTGCGCTCCGAGGACACGTTGCCGAAAAAATAGAAGCCATTGCGGGGCGGTTTCGGCTATACCGATGCGGCATTCCGCGAGGATTCCGCATGCGCACCGAAGAACCCCATGCCGTCCATCTGAAGGACTATCGCGCCCCGGATTACAAGGTGTCGGAGATCGCGCTGGAGTTCGTCCTCGATCCCGGTGCCACGCGCGTGACCGCCAGCATGAAGATCGCCCGCACCGGCGCCCCGGCACCTCTGGTGCTCGACGGCGAGGATTTAAAACTCCTGTCCGTCGCCGTCGATGGACGCACGCTCAAGCCGGAGGAATACACAATCGGCGCCGAGACCCTCACCATCGCGGCGGTGCCCGAACAATTCACGCTTGAGGTGGTGACCGAAATCGCGCCCGCCAGGAACACCGCGCTCGAAGGGCTTTACCTCGCCAAGGGCATCTTCTGCACCCAGTGCGAGGCCCAGGGTTTTCGACGCATCACCTATTTCCTCGACCGGCCCGACGTGCTCGCCGTTTACACTACGCGCATCGAGGCGGACAAGAAGCTCTATCCCGTACTGTTGTCGAACGGCAATCTGATCGCCAAGGGCGATCTGCACGGCGGGCGGCAATTCGCGGTGTGGAACGATCCATTCCCGAAGCCCTCCTATCTCTTCGCGCTGGTAGCGGGCGATCTGGCGGTCGTTGCCGACCAGTTCTCCACTATGTCGGGCCGCAACGTCGCGTTGCGCATCTTCGTCGAGCACGGCAATGATCCCAAGGCCATGTACGCCATGGATTCGCTCAAGCGCGCCATGAAATGGGACGAGCAGAAATACGGCCGCGAATACGATCTTGACATCTTCATGATCGTCGCCGTCTCCGCCTTCAACATGGGAGCGATGGAGAACAAGGGCCTCAACATCTTCAACGACAGAGTGCTCTTGGCCTCGCCCGAGACCGCCACCGACGACGATTATGCCCGCATCGAAAGCGTGGTCGCCCACGAATATTTCCACAACTGGACCGGCGACCGCATCACCTGCCGCGACTGGTTCCAGCTCTCGCTCAAGGAAGGCCTCACGGTGTTCCGCGACCAGAGCTTTTCCGCCGATCAGCGTTCGGCCCCGGTCAAGCGCATCGAGGACGTGCGCGTCCTGCGCCAGCGCCAGTTCCAGGAGGACGCGGGCCCCCTCGCCCATCCGGTGCAGCCGCAGAGCTACATCGCCATCGACAATTTCTACACCTCGACGGTTTACGAGAAAGGCGCCGAGGTCATCGGCATGCTGAAGACTCTGGTCGGCGAGGAAGGCTACCGCAAAGCCACCGATCTCTATTTCGAGCGCCACGACGGCCAGGCGGTAACGGTGGAGGAGTGGGTCAAGTGCTTCGAGGACGCCAATGGGCGCGACCTCCAGCAGTTCCGCCTATGGTACCGACAGGCCGGCACGCCGGTGATCGAGGCCGAGGGCGCCTATGACGGCGCGAACAAGACCTATGTGTTGACGCTCAAGCAGAGCCTGCAGCCGACACCGGGCCAGCCGACCAAGTTGGCAATGCACATTCCGGTGCGGCTGGGGCTGGTGGGCAAATCCGGCCGTGCGCTGGCGCTGACGCTCGACGGCGAGAACGCGCCGGGGCCCGACGAGCGGGTGCTCGAACTGACTGGGCCGGAACAGAACTTCACGTTCGTCAATGTGGAGGAGGAGCCGCTGTTGTCCGTTGGGCGGCGGTTCTCCGCGCCGGCGATCTTCAAAGTTGCGCAAAGCCCGCAACAGCGCGCGGCGCTGATGGCCGGCGATCCCGACTCTTTCAACAGCTGGGAAGCGGGCCAGACCGCGGCGCGCGATACTATGCTGGCGATGATCGCGGGCGAGCCGCCCGAACCGCTCACCGTCGCGGCCTTCGGCGAGGTGCTGGCGCGCGCCAGGGACGACATGGCGTTCGCCGCCAACATGTTGACGCCGCCGCTGGAAAGCGAAATGGCCATGGCCATGGCGGTGGTCGACCCCGACGCCATCCATGCGGCGCGCGTGGCGCTGATCCGCGCCATCGCCGCCGCCCATTGCGGGAAATTTGCCGCGCTGTACGACAGCCTGAAGAGCGCCGAGCCGTTCTCGCCCGACGCCTCCTCGGCGGGGCGGCGCGCGCTGCGCAATGCCTGCCTGCGCTATCTCACCTCGGCCGAGGACGACGCTGCGGCGGCGCTGGCCGAAACGCATTACCGCGCGGCCACCAACATGACGGACATGGTTGCAGGCCTCGCCGCCCTCTCGCGCATGGTCTCGCCGCGCACCGACGCCGCCTTCGCACATTTCCACGACCGCTTCGCCAAGGACGCGCTGGTGATCGACAAATGGATGGGATTGCAGGCCTCCTCCTCGCGCCCCGACACGGTGGAGCGCGTGCGCGCGCTGATGAGCCATCCCGCTTACGACATCAGGAATCCCAACCGCGTGCGTGCGCTGGTCGGCGCCTTTTCGATGAACCAGTTGCGCTTCCACAGCGCCGACGGTTCGGGCTATGCCCTCGTCGGCGAAACCATTCGCGCGCTCGACAAGATGAACCCGCAAGTGGCCGCGCGCATGGCGGGCGTCTTCGAGACCTGGCGGCGATTCGATTCCACGCGGCAGGCGCTGATGCGCCGCGAATTGGAAACGATGGCGCAAACGCCGGGCATTTCCTCGAATCTGTTCGAGGTCGCCGGCAAGATGCTGGGATAGCGCGTGACACAGACTCGTCGAGTCGCATAATCGTTAATGCGCGAATCACCTCCGCGCGGGCGGGGTTTCATGGCGGGCGAGCGGACAGCTTCATGGCCCTTCGCGTTCCTTCAGGGAGCGCTGGCGAGCCTCGCGGCCCTGCCGGGGCGCAACATCCGCATCACGGTCCTGCTCTGCGTCGTCGCCATCGGCGGCAGCTTCGCGGCGGCGGGCGCGCTGCAGATGCGCTTCGACCGCGTCCAGGCGTTCCGCCAGGCCGCCTATTTCGAGACCGGCCGCGCGCGCGCCGTCGCCGCCGTGGCTGAGGCAACGCTTGCGCGTTACGAACGCTTCGCCCGTCTCTACGCCGACGGCCAGACCACAGACCTTGCGCTGGCGCCTGCATGGCGCGGGATCGCGGTCGCGGATTCCTCTGGACAGATCCTGCGCGCCGACGGCGAAGCCATCGACATGCAGAGCCTCGGCGAGCTGGCGCGGCGCGGCCGCGTCGTGCTGGGCGCCGGACGGCTCATGGTCATCGCGTTCGTGGATGGGGCCGATACCGTGGCCGTCTCGTTCGACACCGCGGCGCTGGTCCCGCGGGCGCTGATGGACGGCGTCGAACTAACGAGCCCGGACGGCACGTGGCTCGGCGGCGCGCTGCCTAGCGTACAAGCGGCCCAGGCGCGCGCCGGCAAATGGCCGCTCACCGTGCGCGTGGCGCTCGACGACGAGAACGCGCTGAGCGCCTGGTACGGCTCGCTGCCGCTTTATCTGTTCGTGATCCTGGGTCCGGCGCTGGTCGGCGGTGGACTGGCGGCGGTCTTCGTGCGCGAGTTCGAACGCCGGGCCAAAGCCGCCGAGGCGATCCGCGCGCTGCGTTCGACCCATCCCGCCGAAGCGCGGCTTCTGGTGCGGCTGGCCACCGCCGAGCGCGAAGCGGTGGAGGCGCAGCGCTCGAAGACCGAGTTCGTCGCCCATATGAGCCACGAGCTGCGCACGCCCTTGAACGCCATCATCGGCTTCGCCGAAGTGATCGAGCGCGGCTTCTACGGTGCGGTCGGCCATCCCAAATATATCGAATATGCCCGCGACATCGGCATGGCGGGGCGCAGCCTGCATTCCAAGATCGGCGACATCCTGGAATTCGCCAACCTGGAGGCGGGCCGCTATCCGCTGAAACCCATGCGATTCGACGTCACCGAACTGGTCGGCGCCTGCGTCAACGAGAGCGTGGGGCGCGCCTTCTCGCGGCGCATCGCGCTCGACATGATCCCGGCGGCCCCCGCAGAGGTGAACGCCGATCCGATGGCGGTCAAGCGCATCGTCACCAACCTCTTGTCGAACGCGCTGCTCTACACGCCGGAAGGCGGGCGCGTGCGGGTCTCGGTGCGAGAGGACGAAGGCGCCATCGCCGTCGCCGTGGCCGACAACGGCAACGGCTTCAACGCCGAGGAAGCGGGCCGCGCCGGCACCGCCTTCCGCCGCTTCGAACGCGCCGGAGTGAGCACCGGAACCGGGCTGGGCCTCGCCATCGTCATGGCGCTGGCGCGGCGCATGGGGGGGGCGGTCAGGCTCGCCAGCGCCCATGGCGAAGGAACCTGCGCCGAATTGCGATTGCCCAAGGCATAAAGAAGGCGGGGCGCGATAACCGCATTTCAGAAAGTCTCAGATGCGCGGGGCCGGCTCCCCGCCGACAGCAGGCTTTGGCATCCCCAGTCCGCGCGCGGTAAGCCAGCCATAGCCGGCGATCATGAGATAACAGGCCGCCGGAACGACGAGGGCGAAGGCCAGACCGCGCAGATCGGCCACCGCGCCATAGATCACCGGGATGATCGCTCCGCCGACGATGGCCATGCAGAGAAGCGCCGAGGCATTCGAGGTTTCCTCTTCCATGCCTTCCAAAGCGAGCGTGAAGATGGTGGGAAACATGATGGAATTGGCCAAGCCAATCGCCAGCACCGCGGCGGCCGCGGTCAAGCCTATGGTCTGCGACGAGACGAGGGCGAGAACCATCGCCGCCAAGGCATTGAAGCACAAGACTTTCCCGGGTGTTACTCTGGCAAGGACCGCAGACCCGATGAAGCGGCCCACCATCGCCAAGCCCCAATAGACGCTCACCATGGCGCCGGCCACTTGGGCCACGTTGAAGCTGAATGGCAGATGGAAAAACGATGCAAGCATGACGGCCGCGCTTTGGCCAATCGCTTTTGCCTCATGTCCTATGACCGACCCCTGCATCAGATAATTCGTCAGGCCGCTGCCGATGGACACTTCCGCGCCGACATACAGAAAAATCGAGAGCACCCCGAGCATCAGCCGGGGACGCCTGAGGACGTGCGGGCTGAGCGGATTAACACTGCCGCCTCCCGCCTGGAGGGTCGGCGTGCGCCGCCGCAGCCAAAAGACCAGAGCGAAAATCAGCAGCACCGCGGCAATCGCAAGGAACGGCTTCAGAACCACCGACGCTTGGGCGATGCGCGATGCCGTCCGCGCGGCGGCATCGGCGCCCGTCGCCGCCCCTACGCCCTGCTGCAACAAAAGCACTGCTCCGACGAACGGGCCAAGGAACGTACCGAGCGAATTGAAAGCCTGCGCCAACGTCAGCCGGCTGCTCGAACTCTTGCTGGGCCCCAACACGGCGATATAGGGGTTCGCCGCCACCTGTAGCATGGTGATACCGGCCGCCACGATGAACAATGCTCCGAGAAATCCGACATAGGTGCCGGCCATCGCGGCCGGTGCAAACAGCAGGCAGCCAACCGCCATGACCGTCAGCCCCAGCACGATGCTTCGAATATAGCCGAGTTTGCCCAGCACAATTCCCGCCGGGATCGAGAAGATGAAATAACCCAGGAAGAAGGCGAACTGCATCAGCATCGCTTCGGCATAGGTCAGCGAGAAGAGGCCTTTCAACTTGGCAATGAGCGGGTCGTTCAGAACGGTGACGAAGCCCCAAGCAAAAAAGAGAGCGACCACCATGAGCATCATGCTCAGGTTTCGGTGTTCTTGCACCGGCGCTGCGCCCGGCATTGTTCCAGTTGACGAGGTCACGTTTTTTCCTGTGTCTGCGATGATGACTTATCCGGCGGCGGTTTGGAGATAGGTTTTGGATGCCATGTGCGCGCTTGGGGCCGTGAATGTCGAAAAGAGGACGTCTCGTCGGCGCTTGAGGCTCACAAGAAGGATTCACAATATTCTATCACAGGGTTCGCTTCTGGCCCAGCGAGCCTCGCAGGCGAATGGCCGCTTGCGGGGCAAAGTGGCCATTGGGCGAATGGCCGGGGCGCGCCGGAAGAAGACCTTCGACCACGGCGAATGCGCGGCTGCCAAATCGCCGCCATCGCATATCCGGCCGAACCTCGATTCTCCGGGTACGGCCTAAAACGGCCGAAAAAGTCTGGGCATATAGGCTTAACGCCGTGTCCCGTCCGCTGTATAAGGGCGTCGACAGATTTGAACCTCGGGGGGCCCGGATTCGATCTGACTCGCGCTCCGGAGGTTTGAAATGCACCTGTCCGCCAATTGTCGAGCACTCGCCGGCTTTTTCGCCGCGACAGCCTTCAGCCTTTTCCTCGCCAGCTGCGCAAGCTCGCCGCTCGACGATCTGGACAGCGCCCGACCGGCCGGCTCGGCCTTCAGCCAGGCTTTGTTCAAGGATTACCAGTCGCTCGCGCATTCCTTCAGCGGGACCGCGACGGAAGACAGCGGAGGTTTTTTTTCGTCGCCCCTGACGTACATGGGCTTGATGTCGCCGGAGCGCAAAGGCGCCAATGACATGCTCGCCCAGGCCTTCGCCGCCAAGGCATTGCTCGCCGCCCGGGACCGGGAAGTCGTGCCGGAGCCGGCGACGAATCCAGCCTCGGAGAAACTGCTCGCCCGTCTCGTACAGGATGTCGGTGCGGGCAGGGACAAGTTTCCCGAAGATGCCGCCCGCGCCCAGGCCGATTACGATTGCTGGATGCTCACGGCCGGCGTCGCCAGCCAAAGCGACGCCGCTTCGCAGTGCCGCACGTCGCTCGACAGCGATCTTGCGCGGCTGGAGGTCGAGTTTGCGCCCGTGCCGCCGCCCGTGGCCACACCGGCTCCGGCATCGGCAGCGCCGAGCGACTACACCGTCTATTTCGACTTCGATTCCTGGACGCTCAGTGGCGACGACCTCGTCGTTCTGAAGCAGGTCATCGATACCGCGCGCGCCGGGCGCCAGTCGCACATTGTCATCGTCGGGCATACCGACACGTCGGGTCCGGCAGGCTACAACCAGAAACTCTCCGTCCACCGCGCCAACGTGGTGCTCGAGGCGTTGGTCGACATGGGTGCGAGGCGCGAGGCGATCGCCGCTTCCGGCGTCGGAGAAACCGATCTTGCGGTGCAGACGGCCGACGGCGTAAGGGAGCCCAAGAACCGGCGGGCCGTCATCGGTTTGCAGCCTTAGTCTGCCTCCGGCAGGAACGGCAGCGCGCAGGTGCGGCAGGGCGCGCCTGAGGCCGTCAGCGCGGTTCCCGGCGCGGCGGCGGCCGCGTCCATGGCGGCGAGCGCGATGGCGCGGCGCAGGGCCGGCGAGACCAGCGATCCGAGCGTGTGCCCTACAGCAACGCCGCCGCGCAGCAATACGGTTTGCGGCGCGGGCGTTTCGGAGTCGAACAGGATTCCGGTGAGAACCTTGCCGGGGCCAAGCGCTCCGGCCCGGCCGTTGAACATGTGATCGGGTTCCACCAACGCGCCGAGCCCCAGCGACTGCTGCGAGGGCTTGGGCGAGAAGCCGTCGCGCGCCGGGGTGAAATCGCGGCCGGGCTGCACGATGCCGCGTTCCAGATCGAGGATGTCGAGGGCGCGCTGGCCCGCTGGGCAGAGCGCGAAGGGCCGTCCTGCCGTGGCGAGGCGGTCCCAGACGATCAGCGCGTCGTCGGGCGCGCACCACAGCTCGATGCCGTCGCCGAAGCGCGACAGCGTCACGTCGAGCCCGCGCCAGAACAGCTTGCGCAGGCCGAACGGCTGGAGTTCGCCCTCCAATCCTGCTGCCGCGAGGATCTTTCCGGTGGCGGGGCCGATCAGCGCCAGCACGCCCTCGTTGTGCGTCACGTCGCGCACCTCGACGCCGTAAAGCGCCGCCGAATCCGCGAGCCAGCCCAAATCATCGACGGCCGAGATCAGCAGGAAGGCGTCCCGCCCCATGCGCGCCAGCGTGCCCAGTCCGCGCACGCCGCCCGAATCGTTCAGCCACAAGGTCCTCAACCCTTCGCCGGGCTGCAGCCGCGCCGGATCGCGCGTCAGAAGGCGCGAGACGAATTCGCCGGCGCGCGCGCCTGAGATCGAGGCGCGCCACCGCCAGGAGATGTCCGCCACCACCGCGCCGAAACGCGCCGCCACTGCCTCGCCCGGATCGCCCGACGCCAGCGTGAAGCCATTGCGGGTCTCCCAGGCGTTGAGCTTGTTGGCCTCGGCGGTGCGCGCGTGGAACGGCGTGGCGCTAAGAGCGTTCATCGAGCCGCTCCCTTCAGATGTGCGACCGCGATGGCGGCGGCGATGCGCGCCGTGCGGCACGACAGAGCGGGCACCGGCTCTGCCGCCTCGCCGCAAAGGAACAGCCCGCCGATCGGCGTTGCGATGCGCGCACGCCAGCCGGCGCGCAATTGGGGTATCTCAAGCGGATCGCGCAAGGGCTTCGGCGTGACGCAGATCAAGTTGACGATGTTCGCCCTGAGGCCCGGCGCGTGACGCTCCAGGAGCGTCAGCACGGCCTCGCTCAGCCGCGGCGCCAGCTTGGGCCATCCCTCCATAGGTGCAACGGGCAGCGGGCGCACCAGCACCGACAGGATGTCCGTGCCCGGCGGCGCCAGCAAGGAATCGAACGCCGTCGGCACTACTGCTTCCAGCGCCAGCTCGGCCGGAAGACGACCCGCGCGCGCCTCGGCATGCGCCGCGATGCAGCCTTCAAGCCGCTCGGCGATCAGGAAGCGGGCCGCGGGCTGAAGCGCCGCAAAGCTCGGAACCGCTTTGAGCGTCAGCACGAATTTCGCTTCGCCGACCTCCGCGCCGCGCGACAGGCGCTTGGCGGCGGCAAACCCGGCCGCGCCCGCCGGGGCCAGGGTCAGCAGCGTCTCGCGCCGCGACAGGCTGGAGAGAACGATGCGGGCCGCGATCTCGTCGCCCGAGGCAAGGATCGCGCCAGCGACCGCGTCGCCGGACAAGAGCAGACGCGCGACCGGGGCGCCTGTCCTGATCGCGACGCCCGCAGCCTGCGCCGCGCCGGACAAGGCGGCGACGAGCGCCGCCATGCCGCCCCTCGGAACCGCCACCGCGCCTTGCAGCCCGCACATCTCCTGCGCCGCGCGCCAGGCGAACAGCAGCGAGGTCCCCGCCGCGGCCGGCGACATACCACCCGCCATCGCGTCGAAGGCGAAGACCGCCTTCATCGCCTCGGATTCGAACGCGGCGTCGAGATAGGCGGCGGCTCCCGTCGCGCCCAGGCGGCGCAGCTCGTCCGGCAGGCCCGGCGACGCGCCGTCTTCCCACCACAGGGCGCGCTGGACTCGGGCGAAGGCGAAAAGTTCGCGGCGAAAATCGACGAACTGCGCCGCGTCGCGCTGGGAATAGGGAGCGATGCTGCGCGCGGCGGCGCGAGCGTCGCGGCCGAGCACCAGCGGCTTGCCATCGGCGCGCAAGCCGATCTGCAGCAGATCGCGCGCGGCGAATTTGAGACCGCGACGAATGAGCTTCAGCTCCTTCACCACGCGCGGATCGAGCGCATATAACGTCTGCGCGCCCGCCGGCACTGTGAGGTCGCCGAGCGCCAGGGCGTTGGCGCAGGTGCCGCCCGTCGCCTCGCCGGCCTCCAGCAGCGCGACGCGCATGCCCGCCTGCGCGAGATACGCCGCCGCCGTCAGCCCGTGCGGACCGCCGCCGATCACCAGCGCGTCGAGGGCTTCGCTCATAGCCGCCTCGCCGCCAGATCCGCCGCCACGGCGCGCGCCGCCGCCACGCCCGCAGCACAGGTGGCGAGCGGGGCGAGCGCCGAGGACGGACCGGCCAGATAAAGCCCTTCCACCGGCGTGCGGCTGCCGCGGCAATCGGCGCCGGGCAGGTCGGCAAACGGGCGCAGGCCTAGCATCTGATCGGCGGCAAGCTCGCCGCCGGTCAGATCGCCGCCGCTGATGCCAAGCATGTGCTCCATGTCGGGCGGCAGGATGAGTTCCCAGCCGAGCACGCGCTTGACGATGCCCGGCCAGAGGACTTCGACGGTGGCCAGCGCCGTCGCGCGCAGCCGGTCGCGTTTTTCATGCGTCCAGGCGCCGTCGAAGGGCGTGTGCGGTATGGCGCCGAGCGTCACGGTGAGGGTTGCCGCGCCGGGGGGCGCCAGCGACGGATCGACGGCGGAGACCAAGCGCAGCATCGCCGGCGGACGGTCGGGCACCGCGCCCCGCCGCCAGGTGCGCGTGGCCTCGTCGAGCGCCGCCGCACTGGGCGCGAGGTGGATCGGCCCGCGCAAGGCGCAGGCCTCGGTTCCGGCCGGCGGCTCGGGCGGCCCATCCAGCGCCAGCAGCAGACGCGCCGTGCCCGGCGCCGGGCGGAAGGCGCCGACGCGATCGACCAGCGCTTTCGGCAGCTCGCTCCAGGCGAAAAGAGACAGGAATGTCCGCTTGAGATCGAGCGTCGAAATGACGGCGCGCGCGGCGATGTCGCTGCCGTCGGCGAGCCCCACGCCCGCGACGCGGCCCGCCTTGCGCTTGATGTCGGTGGCTTCCAGGCCGCAGGTGATTTCCGCGCCCGCCTCCACCGCCGCCGTTCGCAGCGCCTCACCCAGCCGGCCGAGGCCGCCCGCCGCCATGCCTCCCCGGGCGCCACCGAGCAACTGGAGTGCGCTGCCGGCGAGCGCCGGGTTGCACACTCGCCCGTCCAGGACCGCCGCCAGCAGGTGGGCGCGTTCGGCGGAATCGGCGGAGAGCTCCTCCACCGCCTCAAGCAGCGTCCGGGTGGAAAGCTCCTCGCCGGGCCAGGGCGCATAGGGCGCGCGAGACGCGAACAAGCCGCGCTTCGCCGGGGCGGCAGCGTCGCCCAGCACGCGCGCGACGATCGCGTGGCGCAGCGCCTCGGCGCGGCCGGCGGGCGCCGACAATAGATTTTGCCTGCCCGGCCACAGCGCAAGTGATTTCGAGGCGGGCGCCAGCAGGGCTCCGCGGCGCGCCAGATCGAGCGACCAGAAGATGTCCGCCGGGATCGGGGGCAGTTCGTCAACGTAGGGCGAGGCGCGAAAGCCGGGATGGAACTCGCGCGTGGCGCAGCGCCCGCCCGCGTGCGAGTCGCGCTCCACCACCGCGACCTTCAGGCCGCGCCCGGCGAGCGTCGCCGCCGCGGCCAATCCGTCCGCGCCCGCGCCGATGATGCATGCGTCGTATCGCAACGGCCACCGCCCCCTGCAGCATTATCGCTCAATCGGGCTTGGAACGCAGTAAACGAGATCAACGCTCCCCGCGAGACAGGATAGGCGCGAAGAAAAAGGGCGGAAACGGTTTTCTCAACCATTTCCGCCCTTGGTTAACTGCGTGGTTGGCTGATCTACAGCACGCCGCGCTTATGTTCTCCGATCACCAGACGGCCGGGATTGAACGCCGCCTTGAACACCGACAGGGCCTTGCGGGGCTCGGCTTCGCCGCACATGAAGACGTCGAAAGCTGCGTATTTCCGCTCAGGCCAGGTGTGAACGCTGATGTGACTTTCCGCCAGCACCGCGACGCCGGAGATGCCGCCGCCATCGGTGAAGGTGTGCAGATGAATGTGCAGCAGGGTCGCCCCGGCAGCCTTCACGGCATCGATCAGCGCCGTTTCGATCCTGTCACGGTCGTCGAGACCCTCGGCGTCCCATAGATCGATGATCAGGTGGCTGCCCGCATAAGTCAGCCCGTTGCGGGTGATGAAGTGGTCTTTGTGGTCCGCGAGCACCGGTTGAACGGCAATCGCGGCGGTCTTCGCCGAAGTCCGGACGCGAGGCGCCCTTGCTTCTTTGTTTTCCGTAACAAGTTGGAGTCTAGCCATTTCGGGCACCTACCCCTTCGGTAAGAGTTGACACCTGCGCCTTGGCCTTACGGACTTCCGGACGCGCCTCAGAAAGAAAGCGGCGCCGACGGAAGGCCGTCTCGCCGCTTTGCTCCCTTACGAGAGCCGGCGAAATATAGGCACGTTGTCCTGCAACGCAAGAAATTTGTCGTCGAACTGTTAAATTATTTTGGCCGAGCGTTGCGCGAATGCGTCGCCTGCCGCCGCTGGAGCCGACCGCCGACGCCTTGCCAGCGCCCGGCGGCGGCCCTAAAAGCCCCGCTCCAAATTCCGTCTCGCGCGAGGAGCAAGCGATGCCGCCGGGTCAGTTCAGGGAGCGTCTGCACAAGGGCTACGCCCAGTCGATGGAGCTTGCCGGCAAGCCGCTGGCCGAGGAGAAAAGCCGCTACCAGCGCATCCGGATCTTCGACAGCGTCGCCAATGGGCGCGTGCTGGTGCTCGACGACGTCGTCCAGCTCACCACCCGCGACGAAAGCGCCTATGCCGAAATGCTGACACATTTGCCCATGCTGGAGCACGGCAAGGTCGAGCGGGTGATGATCGTGGGCGGCGGCGATCTCTCCATCGCCGAGGAGGCGCTCAAGCACAAAGCCGTCAAAGAGGTCGTCCTGGTCGACATCGACGAGCGCGTGATCGCGCTGTGCCGCAAGCATTTCCGCGACGTCAACGCCCGCGCCTTCAAGGACAGGCGACTCAAGATCGAGGTCGCCGACGCCTTCGAATATCTCGGCCGCAAGGAAAGCAAGGCCCGCTTCGACCTGATCGTCGGCGACCGTCCCGACCCGATCGGCCCGGGCAAGGCGCTGTTCGGCGAGACCTTCTACGACCGCGTCAAGCGGGCGCTGAGGCCCGGCGGCTTCGCCACCTTCCAGACCGGCGTGCCGTTCTACCAGCCCTGGGAGATTACCCAGGCGCTGGAGGAGCTGAAGCGGTTCTTCCCGCAGTCGGGGCTCTATCTGACCGTGGTGCCGAGCTACGTCGGCGGCTTCATGGCGCTCAGCTGGGCCGGCAAGGGCGCGCGGCTGGGAACGCAAGCGGGCCTCAAGCGCGCCGCGGCGGCGTTCAAGCGCTCAAGAATCAAGACCGACTATTACAACCCGGCCGTCCACGCCGCTTCGTTCGCCCTGCCCGAGTGGATCGGGCGGCTGGTGCCCTGATGGCGGAGGGGCTTCCCACGCCCGGGGCGCGCGAGGCGGCGCTCTACCAGCTTCTCGGCGCCCTCAACATCGCCTGGAAGACCTACGAGCATGTGCCGGTCTTCACGGTCGGGGAGGCCGATGCGGTCCACGCGCAAATTCCCGGCGGCCACACCAAGAACCTGTTCCTCAAGGACAGGAAGGGCGGGCTGTGGCTCGTCGTCCTGCGCAGCGACTTGCGGGTCGATTTGAACGCTCTGGCCAAGCAGCTCGGCGCGCCGCGCTTCTCCTTCGGCTCGGCGGAGCTGCTCGCCGCCACGCTGGGCATCGAGCCCGGTTCGGTGACGCCCTTCGCGCTGATCAACGACAAATCCCGCCAGGTGCGGGTGGTGCTCGACGAAGGGATGCTCGCGCTCGAGCCGCTGAACTTCCATCCCCTGCGCAACGACCGCACCACCGCGATCGCGCCCGGCGACCTGTTGGCTTTCGTGCGCTATTCCGGCCACGAACCAATCATCGCCAAGCTGCCCGAGGCCGCCGCCTGAATTCGGGTGACGCGCAAAGGCCACAGTCGGGACGGGATCACATTTTCGCCAGCTTGGCAGACACAAACCGCCACGTTCCCGGCCTCGAATGACGAGCGAGGGCAAGAGGAGCGCGGCGCATGTTGAAAGGCTTTCTGATTGCGTGTGTCCTGGCCATCACCGTCGGCGCGCTGGCCGGGTTCGCGATGCCTGCGGACGCCGCCGCATTCCCCGCCGTGCACCTCGTCCCCTGACCCCCTGAAGGCCCCAAAAAGAAACCCCCGCAGTCGTTTCCGGACCGCGGGGGTTTTGATTTATGGACGCTTCAGTGCGAGCGCAGCGTGAACTCGAGGCCGACGATCCTGGGGTCGCTGACGAAGCCCGTATTGTCGTCGAAGTCGATGCCGCCCTGCAGATTGGCCCGGTCGGTGATGTTGCGGGCGTAAAGGGCGATCTCGTAGTTCTTGTTCGGAAACTCGTAGCCGACCCTGACGCCGCCCTCGTAATTGCCGTTGGAGTGGAACTCCGCCGACTTGTAGAGGAAGAAGTTGGTGTAGCCCTGCAGCCACCAATCGGTATAGGCGAAGAGCTCCCCGCCGTTGGCGAGCGGGATGCCGTAGCGC
>Ga0182027_10002887_pt1 | contig 27578 bp, 15 predicted proteins | sample 712E1DmetaG_FD_121300 | JGI IMG/M metagenome (GOLD analysis project Ga0182027, IMG submission 121300) | Permafrost microbial communities from Stordalen Mire, Sweden - 712E1D metaG (Illumina Assembly) | ecosystem: Environmental > Terrestrial > Soil > Wetlands > Permafrost | place: Sweden...
ATGGAGTGAATCGAAAAACCCGACCGTTCGGTAGCCGAAAGCCGTTCGATCCTGGCATTTATTGTATCGTCATCCGGATGGAATCCGGTAATCAGGAGATCAATATTCCGTACATCAATATTGGAATAGTCCATCCCAGGCGAAACCAGGGGTTTATTCTCATCCTGGAAGTGAAAACGAGTCGACGAAAGTTGTACCGAGTTTGCGTAGAGATACCATTTGGGTCCACGAGCAGTATCAGGGGGTTTCAACGTAGCCTTAGGTGTAAAATAATCAATAATGAATTGAATGTTAAGAACGCTGTCGCCTTTGTGTGTCAGAAGTTGGATCACACCTTTGTCGATAAATATCTTCCTGAAACTGAGGATCTTTTTCGACAGGTTGAATTTTCCGGGAATAATGCTAAGCTTATGGGCAGAGAAGATATCCGACCGGTGACGGTCCTTAATGACTATATCCTCAATGGTAAGGCCCTGCCGGAAGGAAAGATCAAATCCACCGATCCTGATCTCCGTGTTAAGCTGGACGGAAAGGTAATGTGAAGCGATCCTGGCGGACAGGGTTTGCACCCAGGGATCCCTTAAAACAAGGTAGCTGGTGGTAATAAAGGAGATCAGCACCACCAGGATATAAATCAATATTTTTGTGACCTTTTTTATGGTAATTTTGTATTTTAAATCTGTGAACAGCTCATCCAATTAACAACCATGATTTACATTCTGGGCATCGAATCTTCCTGTGATGATACAGCTGCAGCTGTTATAATGGATGATCGTATACTTTCAAATGTAACTGCAAACCAGGAGATACACCGCAACTTCGGGGGTGTGGTCCCTGAACTGGCTTCAAGGGCACACCAGCAAAATATCATTCCCGTGATCCAGGCTGCAATACAGAAAGCAAATATAAGTAAAAATCAGCTTTCCGCAGTTGCTTTTACAAGGGGTCCCGGCTTACTTGGATCACTACTTGTCGGGATATCCTTTGCAAAATCTTTTGCGCTGGGACTAAAGATACCCATTATTGAAGTAGACCACCTGCAGGCGCATATCCTGGCCCATTTCCTGAGAGACGAAACCAGCACAAAACCTGTTCCTGTTTTTCCTTTCCTGTGCCTGACCGTATCGGGTGGACATACCCAGATCACGGTAGTGAAAAGTCATTTCGACTTCCAGGTCATCGGCCGGACGATTGATGATGCTGCCGGTGAAACCTTCGACAAAACAGCCAAGATCATGGGACTTCCTTACCCCGGTGGCCCGATTATCGATGAATATGCAAAAGAAGGAAACGCGGCTGCCTTTCATTTTTCAAAACCCAACATTCCCGGACTCGATTTCAGTTTCAGCGGACTTAAAACATCCATCCTTTATTTCCTCAGGGATCAATTAAAACATGATCCGGATTTTATTGTAAAGAACAAGGCCGATCTTTGTGCATCCATTCAATCGGCCATCATCGATATTCTCATGCAGAAAATAAAAACCGCTGCCGGCCTAACCGGGATCCACCAGATTGCTATTGCCGGCGGGGTTTCTGCCAATTCCTCCTTGCGTGCAGCATTGCTGAAGGCACAGGACGACTTTAACTGGAATGTTTTTATCCCGAGGATGGAATATTCAACGGATAATGCGGCCATGATTGCCATCGCCGGGTACTTCAAATACCGTAACAACGATTTCACAGACTTCTCGGTTGCGCCTTATGCCCGCAGTTCATTCTGATTCATCCGGACAGGAACAAGATGTATATTTCCGATCCTTTGCTTTTTGAAGCGCTTCCCTCCCTTCGGCCACCGAAAACCAGATCAATCCTGCAGATCCAATCACATCAGCATAGGCAAAACCGGTGAATTCATATAAGACACTTGAAAAAAGCAGGACCAGCGACATGTAGATGCACACCTGGCTGCACCCGGCATCCGCAAAGATGGCGCTTGAATCCAGCTTGCGGCCAATCCTTCTCTTGGAGATGACCAGCCAAAGCATGACCACAATGGAAATGGAAGAGAGGAGGGTTCCCCAAAAAGTGCTTTCCGGCTTGTGATGCGATATAAAGTTCACAACAATCCCGGCCATCAAACCCAACGCCAGAACCATGAAGCTGACCCCGGTGATCCTGAGTGCCCGGATCTCAAATTTACTGACAGGGGTGCCGGGATGCCGGCGGATCCGGAGGATCATCTGGAAGATCCCCAATCCTGAAACAACTTCAATAAAACTGTCAGCCCCGAAACCAAACAGCGTGAGGGTCTCATCATTATACCCAAAATACATGCAGACGATTCCTTCCAGGATATTATAAAAGATTGTGAACAGGCTTAGGAAAAGTGCGGTTCTGTACAGACGGGATTTATTAAGTGTCATGAAAAACCGGAATTATTTGCTTTGTAACACCTCAAATCTCTCCTCGTCAGTAAAATTGAAGGTTTTCCCGGAAGGTGAATAATGCAGGTATCCCAGTATTTCCATTCCTTCAGGCATATTATAAGATATATACTGGTTCATAAAATAATCAAAAAGGTAGTTGGCATTACGCCGGCCGGAAAAGGAAGCCAGGTCATAAATGTCATTTATCTTCAATGAATCGATTTTATACCGGTATTTCAGGTTCATCGTGAAATTATTCATGATAAAGCTACCGCTGAACCCATCCGAAGCAGTAAAGCTTGAAAAAAGTACTGTTTTGACCGGTTTCACCGAATTGTATTTATTCAGCTCGAACCAGGAGGAAGCATCAACGGCATTTAATTCAAAGGTTTTATAGAAAACGGTGTCTCCGACCTGTTCAGAATCTTCATAGGGATCGAAATACTCATCGAGCTGGACCTGTGACATATTCACAACATAAGCCTGTGGTTCTGCCTGAAGGATCGTATCTGCATTGTCATCCAGAAAAACGCGGAACCCGATTCCCCGTAGTTCATCGATAAAGGAGTTGACATACTTATCGAGAAAAGCCGAATCATCGACAAACTTTATAAAACGGCTGCCGGCATATAATGCTGAATCCTGCTGTAAGGCGGAAAGCGAGTCAAAACCGGTAATCTTTTCCCCTTTATGGTTGAATTTGTAAATATTTCCAGGGGTCAACAGCTTAATACAGATCTGGGGCGCTTGCGCCTGAAATTCCTTTCCCAGTTTTTTCTCAATCGTACAGGACGGGAAAATCAGCAAAAGCATTAATCCCGGCAATAATAATGTGGAAACTATTTTCTTATTCAATTTTCAGAATTAATGATTGTGAATAATCAATTTAACTTTCTTTATTCCTTTTGCAGGAGTTTAAGTCCGAAGGCTTTTCCATATTCAACACATTTTTCAAGGGTTTCCTTGTGAGGGGTGAATTTTACTATCAGGCCTTCATCAAACAACCTGAATTTCAGATTTGACAGGTTGGCGTTGATGATCCTGGCACCTTCCCCGCTCCATCCAAAGGAACCAAACGCCGCAGCCAGTTTGCCTTTGTCGCGAATCGGGTTCGCTAGGGCAAAAACCTGGTAGATGGGTAAGAGGATATTCTGGTTGAAGGTCGGGCAGCCGAGAATGACTGCAGCCGAATGGATCAGTTTTTTTTCGATGTCAGCGAGATCCATCTTTTCAATATCACAAAGGTCAACCCCAATAGGGCCGGCCTGGCGGATGCCTTCTGCAATGGCCGAGGCGATGATCGCAGTATTCCGGTAGGCTGAAACATAAGCCAGGAAAACCGTATCCGGGGCAGGTTCTTTTAAGGCTTCCAGGGCAAACTGCTCAGAAAGATCCACATATTTTTTCCAGTTTTTCCGTAAGACAACCCCATGCCCGGGACAAATGGCCCGGATCGGAAGAGGGCGGATCCTTTCAATGGCATGGATCATAAACTTGCTGAAAGGTTTCATGATCACATCAAAATAATACCGGAAGGAATCATCGAAATCGCCTGTGAGGTCATCAAACAGCTCTTCATTGCAATAATGTTCTCCAAAGACATCACAAGTAAACAGGAGCTGATCTTCCATGAGGTAAGTCAGCATGGAATCCGGCCAATGGAGGTTGACTGCACCTACAAACTGCAATTTCTTATTCCCGAGGTCAAGGATCTGCCCGTCTCTGACGACCATGTTCGGAAAATCAAAGCCAAGAAGATCTTTCAGGTACCGGATCGCGTTACCGGAACCCACAACCGTTGCTTTCGGCGCCAGTTTCAGAAGATTTGCCAGGCACCCGGAATGATCCGGCTCGGTATGGTTCATAATGATGTAGCTGATCGTAGCAGGATCCACCACTCTCTTCAACTTTTCCAAATAGGTATCCCAGAAAGGCTCTTTTACCGTCTCCACGACTACTTTTTTCTCAGCATTAATAAAATAAGAATTATAGGTCGTCCCAAACCGGGTCTCCATTACGATATCGAACGTCACAATATCCGGATCCAGAACACCGATCCAGGTCACATCGTCACTAATCTTTATTATTTTATTGTCAGTCATTGTCAAATCAGGCATTAGGCATTAGGCAATAGGCATCAGGGTTATTAATAATTATTTCGCTTTTCGCTAGAATAATGTCACCCCTATGGGGTTTAGAAGAATTCTTTTTTTTTATATTTCGCCATTTCGCTATTTTTTTTCGAATCTCCAACTCATCAGCTCATCAGCTAAAGTGGAAGTTCCATCTGCACTGCATCCCCTGGATCTTCATTTTTCTTTTTCTCTTCTTTATTATTTTCTTTTGATCCTTTCTCGATTTTCACTTTCACTCTTTCCTTTTTCACTTCTTTTTCGTCCTCAATTTTTCCTCTTCCCTTTTCATCCTTCACTTCTTTATCCTCACTTTTTACAATTATTTTTTCACTTTTCACCTTTCCTTTTTCCTTCTTTACTTTTCCTTCTTCATTCTTCATCTTCCTTTCTCCATCTTCAGACTTCAGACTTCCGTCCTCCGACATCAGTTCTGCATCCTCAATACTCAATACTCCATCTTCAATAGGTATGTCGGTAACAGGTTCTTCGATCTGTAACGGTTCCAGGAATTCTATCTTCTTTACGGCATGAAGTGAAATCCTTTTCCCTTTCGCCTTGAAGCCTTTAACGCCGATGAATTCATGTACCGTAATCTCTTCCTTCTCAGCACCTTTGGTCTTCATTTTCATGTCAAAAGCAACTTCAATCCGGGGAAATTTGTCACCGGTAAGCAACACAAGCCTGTTTTTTTCTTCTTCCCCGATAAAATCCATCTTCCGTTCCGTAACTTCAATAATAAATCGTTTAACGTAAAACGATTTCGTTTTCGTATCTTCATAAACGGTTGAAAATACTTTTTCAGGATTATATTTTTCAATGAAGATCATATCTTCATCGAAATGGGTACTAAGATCAAACGAGGTGAGCCTGTAATGGCCCGATTGCATAATAGTGACGATCCGGTCGGGCCCGGAGAACTCACCCAGGAGGATTCCACGTTCTTCTGTATTGAGCCGTTTTACGGTGTCATCATACCAGATCAGCCGCGAGCCCAGTGTTGAGATGCCTTCCTGACGTTGTTCGATTTTCCGGACGCCGTATCGTGTCAGGATATTCCCCATGGAGGCCCGGCCTTTGATCGCGATCGTAGTGAAGTCAAAATCGAAATTCAATTTTTTCAGTCTTGGTTTCGGACGCAGTTCAACCCTGACGATCTCGGCTTCACCATTCGGATTCGCGGTAAAATAAAGGACTCTTGAATCGGGTGTTCCTTTGGTGATAAAATATTCCTTGTCCCGTGTGACACCCATGACATTGAACCTTTTCACCATGATCTTGCCGTTCTTCCCGTCGCGGTAAATCAGGTTGTAAACGGTTCGTTCATCATTTTTATTGAAGATGGCAATGTGGAGGATCTCCTGACCGACAAAGACCTTGTCGCTGACTTTCGTAACCATAAAAGTTCCATTCTGGCGAAAGACGATGATTTCATCGATGTCGGAACATTCGGTCACAAATTCGTCCTTTCGCAGCGAGGTACCGGCAAATCCCTCTTCCCGGTTCACATAGAGTCGCTGGGTGGCAGCTGCAACCTTTACGGCTTCAATGGTATCAAAATTCCGGATCTCCGATTTCCGGTCACGCCCTTTTCCATATTTCTTTTTGATCTGCCTGAAATATTCAATGGCAAAATCGATGATGTGGGCAAGATGATTTTCAACTTCTTCAATGTTCATCCCGATATCGAGGATACTTTCATCGGCTTTATCGGAATTGAATTTCGAAATTCGTTCGATGGGGATCTTCCTTAAGCGGTGGAGGTCAGCTTCGTTGATCGGCCGGATCAGAAGGCCGAGATAGGGTTTAAATCCTTTAATGATGGCTTTATCGATTTCCTCGCCGGTCTTGCATTTCTTGATCCCTTCGTAGATCTCTTTTTCGATGAAAATCTTCTCCAGCGATGCAAAATGCAGCTGTTCTTTCAATTCATCCCGCCTGATCTCCAGTTCTCTGCGAAGCAACTCCAGGGTCGATGCTGTGGAGATTTTAAGGATCTCGCTGACGCCCATGAAGCTGGGTTTCCCGTTCGCGATCACGCAGGTATTGGGAGAAATGGAAACCTCGCAATCGGTGAAGGCGTATAGCGCATCCATGGTTGTATCCGGTGAAACGCCAGGGACAAGCTGGATCAGTATCTCAACATTCTGAGAAGTATTGTCATCGATCTTCTTGATCTTGATCTTTCCCTTATCATTGGCAGCAAGGATGGAATCGATGATGGAGTTGGTAGTGGTACCAAATGGGATTTCGGTGATCACCAGTGTTTTTTTATCAAGCTGGCTGATCTTGGCACGCGAACGGATCTTACCTCCCCGTGTCCCATCATTGTATTTTGAGACATCCACAAATCCACCGGTGAGAAAATCGGGGAATAGTTCGAATTCCTTTTCCTGCAGTATTTTAATGGATGCATCGATCAGTTCGTTGAAATTATGAGGCAGGATCTTGGAGGCAAGTCCAACGGCAATACCCTCCCCGCCTTGTGCGAGCAATAGCGGAAACTTGGCTGGTAATGCCAAGGGTTCTTTGTTCCTTCCATCATAAGAAGCTTTCCAGACGGTAGTTTTTGCGTTGAATAAAACCTCAAGGGCAAATTTCGACAACCTCGCTTCAATATAACGTGGCGCAGCAGCATTGTCACCGGTGAGCACATTTCCCCAGTTTCCCTGTGTATCGATAAGGAGATCTTTCTGTCCGAGCTGAACCAGTGCATCCCCGATAGAGGCATCTCCATGCGGATGGTATTTCATGGTATGGCCGATGATGTTGGCCACTTTGTTGTAGCGGCCGTCATCCAGTTCCTTCATGGCATGGAGGATACGCCGCTGAACCGGTTTCAATCCATCCATAACCTCCGGAACCGCCCGTTCGAGAATTACATAAGAGGCATAATCCAGGAACCAGTCTTTGTACATGGACGACAAATGGATCGCTCCCCGCAACTCGCCTGATTCCAGTTCCGGATTATCGTTTTCAGTCCCGTTCGTATTGTTTATATCATCAATATTCATAAGTATCAAATAGCGAAGTTACTCATGGGGTTGTTTCGTCGCTGCGCTCTCCGCAATGACAACAGTTTTGTATGGTAAAAGGAGATTGCTTCGGAACTTCGTTCCTCGCAATATAAAATAGACAATAGGTAATGAGCAATAGGCATTAGAAAAAACTTAACACTTAACACTTAACACTTAAAACTTAACACTTAAAACTTTATGAACTTTATAACCTCATTTCACCAGCCGTGATATTCCCCTGAATTGCTCTGTGCCGGAATAACGCAGAAGTTCAAACAGGATGGATTCGCAAGTTGTTATGATCGCACCTTCCTGGCGCATCCGTTCAATAGCTATTTTTTTGTCATTTTCATTTCTCGAAGAAACACAATCTTCTACTACAACGGGATGATAACCATTGCGTTTCAGGTCGGTCACGGTTTGCAATACGCAAACATGACTTTCGATCCCTGCGATAATTATGTTTTCTTTCCCTGTGACGGCAATCCCTTCCATTAATCGGGGTTCGTCGCAGCAGCTGAATGACATCTTTTCGATGCGGGGATAGCTTTTGAGAAGGACTGCCAAGGGTTCGATGGTCGGTCCCAATCCTTTCACATATTGTTCCGTGACAAAAATGGGGATCCCTATTATTTTCAGTCCCTCAATCAGTTGCGACACATTTTTTGTGAGCTTTTCATTTTCAAAGATTAACGGGTACAACCGTTCCTGAATGTCGATGATCAGCGCTGCAGTCCGGTCTTTTAAAATCCTCATTTCATTCATGATTTAATTGATGAAGGTATTGTACGATACCTCTTTCATTCCTTGTTACAAAATTAGAATATTCAGCAATAGCAGGTATCCTTGTTAGTAACTTAAATTTTTCTAATTTTGCAGCCCAGATCAGGCCCCGTAGCTCAGCTGGATAGAGCAACAGCCTTCTAAGCTGTGGGTCGTGGGTTCGAATCCCGCCGGGGTCACTAAACACAAATTGAATATCAGACTAAAACAACCGATACCAGCGTCACAGCTGGTTTTTTTATTACATCACGTTACACCATGTTACTACCTGTTTATAACTTTTACTGACAAGTTTGACAGTTAAACTGACAGTTCGTATCTTATGACTGACAACTTTTAAAACTAACAATCTGACATCAGTAAAATTTTATCCGGACAAAGAAAAAAATGGTAAACAGTTATTGCTTGTTTCCTTTACCTTCTCTCTCTCTCTTTTAAAAGCGAATTATTCTTAAGGTAACTTTTTCGGAAAATTTCGACCTAAACCGTGCGGTGGGTGAGGGAAGTATCTTCAAATGCGAAAAGCAGGTTGCATTATTTCTATCTCAGAACGGGAAATTCCAACCTGTCTTGCTGTCTTCTCCCAATTCTTAACAGTTTCTAAAACTTTAGAAAGAATCGATTTTGCGTCGTTATGGGTCAATCTGAAATACTCAGCGACACTCAAAGCAAGTTCAAAATCCAGAGTTCCGCTACTTTCGTCAATGTTCAGAGCCAGTTCTTCCTTGTCTATCGAAGGATTCACATCATACGCAGGACTCAGCCGCCAGGCTCCATTCTCAATGATGAATCCATGGTTACGGAGGTGATCATCGGTATTGGAAACGGCAATATTAAAAACGATCCTTCGCCACAGCTCTCCAAGATCCTCATTAATGTTTCCTCCATGATCCTGAATGAACATGGAAAGGTCAAGATAGCTTACCCGCTTGTCACGGAGCGTTTCTTCATTATTGCCGGTCATGGTCATGGCAGAGGCAAAATGGATACGTTCGCCATGAATCCGGTCAAACCGCTTGGTAAAGAAGGTATTATAATTGCCAGCGACCTTTTCGATCCGGGATTCAGACATTCTAATCCCCGCTGCCAAGGCAAGCTTGTAAGCAAGGAATTCCCATTTGGCTTTATCGATTGTGTCGTTCTTAGAGGGGAATTTTGAAATCCAAAGCTGATCTTTCTTATCAATAACATTTGCTTTTGGCCTGGCACCTCCAAGCGAGGACCCCGGTGCCATAAGCATGATCAGCCATTTATTCAGTTCTTCGGGGTTTTTACCGGATTCCACAAGATCGGCAATATGCTGCAATTCCCCAACTGAGGTCCACGGTGGAACAGGGGTTTGACTGTCATCGTCAAGAAAAGGTCCAGCTGGATCAAGTTTGAAACGCATTGCACCCATCCTGCATTTATCTGCAACTCCCAGCAGAAAATCCATGTCATGCAAAACGGGTGCAACTTTCCCTTCCGTCTTTGCAATCTGTAAGGCTCTTCGGGTCATCAAGGTCCTGCCCCAGGTGTCGGGCATGGAATCCAGGAAGATTCCAAAATTCTCCTTTTTTGATGGAAATTGAGGTCCTGGAAACAGACCAATGTCCGGATCAAGCAGAAACAGATCCTTTCCTTTAAGCCAATGCTGATCATATTCAAAACTGAAAGATTTTCTGCCTTTGCCCTGGTGGCCAGACAAAATCCCGATGAATACAGGTTCTGGCATCCCATACCAGTGGGCATATACAAATATGTCTGTTTTATCGATTGACATGATTACTTTCTCCCGAGAAGTTTAATATCCTGAAGCTTTTTACCAAACTCATCATCAGAGGCCAGTTTCAGGAAATCATCCTGTAGACCGAGCACCCGCAAAACATTGAAGACTGCACCAAGGGAAACACCAGGACTTCCTTTTTCAATGAGGTAAAGGGTATTCCTGCCAATATTGGCACGTTCGGCAACCTGAATAGTGGTAAGGTTCCGGCGCTTTCGTGCAAGCTTAATGTTTTCCCCGAGGATCTCCAACATCTCCTTGTGTTTGGGAAAAAGTATCTGCTTTTTTGAGTTCATTTGTACTATATTAAGCGCAAAGATAACGAATATGTTTTTAATATAGTACAAATACTTATTTTTTCTTCAAATTAACTGAAGAATGGCCCGATCACCTGTTCCGGAATGGTTTTCTTTTGCTTCTTTTCCTTTGGCATCCTGCCGCACATTTATGGCTTCCTGGAAGACACAAATAACAAAGAAAAGAAGTCCGAAATTCAATTTGCGTGTAAAATTTTGTTAGTCATTCATTTTTAACGGTTTAGCCGTTTGAATCCCTATAAAAATTTGCTTTGTACACACGTAGTGAACGAAACGGATCATCTGACCACCGTCTGCCAATTTTTGTTGACCGCATTAACCTTTTAATAATCAATATACAATGGTAATCAAGGTACTTCGGTTATGGTTGGTCAATGTGTGCGGATTCTCCACTATGAAACTAATTATTTTTGAAATGAAGCTTGTTAATTAAATCGTTGCAGAAAATGCAGACGCCATGTTGATTTAAATGATTCGTGTCATAAAAATCTAAACTATCTGACAAATTAATCAGATTATTATAATTTAAATATCTTCCTCTAAGCAAGAAATAATTGTCAATTTCACTATTATTTTTATATGAACGATAAAGCTGTTTAGTGATAGGTGCTTGAACTAAAATGAATTTTATTTTTCTTTTTTTTATAAGTAACAACGTTCTATCAAATGCTTCTGATTGTTGCCTTTTTATAATCCAATTATTTTGAACATAGTTAACTTTACTATTATGAAATGTTTTCATCTTTGATTCTACAAATCCGCCTTCAATATAAGTATCGATTCCATTTGTTAAGATTTTATTTGGAAATTTATTTCCATTTAATAACTGTCTATATAACCCATAAATCGCCGTGTTAAATGTTTTTACATGAAAATGCTTTATAACCATTTTTAAGGTTTGATAATCTATTTTGTCAACTGACAGTAACTCTATGGTTGATTCAATGCCATCAATACTAAAAACAGCCGGGTACACCTCAAAAATGATTAATTTTGGGTTAAGCATATCTAAGTATTTGTTTAGCAATAATTCTGTTTGAATAATTGTTTGAGAGCTTGAACCCAGATTGAATGCCACATAACCTGCTTTCTTGAAAAGCCTTGTGTCAAAACTTCTATAGGCATGTGATGATCCTAAGAAAAGAATGTCAATATCTTTGTAATTTGGTATTTCACCAATTCGAAGACCCATGTCGTTAAATTCATTATAATGATTATAATAAATTAAGTTTTCTCTATATTTTGGTGGAATTAATTCTCCCCAAAGAATTATCAGAATGGGATAAGCAATAGCTGCACAGAACATGAAAAGTAGTAATCGAACAAAAAATGTTTTCATAAAAACATCTGTTAGAATTGAAAATATAAAAAGGGGGATTCTTCTGTGTACATATACATTCCAATATCAAATAAAAGAAACAAATACAAAGACCATCGCCAGAAAATAGCTAATTTTTGATCCAAAACAGCAAAAGCATGCTCTTGTTTTCTTCCTAACCATTCAAATGTAAAAAGTATGATAATATTTAAAAAAAGAATACTTGGTCTAATTTCTGGTTTAGTAAAAGATGACTTTGAAAATATTTGAGAAATATAACTAAAGGCATGCCCAACATTATTCGCTCTGAAGAAAATCCATGAAAACATAATTATAATAAAAGTAGCAAGAGAATCTACAATAACCAGTATAATGTTATTGTTGCGAATATTAAGTCGTTTTAACAATCTTTTCCTGGGTTTTGCTGTCACATGGTTAATTATAAGGAAAAGTCCTTGAATAAGTCCCCAAATAATGAAGGTATATTTAGCGCCATGCCATAGTCCGGTTAACATCCAAGTAACCCCAATACCAATCGTGTAAATGAGAAATTCGGTCTTGAATAAGTAAAACCGGTCAGATTTTATATTTCTGGATATGGAATAGGCGATTGGTAAGAATACGTAATCCCTGAACCAGGTTGTAAGAGAAATATTCCATCTTTTCCAAAACTCTCTTATATCTCTTGAAAAATAGGGATAGGCAAAATTCTGCATGATGTCAAACCCTAGCAATTTTCCTATTCCTATTGCAATATTTGAATACCCTGCAAAATCAGCATATATTTGAATAGTAAACAGGAAAATTCCTATAATCAAAGTACTCCCTAAGTAGGCTGAAGAATCAATAAATATTTTATTGACATGGACCGCACAATTATCTGCGATTACAATCTTCATAAACACCCCCCAAAGAATCTGCCTTAACCCATCTGTCGTTTTATCATAATTGAATATTCGCTTATTTTGTATCTGTGGCAATAGACTAATTGGTCGTTGGATCGGGCCAGCAAGGATAATAGGGAAAAAACTGAGTGTTAATAATACATCGAAAATATTTCTTACCGCTTTGACTTTATTTTGGTAAACATCAATGATATAACTAAGAGAAAGGAAAATATAAAAACTTATTCCAATTGGCAGGATAATATTAAGGGTTTGCAGGTTCGCCTTCATCCCGAAAAGGGAGAGGAGTTGAATAAGCCCATGAATAAAAAAGTTGAAATATTTGAAGATGATTAAAGTGCCAATATTAATAATCAAACTCGTTATAAAAAGTAATTTTCTGATTTGCTTTTGATCTTTTTTTTGAATCTGGATAGCAATGATATAATTAGAAACAGATATAAAAAAGAGAAGAAACAAAAATCTCCAGTCCCACGATCCATAAAAAATATAACTACAAACAAGTAGAAATATGTTCTGACCTCTAAGTTTTCTATTGAAAACAAACCAATATAGAATAAATACTATAAACAGGAAGAGAGCAAAAGTGATAGATGTAAAAAGCATAATTTGTTTTTCAATGGTTTTATTAGCAAACTTACTTTTTTTTTCTTTTTCCCTTTTCAAAAAATCCTTTAAAACATTTTTTACCGTCCCCTATACCGTCCCCCTGATAAAAAACTAACGCCGTAAATTATTGATCTACTTCATTTATATTGCATAATTCGTACCCGGAGCCAGAAAATCCGAGCTATTGTTATCAAATTTTTGATAGTAAATTGAGAATTTTAGTAAATGTTTTACCTATGTTGTACCAAAAAATAAAAAACCGCTATAAATACAACAATTACAATGGTTTATGAAACTATGTGTGACTCCGAAGGGTATTGTTTTCTATGCCCCCTGTATGAAAAGATAAGTATCAAAATGACACTCTTGTGCTTGTCATTGAACTCAAGCCAAGACTGTTCTTGATAAATCGGTTTAGGGGGTGGTCAAGTTGCACAGGATAAAAGGTGTCGCCTTCAACTGGAATTAGGTGGTTAATATCACCGGATTTTGCAAGTTGAACCTAAAATAAACTTATATGATGATTTAGTATAATAGCATTCAATTCTAGAAATAATTTTAAAGAGTAATTATTTATTAACGTGTCCATGGTGACATGTTGTCAACCAAATCGTAAACCGATAAAAGAGAAAAAATAAACTAACGAAATAAAATTTAAGCTAAGGCTCAGGTAATCAGGCTGAATTTCTCATTACGGGAGTTTAGCTCAGCTGGGTCGAGCAACAGCCTTCTAAGCTGTGGGTCGTAGGTTCGAATCCCGCCGGGGTCACGCAAATTAATTACGAATTACGAGTTGTTGGGAGACGGCTCGTTTTTTATATGCTTTTCGGAAGTACTAATTTGAAGATGGATGCTGTGTAGGGCCTTCACCGCTTAATTCTCACTTCTTACATCTCACCACTCATTTATCGCTATTTCACTTGACAAAACCTGCCATTAGAGGTAATTTTGTGAACCTTTAAAATTCACACGATTCTATTATATAAAACCAAAAGATATGAAAATAGCAGTTTTGGGTACCGGCATGGTCGGACAGACACTGGCAGAAAAACTGGCAGCGCTGGGTCATGATGTAATTATCGGAACACGCGATGTTAAAAAAGCGCTTGCAACAAAGGAAGCCGGAAGGTATGACCGGCCTGCTTTCGGTGAATGGCATAAAAGTCACACAAATATAAAAGTTGCCACTTATGCGGATGCAGCTGCATTCGGGGAGTTCATCATAAACGCCACCAACGGTATGGGTTCCCTCAATGCCCTGGAACATGCCGGACACGATAATATGAAGGACAAAATCCTTCTCGATGTTTCCAATCCACTGGACTTCTCTCACGGGATGCCCCCAAGCTTGTGGGTCAGTAATACGGATTCACTGGGAGAACAGATACAGCGGGCGTTTCCGGAGACGAAGGTGGTAAAGAGCCTGCATACCGTGAATGCATCCCTGATGGTTAACCCTGCATTGGTTCCGGGAGATCATACCATCTTCATGGGCGGAAATGACGCCGACGCAAAATTAAAAATCCGGGGATTATTGATCACCTTTGGGTGGAAAGATGAAAACATTCTTGACCTTGGCGACATTACCTCTGCGCGTGGAACTGAGCAAATGCTTCCGATATGGGTACGGATAATGACCACCCTTCAGCATCCGTTTTTTAACTTCAGTATCGTGGCAGGGCAATCACCGAAGCCATGACCAGTGAACTAAAAGCTGCCTGAAATTACTTTTTCGACAGCATTCTTCAACCACAGTTATGAACCTCAGGGTCAGAAACTCAATAGCGGAAAAACTGCTATTTTACTTTTATAAACCTCCCGGAAATTGCTTCTCTTCCTGCCCGCAAGGTAAACAGGCAGACTCCCTCCGGCAGGTGGCTGACATCCACGTCGATGGAATGGGATCCGGGAGCCACTCCATCCTCTTTATTATGAGAGATCTGAATTCCACCGAAGTTATAAATATCCAGGAAAACGTCGCAGGTGCTGTCAATTGAATAGGTCATCGACACTTTGGCAGATGCCGGGTTCGGGAAAGGAAGGTTGTCGATCCTCAGGGGACTCTTCTTCCCCATTGACAAGGCTGTATCAGAAAGATTCCTAAGTTCACGCTGAATTGCTTTCAGTGGCGGATACCTGGGGTTATATTCATTGACACCAATATTGAAACCTCCGCCATATGGCCTCGGATGAAAATAATAATCAAACGTGATATTTTTGTTGCCACTATAGCCTGTATCGATCAAAAAGGAAGTCTTCTCCACGGAATAGGTGGTATCGACAAACCCTGCCCCATTCAGATTCATCGCTTCGTAGTTGTTTTTTAACAGCACATCATACGTCGGGCTCGTCACCATTATATAACCAGTGGAACCAAGGCCGGGATTGATGATGGCATTGGAGGCAATCAGGTTTTTCTTGCTCTTTGTACTCGAGAATCTGATCCCGTTGGACTTCGGATTGATAATATCATTAAAAAGGATGGAGAAGGTATTCCCGGGTTCGCAGGAATTATCATTTACATAGATCCCGTATTTCATCTTTGTTGGATTTATGGGATAATAGGTCCGGCCTGCATCCACAATCACATTGTTGAAGATACGGTAGTTCCCGAGTCCCAGGCTTTCTATTCCATCTCCCTTTCCCTTATAAATATAATTATTGTAGCAATCACAATTTGAACCGCCGCCGATCAGTATTCCCGACATCTGGAAGTCAACTGCAGCCTGGCTGTCGAACATCACCAGGTTATTAAAGATCATGCAGTTTTTAGAAGCCGATCCAACCTGGATCCCGTCCCAGCCGGTCGACCTGACAATGTTGTTATAGATTCGTACACCATCGAGGATGGAAGGATAGATCACTGTGTCTTTCCCGTTGCACTGAATTGTTTCCCCCGAATAAAAGCTGCTTCCGATATACATGCCTTCATTTCCAACATCTGAAATATAATTATCATGAAGAACTGTATTGTACTGTGTGAACCTGTTCCGAGCCGAAGTAAGTGAACAGTCAGGATCCGTCTTGTCATAAATGCCAGCAATCGGTGTATTTGAGACGTAAATATGGTCAATTTCCACATCCGAGGACAGTTCCCCTATACTCAGTCCTGCACCTCCTGCTACTCTCTGGATCATAAATCCATAAAAATATTTTGGATCGCCTGTACCGGTTAACCTTATATACCGGCAATTTGCAATTTTGATCCCATAATAAAAATCGGTATTAAAGGTCACCATCCCATTGATATTCATAAAGACGATCGGAACCCTGTTCGTACCAATGAAGTTTTTGATTTGCAGATATTGCTTGCTTCCTGCCTGGAAGAAAAGTGTGTCGCCTCCTTTTAACATGTTATAAGGACTCGCATTACCGTCGATATAGCAGGTACCGGAAGGAACGATCATCCTGTTAAACTGTGCCTTTAAATCCCAGGCCCCGAACATAATATAAAGTAAGAGTACGACCAGGGAATATTGAGTTTTATACATACCATTTAATTTTTAACATGATTACTTTTGAGTATTAATAAACTGTTCATTTTTCTGTTACGGTAACCCGTCAACTTCATTACGGTTTTCCGTAATATTACCGATTGCATTATAGATCTCTTTTACATTATTTTCCCAGGAATGCCCGCGTGCAAAATCTTCACGCTGAACCTCACGTTCCGGGTTATTCTCCAATAAAGCTTTTTCGATTGCCTGTCCAAAACCAACCTTGTTCTCCGGCAGGTAAACATACCCGGCAAACACCGACATGGCTTCCGTATTCAATGCTACAACAGGTTTGCCCATGGCAAGGTACTCATCGATCTTCCTGGGATAGTTCCCGATGGTCAGATCATTTAGTTTCTGGGGATTGATGGCTACATTAAACCGGTTGATATATTCCGGCAACTCGTCCGGGCTCTTGTTTCCAAGAAAAAACACATTCCTGAAACCATGCAGATCACTCCTCCGGAAGGATTCGTCCTCGGGACCAATCAATACAACATTCCATTGCGGATATATCGTTGCCAGGTACCGGATCAGCTCCAGGTCAAGACGCAGCGTGACCAGGGCTCCAGTATAACCTATGACCGGCGAAGGTATTTTAGCAATATCCTCCGGAACCGAAGGAATCTTCTTCCTGTCATATAAAGATAGGTCACAGCCTTGTCCTACATAATAACTCTTTGGATTGTACTGCTTTGCCAGGCCGGCAAGGTAGGTTGAATTCGAGAGAACCAGGTCCGATTTCCGCATAAGGGCAGGCTCCATCCTTTTACCCTGGTGTTTCCAGAAATCAATGGCCAACAGGTTGTCACGTGAATAATAAATATACAATTGCGGCTGTATCAGTTCCTTGAGATAAAAACCGCGAAACATATTGCTGTCATTGAAAAGAATGGGGTCCTTGAATTGAAGACGATGGATCGCCGATTTTATCTGCCGTGCAAAACGCCGGTTGTTGATTTTGTTGCCAAGGTCAAAAAGCCAGTTCCAGGGGATCCTGCTGATGGATTCCAGAAGGGTTCGTGGATACAAGGTCCAGAGGTTGTCACCGATCTGGACCAGGTCATCAGATCTGCCTTTTAAAATTTCGATACGCTTTTTAACCTGGGGATCCTTTCTTTTCCTCCAGATAGTGGCACGGTCGAGCGGGGAATTGATATAGAGTACCCTGTTATTCCTGGCAAATTCGAGCGCAATATTTTTGCAGTTGCTGCCGATTTCGATGTCCCACGACTGCAAACTGGTAACAATTATATCCCGGCCGGTTATCATACTTCGCTTATTGGTATTCCGTCTTCATCATTCCCGATAACATAAGCATGAATGTTGCCCGAATGCTCATTCAAGGCAAGGGTGATCCTGTAGTTCTGTTCAAAGATCATCGACCTGAATAAAAAATCCTTGCAGCCAAATCCATCTTTCATTATTTCATTCCCTTTAATTTTTTCGTTGAGCACCTCCACCCTGAGGTTTTCTGTGATTCCCAATCCCAGGGCTTTCAGGATCGCTTCTTTACGGGTCCAGATCTCATAAAACCGTTTCCACGGCTCCGCTTTTGAATGCTGGATATATCGTCCTTCTTCCTTTGTAAAAAACTGTTGCATGATGGGTTCAAATTCGAATTTTTTATCCATATGTTCCACATCCACGCCGATCTCATTTTCCGGATCAAATGCCAGAACGGATACACCTGAACTATGAGAAAGGTTAAAGAACACCTGGCGCGGATATCCCGAGACAGAAGGCTTGCCGAATGAATTATAATTAATTCCAACGGTCTCAGGGGAAACCCCAAGATATCTTCCCAGCATCCATCTTAAGTATCCATGAACAACTGTATAACTCACCCTGTCGCGGGAAAACCGGAATCGCTGTCTTTTTGCATTTTCCTTTTCGGATAAAAAACTGCCAAGTTTTTCCAGTTCATCTGCCCGGACATGACCCGTTTTCAGGATAATCAATGCAGGGGAATTCAATTCAGGGAACAAAATCCTGTCGGACCTCCGGAATAAAATTGCCGGGACTTTTGCGGAGCTTATGATCGGATTAAGCCTGATCATGATTGGATCATTGTTTCATCCAGGCTTTTCTGAAGTTTGGATGCAAATTGTTTATCGTTAGGAGGAGCAAAAGTGCTCGAGTGCTCTCCCGGGATCTCGTGGATGACCACACCGCCGAGAGCATATGGGCCCCATCCATAATTGACAGGATCGACAATAAAAAATGTCTGATGGTTTGCTTTAAAAAGATGTACACAACCGTTGTATGCCTTTGTAATGTATTTTTTGCCTGCCCGGCGATTTGCATGGTGTACCTTGTGCAGGTATTTTGGAAGTTCATGCTTTTCTCCTTTTGATATCATAATCTCTTTACTAACATTGATATCAATTCCCCTTACTTTTTTCCCAAGTCCGCGCCATCTGCGTTTGATCACTGAAAACCTGGATTCAGAAGAGGTTTTGAAAAAATAAGTAATATTCCAGGAAAGATAATTCAGCAGGTACCGGCCGATCGATCCAATCTTCCGGTTAATGGACAGGTTGTCGATCGAAGTTTGTGCTTCGGAATCCAGGAGGCCGATAAAACTCACCTGCTTACCCATCCTGGTCAGTTGTATTCCCATTTCATAGGCGATATTGCCTCCGAGGGAATAACCGGCAAGCTGGTAAGGTCCTTCGCTGTCAATGGTCATGATCTCTGAGATATAATAAGCGGCGATTTCTTCAATTGTTTCCAGCGGTTGATCAATCCCGTTCAGGCCTTTGGCCTGAAGTCCATATACCGGCTGTTCCGGATCGAGGTAATTGATGATGGTGGTATAGAGGAGAACATTCAACCCCAACCCATGTACCAGGAAAAGAGGTTTCCTTGATCCACCGGGGCGGAGCGGGACAAGGGATCTCCATCTGTCGGGTTCTACACCATTTTCGATCACCTTTGCCAGACGCTGAATATTACTTTGTTCGAACAAGGTCGCCAAGGGAAGCCGGATCCCGAATTCCTTCTCAATTTTAATGATCATGGTAACCGCAATCATAGAATGGCCGCCGATCTCAAAAAAACCATCCAATACCCCGATCTTTTCTATTTTAAGAATGGAAGACCAGATAGCAGCAAGTTTTTTCTCGGTAATGGTTTTCGGCTCCATATATTCATTTGAAGTGGAAGAGGAAAAGCTTGAAGGTTCAGGCAGCGCTTTCCGGTCCACTTTGTTGTTGGCGGTCAGTGGAAGTTTATCCATGCAGACCATTGCAGAAGGAACCATATAATCCGGCAACTTCTCTTTCAAATGGCGCTTCAGGTCTGATTCATCAATGCCGGAAGCAATTTCCGGGACGTAATAAGCAACCAGCATTTTTTCACCCTGTGCATCCTCACGGACAATGACAACATTCTCCTTGATACCCTTAAAATGTGAGATGACCGATTCGATTTCGCCAAGTTCAATGCGGAAACCCCGGATCTTGACCTGCAAATCGACACGGTTCAGGAACACAAGGTTTCCATCGGGGAAATATTGAACCAGGTCGCCGGTCTTATAGATCCTGGAATCCGGGTTCATGCTGAAGGGATTAGGAAAAAACCGTTCAGTAGTCATCTCCGGGAGATTCAGGTAGCCGGTCGAGACACCTTCGCCACCGATATACAGTTCCCCTGCGATGCCGACCGGAACCGGGACCAGTTCCGGATTAAGAACATAGACCGTTGTATTGTCGATCGGGCGGCCTATTGGAACATAGCCCTCGCCTGAACAATCTTCCGGAGTGAGGTTTTTCACCACCGAATAGATGGCCGTTTCAGTTGGTCCATATCCATTCCATACCTCCCGGCAGCGGGCCAGAAGATTCCTGGCCAATTCCTTAGAGAAGGCTTCACCTCCACAGATCAGCCTCAGATCCTGTTTCCCGTTCCATCCACTAAGTAACAGCATTTTGAAGGTAACTGGTGTGGCCTGGAATAACGTGGCACCTGATTCGTCGATCTTTTTCTTAAGCAATTCCATGTCCATTGCAGTATCTTCAGATGCGATCACCAGTTTTGCCCCGGTAAATAGCGGAAGATACATCTCCATCTCAGCGATGTCGAAGGAAATAGTGGTTCCGGCCAGCAGAATGTCCTGCGAAGTGACCTTCAGCAGCCTGCTCATCGAATTAACCAGGTTGATCACCGAGTTATGTCGTATCTGGACCCCTTTGGGTTTACCGGTGGAACCGGAAGTGTAAAGTATATATGCATGATTTTGTGAATTGCCAAAAGGAAGATTTCCTGCCGGCTCATTATTGTATTTCTCTTTTTCATCGATCAGGATGATCCTTGCCTCTGATTGAGCTATCTTCCCGAGTAATGATTTTTGAGTAAGGAAAATGACCGGCCGGGCATCTTCAAGAATCAGCTCCTGGCGTGCTTTCGGGTAGATCGGATCGAGGGGAAGGTAAGTGGCGCCTGTTTTTGAGATGGCCAGCAACCCTGCTACCAGGTCAATACTCCTGCGTACGCAGATCGCTACGAACGTTCCTTCCTTTGCTCCCTGTCCGGCCAGGTAATGTGCCAGTTGGTTGGCTCTTACATTGAGTTCTGCATAGGTCAAATGTTCTTTTTCAAAAACGACAGCAATCGAATCCGGTGTTTTGCGAACCTGCTCCTCGACAAGATGATGGATGCATTTTCCGGTTGGGTAATCCGTGCGGGTATTGTTCCATTGCCCTATCATAAGCTTGTTTTCCTGTTCCGAGAGCAAAGGAATCGACCTGATATTCAGCGCCTCATTTTCCACAACAGCACGAAGTATGGTCAGGTAATGTCCCGACATGCGGGCGATTGTCTCTTCCCTGAACAGATCTGTATTGTATTCAATTGCACAGTCAAGGCCGTTTTTCTCATCATTTACCGTCAGCGTAAGATCGAACTGGGCTGAAATCCGTTCACCTCTCAGCAGCTGCAGGGTGGAACCGGGGAGCCGGATATCATTTGGGAAACCGGTAAGATAATTGAAGAGTACATGGAATAAAGGGTTTATATTCATTGATCTTTTGACCTTCAACTCCTCCACGATGCGATCAACTGGAATTTCCTGGTTCTCATAAGCTGAAAGAAATCTTTTCGTGGTATTCCCGACAACTTCCGAAAACGTGATCTTGTCAGGGAAGGTGAACCGTATCGGCAGGCTGTTGATAAACACCCCTGTCAATGATTCAAGTCCGGGATGATTCCGGTTAGCTACCGGGAAACCCAGGACAAAATCTTCCTGTGAAGAATACCGGTTAAGGAGAACCGCAAATGCACTAAGGAGGGGCATCGCTAAACCCGTACCTGTTTTTTTACTTAATGCGATCAGTTTTCCCTTAAGTTCAGGATCAATGGAAAGATGATATTCCGTTCCATGGTAAGTGGTGGTTTTTGGACGGTGAAAATCAAGCGGAAGCTGCAACAAATCAGGTACTCCCGATAATTCTTTCTTCCAGAATTCAAGCTGATCCCTGTATTTCTCTCCTGCAAGCCATTGGTTTTGCCACAGGGTAAAATCGGAATAAGTAACCGGGATCGCCGGAAGTGTGATGGGTTCATGATTCATGAAAGAATGATAAACCTCCTTCATCTCATCCAGGAATATCCTGAGGGAGATCGCATCTGAGATAATATGATGAATATTGATGAGAAAGATAAACTCTTGTTTTCCGGTCATTATTAACTGAAACCGGAACAGGGGCCCTGATCCCAGGTTAAATTTATAACCGGCATTTTCAAGTGAGTACCGGCGAATCAGTGTTGCTATCCTTTCCTTCGGTTCTTTTTCAAGATGAACAATGGAGAGGTTCGCAGGAAAACCCGGCAAAACCTTCTGAACAGGTTCGCCATTCACCTCCGGGAAAATGGTCCTGAGGGATTGATGCCGTTCAATTAAATAATCGAGGGTTTTTCCCAGTATCTCAATATCCAGATCACCGGTGATCCTGTAATCCAGCGGAAGATTGTAAGCGGTCATCGCAGGATCGAAATTCTCCATAAACCAGATGCGGTTCTGGGAAGATGAAAGCGGAAATTCTTCCCTGCCGGTAAGTGAATGCTGGATCTCACTTTCCTGTACATTCAGCATCCCGTCGGATTGTTCAATATATTTCAGCAACCCTGAGATCGTAAGCCGGTCAAAGATGGCCCGAAAAGGGATCTCAACATTGAATTCCTTCTTTACCCTTGCTATGAGTTGGGCAGCGGTCAATGAATGTCCGCCAATTTCAAAAAATCCGGAGTGGATACCTACTTTATCAATTTTTAAAATCTCTTTCCAGATCGCTGCAAGACGGATTTCATGCCCGGTTTCAGGGGCAATGAAATCTTCGTCTTCTTCAATCTCCGGAAGGCTGAAAGATAAAAGGGCTCTCCGGTCAAATTTATTGTTAGCAGTAAGTGGTATCTTGTCCAGTTTCACTACTGCTGAAGGGATCATGTAGTCGGGTAATTTTGACTGTAAATAGTGACGCAGCTGAGCCGTTGCCATGGCTGTTTCGACTTCTGGAGTATAGTATGCCACAAGTATTTTTTCACCGGAATTATTTTCCCGTGTAATGACGACTGCCTCCTTAATACCGGGATAAGAGGAAAGGGCAGATTCAATTTCACCCAGTTCGATCCTGAATCCCCGGATTTTGACCTGGTTATCGATTCGGGTGATGAAAGCCATGTTGCCATCGGGTAAATACTTAACAAGATCACCGGATTTATAAATAAGGTCATCCGGCCTCTCGCTGAAAGGATTCCGGATAAACCGTGCAGCTGTCATCTCAGGATGATTAAGATAACCCGGTGAAAGTCCGTCACCCCCGATGAAAAGTTCACCGGAAACGCCAACAGGAACAGGGTTCATTTCCGGATTCAAAATATACATTGTGTTGTTGTCAAAAGGCCGGCCAATGGAGACAATTCCTTCTCCAACAGTATCTTCCGGGATGACTTTCTTTGCGGTATTGTAGATTGTTGTCTCCGTGGGGCCATAACAATTCCACACCTCCCGGGTCCTGAGAAGAAGTTCCTTTCCAAGTTCTTTCGACATTGCATCTCCACCACTGATAATCTTTAGGTCCGGTTTCCCTTTCCATCCTGCCTGGATCAGCATTCTGTGGGTTACCGGAGTAGCCTGGAAGATGGTTGCTCCGCTTGTTTCGAGCTTATCCATCAGCAATTCCATGCTCATGGCAGTCTCGCGGGTACCAAGCACCAGTTTTGCCCCATACAGGAGTGCAAGGTAGATATCAAGTTCGGCAAGATCGAATGCAATGGTGGTCACTGTAAACATAATATCTCTGGGAGTCACTTTCAACATCTTTGAAAAGGAATTGACCACATTGACTGTTGAACGTTGAAGGACGGGCACACCTTTTGGTTTCCCGGTAGAACCCGAGGTAAAAAGAATATACAGCGGTTTTAATGCGTCCCCAAAAGGAAGATTATTTGCCGGTTCATTGTTATATTTTTCTTTTTCATCGATGAGGATGATCCTTGCATCTGACTGAGGTATTTTATCAAGTAATGATTTTTGAGTAAGAAACAGGAGTGGCCTGGCATCTTCGAGGATCAGCTCCTGGCGTGCCTTCGGATAGATCGGATCGAGAGGAAGGTAGGTGGCACCTGTCTTTGAGATAGCCAGCAATACAGCAATCATATCAATACCGCGTTCCAGACAAAGTGCAACAATCGTATCTTCTCCTGCCCCTTGTTTTACGAGGTAATGCGCCAACCGGTTTGCCCGTGCATTAAGCTCTGAATAGGTAGCCTGGTCACCTTCATACACGACTGCAATAGCATCCGGCGACCGCATCACCTGCTCTTCGAAAAGATGATGAATGCATTTATCAGAAGCATATTCAACCCGTGTATTATTCCACTCATAAAGTATTTTGTGGGTTTCATGCTCCGTCAGGTTTGGAAATTTCCGGATCAGTTCCATTGTCGTCATTGTTTCGATTTCCTTTCTATTCATATTCATCCTCTCATTATTATTACTATTTCTTTTCATTCTACTATTATTTTGTTTACCACACGAAGTGGTAGATATTAGTTATTCGTTCTTCGTTATTCAATTGTCGATTATCAATTATAATTACTCCTTTCGTCCAGCGTCGTTTGCAGAATATCTGCAAAATATTTATCGTTCGGAGGGGCGAATGTATTAGAATGTTCTCCCGGGATCACATGAACCGTGACCCCGCCTTTTGCAAACCGGTCCCAACCATATTTTTCAGGTTCGGCGATATAAAACGTTTGTTTCAGTGCCTTAAAGAGATGTACGGTTCCATTGTAGGACCGGATGATGTAATTCCTGCTTGCCCGCCGGTTGGCACTGTGAACCTTGCGGAGGTATTTTGGAAGTTCATTTTTTTTACCCTTTGAAACGAGATCTTCTTTATCTATCTTGATATCCAGTCCCCGGATCCTTTTTCCCAATCCCTTCCATCTTCTGCGGATCACGGAAAACTTTGTTTCATTTGGTTCCCTGAAGAAACTTGCAATGTTCCAGGAAACATAATTAACAAAATAGCTGATCCTGTATTGAATCCGTTGTAAAAACGGTTGATGGGAAACAGCTCCTTCGGCCGTAGCATCGAGCAGGCCCAGGAAACTGACCTTCATACCCATCTCATCAAGTTGCCGTGCCATTTCGTAAGCGATCTTACCTCCCAGGGAAAAACCTGCCAATGCATATGGCCCTTCTTTGTCGATGGTTTGAATTTCGGAGATATAATAGGATGCAATCGTTTCGATTGTATCAAGTGGCTTATCCACTCCGTTCAATCCCCTGGCCTGGAGGCCATAAACCGGTTGCTCGGGATCGAGGTGATTGATAATGGTTGTATAGAGCAGTACATTCAATCCCAGTCCATGAACCAGGAATAAGGGCTTTTTCGTTCCTGCCGGACGGATTGGTACGAGCGACCGCCATTCAATAGATTCAGAATCCTGATCAATCAGTTCGGCAAGAAGGTGAATTGTGCTGCGTTCAAACAAAGAAGACAGCGGTAAACGGATGTTGAGTTCTTTTTCAATTTTCACCATGAGGGCTACTGCAATCATTGAATGACCACCGATTTCGAAGAAATCATCATGGATACTTATCTTTTTTTGGTTCAGTAATGAAACCCAGATCCGTGTAAGTTTTTGTTCCGTCTGTGTTTTCGGTCCGACATACCCGGTTGATTCCCGAAAGACATCCATATCGGGATCGGGTAATGCTTTCCGGTCAACCTTAAGTGTGTTCGTTAATGGGAACTTTTCCAGGTGAACAAATGCTGACGGAATCATGTAATCAGGTAACCTCTCCTTCAGGTATTGGCGAAGTTCCTTGTGGGCCACATCCGATTTCCCATCTCTTACATAATAAGCCACGAGTATCTTTTCACCTGAAGCATCTTCCCTTACGATCACCACATTTTCCTTAACCCCTTCCACTTGTGAAATAACTGATTCAATCTCTCCAAGCTCGATTCTGAACCCCCTGATTTTAACCTGGAAATCAATGCGGTTAAGAAAAGCGATCGTTCCATCGGGTTGATATCGCACCAGATCCCCGGATTTATAAAACCTTACCGCCCCATCGGGGTCAAACGGGTCGGGAATGAATCGTTCTTTAGTTAACTCCGCCAAATTAAGATAACCAATGGATACTCCTTCCCCACCAATGTACAGCTCACCGGGAATGCCAATGGGAACCGGCACTTTTTTTGAGTTCAGGACGTAAAGTGTGGTATTATCAAGCGGCCTGCCGAGTTCGACATATCCTTCGCCGGTTGTATTTTCCGGCAACACTTTTTTCACGAGCGAATAGATGGTGGTCTCAGTCGGAGCATAAACATTCCATACCTCTCCGCAACGCTGAAGCAGTTGCCCGGCAAGTTCCCGAGAAAGCGCCTCTCCCCCGCAAAATACCCTAAGGTCAGATTTTCCCTTCCATGAACTCAGGATCAGCATCTTAAAAGTTACCGGTGTTGCCAGGAACAAGGTCGCCCCTGATGAATCGATTTTGTTTTTCAGCAACTCAATATCATGAACGGTTTCCTGGTTGGCGATGACCAGCTTCGCACCGTTGAGGAGCGGCAGGTAGAAATCCATTTCCGCCACATCAAAAGCAACGGTGGTCACTGCAAGCAAGGTATCGTGCGGGGTGACTTTCAATTTTTTGGTGATTGAATTTACCGCATTCAATGTTGAATGATGTTTGATCTGGACGCCTTTGGGTTTTCCTGTGGAACCTGAAGTATAAATGATATACGCTGCCTTTTGCGGATTCCCGGAATGCAGATTGTCAACGTGCTCGTCACGGTAAGCATCCCGGTTATCAAGATAAATGATTTCAGCATTGCTTTCCGGGATTTTATCCACCAGTGATTTCTGTGTGAGAAAAAGAACCGGTTGTGCGTCATCAAGGATAAGCCCCAGGCGGGCTTTCGGAAAGATCGGATCCAACGGAAGATAGGTCCCTCCGGTTTTGGCAATGGCCAGCACACCTATTATAAGGTCAACATTTCGCTCCAGGCAGATCGCCACGATGGCATCTTCCTTCGCACCTCTCCGCACCAGGTAATGTGCCAGTTTATTTGCCCGGTTATTCAGCTCTGCATAGGTCAGCTCTTCATTTTCAGAGACCAGGGCAATGGAATCCGGTGTTTTCTTTACCTGCTCTTCAAACTGCTGATGTATGCATTTGTCGCTGGGATAATCTGTCTGTGTCTTATTCCACTCCCTGAGCATAAGATTGGATTCACCGGGAGTCAATAAAGTAATCGCCCGTACTGGCAGGTCTTCCCTGGTGGAAATTTGCTGCAGGAAGGTGAGAAAATGCCCTGCCAGGCGGACGATGGTCTGTTTACTGAAAAG
>Ga0182027_10002889_pt1 | contig 27575 bp, 26 predicted proteins | sample 712E1DmetaG_FD_121300 | JGI IMG/M metagenome (GOLD analysis project Ga0182027, IMG submission 121300) | Permafrost microbial communities from Stordalen Mire, Sweden - 712E1D metaG (Illumina Assembly) | ecosystem: Environmental > Terrestrial > Soil > Wetlands > Permafrost | place: Sweden...
CGCCCGTTCCCCAATCTGGGCACCGCTCTCGACCACGCACAACGGGCCGATCGAAGCGCTCGCCGCGACGCGAGCGTCCGCCGCCACCACCGCCGTGGGATGCAGGCCCGCCACCACCGGCGGTCGCGACGCCGACTCGATGCGCGCACACAATCGCGCCAGCGCCACGGAAGGCTGGTCGACCACCAGCAAGCACTGGTTCGCCTTCGGTTCCCCAACATAATTCGGAGGAATCAGCACCACAGAAGCGTGGGTGCTCGCCACGTCCGCCTTGTACTTCGCCTGGTTGAGAAAAGACAGATCACCAGGCCGGGCGGTGCGGAGTGCGGAGATCCCCTCAATCATGAGGGTGGTCGCGCCCCGGGCGGCTCGCGCTTGGACGATGGCCGCAATCTCATCAGAGGTAAACGAAAGCTGCATGGCGGAAGATTCCGATGGCGGAACGCCGGCCGGACTCCGGTAGTCGGAGCTCGCAACGGAAACCGTCATCGAGCACTTAAGCAAAATTCCGGCCCGGCCCAAAGAAAAAACCCCACCCAAATCGCGGGTGGGGCTTTTCTAAAAATCCGGACTCCAGGCGATTGGCCCGGCGGGATCGGCCTATTTCTTCGGAGCCAGCCCGGGAACGGTGACAACGGGAGCCGCCGACGTCGCTGGCGCCGTCCCCGCAGCGGTCGGAGCTTCCTCAGTAGGCGTCGCCGCGGGCGCCGTGGTGGCCGGGCGATCCTTGTTGATGAAGGCCAAGGCTTCTTCGGTGATGTCGTAGGTGGGATCCGCATAAACGAGGCTGTTCCGATCCATCACCATGGTCGCGCCCTTGCTCTTGCCCAGTTCGGCGATCTTCTTGAGGATTTCATCGAGCAACACGGCCCGCATGCTGCTGATCTGTTGATTGATCAGTTTCCCTGCATCGCCTTGGTATTTTTGGATTTCGCCCTGCCGCCGCCGGATCTCGTCCAGCATCTTCGACGCATCGGCCTCCGCCTTCGTCTTCGCTTCGTCTTTCAGCATCGCGCTCTTGGACTGCTCCAGCAGCTCCTTATATTGGTCTCCTAATCCGTTGAGCTCCTTGACCCTGCGCTCAAGTTCATCCTGTGCCTTCTGCTGATCTACTTTGAGTTTGGCCGACTCTGTCGCCGTCTTGTAGTAGCTCTCAAAGAGCTTGCCCATGTCGACGGTGAGCAACTTCACCGCCGGCTGGGCGGAAAGGCCGAGCGCGGCTGCGCCGAAGGCGGTTAAAGTGAGGATTGATTTCAACATTCTGTTCATAGGAGATAACACGGGGCGTGGGTTAGGATTAGAAGCGGGTGCCGAAGGAGAAATTGAACTGGTTCCCCTTCTTATTTTGATGGTCGGTGGTCAAGGGAATACCGTAGTCGAGGGCTAACGGGGCGCCCGCCACGAGCATTCGAATTCCGAAACCAAAGTCGTCATTATAGTGCGACGGATTGAAGTCGTAAGCTCCGGAATTGAGAAAGCCCGCGTCATAAAAGAACGCGAACCGCACGGGCTTCACGACGTCCAACGTGTATTCGGCGGTGAACATGCCGTAGGTCTTGCCGCCGAGCGGAATGTCGTTCACGTCCTTCGGGCCGACGTCCCGCTCTTCAAAACCGCGCAGATCATAGGATCCGCCGAGAAAGAATTTGTCATACCAGGCCACTTCGCTGCTGTTGCCGTAATCCTGAATCACGCCGCCTCGGGCAATCAGTGAGAGCACCTGGGTTTGGGTCCGAAATACCGGGATGAATTCCGACCCCTTCGCCTCAATGCTGTAGTAGTTGTTCGTTCCGCCCAAGGCACCGCCCGCCACATAGGCGTCCAGCTGGATGCGGCTGCCCCGCGTCGTCCCGACCAGCTTGTCGCGGACATCCCGCAACAACTCAATGCCGATCTTGACCGTGCGGCTCTTGCCCGCCAGCGCCGCGATGTCGGCCGAGGAACCGGCGGCGACATTATCGATGATAATCTCCTCATCCTTCAGCGAAAGTCTGCCTTCAAAGTATTCGAAAAGGTGTTTGCGCACGTAGATCTCCGAGCCCACGCGGATTTCCTCATAATACGAACTCAAGTAGCTGGAACTTTGACGGTAGATGTTAAAGCCCATGGTGAGTTCCTTTTGGAAAAGCCACGGCTCCTCAAACGAGAGGATCACCTCGTTCGACAACTGCCCGACCTGAAATCGCAAACGGCATTTCTCGCCCGCCCCCTGGAACAACGATTGCGGGTCCTCGTCGAACAAGTCGAAATTGGACTGGCTGATCTCGGCGAAGAACGTCGCCCGTTCCAGCGAACTGTAGCCGGCGCCGAAACTGAGGTTTCCGGTCCGCGCCTCCTTGACCGCAACCTTCAGATTGCGACGGCCGGGAATGTTCGTGACTTCCGGGGTAAGGTTGACGTCCTCGAAGAAACGCGTGTTTTCCAGCCGCAGCTTGCTGGCCTTCATCCTCACCATGTCGAACACGTCGCCCGGACCGAGCAGCAGCTCCCGGATGATGACGCTGTTCCTGCTCTTGGTGTTGCCCTCAATCTTGATCGACTCGACGAAAAACTTCTCGCTCTCCTCGATTTGATATTCGATGTCGATGTTGCCAGTGCCCAGGTTGGCTTTGCGCACCAGGCGCACCCGCGTGTCAAGGTAGCCGCTCCGGCCGTAAAAGTCCTCCAATGTCTCCACATCCTTGTCGAGTTTGGACGGGCGAAAAATCATGCCGCTTTTCTGCCGCAGCACCAGTTTGAGCAGATCCTCCGCATAAAGCTTGCAGCCGGTTATCGTGATGTCACCGACCCGGTACTGCCGCCCCTCGTCCACGTGGAGGGTGATGACCATCCGGCCGGATTTTGGATACGAGTAAATAATGCGGTCCTGCGGGAGATCGACGTCGAGATAGCCGTGGTCGCGATAGTAGTCGGCCAGCTTGGCCACATCATCTTCAAAATCGTCGTCCTTGAAATTCCCCGAGCTGGTGAGCCAGGAGAACATCCACCACCGTTTCGTCTCCATCTGCTTGCGGAGCTGCTTGGCCTTCACGTGATTGTTGCCGGTAAACACGATGTCGGCGATCCGCACCTTGGTGCCTTCGCGGATTTTATAGATTACCGTGCCATATCCGGTATTCCGATCCCGCTGGATATCGTAGGTAACCTGAACCTGGTTGTAGCCGTGCTTCTGATAGAACTCATGCAGTTTCTCGGCATCGGCCTTGACCGTGTGCTCGTCGAGCACGCTGTTCGTCTTCGTGCCGATCTCCTTCTGCAGCCGTTCTTTCGTGTAATCTTTATCGCCCTCGAAGCGCACTGCCTGCACGCGGAACTTTGGGGTGATCTCAAACACGAGGTTGACCGACTTGTCCGACAATTCCTCGCGCTTGACCTCGATAAACGCGAAGAGGCCCGTACGGTAGAGTGACCGAATGTCGCGATCGATGGCCGGCTCGTCATAGTCCCCCCCGGCTTGGACCTGCACGTTCGCCCGCACGATCTGCTCGCTCACATTCGCGATGCCGATGAATTTGATGGCGACGGCCGCAATCTTTCTGGGAGGCGTGACTTCCGCCGCAGCAGGGGTTGCGGCCTGAACTCGCGCCAGAGGGGCACCGATGAGGAGAGCCAGGGCGAGCGAGAAAAGCCGTAAATAGATGGGCCCTAGGCTATTGGGCGTAGTTTTCAAATCGGGTGGTGTCCTTCAGGAAGGTTAGCTTCAATTCTCCTACCGGTCCGTTTCGTTGTTTGGCAACAATTAAGTCAGCCGCATCGGCGGCAGTCTGATATCTTTCATCGGCATCTTTGGGGCGGGCGAGCATGAGAACGACATCGGCATCCTGCTCGATGGAGCCGGATTCACGCAAATCGGACAGGCGCGGGGCGCGGTTCTCCTTCTCCGACGAGCGGTTCAACTGACTTAGAACAAGCACCGGGAGATCAAGTTCCTTCGCCATGGCCTTCAAACCGCGGGAAATTTCCGCGACCTGCTGCTCGCGTGGCGTCTGGGAATCGGCCGAGCTGAGCAATTGAAGATAGTCGACGATGATCATGCCCAGCTTGTAGCGCGCGTACAACCGGCGGGCCTTGGCGCGGAGTTCCATGATGGTCAGGTGGCTGGAATCATCGATAAACAACGAGGACTTGGAGAGCTCATCTGCGACATCCACCAAACGCTGCTGTTCCGGGCCCTGCTTCGGCAGCATGCCCTCGCGCAACAACTTGATGTTGACCTTGGCGCGGGAACACAGCATGCGCAGGGCGAGCTGCGCGGCGCTCATCTCCAGCGAAAAGATCAACGTCGGAACCGCTTCCCCCTTTTTCGGCAAAACCGCCGCCTCGGCGATGTTGAGCGCCAGCGAGGTCTTGCCCATCGACGGACGGGCCGCCAGCACAATCATCTCCTGCTTCTGGAAGCCAAACGTCAGCTGATCGAGATCCTTGAAACCCGAAGCGACGCCGGTCAGCTCCCCTTTCTTCATCATCAGCTTGTTGATGACCGTCATCGCCTCGCGCGCCGGCTCCTTCATCGGCTTGGCCGCGTCCGAGATGCGATCCTGGGTGACCCGAAAGATGTCTTGCTCGACCCGGTCAATGAACTCCTCGAGACCGCCCTGGTAAGCGAAGCATTGTTCAACGGTGCTCGTGGTGACCTTGATCAGTTCGCGCAGCAGGTAGAGTTCGCGCACCTTTTCGATGAAGTAGACCGCCTGCGCCGTGGTCGGAATGCGCGCGCTGACCTGGATCAGATAGGGCACGCCCCCAACCGCCTCGAGTTGTTGCGCGGTGCGAAGTTCCTCAATCAGCATCTCGATCGCCACCGGCGGGCTGTTCTGATAGAGCGTACAGAGTTTCTCGAAGATGATGCGGTTGGGGGGAAAATAAAAGGCCTCGGGCGCCAGCCGGGCTTCAAGACAACGCGCGATGGTGTCACCGCCGTCGAGCAGGCAGCACGACAACAGGTATTCTTCCGCCTCCAGGCTGTGCGGAGGCGTGCGGCCGACGAAGGCCGTCGCACCCGGCCCGCCGCCATCGGTCTGGAGGCGGGGCGACGCAACCGCACTGGGGGTTTCAGCCATGCGCAAGGGTGAAGCGAGCAGTTAGGCGGTCGAGGCAATACTGCCGCAATGAAATGTTTTTCCCACGTGGTTCACAGTTGGATGCCTCCCGCCGGCGGCACGCCGGCTTGCGCGAGTCCGGCCCAATCATCCGGGTCGCGCCCTGCGACGCGGCCGGTTGGGAATCGCTCCATCTAGCTGCCCGGCTGGACGATCGGATTCTCCGAGACGACGTCGAAGTTCAAGTCGACCGACACGTCGGCATGCAGCTTGATCTTGACCGTATGCTGGCCCAGCGCCTTCACCGGAATGTGCAGCAGGATCTTGCGCTTCTCGATCTCGAGGCCGGCCTGCACCAGTTTCTCATGGATATCGTTCGCCGTCACGGCGCCGAACATCTTGCCGCCCTCGCCGGTTTTCACCGCGAACGCGATGTGGATCTTCTCGATCCGGCCCGCCATCGCCTGGGCGCCCGATAGCTCCTGCATCTCGCGCTCGGCGCGCCGTTTCTTGAGTGCCTCGATCTGCTTACGATTGGAGCTCGTCAGCGGCACCGCAATGGCGCGCGGCAAAAGATAATTGCGCGCGTATCCGGCGCGGACTTTGACCTGATCGCCTTCGGCGCCGAGGTCTTCAACGGGTTTGAGCAACAGTACTTCGTGATGAGCCATGACTGAAATCGGGTTGAGCGTGGGTGGATGGTAAGGAAATCGGCGGGAGGGAAATCAAAACGGGACATCATCCTCCACCTTTTGCGGTCCCGGACCGGGCGGTCGGGAGGCGGAACGCGCCGGAGGCGAAACCGGCTCGGCAGGCGGTTCGTCGCCCGCCGCAGTCGCTGGCGCGGGCGCTTCTCCGCTGGTCGCGTTCGCCGCGCCGCCGCCGCCGCCGCGGGAGAGGAACTGCACGTTCTCCAGCACGACCTTCAGCTTATTGCGCTTTTGGCCGCTTGTTTTGTCCTCCCATGAGTCAAAGCGCAGCCGGCCTTCAATGAACGCGGGGCTGCCTTTTTGCAGGTACTTCGAAACGAGTTCCCCCTGCTTGCCCCAGGCCTCGATATCAATGAACGCGGTCTCGTCGCGGGTGGCGCCGGACTCGTCCTTGTATTGGCGGTTCACCGCCAAGCCGAACTGGCAGATGGCCGTTCCTTTCGGCGTGACTCGCAGTTCGGGGTCGCGCGTGAGGTTGCCGATGAGGAGGACTTTGTTGAGATAGGCCATGGGGAGTGGGCGCGGCGGCGGTCACACCGCCTGAACCAGGGCGCGGTAGACGCTGGTATTGAGCCGGAGGCGCTCGTGAAGGTGACGCGTGCTGTCCGCCGGTGCCGAGAAATCGATCTGCACATACACGGCGTCGGGAAATTTGCTGTCGGTCACCCGGGCGAAACCCTTCTTGCCGAGATTCTCGACGCTGGTGACTTCGCCCTGCACGGCGGCGATTTCCTTTTTCACGCCCTCAACGATCTGGTCGATGGTCTCTTCCTGGCCGCGATTATCGAGGATGAGGTCGCGTGGTAGTTGCGTTTGGTCTGGGTCATTTTGGTCGGTTCGGCGGTTGAGCTTGTTCATGGCCTGGTCGGGTCCCTGCGCGATAAGCAGGTCGAGGCCGTCGACATAAGCGGTGAGATGTTGATCGAAAATAGTCTGTTCTTCAGAGGTGAATCTTCCCAGCACGAAATCCTTGAGGTCCATTTCCGGCGGATGTTTTGGCCCGATGCCGAGGCGGTAGCGGACGAAGCCGCCGCCCAGGTGCTCAATCAGGCTGGCCACGCCGTTGTGGCCGCCGGCGCTGCCGCGCACCGTGAGTTTGAGCCGGCCCAGCTTAATGGTGAGGTCATCGTAGACCACGATAATTTCGGCCGGTGATAGCTTGTAGAAATCAGCCAGGACCCGCACGGCGTGTCCGCTCTCATTCATGAAAGTCTGCGGTTTGGCCAGCACGCAGGTCCGGCCATCGGCCCGGTCCCAGCGCCCGATTTTCGACTCGAAACGCGAGGACCTTTTCCACGAGAGAGCATGGCGGGTAGCCAGGGCATCAACCACCGCGAAGCCCGCGTTATGACGCGTCTTCGCGTAGTCACTCCCCGGATTACCCAGGCCGGCAACAAGCACAATGGACATGTCTCAAAGAACAGTGCGCCCGACCCGGCGGCGTCAAGCAGCCAGGCCGGCGGAAAAACGTTATTTCTTGCCGTGCGGAGCCTTCTTGTCGGCCGCAGCAGGCTTTCCGCCCGCCGCGGGCTTGGCACCTGCGACGGGAGCGGCGCCAGGAGCACCGGGCTTCGCTCCGGCGGCGGCCGGCGCACCGGGCTTGGCTCCAGCCGCAGCCGGCGCGCCAGGCTTGGCTCCGGCAGCAGCGCCGGCGGCAGCGGCTCCGGCGGCGGGCGCAGCGCCCGGAGCGGCGACGGCGCCTTCGGCGGTCGCGCCTTCCGCTAGGACGCCCTCGGCTGGCACCGCGGCCTCGACGACGGCCTCGACGATTTCTTCGACGGGCTGCACGCACGAAACCACCGGCTGGTTCTTGTCACCCAGAAAAACGATGCCGGAAACCGGCTTGAGTTCGCGGATGTGAATGGTCTGCCCGACATGCAACTCGGTGACGTCAACGTCGATGAACGCCGGCAAATCCCTCGGCAGACAGCGAATACGCAACGTGTGCGAGGTCGCTTCGAGCACGCCCGCCTCGTTCTTTACGCCGGTCGATTCGCCCGACGTGTGCACGGGCACGTTGATCTCCATCTTCTCGTCCGCCTTCACCTCGTGTAGGTCGACATGGAGATAGCGATCCGTCATCGCATCGCGCTGCACTTCCTGCAGGATTGAGAGCGCTTGCTCCTTGGTCCCTTTGAGCTCAATCAGCGCAGCGTTGTCGCCGATCGCCTTGACCAGCCGCACAAATTCAGGACCCTCGACTGCCAGCGTAATCGGTGCGGTGTGCTTGCCGTAGAGGATCGCCGGGATCCGATCCTGTTTGCGCAACCGCCGGGAGGCGCTACGGCCGGTGCCCTCGCGCGGCGAGACGTTGAGTATGAACTGTTGTTTCATGGTTTCGTTCCTCCTGTCGCTCCGAAAATGAAGGCAGGCGTAGTGGAAAAGGGTGCGAGCGTATAGGTCGCGTTCCGCTGAATGCAACCAAAACTTTGCCCTTGGCGCAGTCGTCGTTCACCCGATCCTCTTGTCCCGGCGCGCCGCACCGCGTCTTGCCCCTCCCGATCACCGGCATCAAGCGGTGATCCGACCGGACGTCTGACCGCAGCGTCAAGCGCTGCTCAGGCGCCGCAGCAGCTCGATGTACTCCCACATCGGCCCGCGCACACCCCGCCGGCGCAACTTCTCCATCGCCTCCACAAAAACCGGCGGTGGATCGCCCACGGCCCAATTGGGCGCCGTCCGCTGTTCCTCCTGCAACCGCGCATAGAGGTGCTCCACCGTAAACGGCGGCGCCAGATAGAACCGCGGTTCAATGAGATATTCGCCTGGCGTTTCTCCGCGCGCTTCCGGCGCGAGTTGCCGCCAGAGTGGCGTTCCCGGATAGATTCGCATGCCGATCGTCGCAAAGAAGAAGGCTCCGGGCAACTGGCGGGTCCGCGCGAGCGTCTCCTCCATCGTCGCTGGCGTTTCGCCCGGACCGCCAAAGATGATGAAGTGACTGTAGTTCAGCTCCAACGCCTGCGCCTCCCGGCTCGCCCGCTCGATCTCCTCGTACGTGAAGCTTTTCCCGTAACTCTGCAGCACCGGATCGGACAGGCTGTCCGATCCGAACTCCACATGTCTCAGCCCGGCCTGCCGCCTCAGCCTCAACAACTCCCGGGTGATCCCGCGCGGGCGCAAGAAGCACTCCCAGCAGATGTCGATCTTTGCCCGGATCAGGGCTTCGCACACGTCGACAACGTGGTCTACCCGGGTGTTAAAAACTGAATCCACGATAAACACATAGCGCACCCCCAACGCGGCGAGGCGCCCCATCTCCGCCGCCACTTCCTCGCCGGTCCGAAAGCGGCTGCGCGTCCCTTCGATCAGCGGATAGGTGCAATAACAACATTCCAACGGGCAGCCGCGCTGGGTTTGGATCCCGGGCAGGGCCCCACGGTCGATGTAAGATGACAGAATCTCCGGATCATGGGCCGGGATCGTCCCGCCAAAAGTCGCGCACGAAAGCCGGGGCAGTTCCTGGGCGCCGCCGAGTGCATCGTGGCAAACCAGTCCGGGCAGATCGCCCGGCGGCCGGCCCGCGCGCAAGGCGTCAAGCAGCGGCACGACGACGCCTTCGCCTTCGCCGCAGATGCCGTAGTCCGCACCCGAGAGCAGCAATAACTCGCGCGGAAAGACCGAAAAGGCGCTTCCTCCGAGGATGAGCGGAGCGGCGGTTTGCTTCCGCAACCGTTCGCAACAGTCCGTGAGTTCCCGCACGAACGAGCGGGGATTGTGGCATTGGACATTGTCGATGTTGCGGAGCGAGATGCCAATGAAGTCAGGCCGCCACTCCCGCACCCAGGCTTCGGGAGGAACCGTGGCGATGTTGGCATCCCAGATCCGCGTCAGGTAGCCGGCCCCGCGCAAGGCTGCATCGATATAAGCCAGCCCGAGCGGATACACGGGATAGGGCTGGTTATAGCGATTGAGATTGATCAGCAGGACCTTCGTCGAGCCTGGAGATGGATGGGGGGACAACATGCCGCACCGCGTACTTTGCGGGGGATCGCGGTTGCGACAAGCCGGATCATTTCCCGGCGGGCACTGGCAACTTCGCGCCCGGCACCGACTGCGGGAACGGTTCCAACTCCACTGCCACCAGCGCCGTCAGCACGATCAAGGCAACCGTGGAGCCGAGCGCCGCCACCACGGGAATATGACTCAGGGCCAACACGCCGAACGAGACCGCCGTGCACAGTGCGGACAATCGGATCGACGGCGGCGGAGTTTCCCCTCGCGCCGCATTTTCGGCAGAGAAGATCGCATAATTATGACTCAGGCAGACGCCGAGAAACGCCCCCAGCAGATGGAACAGATTCATCGTCTGCCCCGTCAGACCGAAGACCCCAAACGCAAACAGACACGACCCGCACGGCAGCGCGAAAATCCGGAGGCCCCGTCCCGGACGGTAAAGCACGAAGACACTCAGACCGACCAGGCCCAGGCCGAGCGCGCTCAAACGCAGGGCCGACATCCGATATCGCCCGAACAAACGATTGAGCGTCTGCAATTGCGCCGCCTCCACCGTCGCCGTTTCCGGCGGTGGAGTGGCGCCCGGCGGATGGTTGGTCACGGTGGCAAACCAGGTCGCCCCCGGCTCCGCCGACATCAGTAGTGCCAGGGGCCCGCGCAGTTCGCTCATCAACCCTTTGGCCAGGTCTTCATAACCGGGCCGGACCGGCCGCTGCCGCCACTCGTCCCAAGCGGAGAAAAAGGGCGTGAATTCCTCGGAGGCAAAACCGTGCCGGGCCAGCGCCGCCTGCAAACGCGGCCCAAAATCCGCCAGCGCCTCCGCGCGTTCCGGGATCGCGGACCATTCCTCCACGGTCGGCAGCAGCGTTCCCACCGAGGCAGCCGTCGAGTCGGGGAATGCCCCGGCCTGCCAGGTCAGCAACCGTTCCAGCGCCGTCCGGGCCGCGGCCGCGGTCCCGCCCTGGGTCAGATAGATCGTCTGCGCGGAATTCTCGCCCAGGAGCGAGCGCACTTCGGCATCCTCCGCGCGGAGGGCCGGCGCCGGAATCTCCAGTTCGCGGATGTCGTCATGCCAGTGCAGCCTCCACGGGCCCACCAGTGCGACCAGCGCGCCCGCCGCAACCAGCCAGCGCAGCCAGCGTCCCCGTCCGGAAGCGCCGTCCACACCCGGGAACCGGATGAATGCCCGGGTTTCAAGATAAGGCTCGTCCACTTGCGCAAACCAGAGCAGCGCGGCCGCCAGGGCGCACAACAGTCCGGCGCTGACGAACACGCCGAGCTGTCGGATCAATGGCAATTCGGAGAAAAACAGCAGCGAGAATCCGATCACCGTCGTCAGCGCGCTCGCCAGCAGCGGCTTCAGCAGCCGGCCCACCTTCTCCCGGTACGGCTCGCCGGGCCGCCGCGGAGGCTGCAGATAGAGATAGAAGCCGTAATCCACCGCGACGCCTCCGAGCAGCGAGCCCACCACGAAAACCAGCACGTGCACCCGTGCGAACACCATCGTCGTCGTAACCCAGGCGCCCAGCAGGGCGCAAAAGATCACCGGCGCGAGGTGCAGCGCCTTGAACACGTGGCGCACACTGACGGCCGCCACGGCCAGCACCGCCAGGAGAGAAATCAGATTGAGGACTGACATCTCGCGCTCAATGCGCCGCCGGCTCTCCGCCGCGAACCGGCCGATCGCCGTCCAGCGCAGGTCGGTGCCGGGGCCGGCGGACCGAGCGGCCGTCCAGGCGCCCTGCACCGCCGCGAATACCGGCTCCTGCCCTTCTTCTCGCAAAGGCGCCCCCGCCGTTCGCGCCCAGATCAACACCGCGCCCTTTTGCCCGCCGGGACGAACGCCCGGGTCGCCAAACCCCTGCACTTTCTCTGCAAAATCCGGCACCAGCAGCAGCGGGTCGGCCATCAGGAGAGACTGGAACGCCAGCGCTTCGGGGCGGACAAGGTAATTCTCAAGGTCGCTCGCGGTCCGCTCCGCCAGCCACTGGCTCCACGACCCGCTGGCCCTCGAAGCCCGATACTCGCGCGCCCGAACCGCCAGCCAACCGGGCAACAACAGGTCGAACCGTTGTTGGAACACGTGGCGGCCAAGGGCATCGCGCGCGGCGGGATCTCCCATCGGCATCACCTCCGCGATCGCCGGTGAGCGACGCAACGCCCCCATAAAAACCTCGGCGACTCGGGCCCGCCGCTCGGCGAATATCGCCGGAGGCTCCGCCGGCCCAGCCGGCACCTTCAGGGCGAACACCGCCACCCGGGCCTGCCGCTCGCCGGACAGGGTGCGCACCAGCGCCAGCTCCGGCGAGCGCTCGTCCGCCGGAACGAGGTCGAGCAGATCGGTCGAAATCTTGCGCGCGTAGTCGAGCCGCGCCAGCCAGACCAGTCCGAGCGTCACCCCAAGGCCGAGCAAGAGCCGGGCATAGAGTTTCTGGCGAGACGCGTGCATCCGGGCTGGCTGCTTCAGCGGAAGAACCGCCGCTCCTCCTCCGGGGTGAAGTTCACGCCGGTCCGCACCTCCCCGATCTGGATCTCCACCCGCTCTTTCGGGGAATGGCGAAATTCCAGTTGATGAACGCTCAGGTCCTCCCCCGAGACGATTACCGTGCCGAGCGCGCGGACCAGCACGGGATCACGGGAAACAAAATCCAGGCGCCAGGCCGGGCCGCTGCGGGCGGCATGCACCTCGAATCGTTCCTCCAGCGCGCGCAAATCGAAGCGCATGATCGGCAGCAATGCCGCCGTGGGACCGGTCACCCGCGGGTCGGACGGCACTTCGTGCGTACGTCCCCCGGCATCGCGCATCGCCAGACCCTTTTCGTCGGCGATGATCGTCCGCACCTCCGGTTCCTGATAATGCAGGCTCAACCCGCGCGTCGGCGAGAAGCGCAGCTCGCCTTTCAGGATGACCGGGGTCTTCCGAAAAAGAAACCAACGGCACTCCGTGAAGGTGGACCAGATCGGGCCCTGCGCCGCCAGGGTGACAAACAAGGGCTGCCACGCAGCGTCGCCCCCGCCCGGCACGATGATCGGGCCGGGCGCCGGCAGCGGTTCAAAGCCCGCCAGCGGCAACGCCGACAAGCACAGGATCAAAAACAGACGTCGCATGGTGGAACGGGTCGCGCAACCCGCAGGTTTCAAAGTCTCGGTCGTCGTCACGATGATTCTCCGGCCCGCGACCACGTCCCGTCCGGGTTCCGCTGAGCAGGCGTGCCCCGCCCGGATGCGGCCGCCTCCCGGCCGGAGGGCGAGTGCGCCAAACCCGCTGCCGCTGGGCCTGCGGACATGAGGGGTGACCTCCGGGCGGCCCGGGAGCGCCGCGCTTGCGGCCAGCGCCACAGTAGCAGAGTCGCGATCAGGCGCGTGTGGAGCCAGATCATCCACAGGTTGTCGCGCAGATAGTGAAAATGGGAGATTCCGCCCTCGGCGGGGGAGAGATAGCGGCAGCGCGCGGGCAGATTCACCGTGAGCGTGCCGGCCCACGCCAGCCGCACCGCCGCTTCCGCATCAAAGTCGTAATGGCGACCGCCGCCGGTTTCCTGCAGCACCCGCACCAGCGCCGCCAGGGGATAGACCCGAAAACCAAACAGCGGGTCGTCGACGCCGGGCCCGAAGATTTCCAACCGGACCAGTGCCACGCTCAGCTTGCGACCCTGCAAACGCACCAGCGGAGCCTCGGGTCCGAAGACCGGTCGGCCGAGGATCAAAGCCGCCGGCGCCGATCCACTCGCCGCCATGAAATCCGCGATCCGTTCCGCCGGATGCTGTCCGTCCGCGTCCATGACCAGCGCATGGGTGAAGCCGGCGGCAAGGGCTGCATCGGCGCCCGTCAATACCGCCGCTCCCTTGCCACCATTGCGCGGCCGATGGATGACCCGCAACCCGGGCTCGCTCCGCGCCAACGCCTCGACCGCCGAGTGACTGCCGTCCGTGCTGCCATCCACAACGACCCAGACCGGATGCCAGCAGGCCAGAGCCTCCCGGACTGTCGCCACCAGCCGGGGGCCGGGATTGTAGCTGGGAATCAGGATCAAATGCGTGGCAGAGACCGTCGTCATGACGAGGCGAGAACCTCGGATAGTCGGCGCTCCACTTCGACAGTCAAGTCCCTCGTCCGGCGCGCCGGATCGTATTCCCAGCGGCGGTCCAGGGTGAATTCCGCCCGCGCCGGAAGGATCGACGGCGGCCGCCACCACGGCCGGCCCCGCGGCACCAGATCGGCCGAGGCGCAAATGACGATCAACTGCACCGCGGCATGCGCCCGCTCCGCAATCAGGGCATAACCCGGCTTGAGAGTGCCCAGCCGCGTTCCCGATTCCGTTCGCGTCCCTTCCGGAAACACCAGCAGAGACCGCCCGGCGACGACTTTTCCTGCCACGCTGCGAATCAAGTCGACGTCTGTCTCGCCGGCCGCGTATCCCGCCAATAAGGCCACCGGCCCGATCGCCGGACTGCGCATGAGCGAGGGTTTGATGATGCAAATGGTGTCGGGCAGGCGGGCCAGGAGAAACGTGGCATCCAACAGCGTCGGGTGATTCGCTATGTAAATGGTCCGCGGTGCGAACGAGGTGTCGAAACCCCGCCAGCCGATCCTTAAGCAGCGGCTCACTTGAAACCACCACAACCAGGCCAAGAACACCCCGCGAATCATCCCCCGCACCGCCGCGCCGAGTCTCTCCCGGTGCGGCAGCAAGAGCAACGGCAGGCACAACAGATTCAGCACCATCCCCACGCCGGCAAACCACGCCCACGACATATAGTACGCGGCGGCGAGACCGCCATAGACGAGTCGGGCTTTCATTCGATGGAGGGGGCCGGGGCCGCCGCCGGTGGATTCAGCGGAGTGAAGTTGAACCAGACGTTCGGCTGCTGGAACAGAAGCTCCTCCAACTGGCGAAGAAAAGCCTGGAAATGGACCCGCGCCCGCTGCAACCCCTCGGAGCGCTTCTCGCCCGGTCGCGGATCAAACCGGGGCGACGAATGGAGCACCGCGCCCGCCGGGCCATCCGGCAGGCCGACGGACAAAAGCACCGGACGGTCAAAGATCAGCGCCAGATGATAAATCGTGAACGGGAACCGCCGGCGCGCTCCGAGAAATTCGAACTCCTCGGTGCGAGCAGCAAACTCGATCCGATCGCATTGCATCGCGATGGCCGCCGTGGTCGCCGCCGCCTCCTTGAGCGCGAAGAGCATTTCCTCCGGCTCGTTCACCCAGACAAAATGCAGCCGGCCGCCAAAACGCTCGGCCAGCTTGTCGATGTCGTGGGAATTTCCCACCCGTTGCCGTACCACGTAAATCTGCTGCAGCCCATAGCCCCCGATCTGGCAGCCGAGCAGGTCCGACACCCCGACGTGGAATGTCCCGAGCAGCACCGGGCCGCCACCTTCAAGCCAGGTGCGGAAGTCCGCGGTGCCCGGTCCGTACACCGTGCGGTGCGGCCGACCGTTGATCACGCGGAGCTTGACCATGAGCGCTTCCTCAAAAGCGAAAAAATGCCGCCAGACGTCCCGCCAGCCCGGCGGCCGCCGGAGCACGAGCGCCAGATAATCGCGCGAATGACGCCGTTGTTCCGGCATGCCGGCCACCGCGATGGCTGTGCCGATTCCGCGCAGCGGACGAAAAATCGCTTCGGGGAGCACCCGGTCGCATCCGCGCAGAAAACGGTACCCCCAGCTCGGGCCCGGATTGCGGGCCAGACGGACGGGAGCGGAGGTGGGAGCGGGCGCAGACATCACGACCAGGCCAGTTGCAGGCGCCATCCCTCCGCCGCCGCACCATCAAACGGCTGGCGGCGATGCAGCCGTTCGAACCAGGCCGGATGCGCCAACGCTCCCGTCACCGCCTCCTGGGTCAGCATCAGCCGACCGAGCGCGCGCGGGCCCGGTTCGCGCGCCAGCCGGACCGCGTAGGCGAAGGTCCGGTCGCTGACCGCGTTGGCCTCCACCAGCCAGGTGCCCCGCTCCTCGCCACCGGCCAGCACCACGGTCGCCGCCGGCGCCAGCATGGCCGTGAGCAACGCCTGCACCGCCAGTTGCCGGCCACCGGCCTGGGGAAACAGTTCCCCCACGCTCCGCTGCCGGCCGATCAATCCCTGCTGCACGCCGCTGGGGTGAATGGAAGTCTGAAACAGCGTGGGGCTCGCCGCCGGGAAACTGGCCAGGTAGTCTTCCAACGCGCGCCCCTCGCCAAAAGTCGAGGCATAAACCAACGGCTCATCCCCGGCCGGCGGCAGGTCGCCCAGCGCCGCGCCCACCAGCATTCCCAACAGGGTCATCCGCCGCGTGCTTCCCGGCGCAAAGCGCGCTTTCAGCCGTTCGCGCGTGGCGGCGGGAGTCTCGGAGCCGGGATCGTCCGTGCGCAATTCCTGGATGAATCGTTCAAGCATGACTAAGCAAAAAGGCGGCATGGGCTTCGCCAAACGCGTTGCTGGCGCAGACCACACCATCAAAGGCGCCATTCGCAAACGATTCCAGCGCGACTGAATCGGCGAACACCGGGGCGGCGCTGCCCACCGTGCCGGGGGTGCGCCCGGCGCGCATCGCCTCCACCGCCAGCGCCAGCTCCACCAGTCCGCAACTGCCCAGCGTGTGGCCCAGGCTGCCCTTCCAACCGACGAGCGGCGCATCGGGAAAAACGCGTCCAAACGCGTCGACCTCCAGACGGCCCGCCTCGAGCGTCCCAGTGCCGTGCCCCTTCAGCCAGACTCGCCGGCCGGCGGCAACCGCTGCCACCGGGGCCAGACCAGCCACGAATCCCGCCCCGTCCGCGCGATTCGCCGTGAAATGATACATCTCGTTGTGGAGGCTCTGCGCGGTGATGGTGAAATCGCCGCGATCCCGCGCGAGAACCGCATAGGCCGCGCCGTCGCCCAGCCCGATGGAGCCAGTGGCCCGCGCCTGGTAGGGCGCCGGAAAATCCGCGTTGAGGATCTTCAAGGCGTGGAAGCCGCCCGCCACGAACGGACTCAGGAAGTCGAAGGAAAACACCAGGGCGGCATCGGCCAGTCCGGCCTCGATCATGCGCGAAGCTTGCAACAATCCTAGATGAGCCGACACGCAGGCATGCGAAAACACGGTGACACTTTCACCCCACCCCAGCTCGCGCCGCAGCCACTCCACGCAATCGGGCAGCGCGCCAAACGGCAGAAATGCCGGATCTCCGCTGCGGCGATAAGCATAAAGGCACCCGACCCCGAAATTGCTGCTCGTGACGAACACCGGCCGCCGCGGCCGGCCCCAGCCGCCCTCCTGGACCGGGCCAAACCGGGATTTGATCGTCGCCAGCCACGAGGGTGGCGCCGTCTCATCGAGTTCCCGGTTGTTCAACAGCCCGAGCGGCACCGGATCGCCTCCTTCCCGCCCGAGCACCGGGACCGCCCGCAGCGCCCGCTCTCCGCGCAACAAGGCCGTCAGCGTGCCCGCCGCGTCCCCCAGCGGGGTGACGCAGCCCCACGCCGCCAGACCCACGGAGTCATGGTTGGATGAATACACCGCGCAGGAGGCCACCGGCTCGCCGCTCAAACCGGCAACCGGGCCGGATCAGCGTGCTGGCGGATGAAAGCCGCCAGACTGGACACGCTGGCGAGCGCCTGGCGCGACTCCTCGCTGCTCCGGATCTTGATCCCGAACTCCTTCTCGAACTTCAAAACGAGTTCGACCGCGTCGATGGAATCGAGCGACAGCCCCGATCCGATCAGGGGCATATCGTCCTGGATATCCTCGGGCTTGACGTCTTCAAGACGCAGCGTCTCGACAATCAGCCGTTTTAGGTGAGCGGAAAGGGGGTCACTCATGCGGGAAACCCCGTGAGCAAGGCGCCGTCGTCACGGCGGAGCAAGCCAAGAAATTCTGCGGCCGGATTGCCCCGCCATCTGCACGTCCACAAAAATTCTTGTCTCTGCGCAGGCAGGCGCCAAAGGTTGCCCGCACCCCTGGTGAACGCGCTCCCGCCCACCCCACCAATCTGCCCCCCTGAAAAACCAGGTTCTAGTCATCACGGCCTTGCTGGGTTGTCTGCTGGGTTCCGGTTGCGTCACCAGTCGGCGCACCATCGGTCTTCCGGTGAGTCATGTGCCCGGCGCCGGCGCCAACAAAGGCAGCCTGTACATCGGTTCTATCGAAGATCAGCGGACCTTTCAGAACAAGCCCACGGACGCTTCGACGCCTTCGGTCAACGGTGATGTCGCCAAGTGCTCAAAAGAAGAGCTGGCCACGGTGATCGGCCGCCAGCGCAAAGGGTATGGTCGCGCGAGGGGCGACATCGCGCTGCCAGCGGGCGATTCGGTCTTGACGCGGACACGCGCCTTGGTGGCAGAAGGTCTCGAGCGCCGGGGATTCACCATCGCCAACGATCCTGCCTCGGCGGGAACGGCCACCGTCAAGATTGACGAATTCTGGGCTTGGTTCACGCCGGGCATGTGGACCGTGTCCTTCCAGGCCGATGTCGTCTGTCAGGTTACGGTCACGCGGGATGGCGTCGCCAAAAAACTCCTGGTCAAAGGCGACGGCCGGAATCAGGGCCAGGTGGCCAGCGATGCCAATTGGCAACTGGCCTATACGAGAGCCTTTGATGATTTCCTTGCCAATCTGGAGGTCGCGTTGAGTGGCGCCGGCCTCTGAGGAGGACCTGCCTCCGCCTTCGTAACGCTAGGCCGGGGATTCCGCCGGCGTCCGCAGGACGTGGCAGACGTTGCTGCCGCCGAACCCGCTGCTGTTGTTGAGGACAATCCGCGGCGCGCGGTCGACGGCCGCCCGCGGCAGGTCGAGTCCTTCGCAGGCCGGATCGGGCGTCACCAGGTGGGGATTGCCGGGGATGAACCCTTCCGTCAATGCGAGCACACAAAACGCCGCCTCCATCGCACCCGCAAGGGAGAGCGGATGACCGGTGAGCGCCTTGGTGCTGCTGACCCGGGGGCGGGCGCCCGCTTCGGTGAACAAGGACCGCAGGGCGAGCGCTTCAGCCCGATCGCCCACCTGGGTTGAGGTGCCGTGCGCATTCACGTAATCGACCTCCCCCGGTTTCACCCCCGACTGCGCCAGAGCTCTTTGCATGGCCAGCCTCAGCCCGGCGCCTCCGGGATGCGACACGGCCATGCTGTGGCCATCAGCGGCCTGGCCCCATCCCGCAACTTCCGCCTGGATCCGTGCGCCCCGCTCCGCGGCCAGACCCGCTTCCTCCAGGATCAGCACCACGGCACCGCCAGCGCCCACAAAACCATCGCGTCCCTGGTCGAACGGCCGGGAGGCCAGCACCGGATCGCTGGCGCTCGACAACGCGCGCATCGCCGCAAACGGCAGCAGCGTCTCGGCGTTCAGTTCCTCGGCCCCCACCACGATCACCCGGCGGAGACGGCCGAGCTGGATTTCGTCACAGGCGTAGCCCAGGGCGTGACTGGCCGAGGCGCACGCGGAAACGAAGCCGCAAACCGCGCCGGTGATCCGGAAATGCGCCGCCAGATTGAAATTGAGGGTGCCCGCAATGGAGCTGACCACCCCCATCGGGTTGCCGCGCTCGCCCCGCACCGCGTGCAGCTGCGCCAGGTTGTGGTGCAGCATCATCGCGGAGCCGGCCGAGGCACAAAACAGCCCCGTGGCATCGTCGCCAGCGACCGCCTCCTCGGACAGCCCGGCGTCTCGCAGCGCCTGCATCACCGCACACAGGGCATAAACCCCATGCGGCGCCAGCCCCCGCAACGTCTCGCGCGGAATCTCGTACTCCGCCGGCCACCTCCAGTCGCGCCAGCTCGTCGAATCAACCGTGAAGTCCTTGACCGTCCCCGCCACCTTGACGGGCAGATTCGGGTTGCCCAGGAACACCACCGGCGCCAGGCCATGCCGGCCGGCCCGCAAATGCGCCGTGACCGTGGATCGATCATTCCCAATGGGCGTGACAAAACCAAGACCGGTGATCACCACCCGCCGGAGTGAAAAAGGGACGGCATTCACGCGGCCGCAGGCGGTTTCTGCTCGACCTTGCGGGTAACGAAACCGCGAAGTTCGCCGACGGTCCGCACCTGGAGAAGTTCCTTGTTTTCAATCCGAACCTGGAGCAGATCCTCCAGAAAGAACACCGTTTCGGCGACCGCCAAGGAATCGTACCCGAGGTCCTCGATCAGCCGCATTTCGTCGGTCAGTGGGGTTTCGGCAGGTTGCGGCATGTAATCGCGCACGACGGCGAGGACCACCATGTGCAGCGCGGCGATATCACCGGTGGATCGAAAACTCCGGTAGGCGTCCCGAATCTCAAGGGGAAACCGCTGCAACTGGGCGATGGAATCAGAAACTGAGGGCGGTAACATCTTTCCCAACAGAGAAGCCATCGCGGACACGCTGCTCAAGCCTAGACTTTTCCTCGTCGGCGCTCTTGAAACCGCGGCGCAGAGCCGTTTGCCTTGCCGGCACGCTCCGGCCACAGGCGCGCCGGGTCGCCGTACCTTCGCCCCACCGCCATGCGCATTACGCTTGTTCATCCAGCGGGATTCAATTTCGTGCCCGGCCAGCCGGATTTCACCGTGCTGGCCAACCGCATGGCGCCGATCGGAATCCTTTCGCTCGCCGCCTGGCTGGAGCAACACGGCCATCCGACCGCGGTCCACGATTGCCTGGGCCCGTGCGCTCCGGCTGGCCTCGAAGCGAATGCCGCCCACATTCTTGCGACCAATCCGGAACTCGTCGGATTTTCGGCCACGACCTCCGGCTTCATGGACGCGGTGGATCTCGCGGTTCTCCTCAAGATCCAGCGGCCGCAGCTGCCAGTCGTTTTCGGCAATGTTCACGCCTCCTCGCTGGGCGCGGCTTTGTTGGAACATTTCCCGGAGATCGACTGCCTCTGTTTGGGTGAAGGTGAGGGACCGATCCTCGACCTCGCCGAGGGCCGATGCCCCGTGGATATTCCCAACCTCGTTTTCCGCGACGGCCATCGCGTGGTCTCGAACCCGCGCCGCCCCCGCCTCCCGGACCTGGACCAACTGCCCTTCCCGGCCTACGAAAAACTCGCCGGCTTTCCCCGAGGTTACCACCTGCCGTTGTTCTCCTACCGAAAGCGTTGGGGCGCCACCATGATCACCTCGCGCGGCTGCCCTTACGCCTGCTCGTTCTGCGACCGCACGGTTTTCGAGCATCTTTACCGATTCAACTCCGCCGCCTACATCTATGAGCAGATGCGCCACCTGCGGGACCGCTATGGCGTCCGCCACATCAATTTCTACGACGACCTTTTCACAGCCCAAAAAACCCGGGTCGAGGAATTGTGCGCCCGGCTGATCGACCGGCCGCTGGGGATGGAATTCAACTGCGCCATCCGCACGGGCCAGACTTCCGCGGAGATGCTGCGCCTCCTCCGGCGCGCCGGCGCCCTGATGGTTTCGCTGGGGATTGAATCGGCCGACCCGGCCATGATGCGGCGCCACAAGGCCGGAGTGACGCTCGAAGCGGTCCGCGACACCGTCGAGAAGATCCATGCCGCCGGTTTGCGGGCGAAGGGCCTGTTCATCTTCGGCCTGCCCGGGGAAACTCCGCAAACCGTGCAGACGACCAGCGACTTCATCCTCTCGCTCGACCTGGACGACATGAACCTGACGAAGTTCAGCCCGTTGCACGGCGCGCCCATCTGGAACGAATGTCTTCAGGACGATGCCGGCGAGCTGCACGAGGACTGGCGGCTGATGAACTGCCTGAATTTTGTTTTCCGCCCCGTGGGTTTCGCCAGTCGGGCGGAGATGGACGCGCTCTACAACCGAACCATCCGCCGATTCTACGACAGCCCGGGATACCGGCGCCGGTTCGCCCGGCAGATTTGGGAACACCGGTGGAGCCTCTGGCACCTCGCCCGGCACTCACTCCGGGTGCTGCAGGCGGCCCGCTATTTCAGCGCCAACCGGGCCAGCCTGGAGGCGGCGCACCGCAACTTTCCGCTCCATCCGCGGCAGCCCCGAAGTTTGCGCCCGCTCGCCACATCGAATTGAACCTCGCTTCGCCCACTCGCCCGCCCACCGGCCATGAAGACGATCCTCGTCGTTGAATACTCCCAGACCGGGCAGTTGACCGCCGTGCTGGATGCGCTGCTGGCGCCGTTGCAACAGCCGGATGGCGCAACCCGGGTGCACCGCGAAGTCCTCCGCCCGGTTCCCGCCTATCCGTATCCCTGGCCGTTCTGGCAGTTTCTCGACGCTTTCCCGGAAACGGTCGCCGGCAATCCGCCGCCCCTGACGCCGCTCACCGTGGACTCCGGATCCGCGTTCGACCTGATCGTCATCGGATATCCCGTCTGGTTCCTCTCGCCGCCGCCACCCATCACGGCCTTCCTCCGCAGCGCGGCCGGCCGCCGGCTGGTTTGCGGCCGGCCGGTGGTCACCGTCACCGCTTGCCGCAACATGTGGCTGATGGCGCAGGAACAGATGAAACAACTGCTGGCCGAAGCCGGGGCGCGTCATTGCGATCACGTTGCCCTGGTGGACCAGGGAAACGCTTTCGCCACGTTCGTCACCACTCCCCGCTGGCTTCTGACGGGACGCAAGGGCGCGTTTTGGGGCTTTCCCCCGGCGGGTGTCCCCACCGCCGAGATCGCGGCCTGCCGGCGCTTTGGCTTGGCACTGCGCGAGGCGCTGCAGCGCGACGCCGAGCAACAACCCGGACCGATGCTGGGCGGTCTGCGCGCCTGCACCGTCGACCCGCGCCTGATCGCGAGCGAGAAGATTGGCCGGCGCTCGTTTCGTTTCTGGGCGCGCGTCTTGCGTTGGGCGGGTCGCCCGGGCACTTTCCTTCGCCGGACGTTGCTCGCTTTTTATCTGGTGTTTTTGCTTTCCCTAATCATCACGGTTGTGCCGCTCTCCGTGCTCCTGAAAGCGGCCTTGCGGCCGCTCTTGCAACGCTGGTTGAATACCCTTCAAGCTTCGTTCGAACGACCGTCCGGCTCCGCTACCTCCCGGATGGCTTGTTTTCATGAGTAAAGACGTTTTCATCACGCGCACCGCCTCTTTCCTTCCGCTGGCGCCCGTCGGCAACGATGGGATGGAGGGTCTGCTGGGCATGACCGGCGGGCGACCGTCCCGGGCGCGGAAGATCACGCTGAAAAACAACGGCATCAAATCCCGCCACTATGTCATCGATCCGGCGACCGGCGCCGTTCGCTACACCAACGCCCAACTGACCGCCGAGGCGGTGCGGCGGCTCACGGGTGACGGGTTTGCCATCGACGACATCGCCTGCCTCTCCACGGGGACTTCGATCGCCGATCAGCTCATGCCCAGCCACGGCGTGATGGTTCACGGTGAGTTGGGCCGGCACGCCTGCGAGGTGATCACCACCACCGGGGTCTGCGTGGCCGGCACCGCCGCCTTGAAGTATGCCTGGCTGGCCGTGCGGGCCGGCGAGCATCCCAACGCCGTGGCCACCGGCTCGGAAATCGCCTCCGTCGTCTTCCGCTCCACCCGCTATGCGGCCGAGACCGACCGGCAGGTGAGCGAACTCGGGGAGCGACCGGAGCTGGCCTTCGAGAAGGATTTTCTGCGCTGGATGCTGTCGGATGGCGCCGGCGCACTCCTGCTCCAGGATCAGCCCAATCCAGCCGGTCCGAGCCTGCGGATCGACTGGTTGGACATTCTTTCCTACGCGCACGAAATGCCGGTCTGCATGTACGCGGGGGCGAAGAAGAACGCCGACGGCACGCTGACGAGCTGGATGCAGTTCAGTCACGAGGAACTCGGCCGCGAGTCCATCCTGGCGATCCGGCAAGACGTGAAATTGCTGAACGCGAACGCGGTCGGATATTGCCTGGAAAAGCCCCTCGCCCGGATCGCGGCCCGGCGCCGCCTTCGTCCGGAAGAAATCGACTGGTTCCTTCCCCACATGTCATCCGAATATTTCCGCCAGCCGATCGCGAGCGGCCTGGCGAAGATCGGCTTGCCCATCCCGCCGGAACGGTGGTTCACCAATCTCACGGCGCAGGGCAACACCGGATCCGCCTCCCTGTACGTCATGCTCGACGAACTGGTGCGCAGCGGCCGCTTGCGCCGGGGGGAAAGGATGTTGTGCTTCGTGCCGGAATCGGGCCGGTTCACCAGCGCCTTCCTTCATCTCACCGTCGTCTGATGCACGCCAACGAGGTACCCGAACGCAGCGCTCCCCTCTTCGAAGGACGACACAAGGCGGTCTACGTGGTCGACGAGCACGGCCGCTACCTCATTGCCAAGTCGGGCGGCACCGAGGCCGAGGTATCCGTTACGGAGGAAGCCGTCTCCTGGTTCGCCCGTCTGGCGGCCGAGGCCCGCGAACGCGCCCGCCGGGGCGAGACCAGTCCGCTGGAAGTTCACATGTATCGCCAGCGGATGGATCTTCCGACCCTGGCGCAGGCCACCGGATTCTGGCGCTGGCAGGTGCGCCGCCATCTGCGACCGGCCGGGTTTGCCCGGTTGAGCGCGCGCGGCCTCGCCCGCTATGCCGAGGCCCTCGGGCTTTCATTGGCGCAACTGCAGTCCCTGGACTGAACCCCACCGACCATGTCAGTTGCGCTCGATTTTCACCATCAACAATCCGCCCACTGCGAGAGCGGAGTCATGTCGGCGCTGCTGCGTCACGAAGGCGTGCCGTTGTCCGAGGCCATGGTCTTCGGCCTGAGCGCCTCGCTCTCGTTTGCCTATATTCCGCTGATCAAGATCAACCAGCTTCCGCTGATCGCCTACCGGATGGTGCCACGCTTTATTCTCAACGGCGTCAAAAAGAAGCTGCGCTTGCCCCTCCGGTTCGAGACTTTTCGCTCGCCGATCGACGGCCGGCGGCGCCTGGATGAGCTCCTGGACCAAGGGCGGGTAGTCGGTCTGCAATCATCGGTGTTTTTTCTGCCCTATTTTCCAGCCAATATGCGCTTTCATTTCAACGCGCATAACCTGATTGCCTATGGCCGCGAGGATGACGAATACCTGGTGAGCGATCCGGTCTTCGATGAACCCACCCGCTGCCGCGCGTCAGATCTCCAGCGTGCGCGCTTTGTGCGCGGCGCGTTGGCGCCCAAAGGACTCCTCTACTATTTCGACGGCCCGGTGCCGCCGGTGAACCTCGCTCCACTGCTGCCCGCGGCGATCCGGAAGAACTGCTTTCTCATGCTCCATGTGCCACTGCCCTTCGTCGGATGCCGCGGCATCCGATTGCTCGCCCGTCGCGTCCGCCGTCTGCCGGAGAAGCGGGACCCCGAGTTCACCCGCCGGTTTGTCGGACACATCGTGCGCATGCAGGAGGAGATCGGGACTGGGGGAGCCGGGTTCCGCTTCCTCTATGCGGCGTTTCTCCAGGAAGCCGCCGTGCTTTTGGGCAAACCCGCCTTGCAGGACTTGTCGCTGCAACTCACGACGATCGGCGACGAATGGCGGGAGTTCGCCCTGCACGCCGCGCGCATAAACAAAGGCCGCGACGCGATCGATCTCCCACTGCTCCACCGGCTGCTCACCGATCTGGCAAAAAAAGAGCGCGCCCTGTTCGGCGCGCTCCGGCGGGCGGTCTGATTAGAACCGGTCAGAACCGCACGAACACACTGGCGTTGAAGCCGATCGGCGTCACCTTGGCCGGCGAGGTATAATAGCTCCCTTTTACCTCCACCTTCGATCCATCGTAGCCCGCCTCGATTCCGACCGACACGGATGAGCCGTGCCAGACCTCGGCGCCGATCGCCACCACCGGTCCCGGAGTGCTCGAATTGAAATAATCCCCGCTGGCAAAGGGCTCCGTCACTCCAAAGCGCACATACCCTTTCGCCTTCCCTTCGATGGGGAAGCCATAACGCGCGTCGAATGTGACCGGGATGATATAATTAAATCAGCGAATTAGTTATTTTTATCCCTTTCTGCCGAAGACCCAAAATCCGCCCGGTCACAGCTCCCGGAGGCGCCAGCCGGCAAAGACCAGGCAGAGTCCCGCAATTCCCAGAAGCAACGCGAGGGGACCGAGAATTCCGCCCAGGTGCGCGCCGCGCACAAAAACGTCGATGAATCCATTCAATCCCCAGGCCATGGGGGAAAGCCACGTCGCCTTCTGCATCGCCAGTGGCATCACCAACTTCGGCACCATGACGCCGCCAAGCGCTCCGAAAATGATGTTCGCGACCCCACCGACCGTGGTCGCTTGCTCGGTGGTCCGGGCGACCGCCGCGATGGCCAGCGCAAAACCAATCGCGGCCAGGCTGACGGCAGTGGCGACCGCCCACAGCGCCAGCCAGTCGACGTCCAACCACAGAGTATCGCCGCCAAGCAACGGCACCACAAAACGGCCGACCAGCAGCATCAGGGCGGTCTGCCCCAGGTTTACCAGATAGAAGGGGATGACTTTCCCGGCCAGCAGCGTGGCCATCGGCACCCGCAAACTGCGCAGGCGCGGGAGTGTCCCCTGCTGCTTTTCCTGGATGAAGATCGTCGAAAGCGGGATCACCACAAAAAACATGGCGAAGACCAGCCACGCCGGCACGCACTGCTGCACGGCCGTGAGTTCAGCCCCCGCCCCGCGGTGAAACTTCATCGCGACGAGCCCGCTGCCCGCCATCTGTTCCAGCGTCGGCCACGGCCGGTGGTCCTCCTGCGCCATCGCCCGGACCGGCTCCAGCAATTTGGCGGCTCGCTGCATCGTGACCGCGCGCTGCACCTCCGCGCGGAAGGCCGCGAGCAGGGCTGGCGGCATGCCCGGCTCCGCCAGCACGGTCACGACCGCCCGGGCACTCTCCAGGTCTGCCAGCGATGCGGAATATCCCTGGTCGATCAACAAGCCGACCTGGATGCCGCCGCGCGCCAGCGCCCGCTCCACGTCCGCGGGACCCCGCACCACCACCGAGGCTTCAGGTGGCGGCAGCTGGGTGACCAGTTTTGCCGAGTCGGCCGTATGATCGGCGTCCCAGACCTGCCAGCGCACTTTCTCTGAAACTCGCAGCGCGAATGTGTCCCGGAGCGCCATCGACATGATCAGGATAAAAACTGCAGGCATGACAAACAACACCAGCAGCCCGTGAAGGTCACGGCTCATGGCACGCAGCTCTTTCTGGATCACTGCAAGCAGGGGGCGCATCTCAGTCGCGCAGCGAACGGTGAGTGAGTTTCAAAAACACGTCCTCCAAATTGTTATTGCCATACACGAAGCGGATCACCGACACGCCCTGGTTCCGCAGTTCAGCCAACACCGCCTCCACCGGACGCCCGGCCGGCACGGCAAAGCTCAGCCAACCGCCATCACCGCCCCCCGGCTCGAGTCCCCACCCGGCGATCAACGCCGCCCGCACCGGTCCCGCCAGCGGGCCGGCGGGCCGCACCAAAAGCCGCGGATTCGATTCCGCCAGGACTGCGTCCAGCGCGCCGCAGCACAACAGGCGGCCGTGGTCCATGATCGCCACCCGGTCGCTCACCGCCTGCACTTCCTCCATGTAATGGGAGGTGTACACCACGGTTTTCCCCCGCGTTCGCAGGTTGCGGACGGTTTCCAGCAGGAATGCCCGCGACAGGGGATCGACCCCGACCGTCGGTTCATCGAGGAGGAGCAACTGGGGATCGCCCACGAGGCCGATCGCGAGGTTCAAGCGGCGTTTCAACCCCCCGGAACATTGCGAGGCCCGCTGGCGCGCGACCGCACCCAACCCAGCCACCGCAATGGCGGCGTCGACCCGCTCGCGCCGGGTGGATCCGCCGAGCCCCAGCACGCCGGCAAAGAATTCGAGATTCTCGCGGCACGTGAGCATCGGATAAAATGCGTGGTCCTGCGGCACGAGGGCAAAGCCACCGCGCGCCGCCACTTCCGGCGCCCGCCGGATCTCGCCCTGCTGAGGCCGCCGCAGCCCGCTGATCAGGGCCATCAGCGTCGTCTTGCCCGCACCGTTGGGACCCAGCAACCCCAACACCTCGCCGCG
>Ga0182027_10002890_pt1 | contig 27565 bp, 21 predicted proteins | sample 712E1DmetaG_FD_121300 | JGI IMG/M metagenome (GOLD analysis project Ga0182027, IMG submission 121300) | Permafrost microbial communities from Stordalen Mire, Sweden - 712E1D metaG (Illumina Assembly) | ecosystem: Environmental > Terrestrial > Soil > Wetlands > Permafrost | place: Sweden...
GCGACCGGGAGCTATTGCGCCGCCAACACGATATGCGATCCGTTTGCGGGGTTCATTGCGGTTTCCGGGTACGGCGGCATGCTTGTTTCCCTGGGAATGAACATATACCCGAGGAACATCATGCAGCGGCCGCTGCTCAATATAAACGCGGGACAAGACCGGATCTATCCCCTGTCTCAGGTGATGCAGTTTCTCTCATGGCTTGAGCAGAACGGAGTGAACGTTGACCACAGGGAATATCCCGACGAGAAGCACGGCTTCGATTACCGGCAAAAGGAATACGGAAATCTCGCGGCTGTCATTCGGACCTGGAGCAGGTCGCCGGCGCGGAACTCGATTTCGTGGGTCTTTACGCCCGGGTATCCGAACCTTCCGCCGAATTGCATAGGATGGGAACTGCAAAAGAACGCGGCCGGGGCCGAGCTGGGCGCCTATTGGACCCGGGATACGCTCCATGTGAGCTCGAAAGGACTTGCGTCGGCAACCTGTTCGTTTGCCGAAAGTTCAAACGCGGGCTCTTTTGTCTCTATTAATGGATCCGCCGCCACGTCGATTACGGCGGACAAGCCGGATGGGCGTACGATTTTGTCTCTGGCTCTACACCAACTGTTTCCTCGGATACGACACCAGACCATCTTCAAACTCAAAATCCCGAAGTAGGAACCCCAGCCGTTTACATGAAGCGCCGGATCGCTGGGACCCGGCGCTTCACAGACGGAAAATCAACGCACCGTCCTGCGGTTAAGCGGTTGGCTAGTGTTTGATTCCAACATTCACGCGCAATGTCTGTTTGGTACCTCGCACCTGATCGTCTATGACGATTCTTGCCAGATAGGTCCCCGGCGCCGCCCACGAACCGGTCCGTGTCTTGCCATCCCATACCCAGAAGAGCTTTACTGCGGTGGCATCGGCAAACATTTGGACACGGTCTGCCACGACATTACCAACTGCATCAAAAATGGTGAGCGAACCTGTCACTCCTTTCCCGAGATCCCCCTGGATTGCCGGAATGAGCGACACCTCGATGCGGGATCCGGAAGTGGAGGTGCTGTTCGGGTTGCGCAGCGACGGCGGGACAACGGTCTTCCCGGGAATAAATGGATTTCCTACAGCAAGGTAATTAACGATGATTGACACATCGCCGCACGGGGACAAGCGAAAAGCCGGCCTGTTTCCTTCAACGATGCTGTCGGCACTGGTGAGCGTATGGGCTTGAAGATCGTAAACGACCAAGTCACCCACCACTTTGTATGTCGGATTCTTCACCGCAAAGGGATACGCCGTCCCATTTTGATAGTACAATGTAAACGAATTGTAAGGATCGACGGCCGGTTTCTGGCCTGCAAGCGGTTCGCTGAACTCCACGTGCAGCGTGTCCGCACCGGGCATGGGAACGAAACAAACGCTCTTGATGACGGGCGAAGCTCCGTCGACCACCGCGGTAACTATGAACCAGCTTCCTGATGCTGTCATCTGATAGTTCGTAAGTGTGATTGCGGGATTCGGCTGCCATGCGGTCTCGTATTCAGGTCCCACGTTCTCACTCAAAATTATGTGGATCGTCTTGTTTGCAAGGTCCATCTGGATGGAAACCGCGTGGAGAGTATCCTTTTTGCCGTCCAGAGTGGTTATCACCAGGGTCTGAATGAAGTTTGCGACGGTTGGATTTCCCGTAATGGTTGAATCGGCAGTCCAGGTGATGTCTATTCTGTCAAGATGGCCGTTATGGTTTGTGTCAAGAAGCGTGGCGGTTACCGGTATGCTGCCCACCGGCGGGACAATCTGCTGACACACGGTCCCGAGGCCGGCCGGCAGCGCGGCCTGCAAGCTCCTCTCAAGATAGAAACGGATAGGTACGACGGTGTCCGAAAGAATCTGGGTCGTTGGATTGACATAACGATAACTGATGTTCATGGTGAAAAGCGTAGGGGTCTGGGCAATTGGAAAACTGTCGGTAAAGAAGAACGAACTGTCGATATAAATGGTGGAAGTACTGTTGTTGAGCGTCATTTTGGTCGGGTTGCCGGAAACGAGAATATTCGATATGATGTTGTTCATCAGCAGGTTCATGAGCGTATTGTAATTTACATTCGCCAAAGACCAGATATTGCTTCCCGGGTTTGTCGCTGAATACCCATTATTTTGAATGTTGGTCGTCATTGTGGTGAGCAATGCGGGCTGGGTTCCCGCCTTGTTGAAAAACACGGTAAATGTCGTGGGAAGGCCGGCGACACCGGCCGCCGTTGAGAACCAATTCGGATCCAGGTTCGCCTGTGTTGTTCCCGCCGGTTCCCCGTCGGAAAGGAAAATCATGAACTGATTTTGCGGCGGATTCGATGCGGCTTGAAATACTTGCTTAGCGGCAATGAAAGCGCCGTTGATGTTGGTTTCGCCGCCGTTGTCGTTGCGGGTGTACAGAGGACGGTAGACCAAGCTGTCTCCCGTAGCATTGGTGGTAAGGATGTCCTTGAGAATAGTAATTCCTGTCTTGCCGTTGTATGTAGTGCTGAGCCCCATGAAGGGCAGGTAGGCCTGAGTCGGACTGTTGTCCAGGACGGGATGCAGTGCCTTGAAATATTGCGTGTAATAGTACTGCGTTGTGGTGGTGTCGAAGTAGAGATGCTCGCGAAAAACGATCAACCCAACCTGAGCATCGGGCTGCTTCGCATAGATCGTATCAAGGAGAGCACTGACAACCTTGAAACGGGCGCCGGTGGGATCGTTTCCTTTTGGTCCCAGCATGCTTCCCGTGTTGTCGATCACAAACAGAATCGAGGAACTGCCGCTTCCCCCAATATGAATTGTTTGCGATGCCTTGCAGGCATGCACGAGGGAGTAGATTTTAACGACATTGTCCGGGACCTTTATGGTGTCGCCGTTGAATGTCTCCGGGCACCCGGAAAAGGTGAGGGCGCACCTCTCGTCGGCCAGCACAAAGGTGCAAAAAATGAGGGTGAGAAAGAGAATGTGACAAGCCAAAACGCGCGGACCGAAACCGTGCACCATTGGGAACTCCTGGTTAATTTTTAACGAACACGACCGTTACCAAGCCCCCACTTGGCATATGCATCCACCTGAGTAAGACCTGATCAGGTGAACCCGACCGATTTGTCCAGTCCTCGCCTATTCGTAATATATGTATGTTTTTTGGAAAAAGGCAAGGGAAAGAATCCCAAAACGAGGTATTTGGGGCGGGTGTCGGAAATGGAATATTCCTGGCGACGGGATTCAAAGGAACATGGAAAGCGCTATGCTTTTGCACAAGTCAAACGCGCAGTATATCTTTATGCGTTATAGTCTGGTGGGGAGAATCAGGACTCGCAATCTCATAAGAGGGCATAGCCATGAACAAGACGGCAACGATCATCCTTGCTGACGGTTTTGAAGAAGTTGAGGCCATAACGCCCATTGACCTGCTACGGCGTGCAGGCGTAAATATTACCATCGTCGGGCTTTCGTCACTGACGGTTACAGGTTCTCATAACATCACCATAATAGTTGAATCCGTACTTGGCCGGATTTCTCCCCTCCCCGATGCGTTGATATTGCCGGGCGGTCCGGGCCACAAACATCTACTCGAGTCGGTTTCCGTTATCGAACTAGTAAAACAGATGTTTTCCGCCGGCAAACTTTGCGCCGCAATTTGCGCGGCGCCCGCCGTTTTCGGGAAAGCCGGGATACTTCTTAACAAGAGGGCAACCTGTTTCCCGGGCGATGAAAGTAAACTCCTTGGTGCGGTTTTTGCGGCAGAGCACGTTGTGGTTGACGGCAATGTCATTACCAGCAGAGGAGCAGGCACGGCAGTTCCTTTTGCGCTGGCGATCGCGACCTACCTTGCAGGCAAAGAAATAGCCGGAGCGGTCTCGCGGGCCATCGTATACGATTAAACATGGTCGCATGGATTCAACAGCTTACAAATATCTCATTCTGGACATTCAGAGAAACCCAACCCAAAGCCTCTCGGTGCTTCCCTTGGTTCTGGCGCGATCGCAGGTATGCCAAACCGAAGAATCGCTGGCAGGCGTAAAGCAATTTCTCTGGGCGGCGGCAGGAAAAGCGAGCCAGGCCAACCCAATGCGGCTTCCGGCGATTCTTGGGATGGCAGGCAATGCATTCGTTTCGCTGTTTTTGGAGGCGCACACGGCCTTGCTGGCAGTCCTGGATGGCGCAGATCCTGCCATGCATCCGTTTCGTCATAGCGGTTCGACGCTCATGAGACTGCTGTGTTTTTGCGCGCAAAGTGATCTCGCGGCCACAGGGCTTTCAACCGATGTCGCAGCTGCGTCGATGTATTGCTTCTTGATTGAAGGCATGATCTACGCATGCTGGTGCCCCAACGCCTCCGAAGGGGTTGCCAAACGCTCGGCGCATACCTGTTTTCTCGCGCTGAGAAAGTCAATGCACAAGTTGGCGGCAGATGAACACGCAGCTGTTCTCGGCTATCTGTGGAGCGCATGGATCCTTTCACAGAAAACAGAGGGTATCCACGATTCGGACGAAGTACACGTCGCGCCTTCGGTTGAGGCGCTCGACTGGGAATCCGGCGGAAAGACTCATTCATTTCTCGCACAGCACGCTGCAGCCCCGGTACTTTCCTTTTTTCTCAACAGGGACGCAACCGGCATCGTGCATCCGTTCAAACGGTTTGCGCTGGACGGCGAGCTCGGCCTGCACTTGCTTGCAGGAGGAGAAACGGTGAGTCCACTCCTTTCCCCCGAAGTATCCAACATTGTTAGGCCGAAAATGGCGGGGACAAAATTCGTTTACGCGTGCGCTACATCGACCGGGATTTCCATCAAATGGACCGTTGTTATTCTGACGCTGGAATGTACCACCTATCGAATCGATATACTTGCTCTACCGCCGAACTCGACGTCCATTGACATGCGGGGGGAATTCCGTCTGGAAAATGATGTTGCATTGGCCGCGTACGGTCCCGATGCCTACCTCGGGGAAGGATCACGCAATGCTATAGTTCGGTTTCCGGAAAACCCGATGGGCTTCCAGTACGCAAGACAAGAAGAAGGCGGCATAAGTGTTTTCGAATCCCGGACTACCAGACTCTCATCCGCCAGTTCCTTGCAGGGCGTTTGTGCCTGGGCAAGAGGCAAGGGGATTACCGCAATCAACGAGACCAGGCTTCTAGGAATTTTCGACCAAGATGAACTGGCGCGATAGTAATTGCTAGGTTTTCTTGCTTTGCCGTTGCTTAGTTGCGATGTATTTTTTTTGGGGAAACGCGTTGCAATGAAAAAAACCTTTCTCTACCCATCCCATGTTTCTCGGGGCGCTACCATGGCGCCCTTTGGCGGATTCGACATGCCCATTCAGTATGAGGGCATTATCGCCGAACACTTCCATACCCGGGAATCTGCTACGGTATTCGACACCTGCCATATGGGTGAATTCATTATCAAAGGGCCCAAGGCTGCAGCGGACCTTGACGGAATCGTATCGTGCCCGGTGGCTTCAATGCAAATTGGCCAATGCAGGTACGGATTCATCTGCAACGAAGAAGGAGGGGTTCTCGACGATCAAATTGTGTACCGAATGGGCAGCGGCGAATTCTTCATGGTTGTGAACGCTGGAACACAAGATGCTGATTTTGATTGGGTTAAGAATCACATATCACCTGCCACATTATTGTCGAACGTTTCTCAGGAAACAGGAAAGATCGATTTGCAAGGCCCTTCTTCCCCGCGCATAATCGGCAAACTTCTGGCAGATCCGATCTCCGGCCTCAAATACTATCGTTGGATGTACAACGTTTACAAAGGCAAGAGGATCATCGTGAGCCGAACCGGCTATACCGGAGAAATAGGGTTTGAGATTTACCTGGATGAGCGGCAAACAGTTCAATTCTGGGACGATTGTCTTGCCCTGGGCGCAAAACCCGCGGGGCTCGGCGCTCGCGATACGCTTCGATTGGAAATGGGTTTTCCCTTGTACGGACACGAGCTGGACGAGAACCGCAACGCGGCGCAGTCCGGGTTTTCCAGGGCGATTTCATCGGACAAGACATTTATCGGATCGAGCGCTGTGCTCGATCCCGCGAACACACAAGAGTTATTACGCGGAATCACGCTCGATGGCAGGCGAACTGCACGCAGCGGCGACCGCATATACGCCGAATCGGGCGAACCGATTGGCGTGGTTACGAGCGGAAGCTTCTCCCCTTGCCTTGAGCGCGCTATCGCAATGGGATATGTTGCCGTTCCACACAGCGTCGTTGGTCGGCGCGTGGTTGTGGCGGCCGGGAAGAACCAGTTGCCCGCCACGCTCACCACCATGCCATTCTACCAGTGGGCGACCGCCCGGCGGGCGATATCAGAATTTCTGACCTGATTACTAACTGTCAACCAAGGAGGAAGCACGTGGCCATTGTCCCAACACCCGCCGATAGAAAATACACCACCACGCACGAATGGGTCAAAGTCGACGCCGGCCTGGCGATTGTAGGAATATCGTACCACGCTCAGAAGGCGCTGGGGGACATTACCTTTATTGAGCTTCCGGCAATCGGGAAGAAGGTTGGAAAAGGAGAAAGTTGCTCGGTCATAGAATCCGTCAAGGCCGCCAGCGACATATATGCTCCGGTATCCGGCGACATTGCCGAGACAAATACCCTGCTCGACGCCAAGCCCGAAGAAATAAACAAAGATCCTTACGGCTCTGCATGGTTGTTCAAGATCACCAATTTTAACGGCGCGGACCTTGCCGGCCTCATGGATGGCGCGGCCTACGATGCATTCGCGGAGTCGGACAAATGAGCTACGTCGCCAATACAGCTGCGCAGCGCGAGGCAATGCTCGCAACGTGCGGCGCGCCGAATCTGGAAGTACTTTTCGCCGACATACCCCGCGAGCTTAAGCCAAGGGCAAGTAGGCTTCCACCGGGAAAATCCGAACAAGAGGTGCTGGCAGCCATGACCGCCCTGGCATCTCAAAACTATTCACACCTTACCAATTTCGTGGGCGGCGGGTTCTACGACCATTTTATCCCCGCAGCAGTGGACGCTATAGCGGGCCGCAGCGAGTTCTACACCGCGTATACACCCTATCAACCCGAACTCTCCCAAGGAACGCTTCAGGCAATTTACGAATACCAATCGGCCATGTGCCGTCTTACGGACATGGAGGTTTCGAACGCTTCGTTATACGACGGCGGCACCGCCCTGTACGAAGCCTGTCAGATGGCGATCAGGGCTACACAACGGCCCAAAATTATCGTAGATGGGGGAGTAAATCCGATTTACCGCCAGATGCTGTACTGTTACACGGCCAACTTGTCAATCGATTTTCACGAAGTGCCGGTTTCGCATGGACAGAGCGACCGGGAGCGGGTCTTTGACGCCCTCGATTCTACTACGGCCGCGGTTGTACTTCAGAATCCGAATTTCTTCGGCGTTATCGACGATCACACCGACATTGCACAACGGTGCCATGCGATGGGCATCCTTGCTATCCAGTCGGTGTACCCCATCGCGCTTGCCCTCTTGAAATCGCCGGGTGAAACCGGCATCGACATTGCTACCGGTGAAGGTCAGTCACTGGGACTTCCGCTATCGTTCGGCGGTCCATACCTCGGCTTCATGGCAACATCAAAGAACCTGGTTCGGAAGATGCCCGGCCGCCTTGTCGGGCGAACGGTTGACAATAGAGGAAGACAGGGTTTCGTCCTCACCCTTCAGGCGCGGGAGCAGCATATAAGGCGGGAGAAGGCGATGTCCAACATCTGTACCAACGAGGCGCTGTGCGCCTTGCGGGCGCATGCCTACCTGAGCCTTATGGGTAAGCAGGGCCTCAAGGAAGTGGCGTCGCTGTGCCTTAACAAAGCCCATTACGCAAAGGAAAGGCTCAAGGCGATTCCGGAAGTAAAAGTGATGGAGTCCAGCCCGACATTCAACGAATTTACTGTCAGGCTTCCCATTGATGCTGCGGAAGCAGCCGGTAAAATGATAGAACTGGGTATTGCCCCCGGTTTTCCGCTCGGCCGGTACTATCCGGACATGGACAATTACCTGCTTGTCGCCGTCACGGAAAAACGGACCAAGTACGAAATCGGGGCATTTGCGGAGACGCTGGAACATGTTCTCACAACCGGGTAAATGCAGGGTTGCGTCAACCTGCGTGAACCACCGCATGGCAAATCACGACTATATCCAGTAGAAACACGGACAACAACATGGAAATAATCTTCAAGAAATCGGTGCAAGACAGAAAAGGCGTCAGCCTGCCGGCGCTCGATGTTCCCACAATGATTTCCGTCGAAAAGAAATACGGGCGAACGCGAGACGCGGATTTGTGCGAGCTGTCGGAGCTCGACGTGGTTCGCCATTTTACAGCCCTTTCCCGCTGCAACTTCGGCGTGGACACCAATTTTTATCCGCTCGGATCCTGCACTATGAAGTACAACCCGAAGGTCTGTGAGAAAATAGCCCAGCTCGAAGGTTTTTGCTCGCTCCACCCCCTGCTGCCGCAGTTACGGCGCGGCGGCATGCTCACCCAGGGCGCCCTTGCGGTTCTTTACGAACTGGAACGAGTACTGTGCGAAATTTCTGGAATGGACGCCTTTACACTGCAACCCATGGCGGGAGCGCATGGTGAGCTCACGGGCATGATGCTTGTTGCGGCCTACCACCGGGACCGGGGCAACGTCAGGACCGAAGTCCTTATTCCCGACGAGGCACACGGAACCAATCCTTCCAGCGCCGCCATTGCCGGATACCGGGTGCGCTCCGTTCCCACCAACCGGGAAACCGGGGTCATCGATCTTGCCGTGCTCGAAACCATGATAGGCCCTCAGACCGCGGCCATCATGATGACAAATCCGAATACGCTCGGCATATTCAATTCACAAATCGGGAAGATCGCCGAGTGCGCCCACCGCCACGATGCGCTTCTCTACTACGACGGGGCGAACCTCAATGCGGTCGTGGGAAAATTCAGGCCAGGCGACGCTGATTTCGATGTGGTGCACATCAATCTTCACAAGACATTCGGCACGCCGCACGGCGGCGGCGGGCCCGGCGCGGGTCCGGTGGGAGTCAAGAAGAAACTCGAGGAATTTCTGCCCATTTCTCGCATCGTGAAGAGACCGGACAACACCTATTCCCTCAACTACGGTTACCCGAAATCAATCGGGTATATTGCGCCGTTCTACGGAAATTTTGGCGTGTGTCTCAAGGCATATGCCTATATCCTTCTGCTGGGCCACGATGGCCTTGCGGAAGTGAGCGACAATGCCGTTCTAAACGCCAATTACGTGATGGCCCGGCTTAAACGATCATTTGACGTACCTTTCGACCGTACCTGCATGCATGAATGCGTGATTTCCGCCGCCAGGCAGGCGAAGAACGGAGTGAACGCCCTCGACATTGCAAAACGGCTCATAGACTTGGGGTTTCACCCGCCCACGGTCTATTTTCCGCTCATTGTCAAGGAAGCGCTCATGATTGAACCGACCGAAACGGAAAGCAAGGAAACTCTGGACGCATTCGTGGCTGCCATGGAGGCGATTGCCGTCGAAGCGCGGGAGAACCCGTCGCTGCTTCACGATTCGCCCGTGTCAACTCCCGTGGGCCGCCTCGACGAAGTCAAGGCCGCACGCGACATGGACTTTGCCTTTGCGTAACGGTAGATGGTTAAACAACGCTTGGCCGAACCGTCATCGCAGCATCACTGCATGCAAGAAGGAGGTAGAAACGTCACGCGCAATTCGTTTTTTCCCGCTTGCTTCTTTTCAACGAATCATTTATAATTACGGATGAACGGTTTCTCCACATTTGGTTCAAGAAGGAGTACGTTATGCGATTAAAATTTGTAGCTTTACTTGTATTGACCCTTATGGCAGGCATGGCCTTCGCCCAGAAGAATGCCGAAAAATACGTTACACCGACTACCAACGATGTCGGCGTTTTTAAGAATGAGATACGCGAACTGTACGAAAAGCCTATCTTTACAGCGGGCACAAACGACCGCCTGCTTATTCTTTCGTCTGGCAGGAACCACTACAAGGTTCAAAAGGCCGATGGTGAAACCGGATGGATCGAGAAACGCGTGGTTGTCGCCACGGGAAAAAGCAAAACATTTGTCTTCGACGACGCCGAAGTTATCGGCTACCTCGACAATCCCACACCGGTGTACATCATTGACGCCGACAATCCGAACGCAGATCCCATCAAACTGGACCGTTCGTTTGCCGATGCTCTTCGCGAAAACGTCGACAGAGAAACCGTGGAGCGACAGTCGAAGTAATGCCGGCCTACAACAGCAAACAAAAAGAAGAGGAGCCGCACAAGAACGGTTCCTCTTCTTTTTTAACTGCAAAAAGTCTTATTTGAAGTTCTGTTGTTCCTTCTTTTTCATGAGCAGCCGCCATATCTTTTCGACCAATTCCTTTCCGGAAAACGGCTTGACAATAAAGTCATCCGCGCCTGAAGCGAAGCATTTCTGTATCTCGCTGCTTTGCGACCCGGCCGAGAAGAACGCAATGGGGATATTCTTTGTTTCTTCCTGGCTGCGCAATATTCTGCAAACACGATACCCATCCATCCCCGGCAAGAACGAATCTACAAGGATCACCGACGGCAGGCGATCGAACGCCATGGACAGACCGATTTCGCCGGTCTCGGCAACGAGGACCTCAAATGCATTTTCCAGAACCATTTTGGCTATTTCGATGGCTTCACGGTCGCTGTCAATAAAGAGTATCACCGGCTTCATTTCGATGTTTTCTTCGGCCGAATCACGCTCCTTGATTTTCACTTCCTGCAGCTCTGCAAGCTTGATGGTTCGCGTTTCGTCGTCGTCCCATTCGATTTTTGCTTCAATGGGAAGCACGATGTGAAATTCGCTTCCCGGGAACTTGACGCTCAGGGAAGGCCCTTCGCTTTCCACCCAGATCCTGCCGCCGTGTCGTTCGATGACCCCTTTGACGATAGACAAACCGAGCCCGGTACCGCCGCCCATGAACTTTGAAAAATCGGTGCTGTGCCGGTTGGTGCTCCCAATTTCGTAGAAGGGGTCGAACACCTTCTTCTGCTCCGACTTTTCGATGCCGATGCCCTGATCCTTGACAACGATATGAAATTCCGATTTGTTGAGCATACCGATATGGACTTCAACCGTGGAATTGTCGGGGGAGAATTTGAGAGCGTTCGAAAACAGGTTGGTAAACACCTGCTGCATCCGCATGGTATCGCCCAGGAACACGGGAAGGTTGTCGGCCGCGATGCATTCGAACTTGATGCTGCGTATTGAAGAAAATTGAACGAGTTCTTCGATGCATTCGCGCGCCACCGCCGCAAGATCCATGGTCTCCGGTTTGAGCCTGAGGCGCTTCTGCTCGATGCGGGTGACGTCGAGAATGTTATTCACAACCCGGTGAAGCCTGTCGGAAGCTCGGTTTATGCTTTCGATCATCCGGAAGACTCCGCTGTCGAGCTTGTCCTTCATGGTGTCGATGATGATATCGGAGTAGCCTTTGATGGACGTGAGCGGGGTCTTGAGCTCATGCGAAGCTATACTCAAGAAATTGGACTTCAGCTCACTCACGCGTTTGAGGTCGGCGTTGGAACGGATAAGTTCGGTATTTATTTTTGCCATCTCAATGTTCTTGCGCTCGATCTGGTCCACCGACTTGATTTCTGCGGTAACGTCCTGGAATTGAAAAACGAACACGTTCCTGGCCGCGGCGGTATCATCGATGGCGAATGCGTGAAGCGAACATGTCAATTCGGCGGCGCCTTTGCACAGCAGACGCACTCTGCCTTCGCATGACCTGTCGTGGACAAGGCTGGCCTGCAAATCCTTCCACGGCATGCCGTCGCCCACATCTGATATGAGAGATTCGATCGACATTCCGCGGAGCTTGTCGCGCGATACTTTGAGATCGCGTTCGGCACAGGCGTTGGCATACAGAATGGAACCTTCGGGGTCGGTAATAATGATGTTGATGCGTGTATGCTCGACGATGCGCGCCATGAGCGTTACGTCACTTTGGATGTCTGGCGGGGCGATATGTTTGCCGAAAAGCATCAAGGAATTTCCCATATCGTTGGGTGATTGACGGGCTAAAAGGGTTCTTCGCCCGCATCATCACGTGAATAGAAACAGCAGGGATTTCAGGCGCGAGCCCTGTTGTTTCTATTGCTGTGCGAGAGCCGTGATGTCATTCTGGAGTTTCTCCGCCTCAGCGAAATCTTCTTCCATGATTCGTGATATTTTCTTCGCGTACAATTCCAGAAGCTTGAAATGCCGGGAGGTAAGTTCATGGTCGTCGGCAATGATCCTCACGATGGCGTTTATATCTTCCCCGTTCTTGTAATCGTGCATGAAATCCCGGAACAGCTTCTCGGCCGCGCCAAATACTTTTTTCTCCTTGCGGCAATACAGCATGTTCGGGATAAACTCCTTCATAATCTTCCCTTCAACCTTCATGTCCGGGGAAAGAAGTTTTTCACGGGGGGGAGCGTTCTTTTCGATCTGGGAGGTCAACAACTCTATCTCATTGCGGACTTTTTGAATTTCCTGTTCCCGAAACCTTGCCTGGTACAAGATGGGTACCGAATTGACACTCAGGATGGCATTGCCGACGTTCTTGAATGTCCCCGCGAAGTAAACGTCTCCCTCCTGGGACAGCACATCATCCTCCGAGGTAAATGGGACGATCTTGGCTGGCGTTGGTATGAAATCTTCAAGATCATCGATGTTTTCTATGCGATCCCGCAGCTTTTCGGGATCCAGCGCGGATTCCAGCCCGCCAAGTTTGTCGAGAAATTCCTCGAGACCATCTTCGAGAGAAACTCCCATTTCCGACTTGAGAAAATCCCGAAGGTTGTTCTGCTCACGGTAGTTGCCCTGTGCCACAAGGAGTCCATCGTGCACCATCGATGCAATCGGGTGTTTCATGGCAAGCAGGTCGGAAGGATCTATATCGAGAATGGCATAAACCGTAAGCCGGCCGTCGAGCTTGGCGGGATCCCCTTTTTTCTGCTGGATTCCGAGGAGCATACCAGCTATCCTTCTCTCCTACGCGTCGGAGTCGTGGGCGGATTGCGAGATGTGGCGAACGCCTCTGAACATGACAAATGTTGAAAGCAAAATAAGTACCTGCCACGTCCAAGATATGCTTGTGCCGGAAAGGGCGACTATGTTCGTGCCGACATACACGGGCGAACCTGCAAAACACGCCATTTTGAGAAAATCTGCCAGGCCTCGCGAACGTTCGAGTCTAAAAATATATGCCGCAAGTGATAGAAAGGCAATACTCAGGAGATAAACCACGGCGTTTGAGACTCCTGTCCACACACAGTAGAAAAGGGCAAGAAATCCAACCCTGTGCAACAGCACTTTCTGGATCGAACCCTTTTCCGCGATCACATGCAGCTTTCCCAGGAGATCCGTATACGATTTTCCATAGGAGTGCTGCGATCCCGGGTTGACGATCAGGCGGCGCGCAGTAAGAAGAAACATCGTGTTGGGACCAAGATGTGCCGACGATTTTGCAGACGTGTCAACAACAACAAAGGAATCAGGAACCAGAGCGGAAGACCGCGGAAGACAAAAAAGCAATTCGAACATTCGCGATACCCGCAAATTGTCCGGAATGTAAGGCACGGTTCTGTGAGGATTAAGCACGCCGTTTGTGATCTCAATGCCGCCCAGTGATCCGGCAGTCTCTGCGGCAAGACCTGCCTCCGGGTCCAGCGCATAATACAGATGCGAAAACCCGCAGATGATTGCAGTACTCAGGCAAATCACAAGAAGGAATTGCAGCGCCTTTCGGCCGGGCATCGCAGGTATACCCTCGTAGAACTCGCCGGAAAAAATGCTCTTGTGAATCGTGGCAAAAATGTTCAAAGCTTGTTCCAGTCGTCCTTCATAAAGAAACATGCCCGGAGCACGAAAATGCGCCGGGCCTGCCTGCAAGAGAAAACATCTGAAAGCAGCTAAGCTGCCAGAGGCAATACCGTTGGACCGCGACCACCCCTATTATGCCAGCAACTTGCTTACCAGCGGAGCGGAAATGCGCTCGTACTCGGGCATCGGCCCGATTAGGGGACGAGCGTACTGTTTGAATGCTTCGGTGACGGTCGAATTCTCCGCGTCGATGAATTCATCGGCCATTTTCTTGGCATCGCGCGCGACGGTTTCGAGAGGCGTAAGAAAATATTCCACCGAATAGTCGCCTGTTCTTCGGATTGCCACGCTGCCGTCGATATCGGCCCACACCGAGAACTGCACAGCCTTCTCACCCACTTCGCGAGCTTCCTGCGCGTCGATTTCCGAAACAACACTCAGGAAACTTCGCTGCAGGTAACCGAAAGTGTCGCATCGCACCCGCTTGATCTTGAGCTTTTCCTTGACCAGGTTCGAAAGCGCGTCACCAAGTGCGCCGGTGCCGGAAAGCTGAACATTGCCATGAGCATCTTTCTCGCTGTTTTTTGTCAAGGCGGCGATAATGGGCGTGCCGTCTTTGTCGGTGATACCTTCCGACGCCGCGATCACGCACCTTCCGTATTTTTTGTAGTACTTGTCGACGTCTGAGAGAAACTTATCCTGAGAAAACGGTTTCTCGGGAAGGTATATGCAATGCGGACCGTCATCCGGGTATTTTTTGGCAAATACCGACGCGGCTGTAAGGAAACCCGCATTTCGCCCCATGATGACCGCGATATACACGCCCGGAAGGCTGCGGTTATCCAGGTTGAGACCGGCAAACGCAAGGCTCACAAACCGTCCTGCCGACCCAAAACCCGGGCAGTGGTCCGTAACTCGCAGATCGTTGTCGATGGTTTTTGGTATGTGCACGACACGAAGTTCGTACCCGGCCTTCTTTGCATTTTCGTTGACGATTCTGCAGGTATCTGCAGAATCATTTCCGCCGATATAATAGAAATACCGAACATCATGCGCCTTGAGGACTTTAAAAATCTTGCCGCAGTACTCCGCGTCCGGTTTGTCGCGGGTCGAAAGCATTGCCGATGAAGGAGAGACAGCCACCCTTTCCAGGTTATGCGTCGTGGCCTGAGTAAGGTCGACAAAATCCTCATTGACGATGCCGCTCACCCCGTGAAGAGCGCCATATATGTTGTCGATGCACGCATATTTCCTCGCCTGCAAAACGGCGCCCACAAGGCTCTGGTTGATGACTGCGGTCGGGCCGCCGCCCTGCGCGATTACTGCTTTTCCCACAAGTTTGGCCACGGTAGTTGCTCCTTTTTCATGATTGTTGAAAAAATAGCTGGGCTGTCAAAATTAGGACACACAAAAATAGAAGATTGAGACAAAAATTACAAGTATCCTGGAAATATTGCGCGCTGAATGTGGGTTGCTCCATGCTTCCAGGGCCTCTCGGGAATTGCGGCCACCTTTACCATACTCCGCCCGCACGCATTCAGCCAATCTTGAAGTTGAATTGAAAGCGATAATGATTTGTGACCCAATGCGGCAACCGACTTGTTTTACGCAATCTTCTTGACATTTCTAATTGCCGGCCGCGAAGAACAATGGTATATTATCAAGGGTATTTTCTGTCCCAATAGGACTTTATACAATCACAATCAGGGGGCCTCATGCGCGGTCTTATTTGCATTTTTTGCATTTTGGGATTTGCATGTCTGTCCGCAGTTTCAGCGTCCGACATTGTCGCCCTGTGGGATTTCAACGAAGGCACCGGGAATGTGCTGCATGACAGAAGTGGCAATGCGAATGATGGCACAATCGTTGGAGCTAAGTGGACAACCGGCATTGAGGGCGAGGCCTTGAACTTTGATGGAGTGAGCAGTTATGTGGTCATATCAAATGGCAGCTCACTCAATTTTACGGCCTCTCCATCGTTCAGCATCTCTGTATGGGTGAATGGCACTCCTCAACAAGTTCAAGACGCGGGTATTATCACTAGAGGCACTGGTGGAAATGAACAATATTGTATTGATGCCTCGCTGGGCGGATACAGGTTTTTCGCAAGGGACAAGTATGCTACGGTAACGATGCTCGAATCCGGAGTATTCCCAAGCAACCATTGGGACCATATTGTTGCAGCATTGGACGAGGGAAGCAATCTAATGAAGCTATATGTCAATGGCGTCCTGAAGGCAAGCCAGGCACCGCCATCGTCTTTGTACCAAACCTCAGAACCCGTTAGCATTGGCGCAAGGAAGAATATAGGCAGTTCACTGTACAACATGCCCTTCCATGGAACGATTGATGCAATCCGGATTTATAACAGGGTTCTCAGCCAAGCGGAAGTCACAGACTTGTACAATAATCCTTCGCTTCAGACAATCTATCCAATGCTCATTCCGGTTGCAAGCCCCTCTACGAATCGAATGCCAATTCTGACTTGGCATTCGGTCCCTCAGGCGGCAGGTTATTCCGTCCTGATCGACACAATAAAGTCCTTCTCCAATCCCTATATTCGAACTCCTGTAGCCGACACCAGCTACAAGGTTCCGGTTGACCTTCCTATAGATACGATTTACTGGCAAGTCGTTGCCGGCATAAATGATAGTCTAGTGATTTATTCGGAAATCGGATCGTTCGTGGTTCAAGATCCGCGGGTTCCGGTACTGATCCCATACGTCCCAAAGGTTACGGAAAATACGAGGCCTTCGCTAAAATGGTATTCCGTGCCTGCTGCATCTTCGTACACACTCCAAGTAGCCTACAACAGCATTTTCATGAATCCAGCCTTAGTCGTTCCCACTTCCGACACCCAATTTACATCGAGCACCGAACTTTCCGCAGGCTCCATCTATTGGCGCGTCAAGTCCAACTTGATCGACAGTTGGTCACAAGTAGATGCGTTCCAAATCGTGTCAGACTCCATACCACTCCTCATTCGTTATGATGGCGCTATTGTCTCAACATCAAGGCCCGCCTTTAGGTGGAATAACGTCAACAACGCCAAATCCTACACTTTTGAATTGGCGAGCAACATCGTATTTGCAAGCCCGTTCATCATCCCATTGACGGATTCCTTCTACATTCCGTCTGCGGATCTTGGCGGCGGCGAATGGTATTGGCGAGTGAGTTGTAGCAGAAATTCTCAACTGTTCAGCCCCGTCGACAGCCTTGACATAGTTACGAGCGGAGCAATTTGCAGTAGAGGAAAACCGGACATTGTCATGTCCATCTCGAAAATCTGGTCTACTCCAACGGGCACGAGAATTCTTCTCTCCCGCTCGCCTATTGGCAATGTGGACCTCTCAATTTACAGCCTTTGCGGCAAGTGCATATCCAGAATCTGCCATCTCCATCCCGATCCGGCAGGGCTGGTGACTATCAATAATATCGTGGGCGCAGACGGGGTATATTTGCTGCGGATAGTTGCAGGAAACCGCACTGTTTCGGCGGAGGTATTACTCAGGAGATGAGGCCTTTGGGGCGTCGGTTGTGAGGGGTCCCGAAGGCGCCATCCTTTGTCCCAGAATTGTGGTGTCTGTCTGCAATTGGGGGAATGTGGAGGTTTTGTTCCCGGCGAGGAGTGGCAGGCATCGACGCCAACCGCGCGAGGCTACACAGCAACAGCATCTTTCACCTTACTCTTCTTTCGAGGCCAGCACCGCCCTCTATCTCTCGCTTTTTCTTCTTTTGATCAGGTCGCAGAGCAATGGCAACCCGCCTACAAGTTTAAGACTAAACGCAAAGTAGTACATTGCTATATAGATACCGAGCTGCTCGACGCTCAACCCCATTTGTTTAAACATCAATGCTGACAACGGTTCCCGTATCCCTATTCCGTTGGGAGTTATCGGTAAAGCCACGCAAGCAATTTCAATCAAAGGAATAAATGCCAGGCAGGAATTCAACTGGAAAGACGATGTTATTCCGTAAATCAAGAACGCGACGCCCGCGATCAAGATCATCTGAATGAACATAGTGAAGATGAAAGAAAATACCAGCACTCTTCCTTTGCTTTTGTATTCGTGTATGGCTTCATACACATTCTCGATTGCTTTGCGAATTCCTTGAGGAGCAATCTTGCGCAGAACCTTCATGATCGGTCTGCTGGTACGCCTGGAAAAGGTCAGAACCGTCATTAATATCAATAGGGCAAAAGCTGAAATAGTAGACTGAGCAAATCCTTGCGGCAAGCCCGATTTGTTTAAGGTGAGTAACCCATATACCGACAAAATGGCAAGGACCAACATTCCGAAAATCTTGGCTATCCAGGTTGAACTCCAGCAAATTTTGTAGTCGTATTTGTTTGCAATCAATACGGTCCGTACCACTTCCTGAATCGCATTGTTTGGAGAGTAATATATGCCTAGAAAATGAGCCCGCATTGTCAGCGAGTACGGGATTTCGGGGATGAAGGCTTTTAACAAAAGCCACCAGCGAATACCCTGCAAATACATTCCGAGAATTACATAGAAGGCAACCACCGGCGCGGTCCACCATTTGGTGTGCCCAAGGGCAACTAGAATCCTGGCAGGATTGATTTGTGAGAATATCCAAACAATCGGCACAATCGCAACTGCATAGCGAAGAACAGTCTTGATTGTCGGCCAGTGTTTCTTGACAATTGGATGAAAGTTCACGGTGGTTTCATGGGAATTAGTTAAGATGGCAGATACCCATGGTCAAAATATACTTTGCGCTTTGCAGCGCATTCTCAACGCTTTATAGATCCCTCGCTTGTTTAAGGAATACGCGATGGTTATTTTGTAGTCTGCACTTATCCTTGGAGATTGCCTCGATCTGTCCAAATAGAACATTTGCAGCAACGTGAATCCAGGGTAAATTCAAATAAAGGAGTCTCACGCATGCAAGAAGGCCACATTCGGGAATCCTTCCTCAAGGAAATTCTCAAAAAGCTACCGATCATCAACAAGAAGTTCAATTCCTGGGACGAAGAATATGCATCCCCACATTCCCTTCAAACCAGGTTCCTTATGTTATGGACTCATGCACCTCTAATTGAGGCTGTTCGCAGGTTCAATCCGGTTGACGTTGCTGAGGTCGGTGCAGGTGAAGGCTTGATTTCAACCACCCTATCATGGATGGGGTATAAGGTAATGGTCATCGATAATAACAGAGGCGTGATCGATGAAGCAACCGCCTATGCACAAAAAGACGGCGGCAAGCAAACCATCCAGTACGGTGATGCGCTCAAAGTCGAAACAATGCCGGAAGTTGATGTCTACGTTTCACATGGCGTGTTGGAGCATTTTAATGATGATCAAATATGCCGTATTATCGACAACATGCTGGCTAAATCACGAAAGGGTATTGCCTTCTGTGTTCCATCAATTTGGTATTTTCCATGGTGGGCCAATGCGAGACATATGCCATTGTCTTCGTGGAAGAGGATTCTAAAGAAATACGACATGGAATTGCGGTACTATGGGGAGCTCAAGCCGCTGACAATTGGGCACAAGATCTTGTCCTTGCTTGGGTACAGGAACAACTTCATCTTGGGAGTGATTCCAAAGCAGAAATCGTAGTCTCCTCGAATCCGTTTCCCTCAAATACCCGTTTCTCTCAAACGAAACGGGAACCTCCGCTTTTTCGGACAGTTCCCGTTTCCAACATTACCGAAGCGCTACTGCCGCAGATTAATCACAATTTGTCTATTTTTATTGCATCGATATATCCGATAAAATCCCTATCTTCCACCTTATTAACATCGTAACCAATTCCCAAATCACCAATCTCACTTCCCGGATCTACGGTTGTACTGATTGAGTCAATAAGGTCGTTGTTCACATACAGCGTAAAACTTGTTGCGGTCTTCACCAAGCGAATGAGATACCACGTATTCAAAGTAACTGCCGTCTTTGTTCCGACCGAGACCCAACTCCAATTCTTTACGTAGCCGTGGATGTAGCCATTATCATCGAACCTCAGGATGTAACCCCCTGGAGATGCACTTCCGCCTGGCTCTTTGACAACAATATTATTGTAGTTTGAAAATGAAGTTGGATAAACCCGTGCGGTAATTTCGAAATTCGAAAGCCTCAGGGTGGTTACATCGGAAACTTTCACTCCACCGCCTCCTGGAAGGCTCAGCCCCGTTCCCCAGGAGTCAGTAATCAAACTCGCGTTGCCAAAAGCCAAGCCGTTGTTTCCATATCCACTCTCATCCAAAATAGTGGCACCACTCATCTGATTGAAATTCCACAAGGCAACAGTATTGGAGTCTATTGCAAGCGCAAAGACGGATGGCTCGGTTCCCGATCCCGCTTCCTGAATCGAGCCGTCGATAACAGCAGTGCCGGTCAAACGGGCGATGGTCAGGAAAATGTGAACCGTGCTGTCGGCGACGACGTCTCCCCGGGCTGAGCCCCGGTATTGCATCTTTTCTGCAGAATCGTAAACCAAAACATCAAAGAGGCGATTTTGGCCCGCCGGGATTCCCGTGATTGTCCCTTCAACGGATGAATCGGTGAGAGAAAGAGAATTTACCATCGTAATCATGTCCTGCGCAGAAATAGTCAAAATAGCCGTGCGCGCTATTTGTTGGAAAGGAGAATTTCTGACCACAGCTATTTTCAGCAATGCGGTTCCAACACCTGTCGGGGCCGCACTCAAAATGGCTTGTTGTGGGCTCTTGCAGCCAACCGTCAGCAACAAACAGAAGACCAAGTTCAGTACCAGGAACCGTGGACCCTTGAACCTTGCCATGTGGACTCCTTTCAGGCTCATACTATGTGACCAAGCTACAATTGTTCGTCGCCCGTGCAACCCGACATGGTAAAGATATCAACTTTTAGCAGATTTGTCAATAATAAACTGGTTGTTACAATAAAAAGTGTTTTCTGTAAGAAAACAGGTCGAATTGCGGGGCGACTCGTGGAGAAAAGTCACATTGGTTACTTGACCGCACGAATGCAGATCCTGCGTCGCGCCAGGTTCCTCAACCAGGGCACATGCATAAGAAGTTTTTCCACCTGATTGAAGACAGGAATGTGGGTCGGCTCAAAGTAGTGATTGCTGATCGAAAAACCCGCTTGGGTCAAAATATCCAGGTACTCCTTCATGGTTCGCAACCCGACGTGAGAAACGTCTTTTTTCAGTATGAAATTGTGCGCTTTCAATAGCTCAAAAAAGTGTCCATTGTTCGGCGTGTAAATTACAAACCTTCCGTCATCTTTTAGTATCCTGTACACTTCCTTGATTGTCGGAAGAAGAAGGCTATTATCGAGGTGCTCTGTGAAATCAACTGCCATCACCCCATCAACGGAACCACTCTGCATCGCCAGCATGCGCCCGTCACAGCATATGCCGCGAAAAATACGAGAAGGTTCCTCCCTCTTGAAGCATTTTTTTGCTAAAGCAAGAGACTTGGGGGAGTAATCCGCGCCGAACATTGTCGCCTCCGAGGAAGCCAGAAGAATCATCATGGTTCCAATGCCGCATCCCAGATCTACGATCCTCTCACCTTTCCCAGGTGAAAGCAGCGAAAGAACCCTTGCAGTCTTTACTCGGGTAAACCGATCTTTTCTGTCGAGTCGTTCCAAATGTTTGCTGTAATAAGCCTGGTCATAGAACTTCTTGTCAAAATTTGTTGATTGCACTTGTCAATCCTATCCTGTCTTGGCTCCATTAGTGGATATTTTGACGCAAAACATAAGATAAATCATGTTGATCATGCCTAGCATGGGAAGAAACGAGACCTGTAATGGACCAAGCGTGCTATGGATTTTTAACGAAACAGCGTGATGAAGTCCGGAAGGCTGCAGAAACCATGTATTTTTTGTCTACAAAGGAGGAACAGAACGTGAACATCTCCGTCTATTGCTACGACGATGTCAACAACCCGCGGTGCGGGGGCGGCGGTGCCTTTCGTGAATTGGCCGTCCACCGCGCCATTTCCGCTCGGCATCAAATCCGATTCTACACGGGGAATTTTCCTGGAGCGCGCGACGCTGATGAACGCAACTTCCTGCACCGGCACCTCGGGATTAGCGCATCCTACCTTGTGAGCAGAATTTCGTTTTCCCTTTTCGCAACAGTCCAATCCCTGTTTTCCGGAGCAGACATCATTGCCATTCCTTTCTCGATTTATTCCCCGGTGCTCACCTTCCTTTTCAAGCCGCGCAGAACCGTTGTGTTGTTCTTCCACGAAACAGGCAGGGAATCCGTACGAAAATATGGATTGGCGGGGTGGATTCCTTTCCTTATGGAGCGTCTTGTGCTCGACACTGCACGCAATTTTATCACGCTCACCGATTCCATGGCCCAGGACATTGCCAGGCGTAGGGGCAACGTCAGAGCCAGGGCAGGTTACGTGAGTCTTGACCCAACCATGTTCTCCGAAACAACAGGCGACGGGCATTTGGTACTTTGCTTTGGCCGCATTGATGTCCACATGAAGGGAATCGACGTTCTCATCCCCGCGTTCGAAAAAATTGCCGATGCCTATCCTGCTCACAAGCTCGTGATTGCGGGGCGAGGCAAGGAATCGGACATTGCATGGGTAAAGCAAAGGATTGATAAGTCGCCGTGTCACAGCAGAATTCAATGCGTTGTGAACGCTTCCGACGAGGAAAAGAAGCGGCTGTTCCGCCTTGCTACTATTGTGTGCATGCCGTCACGATTTGAAGGATGGAACATTGCGGCAATAGAGGCGGCAGCGAGTTCAAAGGCAACGATTGGATCAAAAATCAGCGGGCTCTCCGACGCAATCAAGGATGGTGAGACGGGCATTCTCGTTCCGCCGGAAGATGTGGAAGCGCTCGCTGAAAAAATGGCTTTGCTGCTCGGCGATTCGAACCTGCGAATCCGATTGGGGAAGAACGGTTATATCTGGGCCCGCAAATTCACTTTAGAGAGAGTCGCGGGAATCCAGGAGGATTTCTACCGGGAAGTCTTCAATTCATTGCCCGCGTAGCAAATTAGCGGAAATCCCTTCGGGAGTTTCCGGCTTGGTCCACGGCCTTTGGTCGTGGGGCAATGCTAAACGTCGCCGCAATGACGCGGCCTTTCTTTATTCCACCCCTTTCAGGAGTGAAATAAAGCCACGGTCTGTGGCGGTGGTTGTTTACTCGATGCATTCTTGAAAGCTGCACCTGGAGGCGCTTTGCCCGCCCCCAGCCGCCCTGGGCCTGCGCTACGTAGACTTCTTTCTTCTAAGTGACTTTGCCACACCGATTCCGATCCAGTACAATCCCAGGAGAATCATGAGCGGATACGATACTATTTCCGCTTTCTTCAAATACAACGATTGTGGAATCATTTCCACCAGGTGTTCGCCTTTTGTTATGTTGACCGCCATCCACGCTAGATCGGATCTGTACACCGGAACCTGCTTCTTGTCTACGAGTATTTTCCAGCCAGGATAGTACACTTCGGAAACCCGGAGAAAGCCGTCGTTTTTTGCCGACACCTCGGCCTTTCGATAATTGGGCGTATAGGCAAGCCAGTTGACAGACGCCTGACCTGCCGGAGCCGAATCGACGCGGGGCGCGGGCTTCTGCGCCGGTTCCTGCAGAAGCGCCACAACGCTGCGATAATCGTATCCGCCGGTTTTGAGCGCTTCTTCGATCCGGGCGCTGTCCATCACGACATACCCTGGCACGTACGAAATCCTTTTGAGCGCACTGTCGTTTGGTATTTTGTAAAGCGTTTCTCCCTGGCGTATGAGGTAATACTTTGCATTCGCGATGTTGAGAAACGAATTTCCCTTTCCAAGCATGTCGGGCTTCAGGTATGGCCTGCCGTCCTGCATCACACCAAGGAGATTCGTGTAGTAATTGCGGTCCTGCTGGTCGCCGCGAAATTCCCTGTACCAGCGAAGTTCGTTGTCGTGGAACCCGCCCACGCCCTCAAGACCCAATATTCCTTCCCCGCCCTTGGGAAGAGAACCGGGTAACGCAAAACAACGGAATGGCTCCTGTTTCATTTCGTTCTGCAGATCAACGACGGCTTGCTCGGCATAGAAATAGGGCTTGGGATTGACCGTTGTCACAAAATGTGCATCGACTCTCGCGACGTCAATGAGCGCAACCGCCGCCACGGCGATAAGAAAGGCGTGTTTGCCCACCTTGTTGAAAATCACTCCCCAGAGGAGCATCAGTGTTGCCCCCGCAAAAAGCCACCACACCCAGAGAAAAGGAACAAAATTCTTTGCAAAATTCCGGTCGAATATTTCGAATTTCTGGGTGTCGGAAAGCGACGTGGTGAGCACGTTCATCAGGCCCGCCACAAAACCCTTTAGCGAAAACAAAGCTGCCAGAATCGTAATTGCACCCAGCGCAACGAGCAAACCCTTACCCCATTTCTTCTTGATCGCCTCCGGCAAGCCGTCAAAGTATCCCGCCATCACGTCCTTTAGGAACAGACTCGACAGCAGAACGGTTGCGAAAGAAAACCAAAACATGAGCATACTTGCAGCCCGGAACTTTTTTACTCCCGGGATCAGGTAGTAGGCGGCATAAAAAACGGGCGTGTGCGCACCCAGAGAATACAAGAGCGAAAGGGCGGCCACGGCGCCCCAGAAGATCCGCCAGGGCTTGGGCTTTTGAACAATCGCAAGAACCGCAAACATGAGCGCGATTGCGCCGGCGTATTCCGTATTGAGTTTGAAAGGGTTTTCGCTCCAATACGTTTGTATGTTGCCGATGTCAAATCCGCCGAATTCCGGCACCCACAGGGAAAACACCTCGGGCCAATGCAAAGACCAGGAGGCCGCATATTCGAACCCGCGGTCGACGCCTCTCACCGAAAACGCATCCCGCACGAACATAAACGGCGGCAGAAACTGAATAAGCGAAAGACCCATTCCGAGGACAATCGCAAGGCACAGAAAACCGCTCATCTTTATAAGAGGTACCGCTTTCTTTTCCCTGGTCCACAAAAGGACCACGGCAACCAGCCAGTAGAGAAATATCCCCCACATCATGAAATAGCACATCTGGATTTGGGAGGTGAACATGCACATTGCAACGCCCAGAGCCAGAAGCGTCGAGTTGAGGAGGTTTGGTGTTTCGACCAGGGATTTCGTCCGCCACACGACAAACGGAAGCCAGGCGATAACGAACATCTTGCCGTCGTGCCCGGGATACACGAGAGAGAAAAACTCGGGGTTGAGCATGTACAGCGCGCCGCCGATACACGCGACAAACGCAGGCATCTTGAACCCCTTGCGCAGAAGCAGAAAAAAGAACAGCCCTGCGAGAAAAACATGGAGCACAAGTCTCAAGCCAAGCGCGCGGGCAATGGGCTGAACCGCGTTCACCGCCAGCGTGGGGGCATACATGGCGTCGCCGAACAGCGCGTCGATGGACGGCATGCCGCCGAGCCGGCTGCTGAACCACATGGGAAACTGGTGATATTTTTCTATGGACGTTTTGAGAAAAACGCGGCTGTCAAGACCGCCCATGGTGTCGGACCCGAACAGCATCTTGTCCGAAAATAGAAAGGGCGTAAAGACAATCACCACGAACACGGCAAGTATGCCTACATAGAGCAGGTCGTTGGAGAATAGAGATGACCGCATAATTCCGTTTTTATCGCCTGTTGAGCCCGCCTTTGTCTTTTCCACAGTGTCTCCCTATTTCTGCAAAACGGAACGTGCCTGTTCCAGTGTTTCGAAATCGTAGGTACGGTCCGAGTACCTGCTCTTGACAACGTAGGACCGCAGTTCCGGCAGTTCGATGCGATCCGATTCCTTATCGCCGATCATGAGAGAGGCCGACAGGTCGATAGCGAGGTCCCGCGCGGCCGCCAGGAACATGCCTGGCTTGGGCTTCCGGCAGTCGGAGTCCCGGCGATAGGCTTCCACGGTTCCGTTTTTGTGATACGGGCAATAGTAGAACCCGCTGATTGGAATTCCTCTCTCCAGAAATTGCTCCCCCATCCACCGATGAAGCTTACGAACATCGTCTTCGCTGAACTTTCCCTTTGCAACTCCGGCTTGGTTGGTCATAACAACGACTATGTACCCCTTTGCCAAAGCTTCCCGGCAAAATCCGAAGATTTCCTGCTTGAAAACGATATCTTCCGGCCTGTGGGGGTACTCGCTGTCTTCGTTAATAATGCCGTCTCGATCAAGGAAGAGGGCTTTCTTCTTGTTTGTCATGGTCTGGAAAAGTCTTTGGCCGGTTTTTGAGAAGAGAACTATATTGTTAAAAAGGTTCCGCAAACCAACTGGAACTAAAATACCATGAAGCGCCGCATCCTCGCAACCACCGTTTTACTGGCCACTGTTTTGGTCGTTTCTTCGTGCAAAGAACAGCCGTCGCCGCCGCCGGGCGCACATCAAAACCCCGCCGGTTCTTCCGAACCCGCGCTTCCGGCGCGCTCTGGCGTGCCGACCGATTCCGAAGTGTGCGGTTCCCTGCTTCCGGTTCTCGTAGGGCTGGAAAACGAGCTGCGCGCAAACTCTCGCTCAGGGGAAACGGCGCACATTCTTGCAAAGGCATCCTTCGACACCACTTCAGGCTGTTTTCTTGCGGCCGGAAAAGGAACGTTCAACAGGTCGCATCCCCGGGGGGCTTGGGAAACCGGCAGGAAAATCGCCGCAGAATACGATGCCAGACAATGGGCCCTTTATCTCAAAGCAAGGGCGCTCGGACACAACATTTCGTTTGGAGAACGGGTTTCCGGCGAGATCACCTACGCGGCTACGATGTGCCAACAGGCTGCGGGGGACACCCTGTTCGTTTTGCTGAAAGTTCCCACCGGAAGCATCATCGTCCGGTAGCGCCCGGCATCAGAGCGTAAAGAACACGACTTCCGCCGGACCCAATGTGAGCCGATCGGGCACAGCACATCCGGCACAAGGGTTCGACAGCGGACGGATCATTGACGTGCAGCGCGCATATTCTGCCGGGAAATCCTCCCGAACAACTTCGACCGGCTTTTCGAGATCCTTATTGACGCAAACCAAAACGGACCCGCCCTTTCCATCCGTCTGCTTTAGAAGAAACAGAAAATCCTTGTCGTATTCGGTAAGCGCGGTCCACGATCCTTCTTCGCAGAAAACCGGCGCCGACAGTTTGCATTCATTCATTTGCTTTATCCACGAACTGATGTCCCATTGCGGCGGTTCCACGTCTTTTGGAGTTCCTTTAACCACATCAGTCTTGTGTTTTGCGCCGAATTCGTATCCGCCCACCATGAGCAGCCCCTCGGAAAACATCGCGCCAAACGCGTATCGCATTTTCTGCACTTCGATCGTGCCCGGTTTCTCACCCGCCAGCCGCGGGGTGTCGTGAGACTCCGGGAAGCTTATCGAAGGGGCGATTTTCTTGTTCCCTTCGTGCTGTTCCAGGCACCAGGGTTTGTCGAATTGCCAGTACTTCGACGAATTGAACAGATAGTCGAACCCGGTTCCCTTGAGCGCGCCGATTTCGTCCATGGTGCACCCGAGGGTCTCGGCAAGGAATACCGTCCGGGGATAACGCTTCTTGGCGGCGGAAATAAGAAACTTCCACAGCCCGGCCGGAACCTGATACGCGGCATCGCAGCGGAATCCGCGGATTCCCATTTCCTGGAAGTACAACACAAGTTTATCCCAATAGTCCCACAATCCTTTGCGATCTTTGCTCTCAAGATTGTCTATTTCGGCCAGGTCACCCCACACGGTAACATTGTTCGAATCGGCCGGATCA